>Ga0207674_10001777_pt1 | contig 27528 bp, 30 predicted proteins | sample KBSCornC72_FD_184303 | JGI IMG/M metagenome (GOLD analysis project Ga0207674, IMG submission 184303) | Corn rhizosphere microbial communities from Kellogg Biological Station, Michigan, USA - KBS Corn C7-2 (SPAdes) (version 2) | ecosystem: Host-associated > Plants > Roots > Rhizosphere > Soil ...
GTCTCCTTCGCGGCTAGCAGCGATTCGCGCACGAGGGGTGCGCCGACATAGCCGAGCAAGTGCAAAATCGCCTCGACGAGTTCGTCCTCGGACCAGCCATGGTTGCGCGCAAAGCGAAGATGCATTTTGAGCTCTGGGATCCGCCCTGTTGCGGTGTCGGACGCGACGCATATCAGCGTCCTCGTCTTGAGGTCGAGCCCCGGCCTCGTCCACAGCGCGCCGAACACCGTCTCCTGCGTCAGCGCCGCAAACTTCCCCATAATCGGATCGTCAGAACGCTGCCTCTCGAGCTTGTCGGAGAAGTCCGCGCCCATGAGAGTGCGGCGCATTGCGTATCCTTTGTCGAGCAAGGGGCTGTCGGTCATTGCAGATTTCCTCCTTAGGTCAGTTTCTCGGTGGGATATTAAATGGCGCCTTGCTCTGGTCGAGAGCGCAACCGAAGAATTGTCTGAGCCCAAGCCAAAAACGGCCAAAGGTCGCATAACGATGGCGTTGCCAGAGGTAAATAAGACGACAGTCCGCAGTGGCGCCAGTGGACCATTGCCGAAACGAACGATACATGGCCAACATTTGTCCGGGCCAATTCGTCCGCACTACGTTCGCCATTGCGCCAGCCAAAAACCTGGGCTAAGCGACTGATATTCCTTAAGCCAGGAATTGAACGGAAGGGTGGCCGAGTGGTTTAAGGCACCGGTCTTGAAAACCGGCGTGCCTGCAAGGGTACCGTGGGTTCGAATCCCACCCCTTCCGCCAGTACAATGTTCTCCATTGTTCGCCGTCAAGGCTGTTTAAGCCAGCACACGTTCTAGGTCTGCAAGGATCACCAGGACAAACCATGGGGATGGTGATCTCGCCTGCGGCTGCGGTGCGTCCGGGCTCTGTCTCAAAAAAGCTTGCTGTGGCTCCCGATCCCATTCAAACTCCTGAGCAGATTTCCAATTTGGTTGCCTGCCGTGCAGAATAAATTGGCGGCTCTGATCGCATTGGCGAAGTATCCAGATGGGAGAGCCGCGCGCGATCAACTCCATGACGAGATGGCTCGGCTAATTGCTGACCCAAAACTCCGGAAAGCGGAATACTATGCCGCGTTCGACCATATCGACGTTTTTCAGTCCGGTCTGGTCGCTTCCATCGGTGACACTCTGGAGATCACCGAACGGGGCTGGTCGCTTCTTCACGCGCTCGGGATAGGCCTTAATGATCCAACCAGGGTGGGTTTGGCCTCGCCCCTTCAATCGCTCAATTTGATCGACGAGTTGGTCGGTCCTGAAGCACGTCAGAAGATTTTTGATCTCGGACCAGAGTCGGACGACGGAGAGGCTGTATTTGCCTCAATCGATGATGCCGTCCTGCCGGCAAGGCAGTCTGAGGCCGAATTTGGGGTGACGCCGGCTGCGCAGGACGATCCTGCCAATCAGAACACTCATGCCCCGGAGGGTGATGAGACCCCGGAACTCTCTGAAGCTGCGCACACCAGTCCGGAAGCTCCGGATTTTCTGATCCGCAAATTCGGTTCCGGCCTGGGTGCGCCGCCGCGCCCACAACTTTTCACCCTCTTAGGCAACTCGATACAAAGGAGCCTTCATGTCTGGCGCCGCCATCTCCGAGAGGAAGCCGCGCCGGAACGGGCGGCACATGCGAACGGCAATGTCGAGCGCGGATTGTTTGCGCTAATGAGCCTGCTCGCGATTGTGGGTTGCGCCGCCGCTGTTGTCGCCTTCACTGAAGTCAAGGCCCTGAAATCGGAACTGGCCGTCACGCAGCGCGAGATGTCATCTTCACGGGATCGGCTTGCCAAGCTCGAGCAGATTCAGCGGACCAGAGTGGACTCGGAAAGGCCTGCTGACCAGAACGTCTCGCCTCCGCGGGGACCGGAGCCGCCGCTTCAGCTCTCGCGAGAAGAGATACAGCTCGTGCGCGACTACATCAAGCCGGCTCCCATTGTGGGCGGGCCCGCCGAGCCCATCAACGTCGGTGATCCCGTGATCGGCCCCACGATTCCGTTCCCCTCGCCCGTGACCGACAAAGTGCCGAAACTTCTTGGGACGACATTTACGATTAGAAATGGCGCCATCGTCGTCGTCCGGAAGGATAGCCGTCGTGCTGATGCGGTGCTCGGTCCGAACTAGACCGCCGTCGTCGCCGTTGGCGAGCAACGCGTTGATCGAAACAGTGCGGGTCAAGCGTTTGGTCGGTTTGGGGGGCGGAGGATTGGGCGCCGCAAGTCCTCGACGACACGGAGGCTATCAGGGCTGGTTATTTGGGGGGCGTTCGATGAACCGGCGGCTACCATTAAGGAGTTCGAGGTTATTCGCGATCACCGGATTTCCGGGATCGAGCGAATAGGCTTTCTCGAATTTCCGGCGCGCGGCGCTGAGATTGCCGCGGAGCATGTAGGAGTAGCCCTGGTCATTGAGGACCTGAACGGTCTCTCCGCCGAGACGAATAGCCTGAGTGTAGGCCTGATCCGCAAGATCGAAGCGACGCAGCCGGTCATAGCTTGCGGCAAGGCCGATCCAGGCGGTGACATCCTTTGGCGCCTTCTCGACGCCATCCCTGAAATAGCGGTTGGCGATTCCGTAATTGCCGCGGTTAAAGTGCTCAAGGCCAAGCCGCACAGGCTCATCGGAGGGATAGTATTTGACGTCGGTCGGCTCCTGAACGGGGTCCGCCCCTGCAGGCGCAACGGGCGTAACCACGGCCGCGTCGCGAACAGAGGCTTCCTGCACCGTTTCGCAAGCCGCCAAAGCTGTGGCCAGTATGGCGCAAACCAGCCATACAAAAAGGCGCCCCATGAGCATTATCCCCGCCCTACCCGGACAATAAATCAAGTATCAAACTCATCGTCCGCCCGAGCCTACGACAGCCGTGCCGGTACCTTGGACGACGCTGGCACCTGCATCAACGGCCGCCGCTGCTGCGCCGGCTGTTCCCATCGGAGGATGCCCGTCTGCGGGCGTGTTTCCGCCAAAGGCCGGGAGCGGATCGCGAGGTGGCGTACCGGAGCGATAACGCGAAATAGCACGGTCGGTTTTCGATGCCTGAACAACGATCCTGCGATCGCCGACATAGTGCGGCCAGGGCGTGATCGTATGCGTCACGGCGTTGGCCTGCTTGGCATCACCGGCGCTCATCGTAATCGTATCGGAACGCTGGAAGTAACGGTCCACCTCGTCATGGCCGTACAGCCCGTAACATCCGCCGAGCAGGACGGGGGCGAAGAGAACCAGATATTTGACGGTCATCTCGCCCCCTCAGTTCAACGTTTTGACGACCGGCTGGCCTGCCGGCGGAGCAATGGGTGTGGTGAGTTCGGGGCCGATCATATGACCATAGGGCCCTTTCACCTCGCCTCCGGAGTTGACGTAATCATTGTAGCGTTTGCGGACTTCCATTTGCCCATTGAGAAAGAAGTCAACGTCATTGGGCGGGAGGCGCGAGTCGAACGGGGAAGCCAGTTGCTGGCCGGGCGCAGCGGGCGCAACCAGGCGCGGCGTCACGATGATGACGAGGTCGGTTTCCTGCTGCTGGTAGGAGGAGCTGCGAAACAGCGTTCCGAGCACCGGCACCGACCCGATCCAGGGCAATTGCGAAACATCCTCCCGGTTGCGGGTCTGCAGCAGGCCAGCGATCGCAAAGCTCTGACCATCCCTCAGCTCGACAGTGGTGCGGGCGTTGCGACTGCTAAGGGCTGGGATTGTCGTACCGCTGATCGTGATCGCGTTGCTGAAATCGAGCTCGCTGACAGAAGGCTCGACCCGCAGATTGATCGCGCCACGCGACAGCACCGTGGGAACGAAACCAAGTTCGACACCGAACGTCTTGAACTGAATGGTAACGGTCGGCAGCGCGCCGGCGGCCGTCGTCGAAGCCACCGGAACTGGAAATTCACCGCCGGCAAGGAACCGAGCCGATTCACCCGACAGGGCCATCAGATTCGGTTCGGCCAGGCGACGCACCAAGCCCTTCTGCTCCAATGCCGTTACAAGCAAATCGACCGAGGCGCCGCTGCTCGTTCGGATGATGCTGGTCAGGAGACTTCCAAACGGGACGGCCGATCCTCCTGCTGCCGTCGCCGCCAGCGTGCCCGCAGTGCCCAGCAAAGGTATCGTGCCGGCCGGCGGGCCGGTGTTCGGCAACGGCTGGCGGCCGCTGTTCGTATTAATAGAATTGGGTCCACCAAGCCCGGTATTGCCGATGTTGGTCCCGTTTGCATTGGCGCCATAGAGGTTCATCCCCAGCTCTCGGCCGGCCGACCGGTTGACCTCAAGGAAACGCACCTCCAGCATCACCTGCTGTGGCGCTGCGACACTCATCGCGTTGACGATATTGCTTCCCTTGGGGAGCGCGCCGGTGGCAATCGACACCGCACGCTCGGCAGCGACCGCATCGGCCGCCGTGCCACTGAGCATCACCTGGCCCTGAGATGAAGAAACGCGAATGCCGGGATTACCCGTACTGGCGCGAATGTTTTCCTGCAGATTGCCGGTATCGATCGCGACCTCGACATCGAGGATTCCGATCTGCCGCATCGAGGAGTCGAACAGGATGACGTTGGTGGTGCCGGTCTGCTTGCCCTGGATATAGATCAGGTGGTCGCTCAGCGATTTCACGTCGACGATGTCAGGCGACCCGGCAACGATGGTCGCAAAGGCGGTATCGACCTTGAAGGTGCGCGACTTGTTGAGGATGACCCTAACGCGCTGGACATCCGTCATCTCGCTTACGATGACGCCGCCGCTGGGGGAAGCTCGCCGCTCCGCCGCCCCTGCCCGGTCGGCGAAATTCAGCAAGGCCAAACCGATGCCAAGAAACAGCGCGCCCCTGGCGAGAAGCCCCGGTCCGGCCCGACTCGAAACGCGAACGCTACTCATCGAATGCCCCTTCGCCGCATCACGCGGCTAACCCCTACAACCTGCCTGGCGCCTGACATCTCTCCCGTTGGAATACGGCACCCAGCGTACAATTTCTTCAACTACAAATCGTTACCGTTAATTCCAGCCGCTCGAACGTCCCGCCAGACCCAAATACCGCCCTAACCCAGACGGGAAGAGCCAAATCTTCATCTGTTCCGGCCTTCGTTGGCAAGAAGCCCCTCTACCGCAGGGCGCTATCAGGCCTAGAAAACCACCGAATGTTGCCTGAAGGCATCAGTCCGGTGAATGTATTGGTCGTTTTAACAACCGCTGATTGTATACTCTGGCGGGTGGTGTGCCAGCCTTCCGCTAAGAAAAATTAAGAACTTGTGAGGTAGGGAACGGATCTGACCTTCTCGGCATTGGATTGGCAATGAACTTGGCAGCCACGGCGGACAACGGAAAATCGAGAGCATCGCGGGTGAAGGCAGTTCTTCTGTTCCTGGGGTTGTTGCTGGGTTTCGCCGACCTCGTCACCACCAACGAGATTCTGCACCTCGGGATGGGAGAGCTGAATCCCTTCATGCGGCTGGCCCAGGAATGGCTCGGCGTCTGGTGGCTTATTCCCAAGCTTGGCCTTACCTCCATCGTGGTCTGGCTTCTTTGGCATAGCAAAAACGTCTACAATATCGCGCTCGTGGTGGCCTTCCTGTCGACGCCTGTCCTGAACAATCTCGTCTTAATCGTGGGCACAAACTGAAGCTGGCCTTTCGGTGGGATGCGGACCACGACCTCCGCTGCGCTAAATCGCGGTTTTCCAAGTCGTCGTCTCTCCCTATCGTCTCTTCCCTGTCGTCTCTCCTACTAGAACGGCACCCTCGTCGTGACGCTCGGCGCGTTGAATGTTGAACCCCAGATCGGGTTCAACATCGTGAATTCCGGTTGCGATGCCGTTATCACGAGTGGAGAAGCGGCGGTTGCCGGAACGTTCAGCGTGGGACTAAGGCCTCCATTGTACAGGAATGGCGCGATGGCCTGCTTGGCAGCAGTGGTGAGCGGATCTCCGCTGCAGGTGGGGGTGGTCTTTTGGATCGCCGCGTTGACATAGCAATCATTGATCATGATCGATCGAGCGCCAGCATTCGCCAGCGCCCGCAGCGACTGCATGGTGATGGCATAGCGCGCCAGATCAAAGACGGCAAAAAGCACAGTGAAGAAGGCAGCGGCAATGACACAGAACTCGAACGCCGCAACCCCTCTCCGATCGAGTTTTCTCATTACTGCACCAACCGAACTGTCTGAATAGTCGGCGTTACAGCCCCATCCGAGATGCATTTCGAATTATCCAGTTTGGTATTGCCGGAGAAGGTCACGGCATAGGCGATCACCTGATAACACCCCGGAGAAGGGGCGCCAGAGGCGCTGTTTCCGCCGTAGGTTACGGGAGCATTCGGGATATAAACCGTTCCGTTGAAGTAGCTCGACGATGAACCGCTGATATTGACGCCTTTGCTCGAATAGGCCTCGTTGTCGTAAATGAGAAGGTCAGTCATCAGCTTTTTGACCGCGGAGGAGAGCACCGAAGGTCCAGTGGGGGACTTCATCCCTGTGAGTTGAAACGTCGGGCTTCCGGTAATTTCGAGGGTTGCACCCCCGAAAAAAATCAGCGTCGCCGTTCCTGATATTGTGGGGCTGCCATTGATTTTCACGGGACCCGAGAAATAGTACGTGCCGCTCAGTGTAGCTGGAAATGAGGGGTTTCCCGCATTGTAACAAGCGCCCGCTTCGTACGACGTAGCCGTTGAGCCGCCGCAGGATTTATTTGGAAAATCCGAGGTCTTCAAAGCCGAGAGCGCAGTATTCAAGGCACTGAGCGGATCAGGCACCGGTTGCTGGTATGTCTGCACGTTGGTGCACTGACTTCCTCCCGTTTGGGTGCAACCGCCGACCGTGAAGCTCGGAGCGTTGAGCTGAATGCCGTTGTTACCTTTGAAGCCAATCGCATCCGCCGCAGTGCTGTTCGACGAGATGCCGCAATCCGGCGAGGAAACCGTCGGGCTGCCCTGAAATGTAACGGGGTCTTTCAACGCCAAAACGCATGGCGGCTTCGCTAGCGCATCAATCTTTGCGACGGCGGTTGCGCCGACGGTTACGGTGGACAGGCCCAGGACCGTCGCAAGAGAAGTATTCTGCGTCTGCGTGACTGTGGCCTGGACGTAATTTCCGTTGACGCCATTCCACGACGCAAGCGAGGCGACCGTCACGTTCTGGGAGGTACCAGACGGAAGGCTCCCACAGCTCGACCCGGCGTAACCTGTATCACCCGAATTACAGAATGCATTCTGTGCGGCGGCCTGCATGCCGCGATATGTATAAGGTTGTGATGCATCGCAACTGTTGGTCCCGGGAGCTAGCGTACAAGCCACCGTCAGGCCACCGGAATAGGCTGCCGCATCGGCGGCATTCTGTGCATGCTGCCTGATGACATACCACGAGCCTGCTTCAGCCCCGAGCGCAAGAGCCCCGATCAGCGGGATCAGTGCGACTACGGTTGCGAAGGCGACCGAACCTCGACGGGAACGAAGCAAGTCACGCATGGAACACCTATTGAAATTGCTCAGTATAGGACAGCGTGTAGGTGCAATTACCGCTATTACACAAGACCGAGGTCAGCACGATTGGCGCCAGCGTAATGCTGGTTGAATAGGAATAATATTTGGGGGACGCGCTATTCCCCGCCGAACAGACGGCAAAACCGTTGCCGCATTTGAGTTGAAAATTGGAAATGGGGTAATTGGGATCGGCCTTGCCGATCGCGGTGGCAGTCCAGCTGGAGGCGTCGGTGACGTCAGGCGGCAGCGAATACTGGATGGATTGCCCGAAGGCGCGGAGCGCCTGCCATGCCGAGATAAATCGAAAGCCGGCAGCGGCCACATCCGTCAGCGGAAAGAGCAGGCTCATGATAATGAACAAGTAGACAATCGGCATCTCGAACGCGACGGCGCCGCGTTCATCCGCCAAGAAAGAGCGTCTACGGTTCATGACCCCTCCCCGGCACACTGCGTCCTCCTACCAAACAAACGGGATCAATCTCCAACGGCCTGCTTCATAGCCCGTATATTCTGGGCAGGTGCGTCGAAGAAGATCTTCCTCGTAATGAATTCGGCATACCTGGATGCCGATATGGACAATCAAAACGATTCCTGCCGCTAGACTTGGATTCTGCAGGACAACCCCGATGATCGCGATTTCTTCTGCAAAATAGAGCGGGTGCTTGATCCATCGGTACGGTCCGGTTTGAACCACGGAACGAGCCTGCGGGACAAGACTGAACGATTTTCCTAGGTGCCTGATAGTGACAAGCATCATCATCATGCCGGCGAGTACGAAGATCGTCGATGCCAGATTAGGCAGCGCCTGCTCCGTCTTTCCAAATAAGGTGATGGTCCACGGCAGGTAAGTGCCGGCGAACGCGGCGGCTCGGGGCCAAAAACCTTCCGCCTGTGCTTTCGCCGGTGCCCTTGTCATGATTAACAGCGCAAGCAATGTGTAGAAGCTGGCAAGGCAGAAGCTGGAGAGAATAGCCGGCCACGGCTCAGAGACGGAAGTGCCCACCTTTGCTGCGACAGCCAGGGCAAGCAATAGAAACCACGCGCTTCCCAGAACACGCATTGTCCAATCGTAAGACCAATTCTTTGAGATGCTGATCGCGTTCATGACTGTCACTGGAATGCACGGATAAGGTGGAGAAACGGACTGCCGCCGAGAATGACGAACATGGCGGGCAGCAGAAACAGCACCATTGGTATCGTCAGCTTGACGCCGAGCTTGTGAGCCCTTTCCTCCAGCTTGGTGATGCGTTCCCGGCGAAGGTCGGCAGCGATGGTGCGCAATGCCTGGCCCAAGGGCGTTCCGTATTGCAGGCTCTGGCTGACCACGGTTCCGAAGCGACGGAGGCCTTCTGACTTCGATCCCAGCCTTTCAAATGCGTCGGCCCGATTGGGCAACATCCTGAGGTCGTCCAGCAGGCTGTGCAACACGCGAGCCATGCCGGAATTCGTCTCGTTCATTTCATCGGCAACGCGCTGTATTGCGCTCTCGAGGCCCATGCCAGCTTCGCTGCAGACGACGAGCAGATCGATCGTATCTGGCGTGCCAGCTCTCACCGCGGCATCGAAACGCCGCTTTAGCATCAACAATATCAGCCGGGGCCCCATAATGCCGATGACAACGCCGGTGAGGGTGAAGATCGCTACATCACTGAAGGTCCCTCCCATAAACTGTGCGAGCGCAAAGGCAGTCAAAGGGAACAGGATGGAACTGACGGTCTTGACACCCACCCAGATCGGAAGCGTTCGATAATGATTAAGACCGGATGACTGAAGGATCACCTTCAGTTGTTCGAGATTCTCTTCGCCATAGAAACGGCTATACCGACTTCCGACCCCCGAAAACCAGCCGGCTAGATCCTGAGAGCGCAACGATCGATCAGGCACGCCCAGCACGGCATTCGACACGCGCGCATTCAAGGTGCGCAGGTGAATTTCCCGGATGCTCAGCAAGATCGCCGCACTTGCGGTCAGGATCGCCAGCATTGCGATGCCGACACCGCCGGTCATAGCGTCGTCTCCCGTCTAATCATCCAACGGATTACGAGATGACCGACAAGCACGGACCCGGCCGCGTAGGCCAGGAGTTTATTGCCTGTCGGATCACGAAACAGGAGATCAATGGATTGCGGACTGATCCAGTAAAGCAGGCCGCCGACGATGAAAGGAGCAAATATCAGGGCACGCGATGAAAAGATAACCTCGCCCGCAAGCGCCTTGGCGCGCGCCGCCAGGGCGACACGCTGACTTACCGTCTCTGCAAGAATCTGTAGCGTTTCGGCGAGGCTGCCGCCCGACTTCAGTTGAACTGCGAGCGTAACGGCGAACATCGCGTATTCCGGAACCTGCATTCGCTGATAGACAGCTTCCACCGCTTCCTCAGGTGTCCTGCCCATGCTCAATTCGCTGCAAACGATGGCAAACTGCCCTGCGGTCGGCTGCGGCATTTCACGAGCAATGGTCTTGAAGGCCTCGTTCACCGGCAAGCCTGATCGAACCGTGCTGGTCACGAGCTGTATCGTGTCCGGCAGTTGTTTGAAAAGCTGATCTGTGAGCCGTCGTTGCTGCCAGCCAAAAAGCCCGCGGATCGTCAACAAGGCGACGACCGCGGCGGCGAATAACGCCAAACCGGCGGAATATCTGAACAGATTGTTGGCGTAAAAGACGACTGCGGCCGCGGCCATGCCCGCAAGAAAGACGAAGGCCGGATGCAATGGATGGGGCATCTCCGGACGGTAATTGACGAGGCGCTTGAGCAGCAGCCAGCGAGACCGGACTTGCGCGCGGCGAATAGAAAGCAGCATGGCGGATTCAGCTGCGGGCAGCGCTGTTTCCAACTGCCGATCCATCCGCCGTTGCCGGGCGTCGAGCCACAAGGTCACCGCAGCCGCGCACGCCAGGAGGGCGAAGACGATAATGATCAGGGATTGCGGGATCATATCTGCCTCATCGCCTCGCCCCATGCGCGCTCCACCCCGAAATAGGCAAGGCGCGCCCTGAATTTCGGAATGGCGTGGGTGGACTTGTAGCTGCCGATAATCCGCCCGTGAACGTCGTCCTCCTTGTATTCAAAAGCGGCAACATCATTTGTGGTGATCACATCACCCTCGAGACCGACCACTTCGCTGACCTGCACGATGCGGCGTTGTCCGTCGCGCATGCGCTCAACCTGCACTATCAGATCCAGCGCCGCAACGATCTGGGACCGGATCGCGCGCGAGGGCAGATTGACCTGACCCATCTGAACCATGTTCTCGATGCGGGTGAGTGCATCCCTGGTGCTGTTGGCGTGCACGGTCGAAATTGAACCGTCATGACCCGTATTCATGGCTTGCAGCATGTCAAAGGCTTCCACACTGCGTACCTCGCCGACAATAATCCGGTCGGGGCGCATACGAAGCGCGTTCCAGAGCAGATCGCGCTGGGTCACCTGACCAGTCCCCTCGAGGCTGGGCGGCCGGGTTTCCAGGCTGATCACATGCGGCTGTTGAAGCTGTAACTCGGCGGCATCCTCAATGGTGACGATCCGCTCCCGGTGATCGATGAACTCACTCATGGCGTTCAGCAGTGTTGTCTTGCCGGAGCCGGTGCCTCCAGAGATCAAGACATTGAGCCGGGCTCGGCCTGCGATCTCCAGCAATTGTCCGATCGCCGGCGTCATCGAGCCATTGGCGATCATTCCTGCCATGTCGAGCCGGCGGCTGGGGAATTTTCGGATCGAAATGCAAGGGCTGTGAATTGAGAGCGGTGGGAAGATGATGTTGACGCGACTGCCGTCCGGAAGACGGCAGTCCACCATCGGGCTCGATTCATCCACGCGGCGGCCGACCTGAGCCGCGATCTTCTGCGCGACGGAGGCGATGTGATCGTTATCGCGGAAGCGCACCGCGATCCGCTCGAGCTTTCCGCTCCGCTCTACGTAAACGTTGTTCGGGCCGTTGATCATGATGTCGTTGATCGTTTCGTCGAGGAGCAGTGGGCGGAGCGGCCCGTACCCTGTCATATCGTCGGCAATCTCGTCGGCTAGCAGTAGCTGCTCGCGGCCGGATAATTCCAGACGCTCCTGATTGGCGATCCCGTGGATGATTTCTTCGATCTGGAGCCGGAGCACTTCGCGGGACAAGGTAACCGCCGCTGCGGGATCGATCTGTTCGATGACGCGTTCACGCAAAGACGCCGCCATCGGGGGATGATGGGCGCCGGGCCGATCGCGTCTGGATCCGGCGAAGGCCGACCCTATAGCTGGGCTGGGTGTCGCTTCTGACAAGCTCGCAGCAATTGCGGGCCCGTTCGTCGCCGGTGCCGAGTTGCTCGCCGCCGATCCAAGCACGCCCGGCGCCAGTGCAGGCAGACGCACCGACTCACCGTCTTCTGGACGCCTCCCGAATCTTTTCATAGCCCGAGCAACCTCCGTAGTCGTCCTTTCGGTGAGGCGCCGACGCCTGCGATCTCCCGTACGATAGGCGCGAGGTGGCGCCGCAATCCCGAAACGTGCTTGAGCGCAGGAATGCCGAGATTGACCGCCTGGGTCATTCCTTTGCCGAGGTCTGGGATTACCATGTCTGGTTCCGCGCCCAGTGCCTTGACCATCGTCGCCCTTGGCAGTCCGCCGGCCCGATTGGCGCGGTTGAGCAGCGTAAACACGCGATCCTTGCCGGCAATATTGGTGACAGCGGCGCGGAGCGCATGGGCATTGCGCAACCCGGTGACCTCGGCTTCCAGCAGCACCAGAACGTGGCGCGAAAGACTGATCACCGGATGCATGGACGGCGGAAATGGCACCGGCACATCAACGATGATATAATTGAAGCGCTGGCGGAGCAGTCCGAGGACGTGCCTGACACCTGCTTCTGTGATGTCGAGTTGCGCATCCAGCTCTTCGTCAGCGGAAATCAGCGAGACTCTCTCGTTGATCTCGATGGCTGCGCGCTCAAGAAAAAGGGTATCGGCGCGCATCGGATTTTCGAGCGCGATCCGCAGCCCTGGCCCGGGTCGCACGCCAAGCATGACGGCGGTTTCGCCGCCTTGCAGATGCAGATCGAGCAGCGCGACCTTGGCCTTCGTGGTGTCTGCAAGCTGCAGCGCGACGTTGATGGCAATGCTGGTGGCGCCAACGCCGCCCTGCGCACCGCAGATGGAAACAACATGTCCACCGCGATCGGTCGGTCCCGAGGCCACATCGCCGAGTAATTTCGGACGCAACTGGTCCAGCACCATGTCGCGCGTCAGCGGTCTTGGCAGATATTCGGTCAGACCGAGCTCCATCAGCTCACGATAGAAGGTGATCTCCCTGTTTTCGCCAATCAAAGCCACCTTGACATCCGGCGGGCAGACCCCAGCGAGGCGCTCCAACTCACCGAATGGATCATCCACACCGCTGATGTCGGCGACCAAAGCGGAGATATCCGTATCGGTCTCAAGCATTTTGATCGCGTTGCGGACCGTGCCGCGCCGGATGGACAAATTGGCGCCTTCAAGTCCCTTGCGCAGCGCAGCCGCGCTCAATTCGTCATCGACGAAACATACAATGCGATTGCGGGTTAAAACGGATGTCGTCTCTTCTGTTGTAGCGGTCATGGCCATATTCATTAGCGTTTCTCCGGCAATCTTCCCGCATACCCCGTCGCCGCGGCCGTCCGGTTGGCAGAATCGGACGTGTCCGCGCAATTGGCCGCGTCTTCACCGTCGTCCAGATCCTGTTTTCTGACGGAGTATTGTTTGACCTCCCCGCCGCTGTGGACCACGACGGCCGTGCGGGCGAGCTCCGGGGATTCGCAGCCTGGCGCCCGTTCAGCGGCTGCCGACGGATCCCACCTCTCCACGGCCGCACGAACGGCCAGCGAAAGCGTTCCGAGCTTTTTTGCAACTGTGATCTTCTTGATCTGGTCCTGAGCGAGTTCCAGCGAGACGGTTTGCGCCTGTTTGCCTGTGACAGCGCTGATGGGGCGACCGCCTTGCGTGATCTCCTGGTCGATCGCAATGACGCGCACATTGCTCAATACGGTTTGGCTGAGGGCGCGGCGGGCGGCATCTTCCTTCTCGAAGACTTGAGTCAGCACCACGTCGACGTAATCGCCCGGGCGGATCAGGCCGGAGACGCCGGATTCCTCATCCACCTTTATGCTGATTGCGCCAGTATCCGGCGCGAGGACGCTTGCAAGGAATCCCTGATCACGCGGACGCAGGATATCCTGCAACGTCACAGGACGGCCCGCTTCGACAAACTTGCGGACCAAGGAACCCGGCAATCCTAGTTTAGACTCGGGCGTTTCTACGATTGCGCCGGCCGGAACATTCTCGGGCGTCACCGAACGCACGGCGAAATCCTCATCGCGAACCAGGGTCCCTCGCGGCAGCGGACGTGCTGCTACGAAATACCCCACTGCTGTCGGCCCTGCCGGACCCTTCTCAGTAACCGCGACTGGAGCCGGCTTCGACTGATTCATGTTGTAGCCGAGAAGGCCTAATGCCGTGGTGGCGAGGAACAACACGATGATGATCGACAGGCGCAATGCGGATGACATGGTCACAATCCTCTCGATAAAACTGCCCAGATGCCCCCGCAGGCGATCGCGACGCCGTAGGGCAAAGGCGCGTGACGTAAATGGCGCCAACGTTCGACCGCATAGACCCGGCGCATGAATGACGATCCCGCCGGCGCAAGCTGGGGGTAGGGTAATTGGCGCATCATCAAATGGACTACGGCAAGCAAGCCGCCGGTTAGCGCCGTGACGGTGAGCAATTGAACCACGCCGGTGAGCGGCAGGCCCACCACAAGCGCAGTCAGCAGTTTGACATCGCCACCACCCATCCATCCTCGGGCGTAAATGAAGAGCAGCAGCAGAAAAACGATTGCCGCCGCGATCACCGACTCCAAGACTTGCAAAGGAGCACCGAACTGGCTGATAAGCCCCAGCAGTGCCAGGGCCGCACAAACCTCATTCCTGATCAACCGTGTCGCAACATCGGTCATTGCCACGTGCAGCAGCAACAGGATTTCTGCAAACGAGGCTATGGAAACAACCCAACTCATGAAACTCGCCTCTAACTATTCAATCAACTCGTCAGAAAGCTGGTGATAGGTTTCGAAGCCTCCTCGGATTTTCAAGAACGGGAGATTGCGGTGTCGAGCGACGCAATAGATGCAATCGAGCCGCAACAGTCGCCAAATTATCCGATGCGCAGGGAGCCGCTGCCAGGCACGCTCGCCAGCCAGCGGCTTGATCAGTACGACCAATTGAAGATCGCTCTCGTCGTCAAATCAGGCAGCAGCCGTTACGGCGTCGGTGATCTTGGTGATTGCGTTCTTCAGCGCCAATCCGATCCCACTTGCAGCATCGGTGCCGAACGCAGCGGCCACCGCGCCAACGATGCAAGCCGCCACGATCACGTATTCGAACGACACGACTCCTTTGGTGTCGCGGCGAAAATCCGCTAACGCTTCGCTCGATTGAATATAAAGCTTTAACATAGGCGAACCCCTTTTGAACTCACAATGGAACTAGGATTATCAATCCATCCGTTGGGACCTGCGGCACCAACGAATGGATTGGGTGACCCACCTCATCTTCCAGAGATCGATCACATCATGCCGCTGCAGTGACGGCGTTGGTTACCTTGGTGATTGCGTTCTTCAGCGCCAATCCGATGCCACTTGCAGCATCGGTGCCGAACGCAGCAGCCACCGCGCCGACGATGCAAGCCGCAACAATCACGTATTCGAACGAAACCACACCCTTTGTGTTGGTGCGGAGGCTCTTCAAGGCTTCCGTGCTCTGGATGTAAATCTTCAACATTTGACCAAACCCCTTTTACTAAGACTAATTTACTGTTGCAGTTGGCTGGCAAATTCGTGCCAACTAAGACGGATTTATAAAGTTTCGCCGGAAAGTTGTCATCCGGTAATCCTTTGTTAACCCTACCGCGGAGCGTGTGAAGCGAAAAGATCATATGGTTCGTTGAAAACGCCGGCCCGTGAAATTACGGATCAGCCGATGCGAGAGGGGTTTTGCCGGCCCAGTAATGCGGCGACCACTTGTAAAATCTGGCGGACGAACATCGCTTCATCCGTTCGCCAAGCGATCCAAAAGACAACCTTAGATGAATAGGAAAGCACCTGACGGCACCGATACGAAACACTCAATCGCGCGTTTTGCTCATTTTGTGCCCTTCGGAGGACTGGGGCTCGAAGCCTGGCAAATCTCCCGATAGAGCGCTTTCGCGGCGCTGAGGTTCGACAATCGGGATAGGGCACGTGCGTCAGGTAGCGGCGCAGCCGTCTCGCCTTCCAAAAAGATTAAAGGTATTATGTTAGTGCCCTTGGCCATTGAGGCGACGATGCTGGAAAATTGGTTGTCCGGATTAAGGCTCGGCCTACTCGCTTTCGTCATTTTTATGCCTGTTGAATATCTATTGGCCCTGCGTCAGCAGAAAGCCATTCGCCCCGGCATTCTGACGGACATTGCGTTTCTGCTTTTCAACGCATGGCCGGTGGCGGCCGGTTTGCTGGTCTTTTGGGTTTTTGGTGTTCTGGCGTCCATGTGGATCACGCCAGCACCCGTTCACCAGTTCATTGGTGATCTTCCATATTGGCTGCAGTTGTTGCTGATTTTTTTGCTAGCCGATCTTGGAATCTATTGGTCCCATCGCGCGCTCCACACATACCCGGCGCTGTGGCGCATCCATGCGGTACATCACAGTGTCGAAGATCTGGACTGGCTCGCAGCCATCCATCAGCATCCACTGGACCTTATTTTTATGAAGGGGACTTCACTACTTCCGGTACTCGCCCTCGGATTTTCTGAGGAGGCCATCGGAACTTACGTCCTGGTGGCCTATTGGCACGCATACCTGGTGCATGCGAATGTTCGGCTCAATTTCGGTCCACTGCGCCATATCGTGGTTTCGCCCGAGTTTCATCACTGGCATCACAGCAGCGAACGCGAGGCACGCGACCGCAACTACGCCGCTCACTTTGCTTTCATCGACCTGATATTCGGAAGTCTGCATTTGCCAAGGGGCAGACGAGCGCAGGTGTTCGGCGTTGATCATCCGATGCCTCGCGGTTATCTGCGGCTGCTCGTCTATCCATTCATTCGATAGAAGTTGTCAGGCGGCCCAATTCCAGATGCGGCGAGCCGCAGCAATCGCCTTGCCGGTTAACCATTGATGAACTTCTGCCGGGTCACCTTCGTAATTCCCGCATGACTCACGTTGACCGGCACGGTTGGTCGTTCGGTGATCACAGTCCCGATAATCGCGCCAGATAATATCCGCTCCCCCTCCCCCGCCTCCCGGGGGATCAGACGTGGGTTGAATTCCGAAAATCAGAAAAACCGTAGCTTTTTTCAACCTTCTTCGGTTGACGCCCCTTCCGCCACCTGTGTAGCGGCTTGGTGTTCACTTCACCAAAACATGGCCCGTCATGCCGTATTCCCGATGATTGGGAATCAGGCAGGAATACTCGAATGTTCCGGATTTGGTGAACTTCCAGACGATTTCAGCCGTCTTCTTCGGCGCCACACGAACCCCGTTCGGCTCTTCATGTTGCATGTGCGGATGTTTCTTCATGACGGACGCGTGCTTCAGGTTTTCCTTAGTCGTGGCCAGGAGGAATTCGTGATCCTCGGTGCCGACGTTTCGCAGCACGAAGTGAATCTGCTCGCCGAGCTTCACCCCGATCTTGATAGGTTCGTAGGTCATCTCGCTCATCTCGATCTCGACGGTGCGCGATGGCTTCGCGGGATCGCCGGGCTCGCCGGCCGAGTAGGATGCATTGTGATTGTGGTCGTGCGCCCGCGCCGGCACAGCTGTCGCGGCTAACAACGCCGTCAGTCCGGTTATGTGAGTCTCTTAATTCGGTAGGTAAAAACGGCCCTCTGGTTATCGCTCGGGCAGTACGATTTGAGTAGCATAGCGGGCTCCGATCGCAGTCCTTGATCTCGCTCAAGCGTTCGTGACCAACGCCGGTTTATTTATCCGCCCGGCTGACGACCTCCATCAGCTCCGCAATCTTGCGGCGCTGATCGGCCTTGTCCCCGCTGCGGATCGCGTGTTCCACGCAATGGGCCACGTGATCCCTGAGGATTTCTTCTTCCACCCGCCTGAGCGCGGAACGGACCGCCGAGATCTGCGTGACGATATCGATGCAGTACCGATCCTCCTCGACCATCTTACCGAGCCCGCGAACCTGGCCTTCGATGCGGTTCAGTCGTTTCTGGCAGGAAGCCTTGATATCGTTTCTCATGATCCTAATATACCCCCCCAGGGTACATGCAGCAAGAGATGGAGTTGCGGATGGACGCGCAGCACGGCCAGAAATCCGGGGAGAACGGTGGCTGCTGTAGCTCGCGTTCGCTTGCTCCCGATCACTCTGGACACGCTCACCATCACGATCATGCGGCGGACACGGCGCTGGACCCTGTCTGCGGTATGAAGGTCGACCCATCGACCGCTCGCCACAAGGCCGAGCACGAGGGCAAGACCTTCTACTTCTGCTCGGAAGGCTGCCACACGAAATTCGGCGCCGATCCGGCGAAGTACGTCCATGAAAAAATGCGGCCGGCGCGGCCTGTCAACCTGCCGGACGGCACGATCTACACCTGCCCCATGCATCCGCAGATCCGCCAGGTCGGACCGGGCAATTGCCCGATCTGCGGCATGGCGCTTGAGCCCGAGGTCGCCAGCGCGGAGACCGGACCTAATCCGGAGTTGATCGACATGACCCGCCGCTTCTGGGTGGGCCTTGCGCTTTCAATTCCGGTGGTGGTTCTCGAGATGGGCGGTCACCTTATCGGTGGTCATCGCTGGATCGATCAGACGCTGTCCAACTGGATCCAATTGGTCCTCGCAACGCCGGTCGTGCTGTGGGCGGGCTGGCCCTTCTTCGTTCGTGGTTGGCAATCGGTCGTGACCCGCAATCTGAACATGTTCACCCTGATCGCGATGGGTACCGGCGTCGCGTGGATCTACAGCATCGTCGCCGCGCTCTTGCCCGGCGTCTTTCCCGGCACGTTCAGAGGCCATGATGGCGCGGTCGCCGTTTACTTCGAGGCCGCCGCGGTCATCACCGTTCTGGTCCTCCTCGGTCAAGTGCTCGAACTCCGAGCGCGCGAAGCGACCTCCGGCGCGATCAGGTCCCTCCTCGATCTCGCGCCGAAGACCGCCCGCCGCATCCGGGCCGACGGCAACGATGAAGAGGTGGAGATTTCAGCCTTGCAGGTCGGCGATCGGCTCCGCGTCCGTCCGGGTGAGAAGGTGCCGGTTGACGGCGAGATCGAAGAGGGACGGTCTTCGCTCGACGAGTCCTTGGTGACGGGCGAATCCATGCCCGTCAGCAAGGAGGTCGGCGGCACGGTGATTGCCGGCACGCTCAATCGCTCAGGTGGCTTCATCATGAGAGCCGAAAAGGTCGGCAGCGATACGATGCTGTCGCAGATCGTGCAGATGGTGGCGCAGGCGCAGCGCTCCCGCGCGCCGATCCAGCGCCTGGCCGATCAGGTCGCGAGTTGGTTCGTGCCGACCGTCATTATCGTTGCCATCACGGCATTCGGCGCCTGGGCAGTCTACGGACCCGAGCCACGGCTCGCCTTCGGCCTCGTCGCGGCGGTTAGCGTCCTCATCATCGCATGTCCCTGCGCGCTGGGACTCGCCACCCCGATGTCGATCATGGTCGGCGTCGGGCGCGGGGCCCAGGCGGGCGTGCTTATCAAGAACGCCGAGGCGCTCGAACGCATGGAACGTATCGACACCCTTGTGGTGGACAAGACGGGCACTTTGACCGAGGGCAAGCCGAAGGTCGTAGCCGTGAAACCGGCAGATGGTTACACCGACGCCGAAGTGCTGCGGCTCGCCGCCAGCGTCGAACGGGCCAGTGAGCATCCGCTTGCGGACGCGGTCGTCAATGAGGCAAAGGCGAGAGGCATCCAGACCAGCGACGTTCAGGACTTCGACTCGCCCGTCGGCAAGGGCGCGCTGGGAACCGTCGAAGGCAAGAAAGTTCTACTCGGCAACGCCGCCTTCATGCGTTCGCAGGGAGTTGAAACCTCGGCGATGGAAGCCGAGGCGGAGCGGCAGCGCGGCGAAGGCGCAACCGTCATCAACATGGCCGTGGACGGCAAGCTCGCAGGAATCCTGGCGATCGCCGATCCCGTGAAAAAGTCGACGCCCGAGGCGCTACGGGATCTCGCGGCCGATGGCGTCAAGGTGATCATGCTCACCGGCGACAACCGGACCACGGCTCAAGCGGTCGCGCGCAGGCTCGGCATTGCCGATGTGGAAGCGGAAGTGCTGCCGGATCAGAAGAGCGCGGTGGTCGCCAAGCTCCAGAAGCAAGGCAGCAAGGTCGCTATGGCCGGTGACGGCGTGAACGATGCCCCGGCGCTGGCCGCCGCGGAGGTCGGCATAGCGATGGGCACCGGCACGGACGTCGCGATGGAGAGCGCCGGCGTCACTTTGCTGAAGGGCGATCTCAACGGCATCGTGCGTGCGCGGCGGCTGTCGCGCGCGACCATGAGCAACATCCGGCAGAACCTGTTCTTCGCCTTCGCCTACAACGCAGCGGGAATTCCGATTGCGGCAGGCGTGCTCTATCCGACTTTTGGGTTACTGTTGTCACCGATCGTCGCGGCAGCCGCAATGGCGCTGTCTTCGGTCAGCGTGGTCGGAAATGCGCTGCGGCTTAGGACAGTACGGGTCTGATCCCGAAACTGAAGAACCATCCTTGCCAAAGCTTGTCGGCTCTCCGGCGAAAGACGCCATTTCGCGTTCTGCCCTGGGATTAAGTTTCTCGCGCCGTTCCTTGAAACCGATGGATCGCCTCGACGTTAATGATGGCGCCGCCGAGTGACAACCGGCCGCAACGGGGAAGATGGACGCGGAGCTATTTTGCCGGTTTCTGCCCGCGACACCAACGCATCGGTACGCGCTTACATCTAACCCGTTCTCGGCAGCGCACCTTTAGCGCCCGTGGCGTCGTCGCAGCGAACAAACCAAGGTTTTTATCATCGGAAACCTTGGCTGGGCTTGGCCTCGCCATCGACGAGCATGGTCGCCCTCCTGGCAGAATTCAGCGCATCGAATGCAGTTGGAGCCAAAACTAGCGCCGGTCGGCGGCGGGATTGTCGCGCACCTGACAATTGAGCTAGGGTGTCTCATGGCGCCCAATACGTTGCAGGCAGCGGCTGCACATCTTTGCGTGCGAGGCTGGTTTGCCGGGCAACCAGCTTCGCTCCAGCAAATTATTTTGCACCGTGCGATATTGTTGAAAGTCCCGGCGGGAAAAATCATCTACCGACAGGGAGATCCGCCAACCGGGCTCTTCGGCATCTGCTCCGGGCGAGTCAAGTTCAGCTATACGCTTCAAAGCGGCAAGGAAATCGTTGCCGGATTCGGCGCATCGGGAATGTGGTTCGGTGAGGTCTCGATGATCGACGGCTTGCCGCGCCATCACGCGGCTACGGCAGCATCGGCCACGACGCTCGTTCAAATTCCCCGTAAGCAATTTGATGAGATCGTGACGAAGGAGCCTGCGCTGGTTCGGAATTTCGCAACGCTGCTCTGCAATAATTTGCGGAAAGTTTTGTTCTTTCACGACGAAGTAAACTCGCAGCCGCCGTTGATAAGGCTGGCTCAACTTCTGAGTCTGTTGGCGCAAGGGGACGTCCAGCCAGGAGATAAAAAGGACATTGTCTTAGAGATCAGTCAAAGCCAGTTGGCGAGCATGATCGGCCTATCGCGCCAGACCACGAATAAACTTCTTCAGCATCTGAAGGAGAGACGTTTGATAGAGATTCAATACGGCGCGATCATTGTTTTGAATGCGCGGGAACTCCTGCGAATGGGCTGAACGGCGAAGTCACGCCGACCTGATTGTCATAAAGGCGACAATGTTCCCTATTCACACCCTGTAAGTTGCAGCGAGGCGTTTGCGCGCATCTCCATCGACGGGTTGATGCGTTATAAAGCCCGAATACGGCTGAGCCAAAAAGTTTAAACGGGAGGCTTTCTTGAATTCATCGCATTCTGATCTCACGCCCGCAGCACAGAACTGGCTCGATTTCACCCGTCTCCTCGGAGAGGCAGGTCTTCGTATCCACAAACTCGCCGAAGGTTCGCTTGCAACCACTCCTCAGCAGTTCGGTGAAGTGAATGAGCATCTGATGCAACTTCTTTCGCAAGCCGTCTTGATGATTCCGCGCATCGATCCCGATTATCCGGAATGGTTTCCGGTGTTGAACAGCACGATCCGCATCTTCAACGCAAATCAGGATACGGTCTACAATCAAACGCGGATCCGTGGCTCTGGCACCTATCGCGTCGCCGGGCGCCGCGGAACAGTGAAGATATTTTATCTTCAGATTTGGCATGGGCAGTTCGGTTTCGACGAGGAGAAAAAAATCAAAGGTGAAGTCAATATCGATAATTGCAAGATCGCGCCGGACGGCACTTTCGAGATCATTTTCAGCCCGGAGAGACCTGCAGGATATGCTGGCGATTGGGTGCAACTCGATCGGACAGTTGACAATGTGTACCTCAACTCTCGCCAGGTGTCGGAAGACTGGAGCAGCGAAATCGATCCGCAGTTGAGTATTCAACGGATCGACAAGGACATCGATCATCCGCATTGGACACCGCTGCAGTATGACGAACGGCTTAAGGCAATCCCCGGATACGTGGAGCGCTTTGCCCAAGACTTCATGGAGATCGTAAAGCGGCAGCATGCCGTGCTTCCCGTCAACGGGATGATGGAGGTGACGAGTTCGCTTCCGACTTACGCCGAGCAGAGTTATGGGCATGGAATCGTGGAGATCGGCGATGACGAGGCATGGATCATGGACGCCGATTTGCCAAATCCCAATGCCTATTGGGGCGTCCAGATCATGGACGCGATCGGCAACACACTTGATTTCGTGAATAACCAGTGCGGTCTCAACGCGCGTCAGGGTTCGGTTGATTCCGATGGGCATTTGCGGGTTGTCATTTCGCGCCGCGACCCCGGTGTTCTCAATTGGATCGACAAGGCCGATTATGATCGCGTGACCGTTCGGAGCCGGTTCTTCGATTCTGCCTTTCCCAAAGTAGAGACGAAAGTTGTCTCGTTGGGGTCGCTCTGGGATCATCTCCCAGCCGATACACGGAGAGTCGGTGCGGCGGAGCGTCAGAAGGCATTGCGCGCTCGCCTACAGGGAGCCCAATTCAGGCGACGTTGGTAATTCCCCACCTTCTAGTTGGCCCGAGGCGGAGCGAGGCGCCGATTCTGGCAAGCTGACTGAGGATAACTGGCTGTCAGCTATAGACGCCAAAGACAAAAAGGCGCGACAATTCCGATGCCTACCGGTCAGTCAAGAATCGGGGGCACCGGAGCCGTTGGGTGAGTATCCAGATCGCAATCCTGAAAATCCTGTCCAGCCACCCGGATGGACGAGCCTCGATTGCTTCCCTGAATCACGATCTGGTAATTCTCACGCGCAGTGGCCGCGAGTGGGCCGAACGTCTGCGGCGCTGGCGCGCCCTCGCCCCGGACATCGATATTTTCAGCTCGCGGTATGTGTTGCGCGATCCGCCGGGCTGGATCATCACCTCGGCAGGTCGAGACTTTCTGGCGACGCTGGAGACGCTCAACGCGCAGAATCGGTCAACGCAGGAAGTGCCAAAAGCGGACGATCCGCTGAGACGGGATCATCCGGCGTTTGCTTCACCCAACCCAATTTCGGCCGATGCGGCGCGTACAGCGGCGCTGACGTCTGCAGGACGCATGGAAATCATCGGCCGTCGTGATCGAAGCGGACGGCGGCGGGCAAGGCGAGCGAAAATGGGAAATCTATCGCTGGCTCAAGCCCGCTAGCCTGTTCATCAATCCAGCCCGCGTTCGTGGCTGAGGCGGACCATTTCCTCGATAAAGATCGTCTTTTGCTTTTCGTCCAGCACGGCAAAAAGCGGCTCCGCCGCATCGGCCACGTTGCGCTGGTCGACGGCCCGATCATTGAGGAATTGTGCCTCATTGCGCATTTGCTCGATTACGTCGTCGGGTGGATCGCGCTTGGCGCGGGCGATGCGCAAGTTCAGCCGTTCGGCGCCGCTGTGTCCAAGATGATGCATCGCGCTGCTGAATCCGGCCCAGTGCTTTTCCTGTTCGGCTGTGAGATTCAGCTCCTTCTTGACGCGATCAACATAGGCGTCGCTGTTGGCGACGATCTGCTCGGCCGTCAGTTGCGGCTGACCCGGCTGGGTAAGTACGGTGGCCGTTTTGACCGGCTTGCCCTCGCCCTTGGCGTCGGTTTTGCTGTCTATCTTGCTATCGGTCTTGCTATCCTTGGCGACGGTCTTGGCCGCTTTCTTCGATTTTGAGTCAGCCGGTCTGTCGGAGGGTTTAGATCCACTCTCCGCGGCGGCAGGTTGTCCCTGCTGTCCCTGATTGTTGTTGACGCCCAGCACGCCGGTGAACACGCCGACCACACCGCCGATCGCTCCGCCGAGCACGCCGCCGACCGGCCCCGCGGCCTTGTTCCCGGCAGCCGCCCCCTGCTGCATGCCCTGAACCAGCCCCTGGGCGCGGGCTGCATCAATCGAAAGCCAACCAAGCAGAATCAAACCGCACGCGAGCAGGATCGTCACGCGGGCTGGCTGTGAACGCTGAGTTGCCATCGGATTTCCCATGGTGTTGTTCGACGATTCGAAACATACCGTTGCCCCCTTGATCGCGTCTATGGCTCGTTATGCCGCTAGCGGGGATACCGCACGACTTATACGCGGACAAAACTCGGCCTCATTCGGGGGTCAGGAAGCAGGAATGCCTTGCCCGAAAGGGAGCTGCCCGGAGGAGGTTGGAATTTTGAGTCAGAACGATCCCACCGATCATGCACTGGCGGCAATTGCCAGCATTCTCGACCAGCCGGTCACCCACCAGGATCCTGGGCAAGTGCCGCTGGTGGCGCCAGAGGAACCGCAGCCGGCCACGGCTGAGGGTTACAGCAAACTTGGTCCCGGTCCGATCGATGCCATTCGTTTCAAATGGACCGTGCGGCGCGGAGAAGATGGCAGTTATTATGTGGACGAGACCATAGGCGAGAACGCTCGACCCGCCGTCACCGGGCCGATGGCGGCGGACGCGGCCGTTGAACTGGTGGATGAACGAGCAAGTGAAGCCCAACGCCGCTTTGATCTTCTAAGACGGGAAATGACGACGTCGGCCGGCGGTTTCGCTTCGTCAAAATCCGATGGGCGGGGCGAGATTTAGTCGGACCGCTCCCTTCTCGATGCGATCAGTCTGGACCCTCAGCCGGCCGGGCTTGCCGCGAAGTCGGCATCGCTGACCGGTTCCATCCAGTCGGCAGTGTTGCCATCGAGCGCTTCCTGCATGGCGATGTGGACCATCCCGGTGGTCGGGGATGCGCCGTGCCAGTGTTTCTCCCCCGGCGGTATCCACACGGTGTCTCCGGCGCGGATTTCGCGCACGGGCTGACCTTCGGTCTGCACCCTGCCAACCCCGGAAATGACGTAGAGTGTCTGCCCGAGCGGATGGGTGTGCCAGTTGGTGCGGGCGCCCGGGCCAAAGGAAACGCGCGCTGATACCAAGCGTGCCGGTGCCTCTGCCGTCACGATCATGTCCTGCCATACCGTTCCGGTGAAGTACTCCTTTGGCGCAATTCGGGTCGGGCGCGACCCTGTCGCGTAAATTTGCATGATTGGCTCCTCGTTTTTATGACCGGTCGCGTCAGCCGCCTTATTTCTTTGAGGCAGCGTAACGCGCTCTGGTTTCGGCATTCATCGGATAGAGACCAGGCAAAGGCGCCCCTTGTTTGATCTGATCGACGGTCCAGGCTTCCATTCGTTCCTGTTCAAGCCCTTCCGCGAGCACATGCGGAAGCTGATCCTTGGGGATCAGGACCGCACCGTCCCGATCTGCGACGATGATATCGTCAGGAAATATCGCCACGCCGCCGCAGCCGATCGGCTCTCCCCATCCGACAAAGGTCAGGCCCGCGATCGAGGGCGGCGCGGCAAAACCATCGCACCAGACCGGAAGACCTGTTCCCAGCACGCCTTCGAGGTCACGCACCACGCCATCGGTGATCAGCGCGGTGACGCCGCGCTTGGCCATCCGTGCGCAGAGGATGTCGCCGAAAATGCCGGCGTCAGTGATCCCCATGGCATCGACGACGGCTATACAGCCTGCCGGCATGGCTTCGATTGCCGTTCGCGTCGAGATCGGCGCAGACCAGGACTCTGGTGTCGCGAGATCCTCCCGCCCAGGCACGAAGCGCAGGGTGAAGGCCGGCCCGACCAGACGTCCCTGCCCTTCGCGCAGCGGCCGGGCGCCGCGGATCCACAGGTTCCGTAAGCCCCGCTTCAGCAGGACGGTGGTGATGGTCGCCGTGGAGACACGGGAGAGAATGGCTATCGCATCAGAGGTCAGGGACATCGACGGCAACTCCGATGTGATGAAACTCACGGTATCTTGCGGGGCTACGGTTTGCCGTCAAGAGCGAACAACTCGGGTGTAAACAAGAGGCCACCTTCGGATGGTGCAGGCCGGTTACAAGCGGTACAAGCTATTGGCGAGGGCGTTTAGAACCGATGGCTGAGATCGCAACACCACCCCGCCTGCTGCCGAGCGGCGACAGTGCCGTCACCGTAGAGTTTGGCCGGTCCATCGATGAGACCTCCAACCGGCGAGTGTTGGCGCTCGACGGCGCGCTGGCGCGTGAACCCGTCGAAGGCATTGTGGAGACGGTACCGACCTATCGGTCGCTGCTGGTGCATTACGACCCGTTGAAAATCAGGTTTGATCCCCTCCGCGAAAAGCTGATCGCGCTTGCAACGCTGCCATCGCCTGCCGCCCAGCAATCGCGGCGCTGGCGGATACCCGTTGTTTACGGCGGCGAACACGGCATCGATCTGGAAGATGTCGCCAACTCCCTGCAGACCACGCCCGATGAGATCGTAGCCCGTCATCTGCGCGGGAACTATCGGGTGGCCATGATTGGTTTCACGCCCGGCTGGTCGTATTTGAGTGGGCTTGATCCCCGACTTGAGATGCCGAGACGGCGCGAGCCCCGCCTGTTGACGCCGGCCGGGACGATTTCGATCGGTGGGGTTCAGGCGGGCATCCAGTGCCTGCCGGGTCCGAGCGGCTGGCATCTGCTGGGCCGCACGGCGGTGCGCACCTATCAGCTGAAGCGCAACCCGGTTTTTCTGCTGGAGCCCGGTGATCGCGTGACCTTTGTGGCTGTCGATGCCCACACCTTCGCCGAGCAGGAGCGCGCGGCGGAAGGCGGCGAATGGATCGCGGATCTGGTGCTGTCATGACCCGGCTTGTCGTTACCGCTATCGGTCCGGCAAGTTCAGTTCAGGACGGCGGCCGTCGGGGTTTCCAGCGCTACGGCCTGACCCCCGGCGGCGCCATGGACCCTCTCGCGCTCGCGGCGGCCAATACGCTGCTCGGCAATGATCCGTTCGCCGCCGCCGTCGAGATTGGGCCGTTAGGCGCGGCATTCACCGTCTGCGACGGCGCGGTGCGCCTCGCCCTGACGGGAGCTTCTCGCGCCGCCGATATCGCCGGGCGACCAGTGGCGCTCGACAGTTCGATGATCGTGAAGGAGGGAGAAACACTCACGCTGGGTACGGCGCGCGATGGCTGTTTCAGCTACCTCGCTCTCGAAGGCGGCCTTCGGGGAACGCCGCTATTCGGGAGCCTGTCGGTCAATGCGCGCGCGGGCCTGGGTAGCCCCTATCCTCGTCCTTTGCAGGCTGGCGACGAATTGTCAGCAAGCACGGCGGTCGTTGGCCCGGAAAATCGAATTGAATTGGCCAAGCGAGCGGACGGTCCGATCCGGGTCATCATGGGCCCGCAGAATGACGAGTTCCCAGAGGATGCCATCGCGCTGTTCCTTTCAGCGTCCTGGACGGTCTCGGCCGTCAGCGACCGCATGGGTTATCGGCTGGAAGGGCCACCTCTCGTGCACCGCCATGGCCACAACATCGTTTCAGACGGCACCGTCAATGGCAGCATCCAGGTGCCAGGCAATGGCCAGCCGATCGTGCTGATGCCTGATCGCGGCACC
>Ga0207674_10001778_pt1 | contig 27523 bp, 25 predicted proteins | sample KBSCornC72_FD_184303 | JGI IMG/M metagenome (GOLD analysis project Ga0207674, IMG submission 184303) | Corn rhizosphere microbial communities from Kellogg Biological Station, Michigan, USA - KBS Corn C7-2 (SPAdes) (version 2) | ecosystem: Host-associated > Plants > Roots > Rhizosphere > Soil ...
ACGACCGCCGGTGGCTTGAGGAGATCGGGAGCGAGGACTTTCACGGGCGGACGGTGTGGGCGCTGGGATCGGCGGTGATGCTGGCGCCCAATGACGCGATCCTGTCGTTGTCGATCCGGATGTTTCACGAGGCGATCCAGGTCCCGGAGACGTTCACGTCGCCGCGCGCCTGGGCGTTTGCGCTGGTCGGCCTGCACGCTTACCTGACGCGCTTCGGCGGGGATACCCCCGCGCGGCGGATTCGCGAATTGCTGGCGGAGCGGTTGCTGGCGCAGTTCAAGGCCAATGCGTCGGGGGACTGGCCCTGGTGCGAAGACGTGTTGACTTATGACAACGCCAAGCTGCCCCATGCCTTGATTCTCGCGGGGAAGGAGAGTGGGAACCGGGAGATGCTTGCACAGGGACTGCTCTCGTTGGAATGGCTGGTGAAGCTGCAGGTGATGGACAGCGGACGGGTGAGCCTGATTGGAAACCTGGGTTGGCTTGACCGCAAGGGGAAGCGGGCGCGCTTTGACCAGCAGCCGGTGGAGGCGATGGCACTGGCGGAGGCGTGCGCGCAGGCGTACCGGGTGACGGGTGAGGAAGCCTGGTTCGACCGTGCCCGCGCGTTCCTGGACTGGTTCACGGGGAACAACGACACGGGCGCGAGTCTCTATGACTACCAGACCGGCGGGTGCCGGGATGGGCTGAGCGCGGACGGGCCCAATCTGAACCAGGGGGCGGAATCGACGCTGGCGTGGCTGATCGCGCTGTTGACGGTAATGGATCTTCACCGCGCGCGGACGGTGGCCGAGGATGGACAGGGGGCCATACCTGCGGTGTCTGGGAATGGTTCGGGAATTAAGTGAATGACCCTCGGCGGGCCGGTCGATCCTGTCATCATGCGAAACGGGTCGATGCGGACGTCAGCGAGAAGCGCGTGTTGTGTCGTGGGTGTAACGGATATGGCTAACGATCTCCTGGTTCGTCGATTGCCGATCCGGCTGGAAGGGGACGATCGGCGGGTGATCGTCAGGCCGTTCGTACTCAGCAACAGCCGGGTGCGTACGCTGTTCGAGCGTTTGGACGAGATGGAGGAGGGCGCGACGGCGCAACTGCTGAGAGAGGTTGAGGCCGGCTACGGGGATCGGCACGCGGATCTTCGCGCGACATTTGACGAGCATTTTGCGATCGCGGCGGACCTGATCGGGTGGAAGGGGAACTGGTCGCAAGGCCGACGGACGCTGGCGGGGGCGTACCTGACGATGGAGTATGCGATCGACTCGGCGGCGCTATTCAATCCGTCGATCGTGCCGCATCCGAATCAATCTGAACTCGGGGCTGGCGACGTTCGGTTTCTCATGAGCCTGCGGGCGACGGGGGAGGGGCACGTGTCGTCGATCGTGTTCCGCACTGGCATTATCACTTCGGATCACAAGGTAAACATCGATCCCCTGCCGGCGAAGTTGCACCGGTCGCGCGTGGCGCCGGATCGGTCTTACGAGCGGGCGTTGTTCCGCCGCAAGCTGGCGGAGATGGGGGTGAACGGCGAGGTTGTGGACCGCGTGCTGCAGCGCGTGCCCGAACGGTTCAAGCTGGAGCAGTTGTCGCTGGCGGCGGAGGAAGCGAGGCTGGAGATCGAACGGCTTGGGAATTCGGGCGAGATCGTGCGGACGATGCTGTGGTTGGCGCAGTCGAACTATCACATCGACCTGGGGCGCGGGGCGTCGATCGCGGAACTGGTGATTTTTCCGATGAACGACGAGGAATCACGCGGCATTGAAGACCTGCGAATGGTGCGATTCGTCGAGGACGACGGGCGGGTGGCGCACTATGGCACGTACACGGCCTACAACGGTTTCCGGACGATGCCGATGCTGATGTGCTGCAACGACTTCCGGCGCATCGAGATCCACTCGCTCAACGGGTCGGCGGCGCTGAACAAGGGGATGGCGCTCTTCCCGCGGCGGATCGGCGGGAACTACGTGATGTGCAGCCGCATCGACGGGGAGAACCTGTTCATCAGTTCCTCGGACTCGGTGCATTTCTGGGAAAAGGCCGAGCGGCTGATCGCGCCGAAATATCCGTGGGAATTGATGCAGATCGGCAACTGCGGCTCGCCGATCGAGACGCCGGAGGGGTGGCTGCTGCTGACGCACGGTGTCGGGCCGATGCGGTCGTACGCGATCGGCGCGATGCTGCTGGATCTGCACAACCCGCTGAAGGTAATCGGCCATCTTCGCGAGCCGCTGATCGCGCCGCTGGGCGATGAGCGCGACGGGTATGTACCCAATGTCGTTTACACTTGCGGGGCGATGGTGCACGGGAACCAGCTTTTCATCCCGTACGCGCAGGCGGACAAGTCCACGGGCATTTCGGTCGTGGACCTGGGGCGGTTGATCGATCGGCTGCTGGACTCGGGGCGCGGCTGATCAGGCGATGGTGATGTTGGGATCGAGGTAAATGTCCTGGATCAGGTTGAGGAGCTTGATGCCGTCGGCGAGGGGGCGTTGGAAGGCTTTGCGGCCGGAGATGAGGCCCATGCCGCCGGCGCGCTTGTTGATGACGGCGGTTCTTGCGGCTTCGGCGAAGTCGTGTTCGCCGGACGCGCCGCCGGAGTTAATGAGGGGGATGCGGCCCATGTAGCAGTTGGCGAGCTGGTAGCGGCAGAGTTCGATGGGGTGGTCGCCGGGGGTGAGGTTGGAGTAAACGAGCTTGCTGGTCTTGCCGTGCTTGGTGAAGAGGTAGCCGCCGTTATTTTCGGGGAGTTTCTGCTTGATGATGTCGGCCTGGATGGTGACGCCGAGGTGGTTGGCCTGGCCGGTGAGGTCGGCGGAGGTGTGGTAGTCCTTGTTGTTGGCCTTATCGACGAAGCCGGGGTTGCGGGTGTAGCACCAGAGGACGGTGACCATGCCGAGTTCGTGGGCGGCCTGGAAGGCGCGGGAGACTTCCTGGATCTGGCGGGTGGATTCCTCGGAGCCGAAATAGACGGTGGCGCCGACGGAGACGGCGCCCATGTCGTACGCCTGCTTGACGGAGGCGAACATGATCTGGTCGTATTTGTTGGGGAGGCTGAGGAACTCGTTGTGGTTGAGTTTCAGCATGAAGGGGATCTTGTGGGCGTACTTGCGTGCGACGGCGCCGAGGACGCCGAGCGTGGAGGCGACGGCATTGCAGCCGCCCTCGATGGCGAGCTTGACGATGCTCTCGGGGTCGAAGTAGGTGGGCTCGGGGGCGAAGCTGGCGCCGGCGGAGTGCTCGATGCCCTGGTCGACGGGGAGGATGGAGACGTACCCGGTGCCGCCGAGGCGGCCGTGGTTCAGCATGAGCTGGAAGTTGCGCAGGACGGCGGGTGAGCGGTCGGTCAGCGAGACGATGCGATCGACGAAGTCGGGGCCGGGAAGGTGGAGGGTGTTTTTGGGGAAGCCCTTGGCGGTGTAGCCGAGGAGGGATTGGGATTTGTCGCCGAGGAGTTCTTCGACCTGTTTGGTGACGTTGGCGGTGGCGGGCATGGGTTGTCCTTTCGCGGGAGGGGGATAGTGTAAGGTGGGGCGCGGGGAATGCCAAGAATCAGTTATCCCCCGACGAGATCGTCGAGCATGGCGGTGAAGCGACCGCGGGTAAGGACTTGGTCGAGACCGGCGGACTTGGCGCGCTGGATCGTGTCGGTGTCGACGTGGGAGACGAAGGCGATGACCTCCCCCGCGGTGGCGGATTTCCAGGCGGCGGCGGCGGGGATGGCGCCGTCCTGGTTGAGGTCGACGAGGAGCCTGGTGCCTTCGGGCGGGAGTTGGGCGGGGTCGCGGATGACTCTGAGGGGGCGGTTTTTCGCGCGGGCGGTGGCGGTGACCTTGCTGACGAACATCAGGTCGCGGCAGAGGAGGAGGATCGGCGCGGGGAGTGTGTCGCTCATGGGGTGCAGCGTACCGTTTGCCGGCGATGGGCGCAAGTGGGGGCGGGGCGGGTGGTTCCGATAATCTCTCATTCCTCGGGGGGTGGCGGGCCGATGAAGGAGGGGCGGGCCCGGTGCGCGTCTTCTGCGCCGCGGGCCTCATGCGACTTACAGGGCAGGACTATGGATCTGGCGACGATCATTGGGCTGGTGTTGGCGTGGGGCGCGGTGCTCTACTCGATGTTCCACTGCACCGAGGGGGAGATGGGCGCCTACTTTAAGCCGGGGGAGCTGTTCCTGGTGTTCGGCGGGTCGCTGGGGGCGGCGATGCTGTCGATGCCGCTGCACAACATCACCAACGCGGTGGCTTTCTTGAAGAAGTGGATGTTCAACAAGGAAGCGCACATCGAGCACCTGATCAAGGAGATGGTGCAGTACGCGGAGACGGCGCGGCGGGACGGCGTGCTGGCGCTGGAATCGGTGGCGCGGGAGGCCCCGGACCCATTCTTGCGGCGCGGGTTGCAGCTCACGATCGACGGGACGGATCCGGAGATCATCGAGCGCATTCTGCGAATCGAAGTGGAGGCGATGGCGGAGCGGCACAAGCACGGCAAGCACCTGTTTCACACGCTGGCAAAGTTCGGCCCGGGGTTCGGGCTGATGGCGACGCTGATCGCCCAGGTGGCGATGTTCAAGAACCTGGGCGGCGACGCGAGCGTCATCGGCAACGCGCTGGCGATCGCGCTCACCGGGACGTTGTACGGCTGCATCCTGCAGAACCTGGTGGCCGGCCCGGTGGCGGAAAAGCTGGCGCTGCGGAGCCACGAAGAGGTGTTCGCGAAAGAGATCATTTTGCAGGGCGTGCTGTCGATCCAGGCGGGAAACAACCCGCGCGTGGTGGAGATGCAGCTCTTGAGCTTCTTGAGCACAAAGCAGCAAGGGGCCTTAGCGAAGGCGGCGTGACCCCGGAGTAGGCGACCCGCGCGGAAACCCTTCTCTGCGTCTCTCTGCGGTTAGGTTTAATTCGAGCGATTCATGGCGAAGAAGGCAGCTTGCAAATGTAAGCCGACGGAATGTGAGGAGTGCCCCGAGTGGATCTTCACGTTTGCGGATCTCGTCATGCTGATGATGGGGTTCTTCGTGATCCTGTGGGTCTTGCAGCCGCCGCCGGCCAAGAAGGGCGAGCCGCGGCAGGCGCTGCCGGTGGAACTGCTGGCGGCGATCCGCGAGGCATTTGGGCACGTGCCGGATCCGAATTCGACCGATCCGGTGGACATTGAGATGCTGATCCAGAAGTTGGCGCAGATGAAGGCGCATCGTGGGGCGGGCCTTGGCGGGGAGACGACAGTGCCGCGGAAGGCGCCGGAGGGAACTGACCCGGAGGCGGAGTTGATCCGCCCGAGCAAACAGGTCGGGACGGGCGGGAAGGTGTTGTTCGCGCCGGGGGACGCCAAGCTTTCGGCGGAGTCGATGCGCGCGCTGGACGAAATCACGCCGATCATCAAGGGGTATCGGAACATCATCATGGTGAAGGGGCACGCGTCGGCGGACGACTATCCGGACGGGACGGCGGATTCGCTGAAGATGGATTTGTCGCTCAAGCGGGCGCAGGCGGCGGCGGACTACCTGGTCGGCAAGGGCGTGGACCGCGAAACGCTGCGCGTGCAGGGGTGCTCGACGTATGAGCCGGTGGTGCAGCGGGCGTACACGGGGGATTTGAAGAGCCTGAACCGGCGCGTGGAGGTCGAGGCGACGGGGACGCTGGTGAAGGAGTTGCAGGATAGCAAGCAGGGGAAGGCGAAGGAGACGAAAGACCCCGGATGATGTGAACCGCGGCGACGCAGCTGGTCAGAGGACTCGCGCCCCATGACGTAGCCTGCGGCGAATTGAGGAAAAAGGCAGTATTCTCAACCGCCTGTCCGATTGACCTTCTGGGCGATAGAGTGAAAGTGCATGGTACTAAGCCTTTCAATCTCCGCGGAGACAGAGTCGCGCCTGAAGGCAAAGGCCGCCGCCGCCGGCGTTGACGTCGAGACGTATGCCGCAAGACAGCTCGAACGGATGGCGGCGTCCAGATCTCTCAAAGAGATCAGCGGACCTGTCGCCGAAGACGTGGCGCGAAGCGGCCTGAGTGATGAAGAACTTTCCGAATTCCTTGAGGCGGAGAAGCACGCGATGCGCAAAGAGCGCCGCGAGCGACATGCGCAATGACGTCGGACGCACGCATCATTTGGGCAATTCGTCCGTCGTCGGGATTTCATGGCGGAGAAGTTGGGTGCCTTTGCCGACGAGTTTCAGATAGTAATCGGACGGCAGGCCTTCGAGCGTGACGAAGGTGGACGGGCCGGTGGGTGGGTCGTTGGTGACTTTGAAGATGGCGGTGCCTTCGTCGATCTCGTCGAACATGGCCTGGTAGATCATGCTGGCGCCCGCCTGTTGGTCGGCGACGTACTGCGTCCAGAGGAATTGGCCGCCGAGGCGTGGGATCTGGTTGGACTTGCTGCGGGGGTTCATGTTGTGCCAACTGAAGCCGGGGAAGGCGACGGGGAGGAAATCCTTCTTGTGCTCCTTGCACCAGGCGATGTCGGGGGCGACGACTTTCTGGGCGTAGTTGCGGGCCTGCTCGGGGGTGGAATATCGGCCGACGGTCCAAGGGCTGACGATGTCGGCGAGCTCGACGCAGTCGTGGAGCTTCGTGTCCTTGAGCGCGTCGCGGTCGAGGGTTCGCCAGTAGGTGGGGACGCCGATCATGACGGTGTTGCCGCCGTAGGTCGGGTCGTCCTTGAGGAACTTGATGAGCTGGATCGATTCGTCGAGGGTGTACTTTCGGCGGTCGTTGAAGCCGATGCCCCAGACGGAGACGACGGGCTTGCCGTTGTGATGGAGGTAGGCGGGATCTTTCGTGACCTGCATGTGATCGACGAGGGATTTCCAGTCGTCGATGACCGTGGACATCTTGTTCTCGCCCAGGCCGGAGAGGTCGTACATGACGGCATACGCGCGGCCGGTCCGGTTGGCGCCGTCGCGGCAGTGATCGAGGACGGTGTTGACGCGGTCGAGACCGCCGGGGTTGCCGGTGTCGACGATGAATCGTTGGACGAAGACGCCGTCGATGCCGTACTGCTTCATCCACTGGAAGTGGCGGTGGACCGTCTTTGCATTCGTCGAGCTGAAGACCTGGGCAACCGAGCCGTCCTTATGTTTGAAGCCGGTGTCGTAGCGCTCGTCGGGGTCGAGTTCGGTGACGTCGGGCCAGAGGTCGATGTTGGCGCTGCCGGGCTCGAAGTTGCGGCCCTTGGCGTAGTGTCGAAAGCCGCCGAAGCCGTCGCCGGGCGCGCCGAACCAACCCTGGTAGCCGCACATGATCTTGCCGGTGAGGGTGGAGACGTCCACGCCCTTTTCGGTGGGGCCGGTGTAGGGGTGGAGCTTGGCGAGGACCTGGTCACGGGTCAAGCGCGGGGGGTCGGCGGCGGGCACCATTCCCCAAGGCAGGAGAACGAAGCAGAGCACGACAACGTTAGAACCGCGTAAGCGTGATGGACGGCGAATCAAGCGGGCCTCGAATTGAAATGCGAGGGTCAGGTTTCCCAGTCTTCGACTACGAGGCCGTGTACTCGGGAGAACTCGCTGACGTTGTGGGTTACCAGGGTGACGCCGTGGGCGAGAGCGATCGACGCGATGAGCAAGTCGTTGGGGCCGATCGGCGTGCCCTTGGCCTTAAGGTCTGCTCGAATCGGACCGTAAATCGCTGCGGCCGCGTCGTCGAACGGCAACGAGGTAAAAGGCGATAGAAACGCCTGCTGTTTTTGAAACGTGGACGCCGGTGATTTGCTTTGCGACGCACCGAAAAACAACTCCGCCTTCACGACGGAACAAACCAGCAGATCCGAGGGTTTGGCAACGTCGATTCGCCGCTTGAGCTCCGGGGCGTCCCATTCAGATAACGGATGCAGGCGTTGGTATCGAGCATCCATTTCATTCGAGAGTCTCGCGCTCCTCGAAGTCACCTTGCGGCTGACGTTCCAACCCCGAGCCGGCGCAAGATCCGTACGTCTGTTCGACGAACGCGTGCCAGTCGGCGGGCTGATTCGCATTAGCGGGAGTGGGCAGCCGACGAATGGTGACGAGTACATCCGTGCCGGCATCGGCGGTCCCTAAGGGGACGCGTACGTTAAGCGTGCCGTCGGAACCGACCTTGGATTGGAATTCGATGGTGTCCGTCATACGCGTCCTCCGCCAGGGTGACGACCAATCATAGCACGGTCGAATAATCTCGTGTCTTAAATGTCGAAGTACATGCAATACTCGTACGGGTGCGGCCGCGTGCGGATGGCGTCGACCTCATTTTCGCGTTTGTACTTGATCCAGTAGTGGATGACGTCCGCCGTGAAGACGTCGCCTTTTAACAGGAACTCGTGGTCGTTTTCCAGTTCATTACACGCCTCTTCCAGGCCGCCGGGGGCGCTGCGGATCTTGGCGTACTCGTCGAGGCTTAGCTTGTAGATGTCCTTGTCCAAGGGGTCGCCGGGATCGATCTTGTTCTGGATGCCGTCGATGGCGGCCATCATGATGGCGGTGAACGCAAGGTAGGGGTTGCAGGAGCTGTCCGGGCAGCGGAACTCCACGCGCTTGGTCTTGGGGTTCTCGCTGTACATCGGGATGCGGATGGCGGCCGATCGATTGCGACTGGAGTAGACCAGGTTGACCGGGGCCTCGTAGCCGGGGACGAGGCGCTTGTAACTGTTAGTGGTGGGGTTGGTGATGGCGCAGAGGGCGCGGGCGTGGCGGAGGATGCCGCCGATTGCGTGCAGGCCCATTTCGGACAGGCCCGCGTACTTGTTGCCGGCGAAGAGCGGCTTGTCGCCCGACCAGAGGGAGAAGTGCACGTGCATGCCGCTGCCGTTGTCCTGAAAGAGCGGCTTGGGCATGAAGGTGACGACCTTGCCGTGGCGGGCGGCGACGTTCTTGCAGACGTACTTGTACATCATCACGCTGTCGGCCATGGTCACCAGGTCCTGGTAGCGCATGTCGATCTCGCACTGCCCGCCGGTGGCGACCTCGTGGTGATGGGCCTCGACGGGGATGCCGAGGTTGATCAGCTCGGCGACCATTTCCGAGCGGATGTTCTGCATCGTGTCCATCGGCGGGGTGGGGAAGTACCCCTCCTTCAGGCGGATCTTGTAGCCGAGGTTGGAGGGGTCTTCGTCGCCCCGGCCCCAGATGCCTTCGCGGCTGCCGACGTAATACTTGGCGTAGTTGATGCCCTGGTCGTAGTAGGCCTGGTCGAAAATGAAGAACTCAAGCTCGGGCCCGAAGAAGGCGGTGTCGGCGATGCCGGACTTTTTAAGGTACGCCTCCCCCTTGCGGGCGATCGAGCGGGGATCACGGGAGTATTCCTTTTTCGTAATGGGATCCCGGACGTCGCAAATGATTGACAGCGTCGTGTGCTGGAGGAACGGGTCGATCTTGCCGGTGCGGGCGACGGGGACGAGCAGCATGTCGGATTCGTTGATCGCCTGCCAACCGCGGATCGAGGAGCCGTCGAACCCGAAGCCATGGTCGAACGATTCGAGTGTGAGCTCGGAGATGGGGAGGGTGGTGTGTTGCCACAGGCCTGGGAAATCCATGAAACGCAGGTCGATGAACTGGACCTGCTTTTCCTGGCAGAGTTTGAGAACGTCTTGGGGGGTCATTTGGGTGCTCCTGGGGCGGCGGTGACAAAACAGCGTATCAAATCCAATACCCGCCGTCTTCCGAGGCGATCCGGGTTACGTTTCGCGCGGAATAGACGGGCTGAAGATTTTACCGCGGGCGGGGCGGACCGCCTAGAGAATGGGCGGTTTTTGTACCGGCGTCGTCGGATGCTCAAAAATCGCGCGGCGGAATGATCGTCCGCGGCGTTTCTCGAACTCGCACGGGTTTTGCTTTGACGGAATTCGGCGCGAAGACTCGGATTTTCCCAGTTGACTTGACGTGGCGTGATCTTTGTCGAAACTAGCGCGCCCGCGCCGGCTTTTCCGTCCATTCGAATCTTTTTTACAGAGGAGCGACCCCCAATGGGTGCGAACGTCCGCCAGGAGGCGATCAATACCATCGCCTGTGCCAAGCATCAGTTGAATCGGATCGACTTTCGGACCGTGCACGTCAAAGACCTCTTTGGCGTCAACGTATTTAACGAGGAAGTCCAACGTCAGCGACTGCCCAAGCCGGTCTTCAAGGCGCTGCAGAAGACGATCAAGCAGGGCGCGCCGCTCGACCCGGAGATCGCCGATTCGGTCGCCTCGGCGATGAAGGACTGGGCATTGGAAAAGGGCGCGACGCACTACACGCACCTGTTCCAGCCGATGACCGGCATCACGGCGGAGAAGCACGACAGCTTCCTGTCGCCCGACGGCGTGGGCGGCGCGATCGCGGAGTTCGGGGGCAAGGAACTGATCAAGGGCGAGCCGGACGCGAGCTCGTTCCCGTCGGGCGGCCTGCGGGCGACCTTCGAGGCGCGCGGTTATACGGCGTGGGACCCGACGTCGCCGGCGTACGTGATGGAAAACCCGAACGGGTCGACGCTCGTCATCCCGACGGCGTTCCTCTCCTGGACGGGCGAGGCGCTGGACAAGAAGACCCCCCTGCTGCGGTCGATGGAGGCGCTCAGCTCCCAGGCGCTGCGCATCCTGAAGCTGTTCGGGAACAAGGACGCGGTGAAGGTGTTCACCACCGTCGGCCCGGAGCAGGAATACTTCCTGATCGACAAGACGTTTTATTACCTGCGTCCCGACCTGATCACCACCGGCCGGACGCTGTTCGGCGCGCCCCCGCCCAAGGGGCAGGAATTGGAAGATCAATACTTCGGGGCGATCCCCGAGCGCGTGCTGGCGTGCATGGCGGACGCGGAAATGGAGCTGTTCAAGTTCGGCGTGCCGGTGAAGACGCGGCATAACGAAGTGGCGCCCAGCCAGTACGAGATCGCGCCGCTGTTCGAACTGTCGAACCTGGCGGTCGACCACCAGAACCTGATCATGGAAGTGCTGCGGAAGACCGCCGACAAGTACGGCCTGGTCTGTCTGCTGCACGAGAAGCCGTTCGCCGGCATCAACGGCAGCGGCAAGCACAACAACTGGTCGATGGCGACCGACCTGGGCGAGAACCTCCTGAACCCCGGCGACAACCCGCACGACAACGCACAGTTCCTGGTCTTCTGCACGGCGGTCATCCGGGCGGTCAACAAGTACGCCGAGATCCTGCGCCTCTCGATCGCGTCGGCGCATAACGATCACCGCCTGGGGGCGAACGAAGCGCCGCCGGCGATCATCTCGATCTTCCTGGGCGACCAGCTCCAGGACATCTTCGAGCAGATCGAAAAGGGCAGCGCCAAGTCGTCCAAGCAGGGCGGATTGTTCCAGACGGGCGTCAGCGTGCTCCCGCCCCTGCCGAAGGAAGCCGGCGACCGCAACCGCACGAGCCCGTTCGCCTTCACCGGCAACAAGTTCGAGTTCCGGGCGGTCGGTTCGAGCGCGAACATCAGCGGCGCCAACACGGTGCTGAACACGATCGTCGCCGAGTCGCTGGACGTGATGGCGACCAAGCTCGAGGCCGACATCAAGGGCGGCAAGAGCCTGAACCAGGCGATCCAGGAACTGCTCCCGCCGATCGTCAAGGAAAGCAAGCGCGTGCTCTTCAACGGCAACGGGTACAGCGAGGAATGGCACAACGAGGCGGCCAAGCGCGGCCTGCCGAACCACAAGAACACGGTGGAAGTGCTGCCGGTCGTCACCCGCAAGGACACGATCGAGTTGTTCACGAAGTACAAGGTGTACAGCGAGAAGGAACTGCAAAGCCGGTTCAACATCCTCGCCGAGGCGTACGTCAAGACGCTCAACATCGAGGCGAACACGGCGATCATGATCGCCAAGGGCCAGATCCTGCCGGCGGCGCTGCGTTACCAGAAGGAAGTGGCCGACGGCGTCGCGTCGGCGCGGGCCGCGGGCGTCGCCAACCCCCCGGGCGTCGAATCGCTCTCCACGCTGGTCAGCGGCATCGGCGAGCTGACCAAGGGCATCGCCGCCCTGGAGAAGGCGGCCGGCCACCACGCGGACGGCGACGCCTTCGCCCACGCGAAGCACATGCGCGAGCACGTCTTCCCGGCGTTGGGCGCGGTTCGCTCGGCCGCGGACAAGCTCGAAGGGATCGTCGCCGACGACCTCTGGCCGCTGCCGACGTATCGGGAGATGCTGTTCATCAAGTGATCGACTGATCTTTCTTGAAGTAACCGAGGCCCCGGGAGCGATCCCGGGGCCTCTTGTATTTTAGAGCTTCTAAAATTCGGCGTTCGCGCCGCACGCGTCTCCGCAGTTCAGTTTCTCGAGCGTTCTGGCATCTTCTGGCGAAGAGTACGCCGCAGCCGTGGCCCGGCCATATGTCGGAGGTGGAGCGATGCCACAAGCGTCGCGTGGGTGCCACAGGTCGGCGTACTCGCAGACCTGTGTCTTCTCCGCGGTGACGAACTCCGGTCTCGGAGTACCGCGACCTGTCCGTGCCACCGCGACCGTCGTTCAGTCACGACGGAGGCGCAGCGGCGGGCGATTCGTGCGCTCGGGGTGCAATTCGGTGCTCAGTTCGTTCAGGATCGTTTCCATGCGCGAGGTGGCGAGGAAGTCCTCGATGTCCTTCGCGTAGCGGTTGAGTTGATCGAGAGCGGCGGCGGTGATGGCGGCCTGGCCGATGGCGCCGGGTTCGATTTCGCTTCCCGTCGCGTCCTTCGGGGGGAGTTCGCGGTAGACCGGTGGGTTGAGTTTTGCGGGCTGCTTCTTTTTCGATCGCATGACTGTTGCCTCCTTCGACGGTTTCTGTCTCACGACGGGGGGCAGATCAAACGAAGTGCCAACGACTTGGCGAGAACTTCGTCCAATAAGATCGAGACATCGTTCGCGTGACCGGTGGCGCAGAAATCGACGGCGGCGATCTGGCCGAATTCACAGCGACAGGTGTGACAAAGACGGGTGGACCGTATGTCGCGGGCGTGCGGAGATTGCGCGGACCGGGCGCAGGGTTGGCGGGGAGATATTGCCAAGTGTCGAGTGAAGTGAGGGGGACGTGGAACTCGAGAGCGACACGGGCGCGGCGCCCGCGAAACGGGCGTTTCGGCGCGCGGCAATGTCCGTCAGGTCGTGACGTCGCAGACGGTAATCCGGCCGAAGTCGGGGTAGTTGCCGTCCTTCGCCTTCGGTTGGCCGTTGCCGCCGGCCAGGTAGAGCCGGGATCCGTCGGCGTTGAAGAGTACCTTGGTGAGGCGGCCCTTGGTGTCGAGGGAGTGAACGAGCGCGCCGCCGGCGTCGTCGAAAACACCGGTGTTCCACTTGCCCTGGGCGAGTCGGCCGGCCATGACGAAGAACTTGCCGCCGGGGTGGTAGGCGATGGATTCGGGGTGCCCGCCGCCGGCGTCGCCGTCGCGGATCTCGCCGATCTTCGGCGCCCCCTGCTTCCGCCAGGCGAAGCGCTGCCAGGTCTGGCGGCCGTTGCCGGAGTTGGGGTCGCGCATCTGGCCGATGCCGCAGGCGAGGATACTCTGGCCGTCGGGGCTGAAGGCGAGCGAATAGACGCCGCCCTGGTAGGCGTGCACCTTGATAACGCCCCAGCTCGTGAGCGACGGCGTGGCGACGGTGGCAACCTGTTTCGCGGTGGCGAGTTCCCAGACGCGCGTCTCGCCCATCAGGTTGCCGGCGGCGACGTATTTGTTGTCCGGGCTGAACGTGACGGCCTGGACCGAGGGGACGTGCGAAAACTCGTGCAGCGGTTTGCCGGTGTGGGCGTCGAAAACTTTGACGGACGGCTCGGTCTCGGGCGCGGGCTCGTAGCGCGGTCCGCCCGCGAGGTATTGGCCGGTGACCGAGGCGAAGAGCTTGCCGTCCGGCGAGAGGGCCGATTGCCACGACCAGAAGTTGTGCGCGTTGACCGTGCGGATCGTCTTCTTCGCCGCGAGGTCGTACCACCGCAGGACGCCGTCATAACCGGCCGAGATGAGCGTGGAGGTTTCGGGGACGACGCAGACACCGGACGCGTAGCTCTCGTGGCGGTAGAGGAGATCGGACTTTCCAGTTTGTGGGTCAACCTGGTAGATGCCCCCGTCCATGCAGGCGGCGTAGAGGTGCGCGGCGTCCGGGGCGCGGTCGAGGCCGAGGACCATCGTGGAGAGGTTGAGCGTTTTGACTTGCTGGGCCTTCACGGCACGGGTCTCACTTTCTCAATCGTACGGATTGAATCCCGAACGCGAGGTCATCCTGACGGACGCGGTAGCGGCCGGAAGGATCTGGCTTGGGACTTCCGGGCCAGATCCTTCGCGTCGGATTGGCGGGCAAATGCCCTGATCCGCCACTCAGGATGACGACGTTTCGGAATTCGTGGAGTGTCATTTCCAACCTCACGCGAGAATCTCACTGATGACGGGCGCGTTGTCTTCGACGCGGTGGAACGTGGGGAAATTCGGCAGGTCGTACTCGGCGTAGGGGTCGATGCCGAGCGCCTTGAAGATCGTCGCGAAGAGGTTCTTTTCGTTGAACGGCTTTTCGATCGGCTCGTACCCTTGCGGGTCGGTCTTGCCGACGACGACGCCGCGCTTCAGGCCCGCGCCCGCCATCGCCAGGCTCCAGGCGGTGGGGTAGTGCTCGCGGCCGTGGCTGGCGTTCATCCAGGGGCTGCGGCCGAACTCGCCCATGGCGATGACGAGCGTCTTGTCCAAGAGGCCGCGCTCCTCGAGGTCACTCACGAGGTGGAAGATCACGCGGTCGAGCTCGGGCACGAGCATCTGGTGGGTTTCGTGGTTGAGGATGTGGCAGTCCCACGGCATGCCGTTGGCGACCATGACGAACGGCGCGCCGTGCTCGACGAGGTTGCGGGCGAGCAAGGCGTGCGTGCCGAAGGCGCCCGGGCCATACTTGTCGCGGTCGGCCTGGGAGAGGCGGTTGACGTCGAACAGGTCGGCGCAGCTCATCAGGCCCTTGACGCGCTCGAAGGCGGCGTTCTGCGAGCCGGCGGCGGCGCTCTTGCGGTCGTTCTCGTACTTCTTCACCAGGAACTTCCGCAGCGATTCGCGGTCGTCCTGATCGGTCGTCGTCAGGTCCGCCAGGCGGTTGATGTCGGGGATGCCGTACGCGCCGCCGGCGCGAACCGGGCCGTACTGCGCGCCGAGCCAGCCGGCCATGTTGCCGGCTTTGAACTCGCGGAACTCGTTCCCCTCCGGACACGGGTCGAGCAGGATGAAGTTCGGGATGGCGGCGTCGAGGTGGCCGAGTTGCTTGGCGAGGACCGACCCGAGCACAGGCCGGACGAACGGCTGGCGCGGCTCGGCCCCGCGGTTAAGCAGGTTAATGCCTTGGAAGTGCTCGCTGGGCTTGGTGGACATCGAGCGGACGACGGCCAGCTTGTCCATGATCGACGCGCACTTGGGCATGAGCGAGCTGATTTGCACGCCGGGCAACTTGGTCGGGATCGCGCGGAACGGCCCGCCGGAGAGCGTGCCGGGCTTGGGGTCCCACGTTTCGAACTGGCTTGGCGCGCCGGTGAGCCACAGGAGGATGCAGTGCTTTTGTTCCTTTTTGGCCTGCTCGGCGAACGCGGGCGCGGAGAAGAGGCCCGCGAAGCTGCCGATCGAGATCGCCCCCGCCGCCCCGCCCGCCAGGCCCTTGAGGAACATGCGGCGGTGGAGCGCGTGCTCCGGTGTCGGACATTCACCGGCGGCGTGATTGTTGGGACGGTGCTTTGGTTTCACGAGTCGTAACCTTCAATGATTCAAAAGAAACTCGGCGCTGGTCAGCAGGGCCCACGTCATTTGGCGGATGGCGTCGGCGGGGCGCTCGCTGCGGGCGTCGAGGTAGGCGACGGTGCGGGCCTGCTCCTCGGGGTCGGGCGTGCGGCCCAGGATATCGACGAAGGCGGCCCGCGCGCGCTCGGTGTTGTTCGGCAATTCGGCGAGACGCGCGGCGAGGTTTTGATTGGCCGGCTTGAGCAGCGCGTCGAACGTCGGGTTATTCGTGAAGAACATCGCCTGCTGGAGGGTCGCGTTGTATTCCGCCTCGAAGAGCGAGGGGAACGCAGCGATCAGACCTTGCCGCAGGCCGTCGGTGTCGGCGGCGTCTTTCTCACCCGTGAAGTCGCGGCCGGTCGCCACCAGCAGCGAGCGGTAGATCACTTCGGCCGACAATGGTTTTTCCAAACCGCGCGCGAATAACTCGGGCTCGGGCGGCGTGGGGCCGTTCCACCGTGAATCGAGCTGATACGTGCGACTCAGCACAATCGTGCGGACGAGGCGCTTGATGTCGTAGCCGCTCTTCTCAAAATCGCTGGACAGCCACGCGAGCAATTCGGGATGGCTAGGCGTGTGGCGCGAATCCATCTGGTCGACGGGGTGGATGAAGCCGCGGCCGAGCAGCATCTCCCACATGCGGTTGACGAACGCGCGGGCGAGGAGCGGGTTGTCGTGCGTCACCGCGTCCGCCAGCGCCTGGCGGCGCGAGAACTTCGGAACCGCCGCCTTGCGCGGGCGGCCCTTGCCATCCTTTGACGGCGGAACAACATAGTTGGCGTCCGAATCCTGTTCCTTGTCGCCGGCCTTGGGGCGTTTCTCGTCGATCGTGCGTTCGTTGGGGAAGGTGAGGATCGCGGGCTGGGTCTGTTTTTTCAGGTTGGTGAAGTAGACGAACCCGCCGGTCGCGGATTCGGACAGTGCGGCCACGTCTCCGCTTTCGACGTTGGCGGTTCGATTGAACGCCGCGACCAGGCCCCAATACTGCTGCTGCTTGATCTCGTGGGCCAGCGGGTGATTGTGACACTGGGCGCAGGCGACGGACACGCCGAACGCCACGGGGGCGACCGCCTCGGCCATCGCCTGGTGGTTGTTCTTGCGTTCGTAGAGGAACCAGCTAGCGCCCGCCTGTTCGGGCGACTTGGGTCGCGCGACGATCAGGTCGGCGACCATCTCGTTCCACGGTCGATTACTCGCGATCGACGTCTCCAGGTACTTGAACCACCCGTGCGACTTGCGGGCGGCCTCGACCATCGCCCCTTTACGCTCCATCAGCACGACGTCCAGCACCTCGGCCATGTGCCGCGCGAACTCCGGGCCGGCAAGCAGGCGATCGACTAATGCAGCGCGCTTTTGCGAATCAACCTCGGCGACGAACGCCGCCGTCTCCGCGCCCGTCGGAATGCGGCCGGCCAAATCGAGATACACCCGGCGGACGAACGTGCGATCGTCACACGCGGTGTTGCCGGTGACGTGCCGCTCACGCCACTGCCGCTCGATCTGGAAATCGATCGCGTCCGACGCGGCCATCCCGGCGGGCGGCTGCCACTGGACGCGCTTCGCCACCTCCATCAGCGACGTCGCCGACTGATCGAAGATGCTCCCACCACCGGCGATCGCCGGGTGGTCGGTCGGCGTCGGCAGCATCGCGACCCATTCCCGGACGAACGAAATCTCTTCGACGGTAAGCTGCGGTTCCCGCTCGGGCGGCATGTGATCGTCGCCCGGTTGCAGCCGCTGGTAAAGCGGGCTTTCGCCGGGCCGGCCCGGGATGACGACCGACCCATCGGTGCCACCGGCGAAAATGGATTTCATGTTGCGCAGGTCGAGCCCGCCCTTCAACCGCTCGCCGCCGTGACACTTGAAGCAGTGCTTGGCGAAGATGGGCTCGACGTGGTTGACCCACATCGGCTCGGCCATGTTGGACGACGTTTGGGTGGCGGCCGGCGCAGGGGCTGCTGCGGAACTGAGCGTGAATACGCCGGTCGCAATGAGGGAAACTAATTTCAGACGCAGAAACGCCATTAAGCCGATCTCCAACCCTGATGCCCCTCCGGGGGTTATTACCGGCGGGTCGGCTCGTTGTTAACGGCGTTTGTCGCTTCCTTTAATGGGTTGTCCCGCCCCGAATTAACGAGGTTAGTCGTGCATTAGCCGCAGGCAAGCCTCGGCGAATGCCTTTCCCATCAGGGCGAAGGTTTTCGCACAGCCGAGATAATGGTAGCCGGCATTGGAGGCCCCCCGTTTCCAGAGGGCGGCTTCCTCGGCGGTGATGAGCTTCGCCTCGTACCGTTTCACGTAGTCGCGCTGTTGCTGCTCGGTCATCGAACCGTCGGCGTTGGCCTGCCCCTTGTTTTTAGTCTTTAGAAGATAGGCCATCTGACGAACCTGATCCTGTTTGTCCGCGATGGCGCCGAGCTTTTCGTCCCAGAACGGCGCGGTCTCGACGGCGACCACGTTGCCTTTGAATTCATCCAGTGCCGCGGGGGCGGCCATCGCCTGACGGAACGCGGTCATCTGGGCGTTGGGCTTGAGACCGTTGATGCCCATCACGCCGATCACGAAGGGCATCTTGGGGGCATCCAAGTCCTTGCGCACGTCGCGGATCAGGTCCGCGAGCCAGAGGCGGTAGTCGTCATACCGCTGCTCTTTGCCGACAACGGGATAGACGTCGCGATTGATCAAATCGTTAAACCCCTGAAGCCAGACGAACCCGGCAACCTCGAATCCCTGCCGCTCGTCGTATTGCGGGCAGACGCGCTTGACGTCGCGCAAGACGCTTTGCACGTGGCCGATCATCAGGCGGTAATAGAGGCCCGAGTCCTTCTCGGGGTATCGTCCCTTCTCGACGTCGGCGGCGGTGCGATGGTAAACCCCCGCGCTGGGCGGACGGAAATCGTAGAACAGCGATTTGCCGCCCCACGCGGTCTTGATGATCAGGACCGGCTCCTGCAACGCGCGATCCATCGTCAGGCCGAAGGTGAATTCGGGACCGATCTTGCCGCCGTCCTCCCGGGGCTTGTTGCGTGAACCGTAGCCCGCGGTGAGTTTGCCGTACCCCTCGCCGTTGGCATCGCCAACGCCGGTGAAATACGAGATCCAGACGTGGTCGCACACCGCGGGTTTTCCGTCGGGCGCACGCATCTGCTTCAGCAGCGGCTCGGTGGCGGCGTCTTCGCCGATGTAATCGAAGGTTTCGACCTTGGCGTGGCCTTCCATATTGGATTGGCCCGCGAGGATGAAAACCTTGAGGGGTTTGGACGCGGCCGTCGCGACGGACGCGAAGAAACCGATCGCGACGAGGGCGATGACGTTGAGACGCACTGGCACCATCACAGCGACCTCCAACCCTGGCGTTCCGCCCGACGGTTATTACCCGGTTGTCAGCTCGCTGTTAACGGTGTCGGGAGGCGCTTCCTGTTGGACCTTTCCACGTCCCCCCGTCTCGTTCTTTGCCGGGATGATCAACTGACCCTGATTATCCGCGCGGCACGCGTAGGTGGCGTCGCTCACCTGGCGACAGCGGCTTTCCTCGGGGCCGAGCGTCGCAGCCAGTCCGCAAACCGGGTCGGGGCGATGCGCGCCCCTTCGCCGGGCATCAATGACCGCTCGCTCACGCGGACGCCGTAGTAGGGCGCGTTGTCGTCGGTGACGACCTCGCGCGGGTCGCCCTGGTCGGCCAGGTACTGCCGCGCGATCTCGTCGATCCCGAACGGCTCGGGGCCGGCCAATTCCAAAATGCGGTTGGCGGGGTCGGCCAGCGTGAAATCGGCCAGCGCGGCCGCCACGTCGTCCGACGCGATCGGCTGCATCAGCGCCGACGGCAGCCGAACCGTTTGGCCGACCGTTCCAGATTGGGCGATCGCGCCGATGAATTCGAAGAACTGGGTGGCGCGGACGATCGTGTACGGGACGCCGGATGACTGGATGAGCTTCTCCTGCGCCAGCTTCGCGCGGAAGTATCCGCTCTCGAGCAGGCGATCCGTGCCTACGACCGAAAGCGCCACGTGATGCTTCGCACCAGCATCTCTTTCGGCTTTGGCCAGGTTGCGACCGGCATCCTCAAAGAATTTCAGCACGGCCGCGTCCTCCCAGGACGGCGAATTCGCCACGTCCACGACGACCTGCGCCCCGGCGATCGCTTGCGCCAGCCCTTCACCCGTCACGGCGTTGACGCCGGACTTGGGCGACGCCGCAACCACTTCATGACCCCGGTCGCGAAGCTTCGCGACGAGCTGCGATCCGATGAGTCCACTGCCGCCGACGACTACGATCTTCATGACCGACCTTTCCGTTGGCGCCCGCCAACGCGGGCGGGAAACCTCTGAGACCGATTCGGGAAACGGGTTAAACGCTTCGTCCGATTGAGACTGCCGAGCCCGATGCGAAGTCACTTCTCCGGCACGAGCACGGGAGCGTCCTTGTTCTTGACAAAGAATACCACGAACTTTGCCGGCTCCGTCTGGCTCGCGTTTTTGCCGACCGTGTGAACGTCGTCCGGACCTTCGTAGAAGGTGTCGCCCGGCTTGAGCGTCACTTCCTTCCCGCCCTTCACCTGCATGACGATCGAGCCTTCCAGCACGTAGAGAAAGGCGTGTGCGTTGTGCCGATGGACGGGATCTACACACCCTGGCGGATACACCACGGTGATCATCAGCCCCTCTCTCCCGGGAAACTCCTTCAGATCCTTCGAAAAGAGCGGCGTGACCTTTGCGGCGTCGGGTTCGGCGGCGGTGGCGGAAACTGCGGAACAAAGAAGAACAAACGCGAGCGCTCTCATGGACATAGCGACCTTTCCCCGCGCGTCGATCGCAACCATTGCGACCAAGGCACGACATCAGCTATGACCGGCCAGCGGGCCATCCTGTGACACATTTCGGGAGGTGACACATTCACCATTTCATTGGCCTGGATCCCGCCCGCGCTTATAATCCTGCCGAAAGGACCCGACGATGACCGACACCACAACTCAACAGAGGCTGCGTGTATCGACCGAAGGCACGGCAGGACCATATATTATGGTCCCCGTTAGCCAGTTGGACGAGTTAAAAGCGCTTTTAAATCGCAATCGCATTCATCATTGGGTCGAGGAGAATGCGATTTCCTTAGACGGAAAGCCCGAAATCGCGACCATCAATCTTGGGCGCGGCGCAAATGCAACTGCGGTACAAAACATTTTGGACAGCGTCCACTGATCAGGCTTGAGCATGGCCCTCGCGGACGAAATTAAATCGCTGCGTGACCGTGTGCTGAGCGAGTTGAACGCCGCCCACGACTATTACACTGACACGAGAATTGCCTGGGACATTGTTCGTCGTGCGATCGCTGACGGTCGCACATTTTCCATTCGCAATATGACCACGGGCACGGTCACCACACAAGTCGAACTCGCGGGAAAATCGCGTGGGTATGTTGCGGAACAACTCGCTGAAGCTACGTTCCAGCAATTCATTTCTATCTTTGAGAATTACTTTTTCGAGTTGGTGCGTCTGTGGTTGACGGCCTATCCCAAGAGCCTGAGCGGTAAAAAGGTGGACTTTGAAGACGTCTTGGACGCACCGGACAAGGACGCCATCACCGCTCATGTGGTGAGCAAGGAGTTGAACGAAATCCTGTACAAACGCCCAAGCGGCTGGTTTGACTATCTTGAAGACAAGGCCAAACTCGGCTGTCCGACGTCAAATGAGATTGCGAGAGTCGCTGAGGCCAAGGCCTCGCGCGACGTCCTCGTTCACAACCGCGGCGTCGCGAGCAAAACGTATGAATCCAAGGCAGGAAACCTTGCCCGCTGCAAGGACGGCCAGCGCATCGACATTCCCGAGCATTATCATCGAGAGACCTGGCAACTACTTCGCAAGGTCGTCACGGACATTTCCAACGCTGCAATCGCCAAGGCTTGACGACGGCCGCCGGCAATGCCGCTCGCGATACACTATCGTTTTTTAAACTGGGCCGCCTATCATTTGCCCGACGCCTGTAACGCCCGCGCGATCGCCGTAAGTTTGCTGGGCCGCATGACCCACATGATCCGTTCGATGCGACGCTTCGCTCCGGTAACCGTGGCGAGCGCGACGACGTCGCCGCCGCGCAACATCAACAGGGCCGCCCGTCCGTTCGCCTCGACCAGCTTCAACGTGACGCCCGCCCAGAACGGCGGCGCGATTTTGGCGACGTACTTTGCCACGAGCGATCGACCCACGACCGGGACGCGCGCCGCGTTCAGGATTCCGCCCCCGTCCGCGTGGGAGGCGACGTCGGGGGCGAACAGCGCTTCCAGTTCGGCGACGTTTCCCTCCTTGGCGGCGCTGACGAACGCCGTCAGGAGCCGCCGTTGCTCCGACGCGCTCGCGGGCGCGCGATGCTCGCCCGCGATGTGCTTGCGCGCCCGGCTGATCAGTTGGCGTACGTTGGCCTCGGTCAGCCGAAGCATGTCCGCGATCTGACCGTACGGGTAATCAAATGCTTCCCTCAACACGTAAGCCGCCCGTTCGTTGGGCGAGAGTTTTTCCAGCAGCACGAGCACCGCGAGCTCCAGTGCGTCGTCCCGCTCCGCACCGAGGTACGGGTCGAGGCTGGTGTCCACCGGCTCGGGAAGCCACGGCCCCACGTACGTCTCCCGGCGCGCGTGCGCGGACTGGGCGACGTTGACGGACAATCGCACCGTCGCCGTCGTGAGAAACGCGCTTGCGTCGCGGACGACGCTCCGGTTGGTCATCTGCCACCGCAGCCACACGCTTTGAAGAATATCCTCGGCGTCCGTCGCACTTCCGAGGATGCGGTACGCGACACCGAACAGCCGCGACCGAACGCCGAGGAAGAGCGCAAGGGCTTCATCCGTCGAACCGGCGGCGGCGCGGCTCGAGATTCCTTCCGGCGGCGTCGCGACGGACGGCATGGGGGTCATGGCGGCCATGGGCGCTCCTAATCCATTTTGCGCAGTGGATTCTGCTGACGTTAAGAGCGTGTGGAGGAAAGATCAAACGCAACTCGGCGAATTGCACGCATGGATTGCGGGCGATATCTCCCGATCTTCGTTCATCGTGCGCGTCGGCCGGGAACTAACCGCAATGCTCCCCCCTTGTGCATGGCGACGTGATCGGTCTTGTCGCTCTTGATCTCATACTGCGGGTCATCCTTACTGGCATGATGCACGTAACCCTTGTAGTTCACGTCGCTCCGATGCACGCGCACAATGCGCCCACTGACCCGGCCCGCTTCGGAATTCCAGCGGACGTGGTCGCCGACTTTGAATGCCCTTTTCATGATTGCTTTGGCTCGCGAATCGCCGAAAACGACCCGACGGCTATTGCGAAGAGGCGGGGGTGCCTTCTCGTAGGCAAGTCGTCACGTCAGAATATTCGCATGGAAGAGTTCTAATCTCGATGGTTTGTCACGTACAACCATCGAAATTATGGGCAGATATGAGGAATGGAGCTACAGGGATTCGAACCCTGAATTCCACCATGCCATGGTGGCGTGATCCCATTTCACTATAGCCCCGTTTGCCGGCGATTGGCCGGAATTGGGACAGGGGGCAGAGTTTACGCGCTAGTGGTTATGTGTCAAGAACGCCGAATGGGCGGGGAACCTGACGAAACGGCTGGAAATCAGCCGCTGTATGGCGCGACCCCGTCGGGTGTGACAAGGAGCAACTGCTCGGTCACCTGGTGCGGCATTTTGGTGTAGTCTTCCGCGATCTGCGGGGCCAGTCGGTCGACCGTCTCCTTCTCGTAGCGGAAGCAGAGCAGGATGTCGCGGTGGGGGATGGCGGCGACGAAGGGGCTGCCCAGGTGCTCGCTCAGGCGCTCGTGCAGGGTCGGCAGCAGGATGCGGGCGGCGTCGTAGCCGTCACGCTGCGAGAGGATGATCAAGGTGATGTTGCCGGCGTCGTCCTGGGCGACGTTGGCGTGCATCTCTTCACTGCGGGTCACGAGGTTGTCGATCGCCTGTTCGTGCAGGTCGTCCAGCTCGATCTTCCAGCCGTCGAAGAGCTTCCTGGCGATGTAGGAGATCGTGCGGTCCGAGTCGATCGCGTACGCGACGCGCAGGCCTTCGATCAGCGGCTGGGAGACGACCGTGTCGTACGCCTCGTCGCAGAACTGGGCGGGCAGGATCATCGGCATGATCCGTTCCTTCAGGCCCTCGTACGGCCCCTCTTCGTCGGGGTGGCCTTCGGACGCGCGGAGCAATTCGACGGCCCAGCGTTCGACGTGGTGCTGAAGGTCCTTCGGATCCAGCGCGGTCATGCGGTAGAGGTTTTCGAGACTGGCGAGGTGGCCGTGGCCGCGGTCTTTTTTCGGCTTAATTCGGACTGCGAAATCCTCGTCGGCGGGCACGATGGTGAGCAGCGGGAACCGCTTGGCGACGATCTGAATGACTTGCGCGACGAACTCGTCGCGCGAGGGGCTGTCCATACGCGAACTATAGCAATGATGGTGACCAAAGGCGAATGGAGAAAGGGCCCCCGCAAGTGCCGCAGTGGGCTTATGTTGTTTATCTGACGCTGGGCTGTTGGCACCGGCGTCACGCCCGAGAATCGGCGTGTTATTGCGTCCGATTCGCCCCCGTCTTACAACACGCACCCCTTTGTGGAAGGAGTCTGATGGCGGAGGCGATTGCGGTCGGGATTATCGGCGGCGGGTGGCCGGGCAAGGCGCACGCGCGCGGGTACCTGGCGTCGGGGGGATTCAGGTTGATGGCGGTGGCGGACCTGATCCCGTCGCGGCGGCGCGACATGATGAATGAGTTCAAGATGCCGCGCGAGGTCGCGACCTGGGAAGAACTGGTCGCGGATAAGGAGCTCGATGCGGTGAGCGTCTGCCTGCCGACGCACCTGCACGCCGCCGCGACCATCGCCGCGCTGCGGGCCGGCAAGCACGTCGTCTGTGAGCGCCCGCCGACGCTCTCGGCGGCGGAGGCGCGCAAGATCGAGAACGCCGCCATCAAGGCGCAGAAGGTGGTGCTGTACGGCATGCAGCGCCGGTTTGGCGGCGCGGAGATGGCCGCCAAGCAGGCGATCGTCAAGGAGTACGCCGGCCGGGTCTACCACGCCCGCACCGTCTGGACGCGCACCCGCGCCGTACCGATCGGCACCGGGTGGTGGACCGACCGCGAGAAGTCCGGCGGCGGGGCGCTGATGGACCTCGGCTCGGTCATGCTCGACCTCGGCTGGCATCTGCTCGGCGAACCCAAGCCCGAGAGCGTCTTCGCCGCGACGCAGCGGCGGCTGGATGGGTTGGTGCCGGACGGTCTGAAGTTCGATGTCGAGGAATCCGCGACGGCCCTGGTGAGATTCGAAGGTGGCGTGACGCTGGAGATGACGGTGAGCTGGGCCCTCAACCAATCCCCCGCCCAGAACGGCGTCGTCTGCCGCGTCCACGGCACCGAAGGTGCCGTGGAGGTTTACACACCCAAAGGCGCCGTCATGCACCGCGGGTTTGGCGCGAAGGGCGAATCGAAGGAAACGCCGCTGAAACTGCCCAAGGTCGTCGGCCACGGCGCGATGATGCGGCACTTCCGCGAGTGCATCCTCGGCAAGTCCGGCCCGAGCTTCGGCGCGGCGCAGGGCGTGACCCTGATGAGGATGCTGGAAGCGATGTACAAGAGCGCGGAGACGGGGAGGAGCGTTTCGCTCTGATCGCCGCGCCGCCGAGCAGACACTACAATACCCAGGATGCGGCGCAAATTCGTTACGCTCGCGGCGGTTCTGTCGGGGGCGCTCTGCGTCACGTTTTGCGGGCTCTGGGTGCGGAGTCGGGTAGTCGTCCGTGACTACGCGTGGGCATTTGTGCCTTGGCCGGGCGACGCGCAGGGGCGACGGTTCGTTAAAGTCGATTTCGATTCGGATGGCGGGCAGCTTGGAGTTGACTGGAAGGTGTGGACGGCTGCGGATCGCGCCCAACTGATCCTCAACAACGGTCTCGGGGCGACCACCTTTTATCATCACACGTTTCCGGACATACGGGAAAGTTACGAACGGTCGGATCCGACGACGGCTTGGAATGCGATCGGATTCAAGTGGTATAGCGGGAAGACGCATTCCGGCGTGCGTGTGCCGTACTGGTTCTGCGTGGCGTTGACGGCGATCTTGCCGGGACTGAGGTTCACTGCGGCTATTCGCCGCCGGCGTCGGCGAACGACGGGACTCTGCCCGAAGTGCGGTTATGACCTTCGGGCGACACCCGGCAGGTGTCCCGAGTGCGGCACTCAAATTCATGGCAGTTACCCCCCTACTGAGTCGCGCGATTAGCCCTCGGCGCCGCCGAGTTCTCGGGTCTGGAACAGCCACATCCCCGCCGACAAGGCGAAGATCGCATAGGCGATCGCGTACGCGGTGGAGATCCCTAGATAGGTGAAGATCGTGGATAGCGGCACGGCGTTCGGGTCGGTTTCGAAGCTGAAGGCGGCCAGGGGTTTGTGGATGGTCAGGGGGCGGACGTCGAAGGCTTCGAGGTAGGGCAGCACGATGCTGATGAGGTACGCCGGGCCTTTGACGAGCCAGGAGCGGTCGCCCAGCGGCGCGGACTTGCCGACGATCGGATAGAGAAAGCGCGTCAGATTGCCGGCGAGGTAGATCAGGATGACGACCGGCAGGTTGACGACCAGCGACACGCGGGTCGAGATCGCCACACCGATCGCCGCCAGCACACTGATCTCGAGCCAGATCTGGAAGAGGCTTGGGATGAGGCTGGTGATGTGCATCAGCCGGAGGTTGAGCAGGTGGCGGAGTTCGCGGTCGTCGATGGTGTTGCGGATGAGGTAGTCGTTGGGGATGCGGTACCACGTGCCCAGTGCGAGGACCACGCCGAGCACCGCGACCGCGAGGAAGGCGCCCAGGATGATGCCCAGGTACTTGCCGACGAGCACTTCCCACTTGTAAAGCGGCTTGCTCATCAGGGTCAGCATGGTGCGGTCTTCGATTTCCTCGAAGATCGATTTGCTGGTGGCGAAGAGGGTGGCGATGAGGACGAAGAGGAGGATGACGTCGAGGCCGACCGATTTGAACATGGTCGTGTCTTCGCCGAGCGTGAAGAAGGGCAAGAGGCCAAAGACGATGAGGGTGGCCGCCCCTAAGACGAGGAGCAGCGTGTAGATGGGCTGGACGATGGCTTCGCGGAAGGTGTGGCGGAGGATGACGAGGGTGCGGTACATGGCGTGGTGAGTTGTCGGTTGTCGGTGGTTGGTTGTCAATATTGGCCGGGGCGGGGCGTCAAGGCGAATTGAAAAGTTGGAGCAATCTGTAGCATTCTGTCGCAGGCGGTGGCTTTGTTTTACGCCGGCGCGCGGGTGGTAAGCTGGGCGGGATTTGGGGGTGATTTTTCGCGTGTTCTCGATTCTGGGGAATTTTGGGGAAATCGAATCGAAGGATGAATGGGGAAGGATGAAGGATGAATCGGAAGAAGGGACGAGCGTGTTCGGGCGCATGGTGGTCCTCCGTAGGACGGGTGGGTTTGCGCGCGCGAGGCGCGCGGCGCGCAACGGCGAGAGAAAAGGTGCGTTTTCGGGCGGGGAATGGGGGTTTATTTTTTGGTTTGCGTTGGCGAGGGGTTGCGCGCGGCGGGCGCGCGGAGCGCACCGGACGGGAAACTGTTCCCGTCTTCCCGTCCCGGTTTCATTGCCTGATCGTGCAAGAGAAGACGGAGCACCGCGTGAATCCGGACTCGACGCGGCGGGCGGTGCCATGGTTCGAGAGGTGGTTGAAGGAAATGGGCTGGGTGCCGCGGGTGACGGTGCTCCGAGATCCCCGCGCGAGCCGGGCGGGGAAAAGGCTTATGACCGGCTCTGTAGAAAACCCGGAATAGCGCGAGGGCGATGTTGTGGGTGAGGACTCGGAGGTACAGGTCGCGGCAGCGGCTGTGATG
>Ga0207674_10001782_pt1 | contig 27506 bp, 25 predicted proteins | sample KBSCornC72_FD_184303 | JGI IMG/M metagenome (GOLD analysis project Ga0207674, IMG submission 184303) | Corn rhizosphere microbial communities from Kellogg Biological Station, Michigan, USA - KBS Corn C7-2 (SPAdes) (version 2) | ecosystem: Host-associated > Plants > Roots > Rhizosphere > Soil ...
GGCCAGCGCCAGTTGCTCAGCATCGCCCGCGCCATCCTTGCCGACCCGCGCATCCTTGTGCTGGATGAAGCAACATCGGCGGTCGACTCCGAAACTGAAGCGCTGATTCAGGATGCATTCGAGAAGCTGATGGAAGGCCGCACTGCTATAGTAATCGCGCACCGTCTTAGCACCATCCAGCGGATGGACCGGATTGTCGTTCTGGAGGATGGCAGAATCGTCGAACAAGGCAGCCATAAGAAATTGCTTAAAGCTAATGGCACTTATGCCCGGTTGTGGGCGCACCAGTCCGGCGGCTTCTTAGAAGAGTAAAAGCCGGGCTATTCTTTGGAAGCTTCTTTTGCGCCGGATTCGGATTCGGCGCCTTCGGCGGCCTCGCCTTCAGCACTTTCCTCACCCTCGCCCACAGCCTCCTCGGCTTCCGCTTCCTCGGCGGCCATGGCCCGGCTTTCGGCTACGGTGGCTATAGGATGCTCAATATCAGTCAATAAGGTAACCCCGGCCGGGATATCCAGGTCGGCGACGGTTATCTTATCGTGAAGTTCAACCAGAGTCTCGGCGCTGACTACCAGTTCGTCAGGCAGGTTTTTCGGCAAGGCTTCGATTTCTACGGCGTCCAGCTGGTGAAGTATGATCAGGCCGACTTTTTCGGCTGGCGCGTCGCCTTCGATTCTAATCGGTACTTCGGCTTCGACTTTCTCGTCCTGTTTGATAGCCTGAAACACCACATGCCGCAGCTTGCGTTTGACCGGGTCAAAATGCGCGTCTTTTATTAAGGCCAGGTACTTATCGCTGCCGACCTCCAGGTTAAGCGGGTGGTGCTTTCCGGCCGCCTGATAAATCTTGACCAGATCGGTCTCCGGCCCCATGACATGGATTGATTCCCCGCCATGATTATGAATAACCGCCGGCACGACTCCGTCCTGGCGCAAGCGGCCCAGACCTTTGCCCAGGACGACTCGCTGTTCAAGTTTTACGGGCGCATCAATATTAGCCATAAAAAACAGAACTCCTTAATCTCAGATAATTATACCAGATTTTAAGGTGTAACTGTAGAATGTAGTTATATGTTCGACGTACACAATATCGTCCAGACCGGCGGAATACTGGCCGTTGCGGCGATTATCTTTGCCGAAAGCGGCCTGCTGCTGGGCTTTTTCTTACCAGGCGACACTTTACTGCTGACCGCGGGGCTATTCGCCGGCCAGGGAAAGCTGCCCCTTATACCGCTTTTGATAAGCGTGATTCTAGCGGCTATTATCGGCTACCAGGTCGGCTATCTGTTCGGCAAACGGCTCGGACCAAAGCTTTTCCATCGTAAAAGCGGCATCCTGCTAAGAGAAGATTACATCGGGAAGACCCAGGATTATTTTAAGAAATACGGGCCGGCAACGATTGTCGCCGCCAGGTTCATCGCCCATGTCCGGACTTTCGTGTCCGTGATCGCCGGCGCCGGCAGCATGAACATGCGCGCCTACTTTATTTTCAATGTCATCGGCGCCGTATTTTGGGGCGGCGGGATTACCCTGCTTGGCTATTGGCTTGGGAATAATTTCAATAATATCGACAACTACTTCTTCCCCGTTATAATCGGCGGCCTAGTGGTGATTTACGCGGCCACAATCTGGGGACTGGCCAAAAGCCCGTCGCGACGGACGGCTTTAAAAAAGGGCATCAAGGAAGACTATGACTACTTTATCAGGCATAAAAACGTCTGAATACTTAACTTGTTAAGTATTTTAGGCTTTGAGCGTTTTGGCCAAAAACTGGCCGGTATAGCTGTTTTTGTTCCTGGCGACCTGCTCGGGCGTGCCCACGGCCACGATCTGGCCGCCGGCCTCGCCGCCTTCCGGGCCCATATCGATAATGTGATCGGCGTTCTTAATAACATCTAAGTTATGCTCGATGACTATCATGCTGTTGCCGGCATCTACCAAGGCGTGCAGAACATGCAGCAGTTTATCGACATCATGCATGTGCAGGCCGGTCGTCGGTTCATCCAGGATATAAAGCGTACGGCCGGTCGGGCGGCGGCTTAATTCACTGGCCAGCTTGATGCGCTGGGCTTCACCGCCGGACAGCGTGGTCGCCGGCTGGCCCAAAGTTATATAGCCGAGGCCGACATCGACCAAGGTCTGCAGTTTCCGGGAGATAGACGGGATATTTTCAAAGAACTCCAAGCCTTGCTCGCAGGTCATTTCTAATACGTCACTGATGGTTTTGCCTTTGTAATGGATCTCCAGAGCTTCACGGTTGTAACGTTTGCCGTGGCAGACTTCGCACGGCACGTAAACGTCTGGCAGGAAATGCATCTCGATTTTAATGACTCCATCGCCGGCACAGTTTTCGCAGCGGCCGCCCTTAACGTTGAAGCTGAAGCGTCCCGGGCTGTAGCCGCGCAGCTTGGCCTCGGGCATCTGGGAAAACAGCTCGCGGATCGGCGTAAAGACGCCGGTGTAAGTCGCCGGATTGGACCGCGGCGTCCGGCCGATCGGGGATTGGTCGATGACGATGGCCTTGTCCAGCTCCTTTATACCCTCGATGTCGTCGTGGCGGCCGGGCACGCTCTGGGCCCGCATCAGCCGAGCCGATAATTCCTTGGCCAGGATGTCGTTGATGAGGCTCGATTTTCCGGAGCCGGACACGCCGCTGACCACCACTAACTGGCCCAAGGGGATTTCTACATCCAGGTTTTTGAGGTTATTCTCGCGGGCGCCTCTGATGACCAGCTGTTTATCGTTGCCTTTGCGGCGCTTCTTGGGTGTGGCTATAGACCGTTCGCCGCGCAGGAACTGGGCTGTCACGCTGCCCTTCACTTTGGCGACTTCGGCGGGCGTGCCGGTGGCTACGACTTTGCCGCCATGGATGCCGGCCCCGGGCCCGATATCTACTAAAAAGTCGGCGGTTTCGATGGTTTCCTCGTCGTGCTCCACGACTAAAACGCTATTGCCCAGATCGCGAAGCCGCTCCAAAGTATTCAAAAGCCGCTTATTGTCGCGCTGGTGCAAGCCGATACTGGGCTCGTCCAATACATATAAGACTCCTTGCAAACCGGAGCCGATCTGGGTCGCCAGACGAATGCGCTGGGCTTCACCGCCGGATAGGCTGACAGCGCTGCGGGCCAGATTAAGGTAATTCAAGCCGACATCCTGCAGAAAATTCAGCCGGGCACAGATCTCTTTTAATATCTGTTTGGCGATTTTAGCTTCGGTCTCATTCAGCTTGATGCTGTTAAACAAATCGACCGCGTCATCGATGGACAGTTCGCAAATATCCATTATCGAGCGGCCGGATACCGTCACCGCCAAGACTTCGGGCTTTAAGCGCTTGCCGCCGCAGGCGTGGCAGGGCCGTTCCTGCATAAAGCGTTCGATATCGCGGCGGATGAAGTCGCTGTCCGTCTCCCGATGCCGCCGCTCTAAGTTGGTAACCACGCCTTCGTATGTGGTGTTGAAACTTCGGCCTAATCCCAGCTGCACCCGGTAGGTTTCGTCGCCGGTGCCATACATTATCTTATCCAGCTGGTCGCGGCTAAGCTGCGCCGTCGGTACGTGCAGACTAAAGTTGTAGCGCTCGGCGACAGCCTGGAGTTTCTTCATATACCAAGCATCAGTATTGATGCGATTGAACGGGCGGATAGCGCCTTCGGCGATTGTCAGCTTGCCGTTAGGGATTACCAGCTCCGGGTCGACCTCCAGCCGGCTGCCCAAACCAGTACAGACCGGACAGGCGCCATGCGGACTGTTGAAGCTGAAGGTCCGAGGCTCCAGCTCCGGAATGGCTACGTCGGGATGGTCGACACAGGCGTATTTCAAACTATAGTTTTTATCGGACTTGGCATCGGCGTTATTGACGATCAGCAGGCCCTCGGCGATGTCAAAGGCCTGCTCCACGCTCTGAGCCAGACGTGAACGGTTTTCTTCGTTGTTGACCAGCCGGTCAATGATGATTTCGATTTTGTGGCGATAATTCTTATCCAGTGTCGGAAATTCGTCCAGGGCATAGACCACGCCGTCCACTCGAGCCCGGGCGAAGCCGGCCCGCTGATATTGTTCGGGAATATGCTCAAAAGCTCCCTTTTTATCCATGACTATGGGGGCTAGAATCATCAGGCGGGCGTCTTTTTCGCCGGCTATGATCTGGTCCAGGACGGCTGCCGTTGTCTGACGGGTGACCGGTTTGCCGCAGATCGGGCAGTGCGGCGTGCCGATGCGCGCGAATAACAAACGCAGGTAATCATAGACTTCTGTGACCGTAGCGACGGTGCTGCGCGGGTTACGGCTGGTGGATTTCTGGTCGATGCTGATAGCCGGGCTCAGCCCGTCGATCTGGTCGACATCCGGTTTTTCCATCAGGCCGAGGAACTGGCGGGCATAGGCGCTTAGTGATTCCACATAGCGGCGCTGGCCTTCGGCATAAATCGTATCGAAAGCTAATGAAGATTTGCCGGAACCCGAAAGGCCGGTAATCACCACTAATTTGCCGCGCGGGATCTGTAAAGATATATCTTTAAGATTGTGCTCCCGGGCTCCCCTCACATTAATATAATCATTCATGAAGCTGAATGATTATACAGGTTTTAGCCGACTTTTTCTAGTCCCTAGGCCAGCAATCCGCAATAATCGAGCTTATGATTATAATGTTATTGCTTTTATGGCAATTAGGTGGTATTTTACGATTAAGACAAGGGAGAAGGAAGTCGATGTTAGACTTTTTGCTGGTGCTGGGGCAGATTCCGGGCACCCGCTTACAAATTACTTTTTACGAGCTGATCATATTCAGCCTACTTTTTACAGCTTGGCTATTCCGAGGCCAGCTATATCGATTGGCACTGGCCAGGAAAAACCTGCTTATCGCCCAGCTGAAACTTAAACTGTGGCAGCGGCGCCAGCTTAGCTTGCCGGTATAGGCAGGACCGACTGCGCGTAAAGATTAAGCTCTTCCAGCAGATACTGCTGCTCCGGATTGATGCCGGGTGTTTTAACTACCTCTTGAAGCCGCTCGAAGAATTTATCGATAGCTTTACTTTTTACCAGCTTCTGCTGGCGGAACCCTTCCCAGTCGGCCAGCTCCTGATCCGATAGCAGCTTAGGATAGTTGCGTGCCTTATATAACGGCAGCAGCAGTCTGAGACGCTCGTCTTTGAAGTTCAGATTAAGCTGGCTGAGTTCCTCCGGTTTGGCGGAGCGAATCACTGAAGTCTTGGACTTATCGTCATCGCTTAAAAAGCCGTCGTACAGCTGGCCGTCAACCTTCTGAGGATCAGCTACCATACCGGCCTGCCGCTTGGGCCACATTATATCCAGGGCTTTTAACAGCTTCTCGCCGAAACCATCGGCCGTGCGCAGTTTCTCGAGATGCCGCTGGACTATCTCCTTATGCAGCTGCAGCTTGGCCCAGCCGTCGCCAGCTTCCAAAACCTCTAGGGGCGCGATAGCCGGGCATTTATTAAAGCTCATCGTCTTGATCGGAAAGTACGGTACGTCCTTGCCTCGAGCTTTCCAGCGCTCAGCCAGTTCTGCCGGTGATAGATCTTTGAATTCATCAGGATCGATGCGCAAGTCGTACATCAGCGCGCCGGATTTATCATCCTTTTGGGCCACCATCACAGCCACGGCCGTTTTGTTGTACTCGCTGGGATAGCGCCCGCTGGTATAGACCACCGGCCGGCCGCTGGTAATCAACGGCGCGACCAATTTTTTGTCACGGTGTTTAAGCAGATAATCGAATAGCTTGGGCTGTTTCGATTTAAGCAGTCCGGCCAAAGCCACCGAGGCCTGTACATCGCTTAGGGCATCGTGGGCATCGGCGTGATCCAGCCCATTGATGCTGGTAATAAATTCCAGTTTATTGCTGGGCTTGCCGTCGGGCGCGAACGGCCATTTGATGCCTTCGGGCCGGAGCGCCCTAGTCATTCGTACCACGTCAAGCAAGTCCCAAGTGCTGCAGCCGTCTTTCCAGCACCATTCGTAAGCATCGTTGAAATTGCGCCAGAAGGTAAAGCGGATAAAGTCATTATCGAACCGGATGTTGTTATAACCTACGGCAATCGTGCCTTTAGTAAATACTTTACTTGTTAAGTATTTTGTCAGCTCGGCTTCACTGATACCGTCGCTTAATGTCTGCTGTGGAGTTATGCCGTGGACTAGTACTGCTTCCGGCTGCGGCAGTACGTCGGGCGTGATCTTGACCAGAATATTATCCGGTTCGCCTATCGGTCTGAGCTCCATATCGGTCCGCTGGCCGGCGAACTGCATGATACGGTCATCTCTCGGCGAGAAGCCGCTGGTCTCCAGGTCGAAAAAGTAAAAACTCATGTGCTAGTATTCTAGTTTGCCGATCGGCGGATTGCCAATGGTTATGGTTTGGCCGGGTTCTATACCCTGCCTTTCCAGCTGGCGGATAACTCCGCGCTTACCCAGAATATCGCGCAGGCGTTCCTCACTATGACCGTCGCCGAATCGGGTCCGGACAGCGAAGCGCTCGATCTGTCGGCCGCTGACTATATAGCCGCTATCAGCTTTTTCGATATGCCAATCGCTGTCACTGGGCTTTATGCCGATCACCGGCAGCTCATCGGCCTGTTCGGTTTTAGCCTGTTTGCGACGGGCCTGGGCGACTTGTTTCTGCAGCACGCGCAACATTTCATCCAGTCCTTCGCGCGAGAGGCTGGAGAAAGCCATGACCGGCGTGCCCTTTGGTACGATCTTGGCCAGCTTACGCAGCTTGGCATCAAGCTGCTTCTTATCAAAACCTTCTATTTTTGTCAGCGCCACCAGCTGCGGCCGGGAGGTCAGGTCGACCTTATAATCTTTAAGCTCCTGCATGATAGTTTTGTAAGCCGCTGTGACATCGTCGCTATAAACATCTATCAGATGCAATAAAACGGGCGTGCGTTCGGTGTGCCGCAGGAACTCATCGCCGAGGCCTTTGCCCTGGCTGGCGCCCTCGATGAGTCCCGGTATATCGGCCAGCAGCAGGCTGTTTTTCTTATCTATGTCGACCACGCCTAGGTTAGGCCTGACTGTCGTAAACGGATAGTCGGCGATTTCCGGCTTGGCGTTACTGATTACGGATAATAAGGTCGATTTGCCGGCATTAGGCAGCCCGACTATACCGGCGTCGGCTATCATTTTAAGTTCAAAAGTGCCGTCCAGCTCTTCGCCCGGCTCACCCTTCTCGGAAATCCGCGGCGCCTGCCGGGTCGAACTGGTAAAGTGGGCGTTTCCAAAGCCGCCGCCGCCGCCATGAGCGATGATTTCCGTTTGGCCATCCTCTGTCAGATCGGCAATGATATCCCCCTGATGATTAGTAAGTACCGTGCCGAGCGGCACATCTACCATCAGGTCCTCGCCTTTCTTGCCATGCCGCTTACGCTTCCCGCCGGACTGGCCATCTTTTGCTTGGAGTAATTTCTTGTATCGGAAATCCGCCAGCGTATTCTGGTTACGGCTGGCCCGCATGACAACGCTGCCGCCGTCGCCGCCGTCGCCGCCGTCAGGGCCGCCCTTGGCGATGAACTTCTCACGCCGGAAGCTAAGCAGCCCGTCGCCGCCTTTGCCGGCGCGGATATTTACATTCACCCTGTCTACAAACATATACTAATAGGTTATAGGGTTTGGGATATGGGGTAAAGGGTTAAAATACTTAACTTGTTAAGTATTTTAGTGATAGATGTAATGCGGAAAGGTAGAAGCCGGTACCCAGCCGCTGTAGCCGACCCGTCCCCAGCCGGCGATGCCGTTCATATCCGAGTACTTGATCTGCGTGCCATCTGGCGATACGGCCTCGACATACGCCACATGCCCCAGGCCGCCGGCGGCGTAATCCGTCTGGGCGATTGCCCCAGCCACCGGCCGGCTACTGACCGTCCAGCCGCTTAAGCGGGCATAATCGTCCCAGGTGCTGGCATTACCCCAGTTGTTGGGTACCGCTACCCGGCTGGCGGCGTAATATGTACACCAGCCATAATCATAACCGTTGCCGCCGTACACTGCCGCGAAACCGAAATAGCTTGGACTGTATGTACCGTAGCTTATCACCGGCGCGATCTTGCCATTAGGAACGATAATCTGCTCGCCGGGCTGCAGCCCGCTGATTTCGGCATCGTTCAGGGCGATGACCTGGCCCTCATCCGCCGAATATTTATGAGCTATAGAAGCCGGTGTGTCGCCGGATTTGACGGTATATACGATACCATTGACCGGCGGTATGACTATCTTTAAATTAGCAGCCAGGTTGTTCCCGCTGACATTATTAGACCAGCGGATACTGTCGGCGCTGACGCCGAACTTGGTGCTGAGAGTTGCGACGGTGTCGCCGGCAACAGTGGTGTAGTGGATTATATCCTGCTTGGACTTTTCGGCCGTCGATACGATCTGCGGCTTAGCCAGGATGGATGAGTCGCTGGGCGGCACCGCCAGGATCAGGCTATCGGAGTCAGCTTGGTTACGGATGGCAGTCAGCTCCGACATATGGGTCAGCTGGGCGGCGGTCAAGGCGATCTGAGCCGACGACAAGGTGTCCAGCGGGTTGGCCGCGGAATCAGCCGTGGCCACGGCACTGCTTAAAGTGCTGGCCCGGACAGTCTGGCTGGCAGAACGGTTAGAGGCGATGAATATACCGACCAGCAGCAGCAAAATGATATTGCCTGAAATAAGCCCGTAGCGGATGGCCTTGCGGCGGGCGCCCTTGTTAAGCTGTCTGACGGGGTTAGCCAAAGCCAACACCGCTTCAGCGGGCCGCTTCTTATAGGGTCTGATTATAGAAAAAATCTGTTTACGAATACTTAAGCTCCCGAAAAGCAGCTGCGAGACTTGCTTTTCTAACGGATAAGCGGGATATTCTCCCGCCTACGAAATAATTATACCAAACGATTTCCAGCCGCAAGACTTATACCCCTGTTTTTTCCCTATTGACAAAACTTAAGAACATTCTTTAGTACAGTATTGTTTGACGGCCTGCTCATGCTCTTGTTCGGTATGAGAGAAGTGAATAGTCCCGTCATCGCCAGCGACAAAGAACAGATAATCGGTGTCAGACGGGTGGGCTACGGCCTTAAGGGCGATATCGGTGAAATTGCCGATGGGTCCGGGCGGCAGGCCGGTATGCAGCCGGGTGTTATAGGGCGAATCCACACCTAAGGTTTTCCCTTGTCCGGCTAAATCAGCCGCGTAGAACGCTGTGACATCAGAACCCAGCGCCATACCTTGCCTTAAGCGCAGCAAGAATACCTGCGCGACGGTGGGCTCGGATTGCGGGCTGCCTGATTCAGCATAGACGATGGAGGCCAAGGTAATGCCCTGATACGGTGTAAGTCCCTGAGCCGAGAACCCGGCCAAAATATCCGGAGTCAGGTGTTGGCTCATCTCGTCAAGACTCTGCCGGATGATGGCTGTCGGCGGCGTAGTGGCGACTTTCTGATAAGAATCCGGGTAAAGCAAGCCTTCGAGCGTGGCGCCCGCTGGCAGCCCGGCCAAAGCCGGGTGACCGGCATACGTCACCGGGCTGAAGGCTATATCAAGCTCAGCATCATTATAATGGGCGTCCTTGAACGCCTGGCGGATCTGTTTGACGGTCTTGCCGGGCAGAATCGTCAGCAGCCCTTTAGCCACGTCGCCGTTCACCATTTTGGTTACGATCTGCGGAGTACTCATCGACTTGCTCAGGCTATAGGTGCCGGCTTGGAGCTGGTCAAACAGACCCCGGCCGCGGACATAGGTTTCAAACGCCTGGCTGCTACGGATTAAGTCGGCTCTTTTTAGATCGCCGCCTATTTCCTGGACTGTACTGCCGCTTACAACTGTAAAGTTGACCTCTTGAGTTGACGCCGTGTTGACGGCTGCCAAGTTGCGGTTGTACCAGCTGCGCGCCGCCAGATAGCCGCCGCCCAATACAATGATAAGAACGATAATTATGACCGGCCAGGAACGCCACTTCGGGCGTCTGAAGTCCTTCCTTCTCATGCTGCTACCCTATCATTTTCCGGAGCGTCTAAAAAGTCCTGCAGGATGATGGCGGCGGCTATCGCATCAGGACCGGCCTGATGTGTTTTTAAGTCCGAATTCTCAGCGTGACGGCTGGTCAGGGCCTCATCCTGCCAATAGAATGGCAGGCCGATTTCAGCCTCGATTGACTTCACCCAGTCCCGTACGGTTTTGGTCTGGGGAGTTTCGCCGCCATCGAGGCTTCGCGGCAGACCCACGACTATGCCGGCGGTTTTGTTGTCTTTAATAATGTCCTTAAGCCGGACTTTAGCCAGTTCAGCCTCGATGGTCACCAGCGGCTGGGCCAGCCGGGCGGCGCTATTACCCCTGGCTATGCCAATCCTGGCACCGCCCACATCGATGCCCAAAAATTCTTCGACCTTAGGGTTGTTCACTGCTGCTGGAGCTCGCCTTTACTTCTTGTAAGACCACCTTGATTTTGCTGTCTTTGCCCGGTGCTTTTGATACCCAGAACGGGCTAAGCTTGACGTCGACTTCCTTGACGCCGGGCCACGCGCCGATAGCGGCTTTTATATCACCGGATTTCTTGCCCTCGGCCTGCTTCTTGACGCTGGCGATATTGATGATAGGCACCGCCGTAGTGTCCTCGTTGACGGCTAAGGTCGCGCTGGCGCCGGATTGGCTCTGCACGGTGATGTCGGCGTCGTCCAGGAAGTTACCGTTCAGCTTTTGCTTGGATTTGTCGATTTGACTGGCCAGTTTATCCTCGATAGCTTGGCTCAGATCGGCCTTCTTGACCGTCAAGACCGTGTAGGTGACCTTGATGGTCACATTGGAAGTACTGGCCGGCTGTCCGACCGCTGGCGTGGCCGTGATGGCCGCGTCGCCGGCTTTTAGGGTGGATGACAGCACATATTCGCCCTGGCCCTCGAGCTTCTTAACGAAATCCTTTGAGAATTGGTCGCCGGAAGTGCCAGAGGTCAGTTTCTGCTTGGCGCCATCCACATCCGACTGGGTCAGTACAGTGACTATATTATCAGTACCGCCAGTCATTTTTGAGCCGCTCCCGGAGATTGTCGAGAATCCAGCAACGCTGTAACTTGTTGAGTCCAGGTTATATTTTGCTCCGGCGGCCTGAGCTGTTACATTTACGCTATTGCTGGGAACATCATTTTTACAGGTGTTTCCATTGAAGTGGCTTGGCGCCACCGTCGCCGTTTCAGTTGTAATAAAATTAAGACCATTGGCGCTCACCCCTGTTCCAGCGGGAACGGTATGATTTGTGCCGGATAAAGTATCATCTTTATTGCAGTTATAGAAAGCCATTGTTCCCGTGGCTTTGTCACCGTTATTCTGCTGGCCGGTAGCTGTTACCTGCTGGCTGCCAGTCTGATCGCTGCTTTCCAGCTTGGCCGGAATCAACCCTTTTTGGCTATCGACAGCCGGGTTCTTATCCGAAGCCTGCAGGTTAAAGTTAGCCGATACCGGCTCGCTGGAAGTCTTAAGCGTGATAGTCGCTTTTGGCAATACGGTTATCGCTAAAATCAGGAAGACTATCAATGCGATAATGCCTAAGACCCCTAGGCCCAGCATCATCCGGAACCTATCGAAATTAGGCACCCGGTTTTTCTTATCTTTAGGGATTTTGGCGGCTTTGGGCGCGGCTGACTCAGCCGCCTCGTCGTCATCGTCTAAATCAATCGTCTCGGTGTTTTCGGCTTCATGGGCCGCCGCCAGGGCTCCGACAGTGCTGCCGTACTCGATTTTCTTAGGCAAGTCTTCTTCGTCTGAGGGCCCGTCATCTTCGGGTACCTCTTCGGCAACCGGTACATCGGCTGCGGCCGGAGATGATACGCCCGATGGCGCCTCCGGGATCTCCGGTTTACTTTGCAGGTTCTTGGCCACGTGCAGCCCGGCGGCGCCGGCCAGCGGTAGTAGAGCTGATTCGCTGGTAATAAGCACCGGGTTTTTACCGGCGGTTTTGGCGCTGCGAGCCAGCAGCTTCATATTGACGATACTCTGCAGACTGGCGGCACGCTTGGGAAGCACCAAGGCCACGACTTTCTGCTCGGCATTCTCGACTTTATCGATGATGCCGGTTATCTCATCATCTACGTCTACATAAATCACGTCCTTGCCGGCTTTGGGCGCTTCTTTGGCGGTCATACTCGCAAAATCCTATTCAATCGGCTTCTTACTGAACTATCCCCCTCGGATATTCCGGAGCTTAAAGTATCCATGCCTACCCGCAATAATCCCATAGCCGTGATGTATGTGTGGTCGGTTATATCACCAGTAGCGTCAGTTATACCCACGACTTCTTCGGGCTTGATGTGCTGGACAGCCGGCTTACGCGTGAATGGCAGGCTTTTATACCAGTCGGCGTCTTCTAGCTTATCCATCAGCAGCTGCAGGCTGGAGCCGCCGCCGCAAAGCAGCAGCCGGTGCGGCAGATGGTCGAGCTTAGGAAACTCGCTCAGGGCCAGCTCCACTCCATTGATCCAAACATTCAGGGTCTTGGACAGGGCCTTTTCCAGCGCCTCTTTATTCTTAGGGGCCGTATCTGAACCAAGGCTTAGCTTGGCGGCCTCGGCTTTGACGAAATCCACATCCATATCACGTTCGATGGCATGGGTGAAAGCCCGTCCGCCGATACCGAACATCTTAGTGCCTTCTACGCCGCCCTCGTTGACCACGGCGATATCGGTTGTGCCGCCGCCTACATCCATCAAAATACCGCTGACCGAGGCGTTAGGATCATCACCGACCACTGAGCGGGCCACGGCGAACGGCTCGGCGGCTACAGCCAGCAGCTCCAGATCAAGCTCGGCGGCGGTCCGCTCCAGCGCCCCGATGTGTATCATAGGCGCGAAAGCCGTATACATCTCTACCAATAAATCACGACCCTGGAAACCGACCGGATTAGTAACTTTATAACCGTCTATATCGATGCGCACCAGGGCGCTATTGACCAGCCGGACTTCCACGTCTTTGCCGCCCAGCTCCCAGGCCAGTTCGCGCCGGGCTTTAGCCTCGGCCCGCTCCTGTACCAGGTCGATTATCCGGGCCATCTCATCAATACTCAGCTCCTTGCTGGGATTTTTACGGGTAAACCGTACTGTACTGGTGGTGCCTTTGACAAGCTCGCCGGCGATACCCAGAACCGCCGTACGGGCGCTGACGCCGGCCTGTTGCTCAGCCTGGGCCAAAGCTTTGTCGCAATTAGCCACGACCGCCGCGATATCGGCTATGGCGCCGGCCTGCATATCAGCCAGCTCTTGGTGGGCCCGGCCGACGCCGATGACGCCAATCTCATCACCTATCACCTGCCCTACCAGAGCTTTGACGAACTCGGTACCGACATCCAAGGCCACCATGTACTCGCCGGCGGGCGTCTTTTTGCCGCGGCTGGACGCCGCCGGGCGGTCAGGAATCCTACTTTTAATGGAATGGCTCAGGGTCTTAGCCTTGCCGAGCATTTTGTTAGGCATAATCAGTTTGATTATAACACGGTCCTCATCTTGAAAACCGGCCTTAAGAGCGTCTGAGCTGCCGGTGACGCTTAAGGATGGCCAGCTCTTCGTGCTCGCCCAGCTTGAAGGCTACGGCCAGCAGGAAAATCGTCGCGTAGGCCGGCCACGCGACCCACAGCAGCCCCCTAAGATTATTGATCGATGGCGGCGGCTTGGAATAGATGCTGCCGATGGTATCTTGGTTGCTCTTTGAGTTAACCAATACGAAGAATTCCATGTACGCGTAGTTGCCTACAAAGTCCGATGACTGCACCCGGATTTTGTAATTCCCCCTATAACCGCCCGGTTTTCTATAGGTATGAGTGATGGTAAACTGGCCGGCGTCTTTGCGGCTGATAACACTATTGGAGCTATCACCCCAGTCGATGTTAAAGGCGTAGGGCGCTGTCCCCCCTCCGATCTCAATCGGCCACTCGATCGGCTGGTTCACATAGTAGCCCTTGTATACGAAGGCTGTTTTAAGGGCTAACGGCTGCCCCGATGGCTTAGGAGTGACGCCGCTCGGCTGCGATACGATCGGACTGCCAGTTGGCGCTACCGGATTCTGCGGGACATCATAGTAAACGGTTACCTTGGACGAGACCGGGCCCTCGTCGTCAGTACTGTTAAAGCTGTGGGCAGTCAGCTGGTTGGCGCCCGGGAACAAGTCGGTCTGCACTTCGAAGGTACTGCTGGCCGAACAGATGGCACTGCCACCCATGAAGCCGTTGCGGAATATCTCTATATAGGCGGCGTTGGGCGGACAAGAACCCGATACGGTTATAGGCACTGACGAGAAATGTGCTCCATCAGGCGGACTGGTTATTATCGCCGGCGAAGAGATCGGTGGAGCTTTAATCGATGCTGTCACCAGCACATCATCAGCGCTGACGCCAAAAGTGCTGGCTACAAGGAAGGTTCCGGCGCATAAGAACAGGAAAGCCGCCAGCGGATATGGCAGTGACAGTCGGGATTTAGTCTTCTTGGCCGGCCGTTTTTTAGCCGTTTTGCGTTTGGACATTTTTATTTTGAATTAACCCCTAAACATTACCACTTTTAGGCATAAAAGTGAATAGATTGATTTTGATATTATGTATTTATGAAACCCGAGTGGAGTGACTTCTGTAAGATAACCAGTGGCCGGCCGCCGCGAGAAATCCTGCTTAAGGCTTTAGGATCCGTCAGGCATAAGGGTAAGGCGTTGGATATCGGCGCCGGCGCCCTGAACGAAACCCGATATTTACTAAGCCAGGGGTTTGAAGTGACGGCGGTGGATAGCGAGCCGGCATCGGCAGAGGCAGCCGCACGGATTCAAGACGAGAAGCTGCATTTTGAAGCCGTCAGCTACGAAGATTTTAAATTCCGCAAAGATAGCTACGATCTTGCGGTAGCGTTATACGCCTTGCCGTTCACGCCACCGGAACACTTTAAAGCCGTGGTTCAGAAACTGCTTGTATCTATTAAAACCGGTGGGGTGTTCGTCGGCCAATTCTTCGGGCCGGACGACGAATGGAATGATGGGTCCAGCCGTATTAATTTCGTGTCTGGGAGCGATGTTAAAGACATGTTTAAGTCATTCGAGATCTTATCGTTCGAAGAAGAAAAAGGCCCGGGCACCACTGCCACCGGCGGTACCAAGTACTGGCATATTTTCCACGTCATCGCCAAAAAGCGATAATTTTACTGTAGGATGGCTTTGATCCGACGGACGCCGGCGGAGCTGGCTTCTTCTTTAGTGATTTTGAATTTTTTACCGCCCTCGCCGATGACGCCGGTGTGCTCCACATGGGGGCCGCCGCAGATTTCGCGGCTGAACGGATTATCTTCGTTACCTATGGTATAGACTTTGACTGTTTCACCGTATTTGTCGCCAAAGGCGCCGGAGGCGCCTTTTTGGAAGGCTTCATCGGTCTTTTCCTCTTTCCAGGTGACCGGCAGGTCCTCGGCAATCTTTTCGTTGACGATACGTTCAACCTCATCGAGTTGCTCTCGCGTGACTTTTTCGGGGTGCGAGAAATCGAACCGGGTGCGCTCGGCTGTAATATTGCTGCCTCGCTGGACAACATCACCGCCTAACACGTTTTTAAGCGCCTGGTACATAAGGTGGGTCGTAGTATGCAGCTTGACCACCTCCGGCGAGTGGTCGGCCAGACCGCCTTTGAACATGCCGGCGCTGGCCGTCTGGCTGCGCTGCCGCTGATCTGCCATTTTCAAGTCAAAGATCTTTTGCCAGTCTTTATCGATGTCCCAGTCTTGCTTAAATGCCTCTTCAAGTGTTAGCTCGGGCGGAAAACCATATGTGTCGTACATGAGGAATATATTGTCACCGTCAATAACATATTTTTTGTTAGATTCATCATCTTTTGAAAATTCAGAGCTGGAACTTAAAATTTTCGGTAATGTCTGAAGGCCCTTGCGCAAGGTCTGGCGGAAGATTTTTTCTTCGCGCATAAACGCTTCCAAGACAGCTTGCTTCTGCTCTGCTACCTCCGGAAAGTCCGGCTGATATAAATCAATAATGATAGGCGCGACTTTTTCGCATAAATCCTGCTCTATCCCCAGTTCGAAGGCATAGCGGATAGCCCGGCGCAGCAGCCGGCGCAGCACGTAGCCCTGCTGCTTGTTACTTGGCGCTACTCCGTCAACGGCTAAGAATACTCCGGCCCGCAAGTGGTCGGCGATTACGCGCATGCTGTTTTCATGCTGTTCGTACGACTTGCCTGATAGGCCTTCCAGCCCCTTAATAATCGGCTTGAGCAGGCTTATCTGGAACACATCCGGCGAATCGATAGCCGCGGCCGCGATCCGCTCCAGTCCGCCGCCGAAGTCTACGTTCGGCTTAGGCAAAGCTTCGAACTTTTCCCCATTTTTACGGTAAGTCATAAACACGCTGTTGCCGATTTCTAAGAACCGGCCGCAGTCACAGTTGGGGTGGCAGTGCTCGCCATACTTTTTATCGTGCGGCGTGCCGAAATCATAAAATACCTCGCTATCAGGGCCGCCAGGTTCGCCATCGCGCATGTTGGCCGGCAAGCCCTCGCGGCTCCACCAGTTTTTAGACGCATCATAATAGAATATCCTGCCTTTGCTCATACCCTTCGCATAACCGTCAGCTTCGCTGCCGAGCTCGACCTCTTCTGCGTCAACGCCTTCCTGGCTGAACAAATCTTTCCATAACTTGGCGCTTTCAGTATCTTTTGGCACGCCGGTCGCTTGATCGCCGATAAAACAGGTGACGTATAGCTTACGCGGGTCCAGGCCGACAGTTTTCGTCAAAAAATCCCAGAACCAGCTCAGCTGCTCTTCTTTGAAATAATCGCCCAGGCTCCAGTTGCCCAGCATCTCGAAAAAAGTCGTGTGGCGGTTATCGCCAACCTCGTCCATGTCCTCGGCTCTAAAGCAGGTCTGGCTGTCTACCAGCCGGCTGCCTTGCGGATGCGGCTGGCCTAATAAATAAGGTACCAGCGGCTGCATGCCGCTGCCTGTAAATAGCGTCGTCGGGTCATCCTGCGGCACTAAAAGTGCCCGTGGAATAATTTTATGCCCCTTGGCCTCGAAATACTCAAGGTATTTTTTGCGAATTTCCTGCGCCGTCATCTACCCTATTTTAACAGAGCAGAACCAATTAAAAACCCTTTAGAGCTCTTGGTTTACGTACAGCGGCGGCCGGTAGTGGCCGAGGCCGAGTCTCACGATTTTGAAAATTGGACGGGAAAGTTTCTCCGCTCGGCTAAAGTGCGCTTTAGGATCGACGGAATGATAAAAGTCTTCGGCGTTCTGCCCTGGCACGAAAAACCCGGCCCGATAAAGTATCCGCGTATTTGGAATGTTTTGGTTTTTACGTTCAGCGAGGCGTTCGATTACCGTAGTCGCTACGGCCGCTTCAGTCTCTTCAGGAGAAAGGGTCACTGCCAGCGCCGCCATGAACTCGTCCCCGCCGGTCCGGGTTAACACATCCGATATCCGGGAGTCACTTTCACCCCTAGATTTTGTACGCCTTTCAGAGGTACGGAGCGAATCTTTAAGTATTCCTGAGACTTCCCGAAGCTCGCGGCTCGCGATGACAACCCTAGCATCACCGCCTTTCTGGCTATACCAGTTGTTAGTGTAGTGAAGCGCTTCAACATCAAGCCCGATCCCAAGGATAGCGTTGGGTCCATCATCGTCACCTAATCCCGCGCGATTATTCTCTACCGTGCTTATCATATCTTCAACTCTTGAAAATCCAGGGCCTCTCCACCAAAAACCTGTCATAGGATCACGCTGGGCATTATCTAGCTCCAGTCTTAAATAATCATTTTCACTCTGTTTAAATTCTTTCTCTCTCAGCACCGCGGCATATGCCAGAACCAGTGGATGATCAGGTTCAAGGCCGAATGTAAAAGCAATAGCGTCAATATCCTCATCATGAGGTTCTTGCATACGAAAGTCTCTCTCGGCGCTTGCCATGTTAATATTATACTATAAAAGGGTAGTTTAATCAATAGCTACGCTGTGACGATGGCGCCGCCAAGACATTCCTGACCGCGGTAAAAAACCGCTGACTGACCAGGAGTAATTGCCCTGACGTCCTCTTCCAGCTCAGCCATCCATTGCGAATTACTTGACTTGTTAAGTATTTTCACAGGTATGAGTTTGGCCCGGTGCCGAGTCCGGACGCTGAGTCCGTCATCGCTCTTTGGAGCACCTGTAATCCAGTGCGGCGACGTCAGCTTAAGCTGCCTGCTCCAGAGTTTCTCATCCTGCAGATCGGTCGTTACGTATACTTCGTTCTTGGCCATATCTTTTCCGGTCACATAATACGGCAGGCCGCCGCCTACATCCAGGCCGTGGCGCTGTCCGATGGTATAAAAAATCGCACCATCATGCGTGCCGACCCTGTTACCACTCGGGTCGACTATCGCTCCGGGTCTTTCGTCGACATATTGCCGCAAAAAATCCTTAATGCCTATTTTGCCGACAAAACAGATGCCCATGCTTTCCTTTTTCTGAGCTGTCACCAGCTTGAATTGCTTAGCCAGCTCCCGTACTTGCGGCTTGGTACAGCCTCCCAGCGGGAAAAGAGTCTTATCGAGTGCTTCTTTACTAACTCGGTACAAAAAATAAGTCTGGTCCTTGTTATCGTCAGCGGCCATAAATAGCCGTCCGTCTTTGACTGAAGCGTAATGTCCGGTGGCTATCATATCGGCTCCGTCTTCCAGCGCCGTGTCTAAGAATAGTTTGAATTTGATTTCCTGGTTGCACATGACATCCGGGTTAGGCGTAATGCCGGACTTGAAACCATCCAGCATGTAGCCGACGACTTTCCGCCGGTACTGCTTTTCAAAATCATATAATCTGAAATCGATGCCCAGCTGTACGGCCACCCGCTTGGCATCCTGATAGTCGTCCTTCCAAGGGCAGTTCATTCCCGGCAGGTCGCGGCTCCAGTTTTTCATATACACGCCAACTACCTCGTAGCCTTGCTGTTTCAGCAAGGCAGCGGCCACGGAGCTGTCGACTCCGCCGGACAATCCGACAAACACTGTTTTCATCTGTTACAGTTTAGCAGATTCGGTTAAAAACCTTCTTCTCCGGCCCGCAGGCGGCGGCGGATAGCTTCCAGCTGCTGCCGCTGCCCGACGTAAAACGCGATGATCATAAGTACAAAAAGCACGATGATCGGCCACCAGATCAGTTTGGTTTTTTCGCTGGTGATGATGCCGCCGGCACTGTTGGAGCCGGACTTCTGTATCGGCCCGTTACCAATGCCGACAACCTGTAAAAAAGCAGCGTTGCCGTTAGCGTCCGTCGCTCGGACGAGTATGTTATAAACTCCGGATTGGGCATAGGTATGTTGCAGATTAAGTACGCCTCCGATTTGCTGGCTTATGAGATCCGGTTTAGATTTATCTCCCCAATCGACACTGATGGCATACGGTCCAGTGCCGCCGCTCAGAGATACAGGGTAGTTTAGGATGCTGCCTGGGTTAGCGCCGCGCTTGGAGAACTCGCTGGTAAGGGTTATCCTGGGTCCGATTGATGGTGCTGGACTGGAAAAATTAACGGTTACTGTAGCCGAATCCGGTCCATATTGATTAAGGTCATCGAACTCTTTAGCCACAAGGTCGTTACGGCCGTCAAACAGGTCTATCTGAAGCCGATAACTGTTCCCCTGGCACGGCGTTGAACCGGCAAAAACGTTGTTCTTATAGATTTCGACCGTGGTATTGCTGACGCAAAAACCCGAGACCGTAATCGGCAGGCTGCTGAAGCTTTGGCCGTTTCCTGGTACATTGATCGTCGGCGCCGGTGACGGCGGCGGAGCCGGTACCTTCCCTTGCACCCCTGTAGAGCCTGATTGCGAGGTGACTGCCAATACTCGTGCCGGGAGCAAGCACAACAGTCCGAAGACAAGAAACAGAATCCATTTTCTGCCCTTTAACGCCATCAAGCCACCCTTCTCACGGCAGTCTTACCTTTTTCGTGAATGCTTGGCGTCGTAACGATATTTGCGATAGGCCCGATATGATAGGTAGAGCAAAGCCAAGATAATCAGCAGGAATAGCACAGCTGCCCACTTTGGTATGACCCAGATGGTTTTTTCAAGAGTAAGTACTTGCGAGCCTTTCCCCCAGCTAACACTGGCTATTACTGTGTAACGGCCTATCGAATCAATCCCTTTTACGTTCTGTGAGAATACCCGGGTACTATTAGGCAAGATATTTCCCGGCTGTTTTGGATTGTTCAACTGATAACTGACAACGTTTTTGTTGAACATATTGTGGACTTCTACTGTACCAAATGGCTGGATGAAGCCATTGCCGAAGTTAGCGATTTCTATACCTATTGAATTGGGCGACCCGAAGAATAACTTACCATCTTGGGCTCCTCGATAAACATGCAAACCTTTAACCTGGACCTGCTCGCGGATGTTCCCCGGAACTGTTATCAATACTATAGATCCGACACTGGCTGTCAGCGCGACTTGTCCGGGCGCCGGAGCTGCCGCGCCAGCAGGGACCGCCCGATAGCGGATAATTCCGTAGTAAGCACCGGGCGTCGTATCCTTTGGTATTGTAAGCGCTATCGATATATCTTTTTGCTCGCCGCGCTTCAGGGGCACGTCCTTAAGCCCGGATACGAAATTACGAATACTGTTCGGAGTAGGTGTCGTTTCGTTTGTCAGAATCTTTGGGTTGCCGGTATTGCCATCGGCTGTGAAGTCATTGACGAAACCCTGTGCGGTCACATCATCTACAGTGATGTTCTTGATGGTAATTTTAACTGCGGCATTACCCCCAGGTGAAATGGTAAATTGTGAGATCGTAGGTGAAATACTCAAGCCGCTGCCTGTTTGAGTGCCATTAGCGTTCTGGGCGGCCACTATAGGAGCTGTGGATAATAACAATACCAGACAGATGATTGCCGCTAGCAGTCTCTTCATATTAATCAGCATCGTCCCTCCGGTTCTTAGTTTTCGACTTCTTTCGCTAAGTATATCAAAGCCGCCTATCAAATTAAAACTGCACGGTCGCGACATATGTGATGGTCGTCGAGTATATGCCAGGCGATTGATTCTTGGGTACATTGACCAGGTAGGATACCGTCATGCGGTTGTAATCGCTCGGCAGATTTGCGGTAGTGATGCTGTCGCCATTATTGAAAACGAAACGATTGGGAATATCGTAATCAGGAGTTGGCGTGCCGGTGCCGACCCCCACTGGATCCTGACCGACGGCAGGATTCAAATTAGCCCGTAAATTGATGCCGAATTGCCCAGTGCCAGGAAAACTAGCTACCGGGGAACTTAGAGCCGGAATCGTATTGTTACCGGAAGTCATTGTTGTGCCCATAGCGTAAATAACGTAACCGCTGGGATCGTTCGTAGCCGTAGCATACTGTGACTGGCCCTTATTGGCTGTCGAGCTGGATAGTACGCCCAGGTCGATGCTATCACCAATCATAGCCGAACAATCCGGCGCTACAGAGACACCTACGCACAGCTTCAGAAATGGCGGCACGAAAGCGTTTACGTTAAACGTACTCTGAACGGCAAAGGCCACCGCACCAGTATCGATGGTCGGTCCTGAGCCATCAACCGAAGCCTGCGATGAGATCCGGATATATACTGTAGATCCTGGCGTAGAAGGGTTAGTAGTGTTACTAAGGATGAACTCATTGGGGAAGTTTGATACAGGTACGGGTGCACGGCTTAGTACTAGTCGATTAGCTGTAGAGTCGGCACTATCAATGCTAAATCCGGTATTCCCTAACTGGCTGGCTATAGCCGCGCCGCTGACGTCAAGACCGGTTGGCGCCGTACAAATATAGCCGATCCAAGGCAGATTGGAGCAATATTGGAATACCAATGAGCCCACGTTGGCGGAGCTCGGGAGGGTAAAGCGGATATCCTGGGTAGTTACCGCTGATACGATCCCCGTACCGATAACAACCGAGCGATCTTCGATAATAGCCGCGCCGGCGCGCTTGCCCGACAAGGAAAACAGCAGTACGGATATCAACAGACAAATGGATATCCGGCCAATAACTTTGATTGACATGTCCTTATTTTAACTTAAGCGTTAAGATTTTAAGAAGTTAATATGTTGATACGGCGATAAAATCGGCTTGGGCTTGGTAAGAACCGAATGGGGTAGTAATCAGTGGGTGTGCAGCGAATTTCAAAATTAAGGCCTCGTCGTCAATCTGTTTGATTGTGCTGGCCGCTGAGCTGGCTATCTGGACGGCCGTGCCCGACTCATCCCAGGCGTAGCCGTTCGAGGTCGGGCCGTTGATCTGATCTAAATCTGTCGCCTGGTAGGTACTGGAACCGCCACCATCATAAGCGGCGTCCCTGACAAGATTGGCTGTGCCTGTTCCGGTGCAAGTATAGCTGGTAGTGCTGCCGCAGTTGACGCCCGCAACGGTCATACCGAACCTTTCGTTGGCTGTCGTGAAGGCCGCTTGAGTGGTGCTGATATTGAAACATTGGTCTGTATTGCTGGTTGACGCATTGTTTGCTGAAGCATCGCAGGTCTGGCCTGCGATGCGCAGCGTACCCTTATGATTGGTACCGGATTGCTGGACAGCATCATAATAGATTACCGTACCGTTCAAAGCATTACTGCGGACCATGGCTACACCGTTTTTCCCGCAATCGGCTGGCACGCAATTAGTTGTCATGGGAGTAATGTTGATCTTACTTGAATCAAGAACACCGAGGTTAACCGAGGAGCCGGCGACGGCGGAGCAGTCGCTGGCGACGGTGCCAGTCGAATCGCTGTCTACGGTCGTCGAGCCAACACAAAAGGTCAGACTTTCAGCAACCTGGGCATTTACCTGTAAGGTTTGAACTACCGCTGCCGCTACGGTACCGGTGTCTATAGCTGTTGTCCATGCGGCATCTGAATAAGTGGTCATCCGCACGTAAAATGCCCCGCCATTAGAAGTTATGTATGCCGCATTCGGGTTAGTAACGCTAGTGAAGAAGACTGCCTGTGAACCACTCGAGGCAGTAGCGTTAGTCGCATTACTCATACGCAGTTGGCCGGCTGTGGCTGTGCTGATAGTCCAACCTGTGGTAGCGCCAAGACCGGTTGGCTGGCTTATACTCGAGCCGGTTACCGTGAAGCCGGACGGAGTAGTACAGGTACCGATCGCGGCAGAACATACCTGGGCAGAGAATGACTTGACAGCCGTAGTCTGGGGGACCGTGAAGTTGAAGGTATATGAAGTAACCGCCGAAGGTACAGCCGTACCGAGAGTGAGGGAGCGAGCTGTTATCTGCTGAGCTCCAGCTATTTCCGGCATCAACGGCAACGCTATCGCCCAAATGAACAGAAGAGCTACAAGCAGTAACTTAACCCTTGACCGGATATCATTACCCTTAACAAAAACAAAAAGACTTTTACTCATTTTTTATTTGAATATCAATTTTACGATGTGTATCTCCGCTAATGTACTTCTTTAAGTTATACATGAGCGGATTAGCAAATACAAGATAAAACATATCTAAAAAAGACGCCTGCTAGGCGTCTTTTTAAATAGTGTAAAGAACTCTAGTAGACCGGGACCGCAATAAAGTCGGTTTGGGCTTGGTATGGTCCGAACGGCGTAGTGATCTGCGGCGTGGCAGCGTACTTCATGATTAAGGCTTCATCGTCAATCTGCTTAACAGTGCTAGTTCCACTGCTGGCGATGTTTACGGCCGTGCCGGTTTCATCCCAGGCGAAGCCGTTTGCGCACACCGCCGGAGCAGTATCATAGGTTTCCGTCCCGGAACTGCCATCGCAGATATAACCTGCTAACGGTTTCAAGTTACAGGTATTTCCTGCTGCGATAGACAAAGCCGTGTCCCCATAGGAACAGCTATATGAAGAAGTGCTGCCGAAGTTCACGCCGGCAATAGTCATGCCGAACTTTTCCTGGCCGGCTGTAAAGCTTCCTTGGGTATCGCCAGCGGCGTTGATGCAGGAATCGGTTTGATCATTAGTGCCGACAATGCCTCCAGCAGGTGTGCCTGTACCACTAGGGTCGTCACAGTTTTGGCCAGCGATACGCAGCGTGCCCTTGTGGTTAGTACCCGATTGCTGGATGGCGTCATACGACACCGTAGTGCCGTTACCGGCATTGCTTCGTACCATGGCTACTGCATTCAGTCCGCAGTCCGCAGCGGTACAGTTGGTTGTCCATGGGGTAATGTTAATCGTAGAAGTATCTAAGGTACCCAAGTTGACTGAGGTACCCCCTAGAGCCGAACAATCAGCTGCGATCAATGTTGATACGTCATCAACGTTGGTGGAACCGACACAAAAGTTCAGGATTTCAGCTACGGCAGCGTTAGTCGTAAGGGCTTGAGTTACAGCTGTCGCGGTAGCGCCGAAATCAGTTTGAGGGAGAGTATAGTTTGCTGTGCTGTATGTATAGATTCCTACATAGAAAGCATACCCAGCGGTAGCGGCGGTCGGGTTCTTGATGGTCGTGAATGATATGGTTCGTGAAGTGTTAGCAGTCTGGTTGGTTGCGTCTGTTCGATTAGCGCAAATGATGTTATGGCTGGCCGATGGAACACAGTCGTTGGCGCCCGTGGTATCAACCGCGAAGCTAGCTGCGCCCTGCCAGAGAGACTGGCTGCCGAAACTGACATTAGAAAATCCACCACCAGCGGCCGCGAAACCTGTCGGTGGGTTGCAGCTACCCGTGTTACCAGGATAGGTTGATACGGCTATATCACAGGCGATAAACTTAAGGCCCTGCACCGGCGCAGTTGAAGGCAGTTTGAATGTAAAAGTGTATGTGACTCCGGTAGCTCCGGGCTGGCCGGAAGAAGTACTCAGCGAGCGTTCAGTTATCTGGGCGGCGTTTACCTCTTTAGGGGTCCATACTGGCGCTAACGCAACAACAGCCAGCAGTACGATTATCATGATAAGAGGCACCTTGTATAGATGCCTAGTTAATCGAAAATTTGTCTTTTTTTTCATCAATTGTTTTTTGTTTTGGGAAAACTCTGTTTTTAATCTATAACATAAACACAAGCGTGTAAACTATATTTAATCTTAAGTTATCCACAGACAGCTAGTACGTAGCTACGACTACAAGGTCATGGTTCATCGTGTAATTGCCGGCCGGAGTCAGGACTTTTACATTAGCTATATAAGAAATCGTGTAATCGGTCTGGCCCCAACCGCTGCTGCCAGACGGTGTCTGAACGATCGTATCACCGATGTTATATTTGAACTGGTTCGGCGTATTATAACCCGGTGCCGCTATACCGTTGGCGAATGTGCCATTAGGCTGCGGTGAAGGATTGGCCCCGAAATTAGCGGGAGAGGTGTTAGCGACCAGGTTTATGCCGAATTGCTCTGTGCCTACCGCCGAGGATCCTAGGCTGGACATAGCCGCCAGTGTATAGCTTTGGGCGCCGCTGCTATAAGATGGAGGCTGGCTTAAGGTCTGTACCGTATAGCCACTGTCAATGTAGGCTCTGACATGGAAGGAAGCGCTACCTGTCCTTGTGGTTGAAGGGTCAAGTATGCCGAGGCTGACTGTCGGAGTATTGATTACTAGCTCTAAGAAAGGTTCATTCGGTGTTAAAAAACCGGAATAGGCTTGGTAATTAGCGCTGCTGGTCTGCCCTACACCTAGCGCCCCGGCGCTGGCGCTAGCTTTATAATTGGCTGAGCTTTGGTTGGTATCACCGCCGGCGCCAAAAAAGACCTCATTAGCCTTATAGTTACTGGAGTTATACTGGGCAAACGCTATTCCACTTAATACCACCATCAACAGAGGTACTGATGCCAGCAAGCATAACCTTTTCATTGTCTAGAGTATAACATTCAGCGGGTTTTGAAGGAGTTGGCTATATTAAGTGGCGCATCCGGCAGAGGGTTTAAGCCGGTATCTTTATAAGTGATAATGAATTGCACAGGCTTGCCATCAGATAATCTTAAATTGAGCCGATAGTCGCCATTCACCTCGCCGAATATCATGTAGTACTGTGGCGAATCTGGATCACATAGCATGGTCGTGTTGGAGATAGTGACCTCTTTAACCTTATGAAGTTCACCCTTGGCATATGTCTTCACGCAGGGATCCGAGACGCTATTTGCATCCAAGCTATTGTTATTAACGATCTTAACCGGGACTACACGCGGCACGGCAAGATTGAGCACGGCCGGAACCTGATTCATGTAAACGATCATTTCCGCTAGCTGCTGGTTTTTGCGGAATTTTACATAAGTGATTTTACTAGCATTCGTCTCGTCCTTTTTAATAACCCATTTATCGGTATCTTGAAACTGGAAATAGTCATTGAAAAATGTCTGCTTGGAGCCTGTGATCTGAGTATTCTCAACTGTTGAAGTCGCCGGTTTCGTAGGCTGGCGATGTAGACCGGTATAGATGAAATAGCCGACAGCCGCGAAAGCCGCCAGAAATAGGAAGCTGATAAACATCTGGCGCCGGAAGTTGCTGTAGTGCGAGCGTTTGACCGGTCGCCGATAAACATAGCCGCGTTTCATCCTCATCTGTTATATTGTAACAAAGCGCTAGCGCCTATATTATAGGTGTTAGAAACTAAACATAAACAATGCCTGACGATAAACCCGAAGATAAAAAACCGGCTCAAGAGGCCGCCCCGGCCGCTGCGCCAGCCACGCCGGCCGAGCCGGAAAGCCTTGATATAAGACAGAACACGGCCGCCCCGGCCGCTGCGCCAGCTCCCGCCAAGAAAGCCGGCCCGCTGACGTCTATCCGCAAAATCGTTAATATCTATACCATAGTTTTCGTGTTGGTGGTTTTAGCCGGTGCAGCTGTGGTGATTGTCAGTATCAAGCCGACCAAAACCGATAAGACGACACCTTTGGGCAAACTGACCGACACCCAGCTATCGCAGCTGAAGAGCAATTCGACTCTGGTAGGCGACCCGAAACAGACCCTGGATATCCAAAGCAGCACTATCTTAGAGGGTCAGGTGCTGGCCCGCAGCGACCTTAACGTGGCCGGCAGCTTAAAGGTCGGCGGTTCGTTATCCTTGCCTTCGATCACCATCGCCGGCAGCGCGAACTTTGCCCAGGCCGGCGTGTCCGGTCCTTTAAGCGTCGGCGGCGATACTAACTTACAAGGCCAGCTGACAGTCCAGAAGAACCTCAATGTCACGGGCAGCGCCAGCTTTGGCAGCTTATCGGTTTCCAGTCTGAGTGTTACCTCGCTGCAGGTCAAAAATGATTTTTCGATATCCAAGCATATCGTCACCAGCGGCGGTACGCCCGGACACTCGGGAGGCACGGCTTTAGGCAGCGGCGGTACGGCGTCGGTCAGCGGCAGCGATACCGCGGGCACTGTTAATATCAATACCGGCGGCAGTCCGCCGGCCGGCATATTCGTGACTCTTAGCTTCAGCCAGCACTTCGCGACCACGCCTCATGTGGTCATCACCCCTGTCGGCTCGGCTTCCGGCAGTCTTCAGTATTATGTCAATCGCGACGCCTCAGGCTTTTCTATCGGAGTTTCCAGCCCGCCGCCAGCCAGCAGCAACTTCGCCTTCGACTACATCGTCATCCAATAA
>Ga0207674_10001785_pt1 | contig 27481 bp, 27 predicted proteins | sample KBSCornC72_FD_184303 | JGI IMG/M metagenome (GOLD analysis project Ga0207674, IMG submission 184303) | Corn rhizosphere microbial communities from Kellogg Biological Station, Michigan, USA - KBS Corn C7-2 (SPAdes) (version 2) | ecosystem: Host-associated > Plants > Roots > Rhizosphere > Soil ...
CGTTTCGAGCAGCTGGTGGCGCGACCGAGCCCCTGGCTCGCCGGGGACGGCCCGCACTCCGAGCTGGTGGTCTCGACTCGCATGCGCCTGGCGCGCAACCTCGCGTCGGTGCCGTTCACGCACCGCGCGCGCGAGGAGCAGCTGCAAGGCGTGGTGGCGAGCGTGGCGAGCGCGGCGGGAGCGACGGCGTCGTTCGACGGCTCGCTGCTCCTGCGCATGAACGAGATCGCGGGGCTCGATCGCCAGATTCTGGTCGAGCGCCATCTGGTGAGTCACGAGCTCGGCGACGGCGGCCGCCCGCGCGGCATCCTCGTGGGCCCGGAAGAACGTCTCTCGCTCATGATCAACGAGGAGGATCATCTCCGGCTTCAGTCGATGGCGTCGGGCTTCCAGCTCGCGGAAGCCTGGGGCAGCGCCGACATGGTGCTGAAGGTCAACGCGGGCGCGTACTGCATCGAGTCCGCTAATCCGCGACACGGGCATGAGTGGAAGGTATGGCGCGATGACGTGAAGCTTCCTGACGGCAAGATCCTCATCCCAGGCGTGGTCGATTCGACGACGAATTTCGTCGAACATCCTGAGCTCGTCGCCGAGCGGATCATCAGATTCGCGGACATCGTCGGCAAAGAGAACGTGATCGCTGGGACGGACTGCGGATTTGGCACGTGGGCGATCACGGACATGGTCTATCCACCAGTGGTCTGGGCAAAGCTTCGCGCGCTCGCCGACGGCGCCGCGATCGCGAGCGATCGGCTTTGGGGACGCTCGAAGGCTCCGCGCGAGGCAGCAAAGTGATGATGCTGGGGGGCGGCCTGCAGCTGGGCGTGAATGTCTGGGCGCAGAACACGAAGTGGGACCGGATCCGCGAACAGGCCCAGCTGGTCGACAGGCTCGGCTATCACTCGCTGTGGGTTTGGGACCACTTCTACGCGATCTACGGAGATCTGACTCGGCCGAACCTCGAGGGGTGGCAGCTGCTGGCCGCGCTCGCCGCGGTCACTACGAGCGTGAGGCTCGGATGCCTCGTCTCAGCGGTCACGCACCGGCATCCCGCCGTTCTCGCGAATATGGCGACGACACACGACAACATCTCTCATGGCCGAACGATCCTCGGAATGGGAGCTGCTTGGAACGTTCCCGAGCACCTGGCGTACGGCCTTGCGCTGGGCACGCCTGCGGAGCGTTCCCGGCGTTTGTCAGAAGCGACGCGGCTCGTTCGCCAGCTCGTCGACGGGAAGCGTGTGACTCACGACGGGCGCTATTACCAAATGACGGACGCTGAGGTCGTCACCCGTCCGGTCCAGTCGCGTTTGCCGATCCTCATCGGCGGAGGCGGTGAGCGAAGCACGCTACGAATCGCGGCTCGGTACGCCGACCTGTGGCACACCGGCGGCACTGCCGAGCACATGGCGCACAAGCTCCAGGTCCTGCACGAGCACTGTGCCGCTGTCGGTCGTGATCCAGCCGACATCATGGCGCTGGGTACACGCTGGATCGTCGTTCGTGATGACGCGGCTGCTGGCAAGAGAGTTCTGGATCGCATCGCCGCCCACCATCAGCTACAGAACCCTCTCGCCAATCCCATCGTCGGCGATCCCGACGAGGTAGCTGCAGAGCTCGTCGCCTACTGGCGCGTCGGCGTCAGGGGATTCATCGTGCACGCCGCCGAGCCCTTCGACGAAGAAACGATCGAGCGTCTGGCGACCGAAGTCCTGCCGCGAGTCGACCGATTGATCGCCGCCGCGCCCGTCCTGCGCTGAGGCGCGCTACTTCGTCATCTGGTAGTCGATGCGCGCGCGACCGCTTAGCATCCGCGAGACGGAGTGCTGCTCCGGGTAGCCGGTCTTCACGAAGAAGATCTCGAAGAAGCCTTCCTTCGCGAACACCGCGCCGAGATCGAGCAGGTACCAGCCGTCCTTATCGGTGCGTGCCCAGCAGATCTGTCCGGGCTTTCCCGGTGTGATGCACACCTGATCGACGGGTGCGCCGCTCGCGGCATCGGTGACACGACCGATCATCGCGAAGGTGCTCGCGTTCGCGAAGAGCTGCTCGCTCTTCTTCTCCTCGAGGCGCGTGTTGTACGCCGCGGTGATGGTTTCGCAGGAGCCGCCGGCTGCGAGCTCCTTCCGCCAGGTGGCGAGGTTGTCGATATCGAATGGCGACGCCGCGCCCATAGCAGTGCGTGTGGGCTCGGGGCAGCCCGACGGCGTGGGGGCGGGCTGAGCCTGCGAGCAGCCAGAGACCGCCAGAGCGAGAACAGCGGCGAGCAGCAGCGTTCGGGACATCTCCACATATGCTGAGGCAGTGAGGGACAAGAGGGGGAACGGCGAGCGCGACTGGGGCAACATCGACTGGTCGAACCTCGATCTCTCGTCGCTTCGCACTCGCCGCGGTAGCAGCACACCCCGGCCACCATCCGGCCGCGGCGTCGCGATCATCATCGTCGTTCTCTTCCTCCTGCTCGTTCCGCTGCTGCTCCTTCCACTTAACGAGTTCCTCACCGACCTCCTCTGGTTCCGCAGCCTCGGCTACGAGGACGTCTACCTGCGCCGATACACCGCGGGCTTCTGGGCGTTCGTCGCTTTCTTCCTGATCTTCTTCGTCATCGCCATTCCGAACCTTTACCTCGCGCTCCGCCCCCAGGTCCCGCGCGTCGTCCTCGACGCGGAGCGGCCGCGGTCGTCCGCGCTCGCGCAGACGCTGCGACTCCTCTGGGTCATCGCGATCCCGGCGTTCTTCTTCGGGATCGCAGGCGGCGACCAGTGGGATCAGCTGCTCCGCTGGGTCAACGCGGTCCCGTTCGGTGTGACCGATCCCGTGTTCGGCCGCGACGTCGGCTTCTACTTCTTCACGCTGCCGGTCCTCGAGTTCGCGCGCGGCTGGGCGATCGCCGCCGTGCTCGTGATCGCCGCGGGCGTGGTCGCCATCTATGCGGTGCGCGGCGTCATCGGCGTCGCGACGAGCAGCATCTCGCGCGGCGATCTCGGCGTCGCCGGTCGCACCGCTCTCGCACTCGCGCGCCCGGCGCGTGCGCATCTTTCGGTGCTTGGCGGCATCTTCCTGCTGTTCGTCGCGTTCGGCTACATCCTCGACCAGTACGACCTGCTCTTCCGCACCGAGCCCGTGCTCACCGGCGCAGGCTTCGCGAGCGTCAATGCGCGCATCCCCGCGCTCACGATCCTCGCGGTCATCGTCGGCATCGCCGCCCTTGCGTGCTTCGCAAACGCAGTACTGCGAACGGTCTGGGTCCTCGGCGGAGCGATCGTCGTGTGGTTCGCCGCGACGATCCTCATCAACGGCGTGTATCCGGCGATCGTCCAGAACTACATCGTCGCGCCCGACCAGCTGAACAAGGAGCGTCCGTACCTGGAGCGCAATATCGCGGCGACGCGCGCCGCGTACTCGCTCGACAAGGTCGAGGAGTCGCAGTTCGACGTCGCCGACACCCCGAGCCAGGCGGAGGCCACGCGAGAGTTCTCCGACACGCTCTCGGTGCGCCTGTGGGACTACCACCGGCTCCTTCCTGCATTCGACCAGATGCAGGCGCTGCAGCAGTACTACGACTTCGTCGACGTGGACGTTGATCGCTACGCCATCGGCGGTCGCGAGGTGCCGGTGATGCTGTCGGCACGCGAGCTCAACACCCAGTCGCTCGCGCAGCAGACCTGGATCAACCGCCACCTGCAGTTCACGCATGGCATCGGCGCCGCTCTCACGCCCGTCGGTGGCGTCGACAGCGAGGGCCGGCCGCAGCTGCTGGTGAAGGACATCCCGCCGCAGGGCGAGCCGAAGATCGTCCAGCCGCGCATCTACTACGGCGAGCTCACGAACGATTACGTGATCGTCGACAGCGCTGCGGAGGAATTCGACTACCCGCAGGAAGGCAGCGACGCGCGCACCCGCTTTACGGGTGGTGGCGGGGTCGGCGTGAGCTCGCTATGGGACCGCCTGCTCTTCACGCTGCGCTTCGGCGAGACGAACCTGCTCTTCAGCGACCAGATCACATCCGACAGCCGCATGCTCTTCCACCGCAACATCGCCGAGCGCGAGCGTCTCATCGCTCCGTTCCTCGAATACGACCACGACCCGTATCTCGTCATCGCCGACGGCCAGCTGTGGTGGATCAACGACGCCTACACGGTCGGGGATCGCTACCCGTATAGCGAGCGCTTCAACGAGCTCGTGCGGGGCGGAACGCGCGTGTCCGACGGCAACATCAACTACATCCGCAACAGCGTGAAGGTCGTGACGAACGCGTACGACGGCACCGTCCGCTACTACGTCGTCGACGAGACGGATCCGGTCGTGCGGAATCTGCGCGCGATCTACCCGAGCCTCTTCAGGTCGCTGGCCGAGATGCCGCAGAGCCTCAAGGACCACCTGCGCTATCCCGAGGACCTCTTCTCGATCCAGTCGCAGGTCTTCGCGATCTATCACATGACCGACGTCGACAACTTCTACAACCGCGGCGACGCGTGGCGGATCGCGAACGAGGTGCAGGAGCAGGGGCAGTCGAAGGCGCCGATCGAGCCGTACTTCGTGACGACGCGGCTGCCCGGCTCGGACCGCAAGGAGTTCATCCTCTTCGTGCCGATGACGCCTGCCGGCGGGCAGCGCGACAACATGGTCGCGTGGATCGCGGGCCGCGCTGACGCCCCGGACTACGGCAGGCTGCGGGTGCTCCGCTTCTCGCGAGATCGGCAGATCTTTGGCCCGTTGCAGGTCGAGGGCATCATCGACGCCGACGCGACCATCAAGCAGCAGCTCACGCTCCTCTGCCCGCAGGGCGGGGGATCGCAGTGCTTCCGCGGCAATCTGCTCGTGATCCCGGTCGGCAACTCATTCGTGTACGTCGAAGGCCTGTTCGTGCAGGCGACGCAGAGTAAGATCCCGCAGCTGCAGCGCGTGATCCTCGCGACGCAGCGGCACGTCGTCATGGCCCCGACCTTCCAGGCCGGGCTCGACGCGCTGTTCGGCGCAGGCACGACACCGCCGACGACGCAGCCGCCACCGGTCACGACACCCCCGACGGCCGGCGTTGTCGCCGATCTCGTCAAGGCCGCGAGCGACCACTACCTGGCGGCGCAGGATGCGCTCAAGCGGAGCGACTTCGCCGAGTACGGTCGACTGCTGAAGCTTCTCGAGGACGATCTCGCCAAGCTCCGTGCCGCCACGGGTCAATAACAAGCCCGCTGTCCTCGCGGCCCTCGTCCTGGGTCTCTTCTGGTGCGTCGAGGGCATCGATGTCAACGCGCCGCAGCTCGACCGCATCGTCCTCCTGCTGGCCGGGCTCGGCCTCGCGTGGGCCGCGCTGCGCGACGTGCCGCTCGTCGCCGGCGCCACGGCGTCCTACGCGGTGCTCGTCGCAGCGTCGGAGCGCCTGCACCGCGAGCTTCTCGAGGGCGGCAGCGACGTCATGAGCGCGACGAAGGAGTCGCTCGACGTCGTATTCGCGGGCGGCAATCCGTACACGCACGTGCTGCAGAGCACGGTCCCGGTCGGTTCGCCGTTCGTGTACCCGCCCGGCGAGTTGGCCTGGTATGCGGGTCCATATGTGGTCTTCGGTGACATCACGCGAGTGGACACCTGGGCCGGCATCGCCGTCGTCGCGGCGATAGCGGTCGCTGGCTTCCGCGTCGGTATGGCGAACGTCGCGCTGCCGGCGATGCTGTACGCGTCCTGGGGCGTCGCCGGGTTCCGCGCGGTCGACGGGCAGAACGACGTCTCCGGATCGCTGCTGGTCGTACTCGCCCTCGTCGCCCTCGCGTTTGACCACGATGGGCGGTGGTCGCGTGTGGCATTCGTGCTCTCAGCGGTGCTGTTCGGCTGGGCCATCGCGTTCAAGCAGTTCGCTGTGCTGGTGCTGCCGCCGGTGGTCCGCTACGTCGCCGTCCGCGGCGGGGACTGGAAGCGGTACGCGCTCATCGTCGCCGGCGTCGTCGCGGCGTTCGTTGTGCCGTTCTTCGTTCAGGATCCCAGCGCGTTCGTGCAGAAGCAGATCGCCGCGCTCACGTTCCACGACGAGATCTGGGGCGCCAACATTCTCAACACGCTGTCGCAATACGGCGATGTGACGATGCTCGTACCGATGTTCATGCTCCTCTCGCTCGCCGGCACGCTTGGTCTAGCTGTCGTCGTCGCGCGCTGGGAGATCCCAACACTCGGCGCCGCGGCGCTCGCCGGCGCGGGCATCGTGATGGTCCCGCTGCTCCTCGCGCGCTGGACCACGCAGCCGTATTACGTCTATGTCGGCGCGATCGCAGCCTGCGGCGTCGCACTTCTCACGTCTAGAATTCGCACCGAATGAAGGGCCTTCGCGTCGCGGTCATCGGCGCGGGGTACTGGGGTCCCAACCTCGTCCGCAACCTCAACGAAGCGCCGGGTGCCGACCCCGTCGCCGTGGCCGACCTTTCCGATCAGCGGCTGGAAACGATCCACAAGCGCTTTCCCGCGGTGCGCACGACACGGGACCATCGCGAGCTGTTCGCCGATCCCGCGATCGACGCGGTCTGCATCGCCACGCCGGTCGGGACGCACCGGGGGCTGGCCGAAGAGGCCTTCGCGGCCGGCAAGCACGTTTTCGTCGAGAAGCCGATCGCCAGCACGATCGAGGACGCCGAGGCGATCATCCGCGCCAGCGAGCGCGCGAAGAAGACGCTCATGGTCGGCCATACCTTTGTTTACAACCCCGCGGTCGTGAACGTGCGCGAGCGGATCGTGCGCGGCGACCTGGGGAAGATCTATTACGTCGATAGCCAGCGCGTGAACCTCGGCCTGCATCAGTTCGACATCAACGTGCTCTGGGACCTGGGTCCGCACGACGTCTCGATCACGCTGTACTGGCTCGATGAGGAGCCCGCGTGGGTGCAGTCGGTCGGGGCGTGCTACGCGCAACCGGACATCGAGGACGTTGTCTTCCTTACGATGGGTTTCCCGTCCGGCGCCGTCGCGCACGCGCATCTGTCGTGGCTCGCGCCGAGCAAGCTGCGGACGATGGTGGTGATCGGTTCGAAACGGATGGCGGTATATGACGACGTGCAGTCGATCGAGAAGGTGAAGATCTACGACCATGGCGTCACCGAGCTCTCGAGTGAGGAGCTGCGACGCAGCTACCGCTCGGGCGACATCCGCAGCCCGCACATCTCAGGCACCGAAGCGCTGCAGATGGAGGTGCGGCACTTCATCGATTGCGTCAACACCGGAGCGCGGCCGCGCAGCGACGGCGAAGCAGGTCTGCGCGTCGTTCGCGTGCTCGATGCGGGGATGCGGTCGCTCCGCGCGGGCGGCGCGCGCGTTGCCTACCGCCAAGAAGCCGAGACCCCGGAGCCGGCGCGGGCGTGACCTCGCTCGGCGCGATCGTGCATCCGACGGCCGTCATCGCCGCCAACGTTGAGCTCGGATCGGGCACCGTCGTGGGTGAGTACGTCGTCCTCGGCCGCGCGCCGCGCGGAAAGAAGGAGGGCGATCTGCCGCTCGTGATCGGCCCGGACTCGGTCATCCGGCCTTTCACGACGATCTACGCAGGCACGACGATCGGCGCGCGTCTTCAGACCGGCCAGGGCGCCTCGATCCGCGAGGACAACGTGCTCGGGGACGATGTCTCCGTCGGCACGCACGCATCGCTCGAGTTCGGCAACCGAGTCGGCTCGCACGTGCGCATCCACACGGGCTGCTTCCTCGAGCTGGTCACGATCGAAGACGAGGTGTTCCTCGGCCCGCATGTCGTGTTCACCGATGATCCGCATCCGCAGTGCCCCGCGTACCTTCAGTGCGTGAAGGGCGCGACCGTCCGACGCCGCGCACGAGTCGGCGCGAACAGCACGATCCTCCCTGGCGTCGAGATCGGGGAGGACGCGCTCATCGGAGCGGGGAGTGTCGTTCGTGAACGCCGGATCGCGCCGCGCTCGGTGTGGGCGGGCAATCCCGCGGTCCAGATGAAAGGTGACATCACGGATCTCGCGTGCTTTGTCGGCATCTATCCCCACGCGTATGCGTGGCTTGAGGATGCGCCGAAGTGACGGATCAAATGAAGGCAGACGCGATGGCGCTGATGGAAAGTGGCTGGCGCGATCTGGACGCTCGCTTCGCGGCACTCGACGAACAGGAGCTGGAGCGTCCGGTGTTCGCCGGCGAGGGCGAGGGCTGGCGCCTCCGCGACCTGATGCCGCACTTCGCGTTCTGGTGGCGCTTGGCGGCACGCGCGGCCCGCCGCGCAACGGAGATCGGAGCCGCTCCGGACCAGAACACGACGCTGCGCGCTTTTCTCGGCGTGGACACACATTTCGACACGCTGAACGCGGAGAACTTCGCGAAGTGGCGCGGGCGCCCCGTCGCCGAACAGCTGGCCGAGCTTCGCTCCGCCCGGGAGGATCTCGGCTCGGCCCTGGCGCAGCTGCCCGCAGATCTCCTCATCTCGGGTGATGCGGAGACCGACGGAGTGAGGCGCTATATCTGGCAGCCGGCCGTCAACCACCTCCGCCAGCACGCCGAGCACATCGATACCGCCCTCGCGAGAAAAGGAGCCAGCACATGACCGTCGCCACACAGGAGATCCCGCTCGTCGATCTCAGGACCCAGTACGCGACGATCCGCGACGAGGTTCGTCAGGCGATCGACGAGGTTCTCGAGGGCATGCAGCTCACGATCGGGCCGAACGTCCGCGCCTTCGACAAGGAGTGGGCGGCCTACTGCGGCACGACGCAGGCGATCGGCGTGGGCTCCGGCACCGACGCGCTGCAGCTCGCGATCCGTGCGTGCGGCGTTTCGTCGGGTGACGAGGTCATCACGGTCTCGCACACCTTCTTCGCGACGGTCGAGGCCATCGTGTATGCGAACGCGCGCCCGATCCTCGTCGACGTCGATGAGCGGACGATGCTGATGGACATCGGCTCGGTCGCGTCGCGCATCACGCCGCGCACGAAAGCGATCGTCCCGGTCCACCTTTACGGCCGGACCGTCGACCTCAAGCCGCTGCGCCAGCTCGCGCAGGACCGGGGCATCACGATCATCGAGGACGCCGCTCAGGCGCATGGCGCCCTGCTCGATGATGGGAAGAAGGCCGGCACGGGCGGCCGCGTGAACTGCTTCTCCTTCTATTGCAGCAAGAACCTCGGCGCGTACGGCGAGGCCGGAAGCATCACGACCAATGACGAAAAGCTTGCCGACGATCTGCGCGCGCTGCGCGAGCACGGGCAGTCGACGCGCTACTACCACCCGATCGTCGGCTACAACGCACGGCTCGACGAGATCCAGGCCGCCATCCTGCGCATCAAGCTGCGCCATCTCGACGAGTGGAACGCGCGCCGCCAGGAGATCGCGGCCCGGTACAACGAGCTCTTTGCGGGGACCGACATCATCACGCCCGAGATCCCGGCGGGTGGGCGTCACGTCTTCTACTGCTACGCGATCCGGGTGAGCGGTGGCCGGCGCGACGCGCTGCGGGCGCACCTCACCGAGCGCGGCATCGGCACGCAGATCCATTACCCAGTGCCGATCCACATGCAGGAAGCCGCGCAGTTCCTCGGCTATCGCAAGGGTGATCTGCCGGTGACCGAGAAGGTCTCAGGTGAGGTGCTGTCGCTCCCGATGTACCCCGAGCTGACGGACGCTCAGATCGACCGGGTGGCCACCGGCGTCACGGAGTTCATGCGGAAGAAGGCGTGACCCTCAGGACCGCCGTGAACCAGCGCGACACTTCGCCGGCGTCATCGGCCGCAGCCGCGATCCGCCGCGCGACGTCATTGATCTTCGCCTCGTAATCGGGCTGCTCCGGCGCGACGAGCAGCGGGTGCACCACCCGCGCGATGAGGTCATACAGGCCGTAGCGGCGGATCTCCACGATCTCGAAGTACTCGCGGACGTACGGCCAGAGCGCGTCTTCGTCGAGGTCGGAGTTGAACTCGACGTCGGGCATGCGTGGCAGCCCCATCTTCACGCGGAGCTGATTCAGTCCCTCACGACCCTGCCGCGTGCCCTCCTGCATGATGAAGTAACCGCCGGGCTTGATCACGCGCGCGATCTGAGCGATCGCCTTCTGCTGGTTCTCCCATGTCGCGAGGTTGATGAGGCAGCGCTGCGCGATGGCGACGTCGAAAGTGTTCTCGACATAGGGGAGCGGCGACAGGATGTCCTGGACCTCGAACGTGACGTTGGGGATGTGCCCGTACTCGCTCTTCGCACGCGTGATCATCGCCTCGGAGTAGTCGATGGCGAGGATTCGTTCGGCCTGCTTGGCGAAGATCGCCGTCGAGTAGCCGTTGCCGCAGCCGACGTCGAGGATCACCTTTCCCGGCGGGAGGTAGCGGAGGGCCTCTTCGATCTCGAGCAGCCGCTGGTTGCGGTCGGCCATCGTGACGTACGTGCCTTGGAGCTGGTTGTTCTTGGCGCGCCCGTCCCACGTTTCCTTGATGCGGTCGAGCGACTGCGACGACATGGTGCCGCGTACTTTACCGGCCGCGACGGGCCGCCCTCACGGGCGCCCGCCGCGGCGGTCGACTACGTGAGGTTGTTGCCGATGTTGCTGAAGATGTTCTCGATCTGGCCGCGAAGGAAGACCATCGCCAGGATGACCGCGATCGCGATGACCGCGATGATGAGTGCATATTCCACGAGGCCCTGGCCGTCTTCGTCCCGCATGAACTGCTGAAGGCTCACTGTCTGCTCCCTCCCTTCGTACTTGCTCGGTCGCTTAACAACAATGTGTCAGAATTCTGCTCGCTAAAACGAGCCCATTAGGTCGCTCCAATGGGGGACTTTCGTCCTTATCGCCTGGCGGTACCCACCGTACGGAGGCGAGCCCGGTTCAACGGTAGACGCCGGCTTTTCCGGCACGCGGCTGCGGCGGGGGAGCCTTACGGATGACGGACACGCGGCCGTCGTGTTCGACGTAGGCGTGGGAGACCTCACGCTCGCTCTCGACACCCTGCAGGCGCAGCTGCGCTCGTAGCTCCTCGTCGGTCATGAATTCCCGCCGGAGGTTTCGCCCGACTATCTCCCCGTCGCGGACGACCTCGACCGGCTCCGAGCGCGTCAACCGCTGAATGGCCGGCACGCGTGCGCCGACGGCGTCCAGCGCGATGCTCCAGGCCACGATCGTGCCGATCATTACGACTGCGTCGGTGATCGAGCTCACATCCCGAAACAGCGCGCCGCTGACCGCCGTCGCGAGTAGCACTACGACGACCAGGTCCGACGGCCCCACGCTCCCGCTCTTGCGGTTCGGAAGCACCCTCAGCAACACGACGAAGAGCACGTATATCGCCGACGCGCGGATCACATTCTCGACAACGTGATGTGGCTCGAAGAGGCCCTGCCAGTCCATGCGTTCGTCCGAAGCACTTCGCGTGCCGCCCGCTTAGGCTGTGGCGCGCATGGGCCTTCTCTCCGGCGCGCGCGTCGTCGTCACCGGCGGCGCGGGAAATGTTGGATCCCACATCGTCGACGCAGCGCTCGCGGCGGGTGCGCGCGAGGTCGTCGCGCTCGATGCCCTGGTCCGCGGCGTACCCGAGAACCTCGCGCTGGCACTGGCGTCTGGACGCGCGCGGCTCGTCGAGCTCGACATCCGCGACCGCGAAGCGGTTCACGCGAACATCGCCGGCGCCGACTTCGTGTTCCACCAGGCGGCGCTCCGCTGGACGCGGTGCCAGGAGAACCCGCGCGAGTGTCAGGAGGTCATGGTCGACGGGACGTTCAACGTCCTCGAGGCGGCTGCCGATGCGAAGGTCTCGCACGTCGTCCTTGCCTCGAGCGCGGTCGTGTACGGCGAGCCGATCCGGCTACCGATCGACGAAGACCACCCACTGCACGGCCGCACCGTGTATGGCGCGGCGAAGGCGGCGAACGAACAGCTCGCGCGCGCGTTCGCGAACCTGCGCGAGCTTCCGACGACCACACTCCGCTATTTCAACGTGTATGGGCCGCGCATGGACATCCGATCGAAGTACGTCGAGGTCATGATCAGGTGGCTCGATCTCATCGATCAGGGAAAGCCGCTCACGCTGTTCGGTGACGGCTCCGCCTCCGCGGACTTCGTGTACATCGGCGATGTGGTGCGAGCCAACATGCTGGCGTGCGAGACGAGCCGCAACGACGCTATCGTCAACGTCTGCAGCGGCGTGGAAACGCGGATGCGTGACCTCGCCGAGCTCGTGCTCGAGGTCACCGGTAGCTCGGCAGGTCTTGAGTTCAAGCCGCAGCCGGCGGGTGGACTCCCGCAGCGCCGCTACGGCGACCCGCGACGGGCCGAGGAATTGCTCGGATTCCGCGCGAAGACGCCGCTGGCCGAGGGCCTGCGACAGCTCGTTGCCTGGCGGCGCGGGATTCTTGCCGAGTCGATGGCGAAGTAAGGGGGCACGCGTGGCGACCGAGACACGGAAGAAGATGAGCATCCCGATCACCAAGCCCGCGCTCGGCGAGGAAGAGGCGCGCGCGCCGTACGAATCGATCAAGAGCGGTTGGGTGACGCAGGGGCCGAAGGTCGCCGAATTCGAGAAGGCCGTGGCTTCCTATGTCGGGGCGAAGCACGGCATCGCGACCACGTCGTGCACAACGGGACTGCATCTCTCGCTCGCGAGCATCGGCGTTGGCCGCGGCGACGAAGTCATCGTGCCGTCGTTCACGTTCATCGCGTCCGCCAACGCGGCGCTGTACACCGGCGCCGACGTCGTCTTCTGCGAGGTCGATGCACGCACGTTCAACATCGACCCGAGCGACATCGAGAAGCGGATCACCAAGCGGACCAAGGCGATCATGCCGATCGACCAGATCGGACTCGCCTGTGACATAGACGCGGTCAACGAGATCGCGAAGCGTCACGGCATCGAGGTCGTGGAGGACGCCGCGCCGGCGATCGGCGAGTCGTACAAGGGACGCCGCGTCGGTGCGAACGCCCACCAGACCGTCTTCTCGTTCCATCCGCGCAAGGTGATCACCACGGGCGAGGGCGGGATGATCACGACCGACGACGACGCACTTGCGGAACGAGCGCGCAAGCTGCGCGCGCATGGGATGAGCGTGTCCGACCTCGAGCGCCACAGCTCGGACCGCGTGATCATCGAGGAGTACAACGAGCTCGGCTTCAACTACCGGATGACCGACATCCAGGCCTCCATCGGGCTCGTGCAGCTGCGCCGCCTCGACGAGTTGCTCGCCGTCCGTCGCGCGCGGGCCAAGCGCTACAACGATGAGCTGTCGGAGATCCGCGGGATCGAGGTTCCATTCGTGCCCCCGTACGCGCAGCACACGTACCAGTCGTACTGCCTGCGCCTCACCAAGGAGTGCCGCCTCGATCGCGAGGAGCTCATGACCAACCTACTGCGCCGCGGGATCGCGACGCGACGCGGTGTGATGGCCTCGCACCTCGAGAAGACCTACACGTCGCGATACGGCAAGGTGAGCCTCCCCGTGACCGAAGAGGCGACGCGCACGACGATGCTCATCCCGCTGTACGCGTCGATGACCGACGACGAGCAGACCTATGTGATCGACGCGCTGCGCGAGGAGCTCGGCCCCCGCTAAGGAACGCTGGCTCTAGAGGTCCACCTTGGGGAGTGGGATCTCCAGGCGCAGGGGGCCGTCGACGCGCAGCACTGCGCCGGTGAACGTGACGATCGGCGGATCGCCGACGGTCGTCGTGAGCGAGACTGTGTCGCCCGGAGCCGGGTAGGGATTCCACGCGAAGTTCTTGTCGTCCGCGCCATGCATGCGGACTGGTTGAATGAACCGTGGCCCTGATGTGGACGGCGTGACCTTGAGGACGACCTGTCGCTGATCCATCCCGATCGGTTCGGCGCTGATGACTCGGAACCTGTGCTCGCCGAGCTTCACATCGACGGGCACCTTGCGCAGATCCGCCTCAGCGGAGGGCTCGCGATCATTCAGGTCGATGAACGGGATCACGATCGTCGCGGATTCCGCCGCGGCGCTCGGCGCCTCGAACGCGACGACGAATCGACTGACGAAGAGTCGGCCGCTCATCGCCTGCTGCGGCTCCTGCGAAAAGAGACGCCGGCCCTCTTCGGTCCGGCCGCCTCGATCGTCCTCGAGCGTGATCGGACGAGAGTGCTCGCCGAGCACGCGGCGAACCTCGGCCTTGCGAGTGCGCTGATCCTCTTCACTCGTGCTTGCGAAGCGCACTGGTGAGGTAAGCGGCGCACCGACCGTCCGGATCTGATTCGGCGCCACGACCTCCATCTCGACGACGACTTCGTCCCGGTCCCGCGCCACGGCGGTCGCACGAACGGCTACTTCGTCGTGCGTGACCTCCGCTGTGACCGCGGAGGCGTTCGCGTCGCGTGACATGAACGCGAGTTGCGCGAGCCATTCGCGCTCGCCTTCGGCCACACGCAGCTCGGCGGCGGCGGTCCCGGCAGGGAGTGGCCCAAAGGTGACCTCGTCGATCGCCCCGATAGAGGGGTTGCTCGCGTGGAACGCCCGGCGAGCCATCCGGGTCGCACTGACTCGGCTGGCGCCGATCAGGAGTTCAACGCTAAGTCCGTGCTCCAGTGGCCGGCTGTTCGTGTGCGTGAGAAGCATCGAGTCGGCCGGGCAGGTCGCGGGATCCCCGGTCCGTTCCCACTCGACGACGACATCTGTGCGGTCCGGTGCCGCCGCAGCGGCGTGCACGATGAGCCTCGTGCCATTCGCGGTCGTATCGGTGCGTTTGCGCAGCACGAGCGTGCCTTCGGGGCGGAAGCCGATGAGTGGAACGAAGACGAGCTGGGGTGCGACCGGAGGAGCCTGCCTCACCCGCGAGATGGTAGGTATGTGAGGTCCAGCCTGTCGGCGTACAGGAGGTACGTGTCGATCGAGGCGACGACCACCTTCATCTGAACGGTCATCAGGTCGATGCCGACCACGGACATGCGCGCCCACGCGTCGATGACGATGCCTTTGTCGAGTACGCGGTCAAGGACATCGATGAGCGTGCCGTCATCTCGCGGTCCCTGGAGGTGTATGTCCCTCTCCTCCATGTGGAGCGAGCGCGCAAGTTACCTGCCCTCTCGGATGGGCGTGAACGCTTCGCAGTCTTCGTTACCGAAACGTCAAGTTCTGTGGAGAACTCGGTCCCGCGCGACCTGTCCCAGCTGCACGAGGTACTGCAGGATCTCGCGGCGGCCGAACTTTGACTTGCCGAGCTCGCGGTCGCGAAAGACGTACGGGACCTCGACGACCTTCTTGTAATGTGCGCGCGCCATGACCTCGAAACCGATCTTGAATCCGATCGGATTGAGCTTGACGCCGTCGAGCGCCGACTTGCGGATCGCGAAAAACCCGGACGTGCAGTCGCGGACAGGTACGAGCACGTTTCCCATGAGACACGCCGCGCGCGAAACGACGCGGCGCTTCAGTGGCCAGTCCTCGGTGCCGCCTCCCTTTACGTAGCGGCTACCGACCGCGAGGTCCGCGCCGTCCTCGATCGCGGCCGCGAGTCGTGGGACCGCCTCCGGTGGATGCGAGAGATCGGCGTCCATGACGAGGAGGACGTCCCCGCGCGCCTGTGCGAATCCCGCGAGCACGGCGGACGCGAGTCCGGCCTTGCCTGGCCTGCGCACCACCTTGACGGGGTGAACGTCGGCGTACGACTCGGCGAGATCCGCGGTGCCGTCGGGCGAGCCGTCGTCGACGATGATCAGCTCCCACGTGTGCACCGCGAGCGCGGCGGCGAGGCGCGGCACGAGGTGGCGCAGCGAACCGACTTCGTTGTATGTGGGAACGACGACCGAGATGAACGTGCGGCTAGTCTATGTGCCTTGCGCGTCACCTTCGATGCGCGCCATCTGCAAACGGTGGCCCGTGTTCGCGGTATCGGTCGCTACACACGCAATCTGCTCGCGGCATTCGCGCGCCTCGCGCCGGATGACATCGAATGGACCCTGCTGCGTCTCCGCAACTTCCCGCCGGCCGACGTGTCGCCTCTTCCGGCGCATCGCGATCTCAGCACGCTGCGTCTCCGGCGGCCCGAGCTCTCGATGCTCGTCCTCGATCCGCTCCTACTGTCTGCCGAGCTTGCGGTCGCGCGCCCTCGCGTCTATCACTCGACGCAGCTCGGCCTGCCGGCGCTTCGCACGTGTCGCGCAGTGATCACGATCCACGACCTCGCGCCACTGCGCTGGCCGCAGCACTACCTTCGTCTGCCGCACGCGCGGCTCGGTCATGCGTGGGAGTACGCGCTCGCGCGACGCGCTGACGCGATCATCGCGGTGTCGGAAGCCACTCGGCGCGACGTCATCGACCTGCTGCACGTCCCGCCCGATCGTGTGACGGTGATCCCTGAGGCGGTCGACACCGACTTCGCCCCGCCCGCTGCTGAAGAGGGACGGCGCGTGGCAGCAACTTTTGGGGTGCCCGGACGGTACGTTCTGTATGTCGGCCAGTTCGATCCACGGAAGAACATGGAAGGACTCCTCGCGGCGTTCGCCCGTGTCGCCGCGACGCATCCGCACCTCTTTCTCGTCATCGTCGGCGATCTCGGAAAGCTGTCCTCGTTCCTCACGCGCGCGCTGGAGCACACACGCGCGCCGCGTGAGCGGATCGTCTTGACCGGCCGCGTGGATGACGCGACGCTTGCGGCTCTCTACGCGGGCGCGGAGTGCCTCCTCCATGCCGCCCTGCTCGAGGGCTTCGGCCTGACGCCGCTCGAGGCGCTCGCCGCCGGAACGCCGGTCGTCGGCTATCGCGCCGGCGCCGTCGAGGAGGTCGTCGGCGACGCCGGCCTCCTCGTGAATCCCGCCGATCCGGACGCCCTTGGGGATGCCCTCGTCGCGTATCTCGGCGACGAGGCAAAGCAGCGCGATCTTCGCGCGCGCGCGCGCCCGCGGGCCGCGCGTTTCTCGTGGGACCGGGCCGCCGCCGATACGCTCGCCGTCTATCGGCGCGTCGGTTAGCCTAAAGTCCCCGTGGCACGTCGTATCCCTCTTCCGCGACTCACGCAGCGTCAGCGCATGGCGCGGTGGCAGCGCGAGCGTCGTCAGCAGACGATCATCGTCACGATCTTCTCGGCGATCCTCTTCTTCACGCTCGGGCTGGTGGCCTGGGCCGCATCCTCCCGCTACTACGACAACAACCTGAAGCCCGCGCTGATGTTCGACGGGCACGCGGTGTCGGTGCGCGAATACAAGCGGGAGCTCGCGTACCAGTACGTCCGTTTCTACGTCGACTTCGGCGTCCCGCCCGGTTACGAGAACGATCCGCAGGTGCTGACGCAGAAGGCCGAGTACGAAGGTGTCGCGCTCGACGCGCTCGTCGAGGAGGCGATCCTCGACTCCGCCGCGCGCGCGGACGGCATCAAGTACGACCAGGCGGCCATCGACGAGAAGTACAACGAGGACTTCGGCGAGTACCACCCGCGCCACATCCTCATCACGCCGAAGGGCGACGACAAGGAGCTCGGGGACTCGGTCGCGCTCGCGAAAGCGCGAGCGATCGCCGATCAGCTGAAGCAGGATCCCAACGACCAGGCGCTCTGGAACAAGCTTGCGGCGGACAACTCCGACGACTCGAGCAACGCGCAGTCGGGTGGCGATCTCGGCTGGGTGTCGAAGGGGCAATTCGTGAAGGAGTTCGAGGACGCGGCGAAGGCGCTTCCGATGGGGCAGGTCTCGGACCCAGTCAAGAGCCAGTTCGGCTACCACATCCTTCAGGTGCTGGAGAAGCGCGGACCCGAGGAGAACGAGTTCATCAAGCGCGCCATCTCGTACAAGATCCCGATCGACGAGATCAGGGCGCGCGCTCGATACGAGCTGCTGCGCCAGGAGTACACCACGCGGGCGCAGGAACAGAACACGCAGTCGCCGACGCAGCAGGTGAAGGTCGCGTGGATCCAGGTCGCGACGCCATTTCCGACGGCAGGCGGCGACTTCCAGACGTACGCCGATCAGCTGAAGAAGGTCGCCGACATCCAGAAGGCGTTCGACGCGGGCACCGAGTTCTCCGAGGTCGCCAAGCAATTCTCGGAGGACAGCGCGACAAAGGAGAACGGCGGCGAGCTCGGCTGGTACGCGCGCGGCATGTTGACGGACATCAGCCTCGAGAACGAGATCTTCGTCCTCGACACCGGCCTGCGCACGAGCCAGCACAGCGATAAGTCCACGACCGTTTGGTACAAGATCCTCGAGAAGGATCCGGCGCGCGCCCTCGAGGACGCGCAGAAGACGAAGATCAAGGACAACGCGTACACGTACTGGCTCCAGCAGCAGAAGAAGGCGCACGGCGTTCAGAAGCTGGTGCCCGGGCACGAGCTCGACGGCTGATCTTCCTGAGGCGCTCGAGCGGCTCCTCGCGCGGTTTCCCGGCGGCGTCGACGTCATCCCCGCGAGCGCACTCGACCGCCACTCGTTCTCGACGCTGCGCGCGGTCGTGCTCGTTCTCGATGTCGCCCCGGACATGGCGCTGCTGCGGAAGCACTACCCGCCGATACACCCGCTGATCGGCGTCGGCGCCTCCGGCGAGCGCCCACTGACGCTCGAGTCGTTCATCGTGCTCGACACGCGCTTCGTCATCTTCCCGCCGGTCGACCCGTACGTCGATCTCGCGTCCGTCGCCGCGATCAGCCGCATCGCAGACCGTCTCCGTGCGCCCGACGGCTGTCCGTGGGACCGCGAGCAGACGCACGCCTCGCTGCGGCCGCATCTGCTCGAGGAGGCGTACGAGGCGCTGGAGGCGCTGGATTCGGGTGACCTCGAGCGGCTGCGGGACGAGCTCGGCGATCTCCTGTTCCAGGTCGCGATCCACGCTCAGCTCGCCCACGAGGAGGGCGCGTTCGACATCGCGGACGTCGCGCGGCGGCTCGGCGAGAAGCTGGTGCGCCGCCACCCGCACGTCTTCGAGGGCGTGGCGATCGAGGGCGGCGATCTGCTCGGGCAGTGGGAGCGCATCAAGCGTGAGGAGCGCGCCGGCGAGCCCGACAAGGCGAAAGACGGACAAAGCGTGCTCGGGGGCGTGCCGAAAGACCTTCCGGCGTTGTTCGCGGCCGAGCGGCTCCAGGAGCGCGCCGCGCGCGTGCGCATGATCCCGCCACGTATCGAGCTGCCGGTCGACGTCGACGACCCGGAGTTCCTCGGCGAGCTGCTGTTCGACCTTGTCGGCGCGGCCCGCGAGCAGGGCTTCGACGCCGAGAGCGCGCTGCGCGAGGCGAACGAACGCTTCATGCAGCACGTCGCGCGCGTCGAGTCGCGCGCTCTCGCCGACGGTCGGCCGCTGGAGTCTTACTCTGCCGACGAGATGCGGATCCTCTGGGACAAGACCACGCAGTGAGCAAGTTCAAGCGACCCGATGGCCGCGCGAACGACGCGCTGCGTCCGATCACGATCGAGGTGGGTGTGTCGAAGTTCGCCGAGGGATCCGCGCGCATCTCGTTCGGCGACACGGTCGTGCTGTGCCTTGCGACGCTGCAAGAAAGCGTGCCGCGCTTCCTCGAGGGCAAGGGCGAGGGTTGGGTCACCGCGGAGTACGCCATGCTGCCGCGTTCCACGCCCGAGCGGAGTCAGCGGGAGAGCATCGCCGGCCGGCCCGGTGGACGGACCTTCGAGATCCAGCGCCTTGTCGGCCGGGCGCTGCGCAGTGCCGTCGATCTCAAATCGCTTGGCTCGCGCAGCGTGATCGTCGACTGCGAGGTGATCCAGGCCGATGGTGGTACGCGCACCGCGGCGATCACCGGTGGCTACGTCGCGCTCGCGCACGCCGTGCGCAAGATCACGCCGTCGCCGATGCGCAAGAACGTCGCGGCCGTTTCCGCCGGCTTCGTCAAGGGCGAGCTGATGCTCGATCTCGCGTACGCCGAAGATTCGATCGCCGATGCCGACGTGAACGTCGTCGCGAACTCGGATGGCCAGCTCATCGAAGTGCAGGGCACCGCGGAGGGCCGGCCGTTCTCCAAGGCAGATTTCGATCAGGTCCTGGACCTGACGCTTCGCGGCATCAACCAGCTCATCGAAGCGCAGCGCGCCGCACTTCGGTGACCGAGCGTCTGCTCGTCGGGACTGGGAATCCCGGGAAGCAGCGCGAGTACCGAGAGCTTCTCGCGGGACTCGATCTCGACCTTGTTGTCCCTGGCGATCTCGATCCCGTGCCGCCGGAGCCTGACGAGAACGGCGCGACGTTCGCGGAGAACGCGGCGCACAAGGCGCGCACGTACGCGGTTGCGAGCGGTCTGCGCACCGTAGCCGACGATTCGGGTCTCGAGGTCGACGCGCTGCGTGGCGCGCCCGGCCTGCGCAGCCGACGCTTCTTCGGCGATGACGCGAGCGCCGCGGAGCGCAATGAGAAGCTGCTCGCGCTGCTCGATGGCGTCGCTTGGCGTGGCGCGCGCTTCGTCTGCGTTACGGCGCTCGCGTCACCCGACGGCCGCGTCGAGCTCTTCGACGGCGAGGTGCGCGGTGAGATCGCGCTCGCACCGCGTGGCGACCACGGCTTCGGATACGACCCGCTGTTCGTGATCGCGGGGGACGGCCGCACGATGGCCGAGCTGCCCCCGCACGAGAAACACCGAATCTCGCACCGCGGCCTCGCGGTCGCGAAGCTGCGCGCATACCTCGGAGCCGAGCCGCGATGATGCGCGCTCGCATCATCCACCACAGCGAGTACCTCGCGCTCTCGCTGCTGCTCATCGGCGCGGCGGTCTGGCAGAAGGATCAGATCACGTTGTGGTTCTGGTTCTGGCTCCTCGCTCCGGACATCTTTGGCTACGTGCCCGCGTTCCTCTTTGGGCGACCTCCGGCGAAAGGCCATCTGCCGCCGCGCGCGGTCTGGCTCTACAACCTCTGGCACAACTACACGCTGCCGATGGCGCTGTGGATCGCGCTCCTGCTGCTCGTCACCGGCAATCCGTGGCCACTCTTGGGTTGGCTGCTGCACATCAGCCTGGATCGCCTGATGGGTTTCGGGCTACGCGGGGACGACGGCGGCCAGGCGCTGATCTAGTTCGTCTTGGTGAACGTCGCGGTCACCGTGGGCCCGCTCCCAGTCGTCACCGTGAACGTGTAGGTGTCCGCGGGCCACGCGGTGCCGAGCCAGCTCCAGTACACGCCGAACTCGTCCACCGTCTGGGAGCGCCCGTTGTTGGACGCGCCGGTGAAGGCGCCGCGGATCGAGAGGGTCACGACCGCGTTTGGCTGATAGCCGTAGAGCACGAACGTCGGGCCGTTCACGCCTGAGCCGGCAGTGCTGTCGGCCGCGAACGCGACGCCCGGCGACTGCGCGAGCGCGCGGAGCCGCGCAGGGACCGACGCCGCGAACTCGGGCCACGAACGACCCGTCACCGCGCCATAGGCCTCCGCGAACGTGCGGCCCGCGCCAAGCAGCCGGAGGATCTGCATCTGCCCGGCGAGGCCGATGTCATTCCGCAGCAGCTGCACGATCTGCGACGCCTCCGCGTACTGATACGTGCTCAGCAGTCCCTGGCGTGAGTTCCACGTGCCCTGCGACGTGAGCTCGTCGGTGCTGAGCTGCCTTCCGTTGATCGCCATCGAGACCGCGCGATGCTGATCCACCACGCGGCGCCACTGCGCTCCGGCGATCGTGAATTCCTCGAGCCGCGCTGATCCCTCGTTGAGCCACGCCGGCACGAGCTCGTCGCCGGTGATCTCGTCGATCATCATGTGGGTCAGCTCGTGTCGCGCCGTCGTGAAGGGGATCCCGTTGCCGATGCGGGCGAGGTCCATCGCGACGCGCTTCACGTAATACACGCCGGCGCTCTCAAACTCGTCCACCAGGGTCGGCGATGTCACGAAGGTGGGCGCGATACCGAGGATCTGTGTCTGCGCGGTCGCGTAGGTCGCGTCGGTCGCGAGCAGGTACACCTCGGGGCGCGCGACGAAGGACCTGCCGTAGTCCTGCTGGATGCTCGCGATATCCGCATTGATTTGCGTGTTGATCGCGCCTGCCTCGAACCGTGACACCGTCGTCTCCGCGTAGAAGTCGCTCGAACCCGTCGTGCGCAGCAGGAACGAGATCCCGGCCCTCGTCACGGGCACGGGCGCGATGACGGTGAGCTGGATGGTCTCGGATGCGTTGCCGGCGGTCGCCGTGATCGCGCCGGTGCCACCTACCGAGCCGGCGGTGAGGAGGCCGCTGCTCGCGACCGATCCGAGTGCGAAGGGAGCGACGCGCCACGTTGGAAGTGCATCGGGCATCGCTTGGTCGAACTGGTCCTTCACCGTGGCAGTCAGCAGCGCGGTCTCGTCGGTGCCGAGCTGCACGACGCCTGGCGTGAGCACGACGGCGGTCGGCGTGGGAACCGTGTCGACCGTCGCCGGGAAACCTTCATAGATCATCGTTCCGTCGCCGCCCTCGAAGTTGAGCTCGGTGACGAGCGCGGCGATGGTCCCGCCCTGCGCGTCGACGACGACTCCGTACTGCGTGTCGTCGGAGAGCCCGATCACGTTGCGCGGGTCGACGCGGATGGCCGCGCCGCGACCGAACAGCCCCACCGTCTGGCGCGTGACGAGCGCGCCGTCGGCGAAGCGGTACCAGCGAAGCGTCGCGCTGGTCGCGCCAGTCGACTGCAACACGATCGGCGTGGTCCAACCGCGCGCCCCACCGAGCGTCCGTGTGATGTTCGGGAGATACGCGCGGTTGCCTAGACCGGACATCCCGACATAGCCCATCGCCGCGCCGGCGCTCAGCGTGGCGTCGAGCACTGCCAGCGTTCCACCGCTCACGACGACCGAGTACTCGCCGACCGTCACGAGGGGATACGCCTCGGGATCGAAGTACCAGCTCATTCCTGCCTTGACCGGTGCCGGTGCCGCGATCGTGAACGGATTCCCGCCGCCGAGTCGCTGGAACGTGAGCGTCGGCGTGACGTCGCTGGTGCCGCCGTTCTGGATGAGAACGCCGTTCGCGTACGTTCTCGGAACCACTCCGTCGCGTCGCACGTAGGGGAGGAACACGTCGGCGGACGAAGGCTGCGCGATCCCGTTGTAGCTGAAGCCACGCGGAGCGGTCGTGGTGGGAGCGTCGTCGTGGGCGTTCGCGATCACACCGATGGGCTGCGTCGACGTGAGCACGACCGAGTAGTAGCGGCCCGCCCGAAGCTGCGGCTCGACGGTTGGGTCGATGAACCGGGACCGGCCCGGCGCGATCGTCCGGCTCAGTGTCGCGGTCGATGCGCCGTCGTAGCTGACGAAGCGCGCCGTCACCGTCGCATCGGCCGCGCCGAAGTTCTGCATCACGAACGTGGTGATCCAGCGGACGTTGCAGGTCGCGTCGGTCTGCGGGATCGCCGTGCACGGCGCGGGTTCCGGTTTCGCGACGAACGGCAGATAGACCGTCGTCGCGCCCGTGGTGAGTCCGTTGTACGACAGCGCCTCGGCACGCGCGCCCACGCCGCCCTGGTGCTCGTTGACGACCGAGACGACCTCGGAGCCGAACGACTTCACGACGACAGAGAACTGGGCGTCGGCCGGGAGGTCGGCGTCGGCGTTCGGGTAGTCGGCGAAGCTCGTTGCGGGCGCGAGGTTCTCCACCCGGCGGCAGGCGACGAGGCCGCCATCGGAGAAACGGAAGAACGACACCTCGAGCGTCGCCTTCTTCACGCCGACGTTCTGCACGATGAACGGCGTCACCCAGCCGGACGGACCGCCGAGCATCTTCGTGATGTTCGGAAGAAAGATCGTCGTCGTCGGCACACCGGGCGTTCCGCAAGGAGCAGCGGGCGCGGCCGACGCGATCATGTTCGGCGCCGACGCCGTCGCGGCATCGGCCGATCGCGGAGCGCTCGTCAGCGCGAGCGCGAGCACACAGGCAAGCACGACCGCGACCTTCCTCACTGCGGCGAGTATGCGATGCGTTTCGGGTGCGGCGGGTCTCGGCGAGGTCTAGTTGTGGAGGATCGCGCGAAGGGCAGCGAGGTCCGCTGAGTACTGATCGTCGGGGATCTTCGCTTCGTCCGGTTGAGCGATCCGCATGAAGTGCGGCGGCTGACCGGGCTCGCCGTCGTCGAGGTAGCGCGGGACGACGTGCGTGTGCAGATGCGGCACCGAATTGCCGAGCATCTCGAAGTTCATCTTGATCGGCTTGTACTGCTTCTCGATGGCTCGGCCGACGCGGAGCACCTCGTCGAAGTAGTCGCGCGCCTCGTCCGCACTGAGCTCGGTCGGGTCAGAGACGTGGCGGCCGCGCCAGATCGCGACGCAGTAGCCACGCTGGCCGACATCGTTCCGGACGAGGTAGGCATCGCTGACGCGGCCGGCGAAGACGCGCGAGCTACCGTGCGCGACCTCCGCCCGCCCGTCGGCGCACATCGCGCAGTCCTTGCCGCGCACGCGCTCGTTCCAGTCCGCCGGCCACTCCCGCGTCATCGTTGACGGAACGGTAGCGCCTCGCGCGAAGGCCACGACCTCTTCGATGCCCGGAACGTAGCCGTCGGTCGTGTCCACGATCAGCCGCGGCGTGCCGATGTCGATCAGGAACTCGGCGTCGTCAGGATTCCACTCGGTGAGGATCGCGTCGTCGATGTGGACGCGATGCCTTGTCCTCGCCCGCTGCTCGTATCGCTCGCGGCGCAGCGCATCCGGTGTGCGACAGATGACCACGGCGGTCGGCGCGAGGTCCGCGAGCTCGCGCAGCCGCGCGTCCGCCATCCCGCGGCGGAAGTTGCTCTCGAGAACGAGGCCCTGACCTGAAGCGAGGATGCGGTTTGCCACCGTGAGGAGCGCGGTGGATGCGGCCCAGCCGAGCCGCCGCGACCAAGCGAGGTCGCCGGTCGCGAAGGGCTCGGCGAGCGACTCCTTAAGGTCGTCCTTGGTGATGACCGGCATGCCGAGCGCGTCGCCGAGTGCCCGCGCGAGAGTCGTCTTGCCGGTCGCCGGTGCGCCGGCGACGATCACGAGACGACCGCTCACGAGCCCAACGGTATCGCGCCGCCGTCGTACACGAGGCGTCCATCGGCGACGCGCGCGACGTCCCACAACCGATGTGGCTCGCTCTTTCCTGGAGCGAGCAGATGCACGACGTCCCAGCCATCGACGGTCAGGCGGTCGGACAGAAGCCGCCGATGGCAGCGCCACCACAGCGTCTCGGCGCACATGAACGCGGTCGCCTCTTTGCGCGCGGTCGCAACGAGGCGCGCGTAGTCCGCAGCAAACTCTTTGGTGGACATGTGATCCGCGTAACCACGGAACGCGTCCACCTTCAGCGCAACGTTCGGCGAATCCGGTGCGGCATCGCGGCGGCCGCCCAGACCGCGTAGGTGCACGTACTCGACGCCGTCTTCCGCCAGGGATGCAGCGAGCGCCGCCAGACCGAACTGCGGATGCCTGCGCGACCCAGGCGCGCTTCGGATGTCCGCCAGCGTCGTCACGCCCGCCGCCCGCAGCACCGCCAGGAATTCTTCGATCGGACGGGTGCCGTGGCCGACGCTGTAGATGCTCGGCATCCACTCAGTGTGAAAGACTCGTCCGATGAAGGTCGCGTGGCTGCACGTCGCACCGGTCAAGGGCCTGCGCATCGACGAGCGCGATCGCATCGAGCTCGGACCGAACGGTGTCGCGGACGACCGCCTCTTCTGCATCGTCGACGAGACCGGTCGGCTCCTCAACGGCAAGCGGATGGCTCCGCTATCGAGGATCGTCGCCCGTTACGACGCGAACACCGAACACCTCGAGCTGCGGATGCCGGACGGCTCGTCCGTGAGCGATGCCGTTACCGTCGCGGCGCCCATCACGGTCACGGTCTACGGAAACGCATCGCCGGGGCACGTCGTCTATGGACCGTGGGCCGATGCTCTCAGCGATGAGCTCGGGCATCCCCTGAACCTGGTCCGCTTCGACGGTCCAGGTCACGGCCACGACCGCGCCCGCCATTCCGCGGGCGCGACCATGCTTTCGACCGCATCGCTCGAGCGCATGCAACAAGAGGCGGCGTCAGCCGAGCCCGTGGATCCGCGGCGCTTCCGCATGCTCATCGGAGTGTCTGGAACAGGAGCTCACGAAGAGGACGAATGGATCGGCCGCCGGGTGCACGTCGGCGATGCCGTCGTCGTGCCATCGGGCAACGTGGGGCGGTGCGTGGTCACGACGCGCGATCCCGAGACCGCCGAACCGACGCTCGACACACTTGAGCTGCTCGCGCGTTACCGGCGCGACATCGGCACCACCGAGGAGCTCGCGTTCGGCGTGTGGGCGCGTATCGATCAGCCGGGCACGGTGCGCATCGGAGATCCCGTGGAGGTCGAGCCGTGAGCGACATCACCGTCCGCGCGATCACTCCAGATCAGCACGACGCGGTGCTCCACTACTTCGACATGGTCGCGTACGCCGACAATCCGAACTGGTCCAAGTGCTTCTGTATGGAGCGACTCGTCGACGACTACGAGTCTCGGACCAAGGAGCAGAACCGCGCGGCGCGGAGCGAGCTGATCCTCTCCGCGAAGGCCAACGGGCTCGTCGCGTACCGGCTCGGCCGCGTCGTCGGCTGGTGCCACGCTGCGCCGAAGAACGAGTTGCTCAATGTCGAGGGCGAGAAAGATCCGAGGGTCGGCGCGATCGTCTGCTTCGTCGTCGCGCCGGACCAGCGGCGTCAGGGCGTCGCAACGACCCTGCTGGACGCCGCGCTCGAGCACCTACGGAACCGCGGCATGAGGGCCGCCGAGGCGTACCCGTTCCTCGGCGAGCCTGACCAGGCCCGCTGGGCGACGATCAACTACGTCGGCCCGCTCTCCATGTACGTCAAAGCGGGCTTCGAGGTGGCCGAGAAGCACGACGATTACGCCGTCGTGCGGATGCCGCTTTAGCGCCGATTCGCGACCGTTCCAGCGCTGTTCCGCAACCTTCCGTTCGGCTACAAATTCCGGCAGTGACAAAGGTTCGCTCCGCAGCAGCAGCAATTACCACAGGAGGTGGAGGCTGAGTCGCGTCTGCTGAGCGAAACATCGAGACCGATGAAGCCTCCCAGGACCGGGGGGCTTTTCTGTTTAGAAAGGGGTTGTGCGTGAGCGACGAGCGCGATGCCTGTGCGCTGGTATCCATCGCCCGGAAGGACGGCCGGCCGGCGCGCGACGTGCTCGACGGCGTGCTCCACGGCATGGCCGCGCTCGCGCACCGCTCGGGCCTGGTCGATGGCGAAGGCGATGGCGCCGGCGTCCTGACCGACATCCCGCGTGCCCTCTGGGCGAACGTCCTTCGCACCGCGGGGCAGGACTCGACCCTTGTGCGCAGCGGCCGGTTCGCCGTGGGTCATCTGTTCATTCCGCCGAGCGACGGTGACGCGGATCAGGCGGCGGTCCGTCGCAGCTTCGCGCGTCACGGTATCGAGATCCTCGTCGAGCGCGCGAGCACGACCAACAACAATGCGCTCGGTCCGCGCGGACGCACCGAGGAGCCGCGGTTCTGGCAACTCGCGCTCCTCACGCCGTCGCGCGATGGCCCTGGCTCGCGAGCGCTGTACGAGGCCGGCGTCGAGATCGAGCGCTTGACCGCGGCCACGGTCGTGAGCCTCTCGCGCCACACGGCGGTGTACAAGCTCCGCGGCACGGGCGACCAGCTGC
>Ga0207674_10001788_pt1 | contig 27445 bp, 23 predicted proteins | sample KBSCornC72_FD_184303 | JGI IMG/M metagenome (GOLD analysis project Ga0207674, IMG submission 184303) | Corn rhizosphere microbial communities from Kellogg Biological Station, Michigan, USA - KBS Corn C7-2 (SPAdes) (version 2) | ecosystem: Host-associated > Plants > Roots > Rhizosphere > Soil ...
AACCATAATGACACAGCGTAAGCGTTATGTTCCATTGTATCATCGATGTTGAAATCGCCCGGATCCTGACCGGCTCGATGCGTACGCCAGCCTCGAAGGCCGCCCCCTCATAAAAGCCGGCGTGGAAAGAACCCGTCCGGTGCGATCCGGCGCGGACGGGATTACTGAGTGGTCAACGACTCCGCAAAAACTGCGCGGTTGCGGCCCTCCGCCTTGGCGCGATAAAGAGCGGCGTCGGCTTCTTTCAGGTACGGATCGATCGAAAGGGAGTTATTCCAGTTCTCGATGGTGATGGCTCCGATGCTCAGGGAGACGGAGACGGGGCCCTCTTTGGTGATAAAGGGGACGCGGCTCAACTCCTCGCATATTTGGGTGGAGCGTCTCCTCAGGGCGGCGTTGTCGCAGCCTCCCAGCACGATGAGAAACTCTTCGCCGCCAAAGCGGCCGACGGAATCTTCGGGCCGCACCAGTTCGCGGAGAAACAGAGAGACCTGTTGCAGGACCTCGTCTCCCACCGGGTGGCCGTAGGTGTCGTTGATGCGCTTGAAGTGGTCGACGTCGCAGAGGATCAGCGACGTGGGCGTATGGTTGCGGGCCGAACGGCTCAGTTCGCTGCTCAGCAGCGAGAGGATGCCGCCCCGATTCCACAGAGAGGTCAGCGCGTCGTGAGTCGCCTTGAAGCGCATCTCCTCGCGCGCCTCGACCAGCTTGTCTTCGAGCTGGAGCAGGCGATGGCCGGTGTGCAGCCGGGCCTTCAGTTCGGCGGGGTGGCAGGGCTTGGTCAGGTAATCGTCGGCTCCGGCCTCCAGTCCGCTGACGACGTCTTCGCTGGACTGCCGGGAGGTCAGGAGCACGATGTAGACGTAGGCGTTCTCGTTTCTTGAGCGCACGGCGCGGCAGACGCCGAGGCCGTCGAGGTCGGGCATCATCCAGTCGATCAGCGCGAGCCTCGGACCGCCAGGGCTGCACAACTCGAGCGCGGCCTGGATCCCGTTGGTTGCCGTGACGACCTCGTAGCCGTATTTCTCAAGGGTTCGGTGCATCAGGCGGAGAGAGACAGGGTCATCGTCTGCAAGAAGGATCTTCAATTGACTGTCTCCACGCAAAGGGACTCGAGTTCTTCAACCACGCGCTCCAGCTCTGCTTCCATATCGGCCAGCTTGCCGGCCGCAAATTGAATGTCGCCCGACCGGCCCATGGACTCGAGTTGCCCCGCGAGCCGGGATGAGGCAGGGGCGGCGAGATTGGCCAGCGCGCCTTTGAGCGCATGCCCGGCGCGTTGCAGGGCCTCGGCGTTGCCGGTCTTTACAGCTTCGCGCGCGGCACGGACCTGGACGGGATAATCGTCGCGGAAGAGGGCGAGAAGCTCTGCGAGAAAGGCGCGATCTCCGTCGATGCGCTCGAGCAGCTCGGTGGCGCAGACGGCGGACTCCAGCGGCTCGGCAACGGCTTCGGATTCGGCGGCGAAGTCGACGCGCTCGCGGGTGACATAGCTGTCGAGCACCTCGTCGAGCTCCTGTGGGCGGATGGGCTTGGAGAGGTAGCCGTCCATGCCGGCCTCTATGCAGCGCTCGCGGTCGCCCTTCATCACCAGCGCGGTCATGGCGACGACTGGCTGATGCTTGCCTGTTCCCTGCTCGCGCTCGCGCAGCAGCCGGGTCGCTTCAAGGCCGTCCATCTCCGGCATCTGCACGTCCATCAGGACGAGATCGAAGCTGGTCTTCTCGAGGGCGGAGAGAGCCTGCCGCCCGTTGGCCGCGAGCGCGACCTGGTGGCCTCGCTTCTCGAGCAGACGGATGGCCAGCTTCTGGTTGACGGCATTGTCTTCGGCCAGCAGGATATGAAGGGCTTTCTTCGGATCGAGATCTTCCTGCAGCAACTTCCGGGTGATCATAGGAACGGCTCCTGTCTGCTCTTTCGGGGCGAGGACTCGCGAGATGGCTTCGCGCAACTCCGCCTGGCGGACCGGCTTGAGCAGGTAGGCGGAGATGCCCAGTTCCCCGCAGCGGGCGGCGTCGCCGCGCTGGCCTCCGGAGGTGAGCATCATGATGGTTGAGGTGGAAATGTCTGGTCTCTGCTTGATTTCTTCGACGAGATCGAAGCCGTCCATCTTGGGCATGTGCATATCGGTGAGGATGAGGCCGTAGGGCTGGTTGGCCTCGTGCGCTACCGTCAGCGCGGCCAGCGCCTTCTCGGCGTCCGATACAGCGGTGGAGATCATGCCCCAGCGCTGGACAAGACCCTCGAGGATGCGCCGGTTAGTGCGGTTGTCGTCGACGATGAGCACCTTGACTCCGCTGAGGACCGTTTGGGGAGCGGTGGTGTCGAGGACGGGTGCCTGCTCGACGGCCGTTCCGACCCTGACGGTGAAGTGGAAGCGGGAGCCGACGCCGAGCTCGCTCTCCACCCAGATGCGGCCTCCCATCATCTCGATCAGGCGCCGGGAGATGGTGAGGCCCAGCCCGGTGCCGCCGAACTCGCGGGTGGTGGAGGTGTCGGCCTGGCTGAAGGAATCGAAGATGGAGTTGAGCTTCTCCGGCGCGATGCCGACGCCGGTGTCGGAGACGGTGAAGCGCAGGGTGGCAAACTTCTCTTCGATCAGCTCGGTCTGCACCTTGAGGGCGATCTCGCCCTCGGAGGTGAACTTGAGCGCGTTGCCGATGAGATTGAGCAGGATCTGGCGCAGCCGCCCGGGGTCGCCGGTGACCGTCTCGGGCATGTTCTGAGGAACTTCGCAGAGAAGCTCCAGGCCCTTTTCGTCGGCGCGCAGGGCGAGCGACTTGAGCGCGCCTTCAATGCACTCGCAGGGATCGAAGTCGATCTCTTCGAGGTCGACCTTGCCGGCCTCGATCTTCGAGAAGTCGAGGATGTCGTTGATGACGTTCAGCAGCGAATCCGCCGACATTTTGACGGTATCGAGGTAGTCGCGCTGCTCGCGGGTCAGCTCGGTCTCGAGCGTCAGGTCGGTCATTCCGATGATGCCGTTGAGCGGGGTGCGAATCTCGTGGCTCATGTTGGCGAGGAACTCGCTCTTGGCCTGGCTGCCGGCTTCGGCGGCCCTCGCCTTTTCGCGCTCGGCGGTCACCTGCTCCATCATCCGGTAGCGTTCCTCGCTGATTTCCAGCTCCTTGTCGCGTATGGAATAACGCCGGTCGAGCATCGAGGCCAGCAGCACGAACCCGAGAATCATCAGGACGACCAGCGCGATCTCGACGACTCCCAGCTCGGAGATGTTGACGGCGTGGCGCAGCTCGGAGGCTGCCTGCGGGGCCGGCATGAAGGAGACGGCCGCCATGCCGAGATAGTGCATGACGGGGATCGCCAGGCCCATCAGAACAGCGCTTCCGGACTTGCGCCAGCTCCAGGTCGTCATCTGGTCCCTGAGACCGAAGGTCAGCCACAGCGCCACAAACGAGATGACGACGGCGGCGACGACCGAGAGAGCGACGAGGCCCACGGAATAGGTGCACATCGCCGGCAACCGCATGGCCTCCATGCCGATGTAGTGCATGGCTGCGATGCCGCCGCCCATCAGCAAGCTGCCCACGGTGGCGGAGGCGATGGTCAGTGTCTTGCGGCTGACGACGAACAGGGCGATTGCCGATGCCACGACGGCGGCGATCATCGAGAGCAGAACCGTCGGCCAGTCGTAACGCACCGGCACGGGCAGGCGGAGAGCCTCCATGCCGACATAGTGCATAGCCCAGATGCCGAGGCCCATTGCGAAGGCGCCGCCGCTCAGCCAGAGAAACCGGGCGAATCCACGCGCGGCGGTGACGCGGCCGGCGAGGTCGAGCGCGGCATAGGCGGCAAGGATAGCGATGAGAACAGAGGCTGTGACCAGACGGAAGTCGTAGAAACCGACGAGGGAGGGGAGAGTGTGACCGTTCATCAATGCACCTTCAGGCAACTTTTACTGCCTGAAAATAGCATTTCCATTTACACAGCGATGTAGCACTTTTGAGCCACATGCCGCACGGGGGTTGTTAGGTCTGCGTAAGACTGAACTCATAGACTGCTGCGGAATTGTGTGCGCGGGTAGCCGCCTGAGTAGCGTTCCAATCAATGCAGTATTCGCGCACGAAGGCCGCTTGTTTTTTCGGTCCTTACCTTATCATTCACGTATCGAGCACAGACGGCCCCGGCTTGCCGCGACCATCTCCCGCTTGGCCTCTGGATCTACGGTCACCGGCATGTATCCGGGGCGGAACGTCACAGCATCAACCTACCTACGAGCGGGGTTCATCTCCCACAGCTAGACCTAATGAAGCTGGTCGGGAATGACGGCGTACTGGATGAGCAGCTCGAAGGGGACTATCTGAAGGGTGTTCTCGTGGGTGGCTTCGAGGACGATGGGGCAGGCAGCCCCGGCCTGCTGCACCTGGAGCCAGCGGGCGGCGCAGACGCACCAGCGGTCGCCGGGCTTGAGGCCGCTGAAGCCGTACTGCGGCATCGGGGTGGAGAGGTCGTTGCCGAGGGCCTTGCTGGCGGCGAGGAAGGCCTCGTCGACGACGCAGCAGATGGTGTGGACACCAAGGTCGTTGGGGCCGGTGTTGCAGCAGCCGTCGCGATAGAAGCCGGTCATGGGAGTGCATCCGCAGGTAGCCAGAGGCTGGCCGAGAACGTTGCGGGAGGGAGCCTGTTCGTAGGGTGATTCGCTTGCCATAGGTTGATTGTAGGTCCAGAGCCGCAGAGCAAAGGCCGACTGCGCAGATTCGCAGTCGGCCTTTGATTACTTGGCAGCCAGTTGAAGCTGCTGCTGATACTCCTCGTAGGGGCCCTTGTGGTCGGTGATGTGGAAGTTATCGGGACCGCCCTCGAAGTGCCAGACGCGGGTGCCCGCCTCTTCGATCAGATCCTGGTCATGGGTGACGAGGAAGACCGTTCCCTCGTACTTCTGAATGGCCTGGTTGAGGGCGTTGATGCTCTCGAGGTCAAGGTGATTGGTGGGCTCGTCGAGGACGAGAATGTTGGGTTTCTGCAGCATGATCTTGCAGAAGAGCAGCCGTGCTGCTTCCCCTCCCGACAGCGCGTCGGTCTTCTTGAGTCCCTCTTCGCCGCGAAAGAGCATCTGGCCGAGAATGCCGCGAATATCTTCCTTGGTAGCCTGCGGGTCGAAGCTGTGCAGCCACTCGGCGACCGTGGTGCCCTTGGCGATGGAGCCGGTGTGGTCCTGCGCGAAGTAGCCGATCTGGGCCTCGTGGCCCCATTTGACGGTGCCGGAATCAATCGAAACATCGGTCTCTTCAATACCGGGGCCATTGGCTAGCAGGGCTTTGATAAGCGTGGTCTTGCCTTGTCCGTTGCGGCCGATGAGGACGACCTTGTCGCCGCGCATCACCGAAGCGGAGAAGTCGTTGATGACGTGCTCGGTCTTACCGTCCTTCTGAACATAGGACTTGTTGACGCCTTCGAATTCGAGGACGTGCTTGCCGGAAGGCCGGAGCATGTCGAAGCGGATGAAGGGGCGCGCGATGTTGGAACGCGCCAACTCGGACGTCGCCAGGCGTTCGACTTCCTTCTTGCGCGAATTGACCTGCGAGCTGCGCGTGCCGGCGGAGAAGCGGGCGATGAAGTCGTTCAACTGGGCAATCTTCTTCTCGCGCTGCTCGTTCTGGCTCTCGATGCGGGTGCGGATCGAGGTCTTCTGCAGCACCATGTCGTCGTAGCCGCCGTTATAGAGGATGATGGTCTCGTAGTCGATGTCGGCGATGTGGGTGCAGACGTTGTTGAGAAAATGCCGGTCGTGCGAGATGGTAATCAGAGTGCCGTCGTAGCGCACGAGAAAATCCTGGAGCCAGTGGATGGACTCGAGGTCAAGATAGTTGGTGGGCTCGTCGAGCAGCAGCGCCTGGGGGTTGCCGAAGAGCGCCTGAGCGAGCAGGACGCGGACCTTCTGGCCGCCCTGCAACTCGGACATATGTCGCTCATGCAGCTCGTCGGGGATGTCGAGGCCTTGCAGCAGCACGGCGGCGTTGGCCTCGGCCTCATAGCCGTCCTCGTCACCGACGATGCCTTCAAGCTCGCCAAGGCGGGCTCCGTCCTCGTCGGTCAGCTCGGCCTTTTCGTAGAGCTTTTCGCGCTCTTCGAGGGCCGCCCAGAGGGCCTTGTTGCCCATGATGACGGTGTCGATGACACGGTAGGCGTCAAAGGCGTACTGGTCCTGGCTGAGGACGCCGATCTTTTTGGGGCGGACGACCGTCCCCTTCTGGGCGTCGATCTCGCCGGTGAGCACCTTCATGAAGGTCGATTTGCCGGCTCCGTTGGGGCCAGTGAGGCCGTAGCGACGGCCCGTGGTGAAGGTGACGGAGACGTCCTCGAAGAGCAGCTTCGAGCCGTAGCGCATGGTGACATTGGAGACTGAGATCATGGGGTTCCTTCTATTTTAAACGCAATCGCAGCCCTGCGGCTTCATTGCCGACGAAGTGCGTGCGCAACTTCGCTCGGGACGGCCATCCCTTTGGACCGAAAGGCAAAGAACGAGTTCAGGTAAAACGCGGCTCCGCTCTGCGGCTGGTTGGCCTGCAGAACGGAGCAAATTCTTGTTGACGGTTATTGGCCGCGGCGAGCCGGGCCGGAGCGGCTGGTGCCGGGTCGGCTGGAACGGTTGGCTGCGCCGGATCCTCTGCCACTGGAACTGCGACCGCCGGAGAACCCGCTGCCGCTCTTGCTGCGGCCGCGGAAGCCATTGCCGTTGCTCTTGGACCGGTAGGGGCCGGGAGCGGAGGCCATCGGCGTCACAGGATCGTTGCCGCGCCAGGAGCGGGTTTCGAGCTGCAACAGATTCTGCCCCTGAGCGGTTGTGTCAACGGGCTGATTGCGCAGTTCCTTCTCAAGATTCTTATCGGCCTCGCGCCACTCGAACTTGATCTTCAGTTCGCGCTCGAGCTTGCGGGCGTCGTGCTTCTCCTGCGGCATGACGAAAGTGGTCGCTACGCCCCTGGCACCGGCGCGGCCCGTCCTGCCGATGCGGTGAACGAAATCGTCCGAGGCATTGGGCAGGTCATAGTTGACGACGTGAGCGATATCGTGCACATCGATGCCGCGGGCGGCGACGTCCGTAGCAACCAGAACGCGGTGCTTGCCGTTCTGGAAGCCCTTGAGGGCGGCAATGCGCTGCGACTGGCTGCGGTCGCCATGGATGACGTCGGAGTCGTGGCCCAGCTTGTCGAGCTTCTTCGAGATACGGTCGGCACCGTGCTTGGTGCGGGAGAAGACCAGGAAGGTTCCCTTCTCTTCACGCAGCATCTGGTCGAGCAGACCGAGCTTCTGGTCCTGCATGACGGTATAGACGCGGAGTTCGACGTGGTCGGAGGGCCGGGACGCCTGTCCAATCTCGATGCGGATGGGCTTATTGACGTAGTCGCGGACGATCTCGCGGATGTTGGCATCGAGCGTCGCCGAGTAGCACATGGTCTGCCGGGTCCGGGGCACCGCGCCGACGATGCGGCGGATGGCGGGAAGGAAGCCCATATCCAACATGCGGTCCACTTCGTCGAGGACGAGCATTTCGACCGAGTTGATGTTGATCTCGCGGCGACGGAGGAAGTCTTCGAGCCGTCCTGGAGTGGCTACGACCAAGCGTGGGCCGCGATCGAGCTGGTCGAGCTGGTTGTTCTCCGAGAGGCCGCCGCAAACGAGCACGGCATCGTTCTTCGAGCCGGGGACGAGCTTCCAGTAAGCCTCAAGTACCTGCATGGCGAGTTCGCGAGTAGGCAGCAGGATCAGGGTGCGAATCGGACCGCGCTTGCCTCGCGTGCTGGGAACGGAGGTCGCATCCATGCGCTCGATTATCGGGACAAGGAAGCTAAGGGTCTTGCCGGTGCCGGTCGAGGCGGTGGCGAGGATGTCCGCGCCGCCGAGAGCAGGGGGGATGGCCTTGGCCTGAACTGGGGTAGGGATGGTGAAACCGGCATTGGTGAGGCGATTCTTGAGCGAATCGGAGATGTCGAAGTCGGTGAAGCGGACTGGAATCGAATCTGAAATGGAGGAAGAGAGGCTGGTCGAATTTGCGATAACACCAGGGTCGGCCTGGGTAACTGTTTGTGGTTCAAGAGTTGCGGTGGTCAAGTGTTGTCCTTTGGGGAGTGTGAGAGATCGACGAATAAATGCAGGGGTGCACGAGGCACCATGGATTCTGAACTCAGCATTGCTGTCGGTTATCGAAGCGCTGCTGCTGCACGGCGAGACCTGTCCTGTGACGGGCCTTCCAGCCAGAGCAACCAGCGCGGCTTCCGATTTTTGAGGAAGATAAGCGGTGGGGGATAGGGCGAATCGCAGTCTCTGGCCAAACCCCGAATTCCATGGAGGGTCTTTGCCTGCGATGCCCGCACTCGTTCTTTCTCAGAGTGCATGGTCAGGATACCACAGATGAGGCGCCCGATACCGAAGAACGGCAAAAAGGCGGCCACGGAATCTTACTGGCAGCATGAATAAAGCTATGAGGCTCAATCATTCCGCCGATTTGATCCATGGCCGTCTTCGAGTATCGGGTCAGGTTTAGATGTGACAGCTCACCATGCCTCGTTTTTCGAGGTAGCGCTGGTGGTACTCTTCGGCCTTCCAGAAGGTTCTGGACGGCGTGACCTGAGTGGCGATCGGCTGGCGGAAGGTGCCGGAGGCGTTGAGTTCGGCGATCTTCGCCCTTGCCTCGGCTGCCTGCTGGTCGGAGTGGGCAAAGATGACGCTGCGGTACTGCGTTCCCCAGTCCGGACCCTGGCGATTGACCTGGGTGGGATCGTGGAGCGCGAAGAATGCGTCGAGAAGTGCCTCATAGGGGAGGCGGGACGGGTCAAACGTAACTTGAACGACTTCCGCGTGGCCGGTGCGGTCGCTACAGACTTCCTGATAGGTCGGGTGCTCGAGGTCTCCGCCTTCGTATCCTGATGCTGTGTCAATGACTCCTGCAAGTTCGTTGAAACGGGCTTCTACACCCCAAAAACATCCTGCTCCAAATGTTGCTTTTTCGATTGCCACGTCATGCTCCTTTGCTGACCATTGGATGCGCGATAGCCGGATTGGTTTTCGACATCCCTGTGAATAGCGTGAGTATTCTGTGCCTTGCAGTACACGAGCGTCAAGCAGCCAGGATGACGCCCAATGGGTGATAGCCGCGAGAGCGCGGGCCAAGGGATGATATTGCCCTCTTTGCACCAGCTTGAAGAGAAGCACCGACAGACAGCCACGCAGTGCCCATTCGTAAAGTCAATGGAGGCTGCGCTTGTCTGTTGGACGGATATGAAAGAAAAAGGCTACGATGGCTGGCGGCGGGTCGGGGCGGACCTCGACGCGAACGTCTGGCGAGGCCTCCGCGCCTTCGGCTTGGCCCGGGATTTCAACTGCGCAAACTCCGGCGTCTTCTTCTTGGGGACGACCTTCTGCCCCTTGGCGGCGCGGCCCAGCGCCATGACCTCGCCCGGAGTCAATTCCCGGTACTCGCCGGGAGGAACATCGAGGCGAAGCGCGCCATAGCCGATGCGGCGAATCTTTTCGACGTGGTGGCCGATCTCCTCGAACATCTTGCGCAACTGGCGGTTGCGGCCCTCGGTGAGGGTCAATTCGTACCACGGGTTATCGCCGCCGCGTACCAGCTCCAGTTTGGCAGGAGCGGTAATGATGCGGTCGCGACGGCCGCCGCGGACCTCGTCGAGACGGCCGCGGTCGATCATGATGCCGCGGCGAATCTGGTCGAGGCCGCTGGCCGGAGGCTGTCCGCTGACCTTGACCAGATAGGTCTTCTCCACCCCGGTCGCCGCCTTCGAGAGCGAATTGGCCAGTTCGCCATCGTTGGTCATCAGCAGCAGGCCTTCGGAGAGGTAATCCAGACGGCCGACAGGGTAAAGGCGCACATGATCTCCGTGCGGCCCCTTCTGCTTGGTCATCAACTGCATGACGGTAGGGCGTTTCTCAGGGTCGTCGAGCGTGGTGACGTAGCCGCGAGGCTTGTTGAGCATGTAATAACGCTGCTGCTCGCGGCCATGGAGCAGCTTGCCGTCGACGCGGATATGATCTTTTGCGATGTCGTGGCGGGTGCCAAGTTCCTTGATGACGACTCCGTTGACCTGAACGCGGCCATCGAGGATGATCTGCTCGGCCTTGCGGCGGCTGGCGATGCCGGCCTGGGCGAGAATCTTCTGCAGGCGGTCGCCCTGAGGAGCTTCCTCGGGCTGATTGGCGGATGGTTTATTAACGGATTTGGCTGTCATTATTTCCGACTTTCTGACTGCGGAGCTGCTCATCGCGGTCGGGTGCTGCACTTATTTGATTGTACCTGCCGCCGGACTGACGAAGCGGTACCAATTTACAGAGATCTACAGGTGAAAGACGAGGCCGAAATGGCCTCCGATCTCCAGAATCTTCCTCATATTGTCGGACGGGATGCTCTCGATCTGCTCGAAAAACTCCTCGAACCCGCCCGGAGTAATGAAGACCCCTATCTTGCCCGGCGTGGTGCCCACATTGCGGAAGGTATGGACCGAGCCGCGCGGCAGGAAGGCGAACTCGCCCTCGGGGATGCTGCGCCACTTGCCGTTTTCGAGGAGCTTGAACTCACCTTCCAGAACCGTGAAGGTCTCGTCTTCCCGGCTGTGCTGGTGCGGCGGCGGACCGCCGCCGGGAGGTGTGGTCTGAACGATAAAGGCAAGGGCTCCATTGCTCATGTGGCTGGTGACCATCACATCAATCTGCTCGCCAAGGACATTTAGGGTCTTAACGGGTTCCATTCACAGACTCCGAAGCAAAGAAATCAATACCGGGGGGCCCAAACATCAATCGGCAGAGTGTAGCAGCCGGGTACGCTATTGTGCTAGACTTCCCGGCTTTCGGAGCTCTCCTCAGCGTCGTCCGGCACAGCTTTTTCCCCGTCGGGCGCTGTGCTTTCGGATGTTTCCGCCTCCGGTTCATCCTCCAGCGCAACGTCGAGCGGATTGTCTTCGCCGTCGGGGCTGCCGTCGGCCTGGGCGATATGGGTGTGCTTCCCGGCTTGAAGCTCCTCGGCGGTCTCGGGAGCGTGATGCTCCACAGTGTCGGCGGAATCCATGGGAATCTCTTCCTGTTCGGCCAGCTCGCCGGCCATCTTCTCGAACTCCTCGATGCTGGGAAGCTCGTTAATGTCCTTGAGTCCGAAGCGCAGCAGGAAGTCGCGCGTCGTCTTATAAAGGATCGGCCGCCCGATCACCTGCTTGCGCCCGGCGGTCGTCACCAGCTTGCGCCCCATCAGACTGCCCAGCACGCCGCCGGAATCGACGCCGCGAATCTCCGAGATCTCGGGAGCCGTCACCGGCTGCTTGTAGGCAACGACGGCCAGCGTCTCCAGCGCCTGCAGCGACAGTTTCAGCGGCGGTTTCAGGGATTTGACGAAGCCGCGAACGGCATCGTGATACTCCGGCTTGGTGGCCAGGCGATAGCCGCTGGCAACCTCGCGAATCTCCAGTCCCCGGTCGCCATTGGCGTAGTCGCCGATAAGTTGGTCGAGCATGGCGCGGAAGTAATCGCGCAGGCGGCGCTCCTTCTCACGAGCGGCCTTCTTGTCGTCCGTAGCGGCCTCGACGGGAGCCTCGCCTGCTTGTTCCGGGGCAGAAGCGGCAGTCTCTCCAGCCGCATCTCCCGCCGGAGCGATCTCCGGCTCGGCAGCCGGAACCGCCGGGGTCGCTTCACTCATGGGCGAAGAGATGACAGCCTCTTCATCCAAATCGGCAGGCTCGGCGAAGATCTCGGCGTTGAGGGCGTCGGCGTCCGCCGGGGCCTCCTCCAGGTCGAGCGACTGCTGGGCAGCCTCAATGCGGTCGAGTTCGGCCTGGGCCTCGTGGCCGAGCAGGCCAACAAGCTGGGCCAGGGTCACTGGCTCTTCGGACGCGTAGATAACGGCTTCGATCTTTGCTTTGAGGCTCATAGTTGGTCCCCCTAAGCATACCAATGCAGGGACAGGATTGCCGCGCTGGAGGTGACGAATTCCGGCAATCTCCAGGGAGCGTAAGAAAGGCCGCGGGGGAAAACCGGCGGGAAAAATCTGAGGGCTGGCTGCTTCCAGTCGCCAGTCCTAATATGGAATCAAGTTATTTCGTCTGGGAGGCTCTGGATGGCCCAGCTTGAAGCGATTCGCGGAGACATTACAAGGTTGGCAGTGGATGCTATTGTCAACGCGGCCAACACTTCCCTGCTGGGCGGAGGCGGAGTAGACGGAGCCATTCACCGGGCAGCGGGCAAGGAACTGCTCCGCGCCTGCCAGGAACTGGGCGGCTGTGAGACCGGCTCGGCCAAGGCTACTCCCGGTTTCAACCTCCCCGCCAAATGGGTCTTTCACGCCGTAGGTCCGGTATGGAATGGAGGCTCCCGGCGCGAAGACAAGCTACTGGCGGGATGCTATCGACGCTCCATGGAACTCGCTCGTGAACACAAGGCAAAATCCATCGCCTTCCCGGCAATCTCTACCGGCATCTACCGGTTTCCCCGGCGGCGAGCAGCGGAGATCGCGGTCCGTGCGGTCCGCGAAAACCTATCGACAACCGAGGTCAACAGGGTGATCTTCTGCTGCTTCGACGAGGAGACGGCCGGAATCTACAATGCCATACTGGCGGCGCGGCCCTGAAGCGGCCATCTCCTCGCACGCGTTGACAGATTTACCAGAATAGAAAACTCGCCAACTGCTGCCACAGGATGCCAGGTCTTCGGGCTTAACTCCCGGTCACACTCACAGAAATCGGAACGCCAATGCCGCGATGATGGTTGGCGGGAGTGCGGCCAGCAACAGGCCCAGGGGATGCACCGATTCATCGTCGAAGTGACCGCGCAGGATGGCGATGCCGGCCGGATTCGGCGCGTTGGCGATAATGCTCAGGCCGCCGCCTGTCACGGCTCCGGCGACGAGCGCGTACTTGAAGCCCTCGGACAGCCCGTCGACCAGGGAGCCGAGGTAAGTCAACGCCGCATTGTCGGTGAACGCCGTCAGGATCGTAGCTCCGAAGAACACCTGATTGCTGCTCATTCCCATCAGCACGGGGTGCAGCCACCACTCCTGCTGTCCACCCAGCACGACCAGGCCAGCCAGAAAGAAAGCGACCAGAAGCCCTTCGCGCAGGATCAGCGGGTCTTGATAGCGCTCATAGGCATGGGCTACTCCGAGGAAAAAGAGAAACAGGCCCATAAACATCGCCGTCTGATGCGCGAAGACGACGACGCCCGTGAGAAACGCCAGATGGACGAATACCAGGGGGAGAGGCACCGGCTCACGACCGCTGCTGCCCGTCGGTGACAGGCGACTCAATTCCTTGTAAAACAACAGGGTTACGCCCAGGGCATTCACCACGATCGCGGTAGCCGCCTTCCAGCCGAACGTCGACAGCATGAATGCGAGGTCCCAGTTCCATTTGCCCGCAACCATCAGCACCGGCGGAGCGGCAAACGGCGTCAACGTGCCGCCGATGGAGATATTCACGAACAGAACGCCCAGCGTGGCGTACTTCAGGCGCGATGACATACCGCTTCCGAAAAAGCTGTCGGCCAGGATCAGAGCAGCCAGCGTCATGGCCGCTGGCTCGGTGATGAACGACCCCAGCAAAGGCACCAGCGACAGCACGATGAAATAGAAGCCCATGCTGCCCGGCAAGGGGATGAGGCGAGCGATCATGCGCGCACCGGCCCTTGCCGTCTGCAGGATCGGACGGGTGCCCGCGATCACCATGATGACGAAGACGAACATCGGCTCGGTAAAATTACGCGAGTCGACATACTGCGCCGCCGCTTTTTCGCCATTCAGGGCAAACATCGCCAGAACCAGAACCAGGGCCCAGAAGCCGAACACCACCTCCACCTCGCTCAGCAGGTGCAGCACTCCGGCATGGGTCGGCCGGGTACGCGCCAGATTTTCGAAGAACTTGATGGAGAAGGTATGCAGGATGGCGACGGCAAACAGCACGGCGCCGATCAATTCAATGGGGGTTGGCGTCACACATTCTCCTTACGGTGTCAGATGGAGCGATACCCGGCGCAACGTCAGGGGAAGGGACTGTCATTTCGCCACAGAGTCCAATGTTACTTTCTCGGCTCGGTGCTCGTTACCGGCCTGCTGACCATCCCCGCCGTTTTCTCCATGCCGGCTCAGTGGGTTGACGATAGGATGCAAGCTAGATTGCCACAAAATAACGGCGGCGTAGAGTAAGGGTTCCATCAAGCAAACAAATGCCCTGAGCTGACTCAGGGCATTTGTTTTGTAACCTATCACGCTTCACGCTGAGGTTTTGCCAAGACGCTGCTTCTTTCTCAGGATCCCATAAGCTCCCAACAAACCTGTCCCTAAAAGGAAGAGGCTTGACGGTTCCGGAATGGAGGATAGGGCGGCCGAATCGGAGATGGTGAGGTTGAAGTCTCCTATCGGAAAAGTCCCGATCCGAAAGGTCGGGCTGGAGGTAAGCCCCGTAAAGAGCTGAGCCCCCTTCTCCCTGACACCAGCGCCTCGCGCTCCTCCGCCCGCTAGCAGGGTGTAGAAGTCAATGGTCTTTCTTACCGGATCTCCATCGACCATCAGAGCCACGTGAGCGAGCTTAAACCAAGTGGCGTTAAAAGAGGTTGGAATGGGTGAAGCCGGAAGTGAGAACGTGATGTTTCCGTAAGGAGTGCCAGTGGCGGTGAAGTCGTACGTCAGAGTATCTGCGTGTGCCATGGCACACATAACAGGAATGGCCAATGATACGGCGACTGTACGTGCTAGCCTGCGCATAGAGGATCCTTTCAGCAGAGGAATGAATAGAAATTCATTCAATTGGATTTAGAGACGAGCTATGTCGCTCGCCCCAGGTGGGGCAATCCAATGGCAGAAAGTGAGGCGTTATCCCATCTTTCACACGGGGGACTGGAGGAAGGTTTCTGGCTGACTTCCACCGCTCCTTGGTGGAGCAGTATCAAGAGGGATGCCCGAAGTCCCGAGATTAGTTGCCGAGGGGCTAGATTATTAGAGGACATTCTCATCAATCTATTGATAGATAAATACTTAGCTTCCATCGTCCGTCACCTGATTTTTCGCGTTGGCGCAAGGTCTTAACCATGGTTCCGCGGCTGCGGCTGAGTTTAGCGCGGGAGCAGTATGATGGACCGCGCAAAAGGACTCTCGATCAGGAGCAGGCAGAAATGGAGACAAAGATGGGTAGAAGCAGAATTGCAGTGTGGCTGTGTCTCACCCTCTGCCTTGCACTGACTGGAGCGGCTGCGGCCCAGACGACGCCTGCTGCCGGCAGCGCGGCGGCGCAATCCACAAAGACGATCCGATTGGTTGGAGTCCGCGCTGTGCTGGACAAGAATCTCGATGTCCGGAAGGTGAAGCAAGGCGATACGGTCATCGCCTTGCCAGAGGTCAAAATCCACGTTGCCGACGGATTGGACCTCGAGACCGACAGCCAATTGCTGGGACGCGTGGACGCAGTGCAGCCATCGACCGATAAGAGCGATTCCTCTATGACCGTGACCTTCGACAAAGTGCGGCTCAAAGGCGGCCGCGAAGTTCCCATCAAGGCAACGATTCTCTGGATCGGCCAGCCGCCCAACCTGCTGAACCCGACCATCGTCTCCGCACCCGCCGACCGGACCACGCCGGGGGTGGGCGTCGGCGCGGGAATGACGGGAGTTCCACCGGAGCAGGGCTACCAGGGCTCGGAGATCGCGGGCGCACCGCGCCGTCACCATGATCGCCCCACAGCCGCGCCAGCCGCGCCAACGGGAGTCTTCTTGCAGACGAACGCAATTCCCGGCGTCGACTTCGCCAGCGACATCCGCAAGCCGGAGTCAGGCTCGTTCAGCGCAAAAGGCCGGAACGTGCGCATCCCCGGAGGCACGGTCTTCGCCTTCGCGCTGGCCGCGATGCCTGCTCCGTAGCGATGATCTGTCGTCTAGCGCCAGTCGTCCCGCGCCTGCGCCTGGTCGGCAAAGATAGCGTCGAAGTTATCTGTTTTTTTGATAAGGATATCGCCCTGTTGCACCGGCTGGTGCAGTAATACGGCCTGCAGGCGGACCAGTTCCAGCATGGCCAGGAACATGCAGATCAGGGCGCGCTCGGTATGGGTGTTGTGCAGCAGGCGGCGCAGGCTGACCGGCTTGTCCTCCATGACCAGGCGACGCTTCACATAGTCGATCATCTGCGCGACCGTCACCGATTCCTCGTCCACGTTGAGCATGGGCCGCTCACGCAGGCGGCTCAAGACCTCCTGAAAGACACGGACCAGATCGACCGTATCGGCGGCGATCTCGCGCTCGGCTCCGGCGTCGTCCTTGAACTCGCGGATGCCGGGGTTGGTCCAGGTGGCCTCTTCGATCTGCTGCTTCTGCATCAGCATCTGCGCGGCAGCCTTGAAGCGCTCGTGCTCGAGCAGCCGCTCGACCAGTTCGCGCCGGGGGTCTTCCGCATCGCCACCGAGCACATCGCTGGGATCGCGCGGCAGCAGCGTCTTCGACTTGATGTGAATCAGCAGCGACGCCATGTAGATGAACTCGCCCGCCGAGTCCACATCGGTCTGCTTGAGGTGGTGCGTATAGTCCAGAAACTGGCTGGTGATGCGGGCGATGGGGATGTCGTAGATATCGATGTTCTGCTTGCGTATGAGGTCGAGCAGAAGGTCGAGCGGACCGTCGTAGACCTGTCCCACCGTTACGGAAAAGGGCGACTGCGAGGCCTCTTCCTTTGCGGCGGAAGGACGCTTCGGCTCCGGCGGGGCAGGCGGAATCGGCTGCGGTTGAAGCTCGAACGGCTCATGCGCCTCCGGCACGGCTGTGACTGCGGAATCAGGCATCTCCGACGGGGCAATCGGTTCGGTTGTGGCGTCTGCCGGAGACTGAGGCACGGCGTCGGGATGGAGGGTGTCGTCGGACATGGCTATTCGAGACCTACCGCAGAGCGTACCTGCTGCATAGTAATGGCGGCCCGCGCAGCGGCCCTGGCAGCACCTTCTGCAAGGATGGCATCGACCTCGCCCAGGTTGGCCTCAAAGTGGCGTCGGCGCTCCTGAATTGGCGCCAGCTCCTTGACGACGGCATCGGCCAGCCAGCCTTTGCACTCGATACAGCCTATACCGGCAGTCGTGCAGCCCTCGCGGACCTTTCGTTGCGTCTCTTCGGTCGAGAAGACTTTGTGGAGGTCGAAGACCGGGCATACATCGGGGTTGCCGGGATCTTCGCGGCGAATGCGGGCGGGGTCGGTCACCATCGTCTTCAGCTTCGAGCGAATCTCCGGCTCAGGATCGGAGAGCAGGATCGTGTTCTTGTAGCTCTTCGACATCTTGCGACCATCCGTGCCGGGCAGCTTGGGCGAGGGCGTTAATAGGACTTGAGGCTCGGGCAAAACTTCCGTGCGGCCAAAGCCGGAGAGCTTCTTCGTCTGCATCGCCGCTTGTTGCAGTTCGTGCGGGCTGAAGGTCGTCTTATGCGGATCCCTGGCCAGCTTGCGTGCCTTCTCTTCGATGGCAGGCATCTCCCACGGCGCGGCACCGGGGTTGAGATAGAAGTTGCCGGGATAGAACTGGTTGAAGCGGCGAGCGACCTCGCGGGTCAGTTCAACATGTGCAATCTGGTCCTGCCCAACCGGAACATAATCTGCCTGATAGATAAGAATGTCGGCAGACTGCAAAAGCGGGTAGCCAAGGAAGCCAAAAGTTGCCAGATCCTTCTCCTTGAGTTGCTCCTGCTGATCCTTGTAGGTGGGTACACGCTCCAGCCAACCCAGCGGCGTAATCATGCCCAACAGATCGTTCAGCGCAAAGTGAGCGGGAACCTTGCTCTGGACGAAGATGGTGCAGAGTGCGGGATCGAGTCCAGCCGAGAGGAAATCGAGTGCGACCTGATGGATGTCGTCCTTCAGGTTGGAGGTATCGGCATAGCCCGTCGTCAGGGCGTGGTAATCCGCGATGAAGAAGTAGCACTCATATTCGTGCTGGAGCTTCACCCAGTTATAGAGCGCGCCCATGTAGTTGCCGAGGTGCAGCCGGCCCGTGGGACGCATACCGCTGAGGACGCGGCGGCGTGGGGAGATAGGGGTGTTTTCAGTCATTGCGATCAGACCCAAGGTTACATGATGAGACGCCACAAAAATTTGTGCTTACAGTGTGAAAAGAAGGTGATTGAACGTCCGCAGCAGGGGGTCAAAGAACACGGTGAAGATGAAGCTGCCCCCGACCAGAAACAGGATGATCAACCCGATCATTCCCATCCGGTCATAGATCTGCACCGCTCTATAGGGAAGAAAGTGACGCAGAATGTGACTTCCATCGAGCGGGGGAATGGGAATCAGATTAAAGATGAACAGGAGAAGGTTGATAAGTACCACAAAATAAAGGAACAGCGCCACGGGGAACAGGGCTGGAAGGCCAACGGTGGGGATTCCCTTAATATTCGAGGCCAGGGCGACCGCCGTCGCCACCGCTGCCAGACCGCCCGCGGTAATGTGCTTGATGATGACCAGCAGAATCAGAGCAACTGAGGCTGAGGCCAGGTTGCTGGCCGGTCCGGCGAGCGTCACCAGAATGTCGTCGCGCTTGTAGTTCTTGAAGTTGCGCGCCGTTACCGGCGTGGGCTTGGCCCAACCGATCAGCGGCCAGTGATAGACCAAAGCCAGCAGCGGCATGAACACCGAACCCAATGGGTCCAGATGCTTGAGCGGGTTCAGCGTGACGCGGCCCAGCATCATGGCCGTGGGGTCGCCCAGCTTCCATGCCACCCAGGCATGGGCACATTCATGCACACTGAAGGCGAGGACAAGGACGACAACCTGAAATAGAACAAGTATGACTTCCTGATTCATCCTTCTAGCTTATCGGAGGCGGAGTTCTTCTGGCGCTTCACCCGGGCGGGGATGCCAACCGACACGCTGGAGGGAGGGACGTCGCGAGTGGCCACGCCCATCGCGCCAAGCATGGCGTCTTCGCCGATACGGGCGCCGGCGAGGACAGTCGCATGATATGTAACGCGGGCGCGGGGGCCGAGTTCGGTGGGCCTGATGGTCACATCGGCCTGGGTGTTGATGTCATGGGTGTGCGAGTAGATATTCGCGTAGTCGGAGATACTAGTGCCTTCGTGCAAGATGATGCTGCCGCGATCGTCGAGCAGGACGTTCCTGTGAATAGTGCAGTTGTCCTCGATCGTGAGGTTGTAGCCGAAGGTGAACTCGACGTTGTGAAAGATTTTGACTCCTTCGCCGAGATGGCGGAAGATGTGCCGCCCCAGCATGTCGCGGAAGCGGAAGCCGAGCCAGTGGTTGAGGCCGAGCGGCGAGCGGTCGAACATCTGCCAGAACCAGATGAGCGGTTTGCGGGGAGCGTAGCGGTCGGAGTCGATGTCGCCGTAGTACTCGGGCTCGAGGGTGGCGTTACGCGGATCGAAGGACTCGGCGAGGACGTCGGCGGCGAGAGTTCCTCCCTGCCGACCGTCCAAATATATCTGGCGCAGCTCATCGCGAACGATCTCGGAACGCCGGTCGACCGATTGGTGCCGGGTGAACTCGCCGTCGAGATACGAGAGCCATCGCAGGTAAATGGCTTCGGCCTCAGAGGTCGGCTTGAGATCGCGATAGGCGTGGACGGGCATGGCTCTTCCCTTGAAAATACCATCGAAGCCCTACCGCCGCGCGTGGTTTGATAAAGGGATGAAGAAGATCCTTTTGAGCTGGAGCGGAGGCAAAGATTCGGCGTGGGCGCTCTATCGGTTGCGGCAGACGGGCGAGTTCGAGGTGGGCGGTCTGCTCACAACGGTCAACGAGCAATTTCGTCGGGTGGCAATTCATGGGTTTCGCGAGGATCTGCTCGACCGGCAGGCGGAGAGAGCCGGGCTGCCGCTGTGGAAGGTGGACCTGCCGTTTCCCTGCTCGAATGAACAGTATGAGACGCGGATGGCAGCGGTGTGCGAGCGGGCGGTGAAGGAAGGGTTTACAGGAATAGCCTTCGGCGACCTTTTTCTGGAGGAGATTCGCGCGTACCGGGTAGCGAAGCTGGCGGGGACCGGGCTGGAGCCGCTGTTTCCGGTATGGGGCACGCCGACGGACCGGTTGGCGGAGGAGATGATGACAGCCGGGCTGAGGGCGCGGCTGACCTGCCTCGATCCGAAGAAGATTCCCGCAGCGCTTGCAGGGAGGGAGTGGGACCGGGCCTTGTTGCAGGAGTTGCCCGAGGGCGTGGACCCCTGCGGGGAGAATGGGGAGTTCCACACCTTCTGCTGGGCAGGGCCGATGTTCGCAGGAGAGATTTGCGTGGAAGCCGGAGAGCGAATGGAACGAGATGGGTTTATTTATGCGGAGTTAATGGAACGCAATTGAAGGCGAGACGTCGCGGCGGAAGCGCGTGACCCCGGCCGGCTTGCAATTCCGCATGGAGGCACTTAAGCTCTTCAATCGAGTGCGATTCGGAGATTTGGGCGCGCCTAAATAGTATTTTTCTGGAAGAAAAGGGGCTTACCTTGAAGCAATCACGCAGAGACTTTCTCAAAACCGGCTCCGCCGCTCTGATTGGCGGCTCCGCGCTGCTCCAGAGCACCAAACTGTACGCGCAGACGCTGAAGCTGCCGCTGGCGATTCAGCTCTACTCGGTGCGGGAACTGCTGCCGACGGACTTTGCAGGCACGCTGAAGAAGCTCGGAGGCCTGGGTTACCGCGAGGTGGAGGCGGCAGGCTACTACAACCACAGCGCCGCCGACGTCAAGAAGGCCATACACGACGCCGGCCTGAACCTGGTCAGTGCGCACTACGCCGCCAATCTGCTGCGTACGCAGTTGGACGAGATCATTGCCTACAGCAAAGAAGTGGGCGTGCAGTACATCGTCTGCTCTTCTCCACAGAGGAAGAACCCCACGCCGGGCAAACCCGGAATGTTCACGATGGACGACTGGCGGTGGAACGCGGAGCAGCTCAATCAATTTGGAGAAAAGGTGAACGCCGCCGGCCTGAAGTTCGGTTATCACAACCACTATACGGAGTTCCACAAGACGGATGGTCTTGTGCCCTACGACGAACTCATGCGGCTGACCGATCCTGCCAAGGTGGCGATGGAGATGGATTGCGGCTGGGTCACGATCGGGGGCGGGGATCCGGTGTCGTATCTGAAAAAGTATCCGACGCGCATCGTCATGCTGCATGTGAAGGACTTCAAGAAGTCGAGCGAACCGTGGTCGGTGACCAACCGGCCGAAGATTGCGGAGCTTGGCCAGGGCTTCATCGACTATCGTCCGATTCTGGCAGCGGCAGCGAAGACGGGGCATATCAAACATTGCTTCGTTGAGCAGGAAGGGTTCGACATGCCGCCTATGGAGTCGCTGAAGGTCGATGCGGACTATATGCGCAAGCTGGGCTTGTTCTAACCTGAAGGCCCGGCCTCGGGATGGGTGCAGATGTATTGAGTGGCGTGTATCTTTGGATGCACGCCATTCTTTGCTTACGGGCATGGCTTCAGCTTCATATTTTGCTGGAATTCTCCGTCTGACCCTAAATTAGATGAGACTTAGGAAGCAGAGAATCTATTCCACAAGATGCCTGTAAAACATGAGTTTATTCGTGAATCAGAAGCTGAAGAATTTGCGAAAACATTGGCTACCAAAATAGCAGAACACTCCGTTAAGAACATTCGTCCCGCATGACAAAGAGTCCCACCCCAGGGTGGGACTCCAATTTGCATGAAGCACAATTTCATCGCCACAAAAGAACTAACTGCAACCGCTGGTGCTACCGCAGCTCATGCAGCGGTAGCAGGATCCGCTGCGGGTCATGATGGCTCCGCAGGTGGCGCAGGAGGGGGCGTCGCCCATGTCGTACATGGACTTCATGGCGTCAGCGGCGTGGTAGAGGCCGCGGTCTTCGAGCGGCGAGGGGCCGGAGCCCAGGGAGTAGGCGCTCAATGAGGCTTCAGCCGTTGGGTCGGGAGCGATTCCCTGCCGGGGCGGCGTGGTGGTGTAGAAGTCGTCGGTGGAACCGGCAACCGCAGATCCCTCCGCTGCGCTACGGGATGACAACAAAGAACTGCCGGATGCCAACTCCGGGGCGGAGGCCGACAGCGACGGGATGACCGTGTTGGCCGGGCTGTTGACGGTTCCTTCGACGGGAATACTGCCTTCGGCGTGCGGAGCGAGGCCGGTGAAGAGGTCGAGCTGGTGGCCCGAAAGGAAGCGGATCTGCATCCAGCGGAAGAGATAGTCCATGATGGACTTGGCGTAGCCAATCTCGGTGTTGCCGGTCCAGCCGCTGGGCTCGAAGCGGGTGTGGGCGAACTTCTCGCAGAGCACTTTGAGCGGGACGCCGTGCTGGAGAGCGAGCGAGATGGCGGTGGCGAAGCTGTCCATGAGGCCGGAGACAGTACTGCCCTCCTTGGCCATGCGGATGAAGATCTCGCCGGGCTGCCCGTTGGGGTAGAGGCCGACGGTGATGTAACCCTCGTGCCCCGAGAAGCCGAACTTGTGGGTCACCGATGCGCGCTCGGCAGGCAGGCGGTGGCGGACAGCGCGAGGCGGAGACTGTGCATCGAGTGAGTCGGAGTTCTGCGTGGAGGCTTCGGTGATGGCCTTGAGCTGGGTTTCGAGCGCGGTGATGCGGGCCTGCGCGGCGGCCTTGGCAGCGACGACAGCTTCTTCGATCTCGACCGAACCGGCGGCCACCGGTGCTACGGCCGAGGTCTGCTTCTGGGCCTTGCCGTCGCTGGCGGAGACGTTGAGGGGCTGCGAGCCCTTGGAGTTGTCGCGGTAGATGGCGACGGCCTTGAGGCCCTGACGCCAGGCTTCGAGGTAGGCCTCCGCAATGTCATCTACAGATGCGTCCTGGGGGAGGTTAACGGTCTTCGAGATGGCTCCGCTCAGGAAGGGCTGGGTGGCGGACATCATCTTAATGTGGCCCATGTAGTGGATGCTGCGCGTGCCCTTGGAGGGCTTGAAGGAGCAGTCGAAGACGGCGAGGTGCTCGGGGCGGACGCCGGGCGCACCCTCGATGGTGCCAGTGGCGTCGATGTAGCTGACGATGGCGTTGACCTGGTCCTCGGTGTAGCCGAGTTTGATGAGCGCCGAGGGGACGGTGTTGTTGACGATCTTGATCATGCCGCCGCCGACGAGCTTCTTGTATTTGACGAGTGCGAGATCGGGCTCGATGCCGGTGGTGTCGCAGTCCATCATGAAGCCGATGGTGCCAGTGGGGGCGAGGACGGTGACCTGGGAGTTGCGGTAGCCGTGCTTTTCGCCGTGGGCGAGCGCGCCGTCCCAGGCGTGGCGGCTGGCTTCGATGAGCTGGTCGAGCTGGGGGACGCTGAAGGGTTCGGCGCTGGTCTTCGACTTGCCGATCTTGTTGACCTCGGCGCGGTGCATGCGGATGACGTCGAGGAAGGGCTCGCGGTTGACGTAGAAGCCGGGGCAGGCTCCGCCAGCAATCTCAGCCTGCTGGGTGAGCGGGGTGGCGGCGCCGAGGGCGGGGCAGGTTTCTGCGATGCGCGAGGACTGCCAGTAGGCGTCGCCGCAGAGGATGGCCGTGAGGACGGCGGCGAAGTCGCGGCCGGCGTCGGAGTCGTAGGGGAGACCGAAGGCCATCAGCAGCGCGCCAAGGTTGGCGTAACCGAGGCCGAGGGGCCGGTAGTCGTGCGAGTTCTTCGAGATCTGTTCGGTGGGGTAACCTGCCGCGTCGACGATGATCTCCATCGCCGTGGTGAGGATGCCGATGGCGTGGCGGTAGGCGGGGATGTCGAACTGGCCGCCGGGGGTAAGAAATTTAAGCAAATTGAAAGACGCGAGGTTGCAGGCGGAGTCGTCGAGGAACATGTACTCGCTGCAAGGGTTGCTGGCGTTGATGCGCGCGGTGTTCTTGCTGGTGTGCCAGCGGTTGATGGTGGTGTCGTACTGCATGCCGGGATCGCCGCACTGCCAGGTGGCTTCGGCGATGTTGTGCATGATGTCGCGGGCGCGGTATTCCTTGACCGGCTTGCGGTCCTTGACGGTGCGGGTGGTGAAGGTGCCATCGGCTTCGACGGCGACCATGAATTCGTCGTTGACGCGGACGGAGTTGTTGGCGTTCTGGAAGAAGATGCTGCTGTAGGCCTCGGAGTCGGGGCCGCTGCCGTCGTAGCCAGCCTGCACGAGCGTCCATGCCTTCTTCTCTTCGGAGACCTTGCACTGGATGAAGTCGTTGATGTCGGGATGGTCGACGTTGAGGATGACCATCTTGGCGGCGCGTCGGGTCTTGCCGCCGGATTTGATAACGCCGGCGAAGGCGTCGAAGCCGCGCATGAAGCTGAGCGGGCCGCTGGCCGTGCCGCCGCCGGAGAGGGTCTCCATGCTGCCGCGGATGCTGCTGAGGTTGGAACCTGCGCCGGAACCCCACTTGAAGAGCATACCCTCGGTCTTGGCCAGAGTGAGGATGCTGTCGAGCGAATCCTGCACGGAATTGATGAAGCAGGCGGAGCACTGCGGGCGGGTGTAGCCGGCAGCGGAGAACTCGACCTTGCCGGTGGTGGCGTTCCAGTGCCAGTTCTGGGCATCGGAGTTGGGCTCGAGGCGGTCGCAGCCGACGTTGAACCAGACAGGCGAGTTAAATGCCACTTTCTGGTTGAGGAGGAGGTGGGTCAGTTCGGCAAAAAATACTTCAGCATCATTGGCAGTTGCAAAGTAGCCGTCGCGGATGCCCCAGTCGCGGATGGACTCGGTGACGCGGGTGATGAGGGCGCGGACGCCCGACTCGCGCTCGTCGGTGCCGTTGAGGCCGTGGAGGTACTTCGAGGCCACGATGTTGGTGGCAGTCATCGACCAGTCGGCGGGAACCTCGACGTTCTTCTGCTCGAAGATGGTCTTGCCCTTGAAGTCCTGAATGATGGCGTCGCGAAACTCCCAGGTGATCTCGTCGAAGGGGGAGATGCCGGGGCGGGTGAAGTAGCGACTGAAGGACAGGCCGGGAGCCTTGGAACCGGACACAGGGGATGTCGGAGCGGGGGCGGAGGTTCTGGTGTTCTTGGCGGACTGGGTGGGGATGGTGGCCATGGAGTTGCTCCTTCTAATTTGATGATGAAACTAAGCTTCCGGCTCGCGGTGCGTACTCTCGCGGGCGGGGTGAAAACGGCCCTGTCGGCACTGGATATGAATCCGGGGCAACTGGCTCCGGCGGCGTCGAAGCAGAGCGAAAACTGGACCCGAACCAAATGTTCTGGAGCGGCGCAGTCGCAAAAGTACCGCCGCCTGTAGGGTCTGTCAAGTATAAAGCACAACCTATTGTGTTATCTGTGCAAATACCCCTGTTTACAGGCCATTCACAAAAGGAGGGCGCCGGAAATCAGGGATTTGGCTGTGGAAGATTACAACGGGACACGAGAAAGGCGGGTTTGTTGCAGTCGATGAAGGCACTGCTTGAGGGTAGGCGCAATGGAAGAGTATCGGCAAGGCGTGGAGTTGTGGATAGAGGTGGAAAAGGAGGAAAAGATGGCGTGGCCTATGGCGTGGACTGCGTTCAGAATCTATTTAAACTGCGGAGCAGATAATGCAGCAATCGGCAAGGAGAAAGGTCAGGGAGAAATACAGGGATCTCTCCACTACGCCGCGCGATAAAGCTGCGCGGCTCCGACCGAAATGACGTGCTTTGAGTTCAGGGCGTTCCTGGGGTCAGTTCCAGCCCCGTCTCCAACTGGCACGGACGTGCGTTCGTGCTGATACTAGTGCTTGGCAGTAGGGCTGGCAGGGGCGCTGGTGGTGCCGGCCGGCGCGGGGAAGTTCTTGACAAGGTAACCGAGGATCTCGGAGAACTCAGCATCGGTGCCGGTTGCGCCAAATCCGACCATCTTAGTGATAGTGTCTTCCCAACCCTGCTGATTCTGGGGGTTCGCCATAACATTGCTGGGGGAATGACACTTGCTGCACACCCGGATAAAGGTGTCCCTTCCGGGGCCGGCTGGGAAATCGGAGTTCGGGTCCTGATGGACCTTCGACTGCTGCGAAGCTGGTTGCTGGGCAGGCGCTGGCGGCTGGGCAAAGGCCGGTACGGCGAGCAGCGCGCAGACGGAGCCCAGGACAAATACCCGAAAAGACTGCGCCATGTTGAAACGATTGGTACGATCTGCTGCCCTTGTCCCCTGCTTCACGAATACTCTCCCTGACCTGCGATCGCTGTGATCCGCTACATCTATTTTCGTGCCTGACCGGCCAGAGTTCAAGTCAGAGGGTTCTCCGGAGGCGGGCCGCGACTTTAATGGGTGTTTCCCCCAATGAAAACGCCACCGAACGCCCGCCTCGGGATTCCCATCTACAGGGAAAATGCTCTATGGATCGCGACGCGGCTTTTGCGAACTTATTTCAATTTTCTCAGCCAGACATTTCGAACCGAGACCTTGCAGGGCGTTCCTTCAATCTCGAAACCGATCATTCCGGAGACATTATTGGACGAGTTAGGATCGTCGTCGATATAGACCGCCATAAGCTGGCCGTTGATGATGTGGAGGAAGGTGCCGCCGCGAGCGATGATCTCGTACTGGTTCCAGTCGTTGATCTTAACGTATCCGCCGAGCGCGTTGCGGTCTGCGATATTGGCGACCAGACGCTGAGGCTTGCCGGGCTCCGATTCGGTGACCTGGCCACGCCAGGCGAGGATGCCGAGGTCGGTGTTCTCGGAATAAAACTGGCCAGTGTACTCGAAGCTCCTGGGATTTACCGGAAACCAGAAGTCGGCCTGCGGGCCAGTCATCATCCAGGCGAGATTGGGCTGGGGTTGTCCGGGCCGGGCGCCGCGGATCCAGGGATGGCCAACGGAGCTGCGATACTGAATTCCGCTGCCGCCGCCCTTTTCCACCTTGATCTCGAGCTTCAAATCAAAATCTTTCGCCTCTACACCGTGATAGGAGATGTAGCTGTTATTGCGCGGCTTGGCCGAGGTGGACTCGCCAACAATCGCTCCTTCTTCGACGCGCCATGTGGCGGGATCGCCGTCCCAATGGTTGAGCGTCTTTCCATCAAATATCTGGACGAAGCCTTCGTGGTTGTCGAAGGCAAGAGGGTCGGGCTCATGGAAGCGGATGGGAGGGTGAACCGAGGTGGGAGCGGAGGCCCGGCTTTGGGCTGGCTGCTGGGCCCGTGCAGTTCCCGGAAGAGTCGTTGCGACGATGCCGGTAGAGATTGCCGCAATAGCAAGCGCATTCATCGTGCCGAGTAGCCTCTGAACTTTTTTGTTCTTACGCATGGATACCCTCCGGGCATCACGGACATAATGCGACTTCTATATATAAGCAGCTAAAAGATGCTGCAAGGAAAAAGGCGAGAAAAAGGAGTTTCGGCGGGCGAGCACGGAGTCACCTAATTATGAGACGTCTCATTTTTCAGAGAATCGTACTGATGCCATCTAGCGACTGTCAATCTTATTTTGAAGTTTACCGACAGGAAGCGGCCGCAGCGGCCGCTTTGCATTCCAGCTGGCAAGACAGTTCTACAACGAGCCGTGTACAACTTTGAGGCAGCATTTTTTTTACAACAGAAGCATGTCAGT
>Ga0207674_10001790_pt1 | contig 27420 bp, 28 predicted proteins | sample KBSCornC72_FD_184303 | JGI IMG/M metagenome (GOLD analysis project Ga0207674, IMG submission 184303) | Corn rhizosphere microbial communities from Kellogg Biological Station, Michigan, USA - KBS Corn C7-2 (SPAdes) (version 2) | ecosystem: Host-associated > Plants > Roots > Rhizosphere > Soil ...
GTGCACCACCAGTTTGGGCACCGCGCGATGCTCCGTCGCTCCTAAAATCTGGGTGTGATTCTGCACCACCACGCCGTTATGGAATGTAGTCACGAATCCGGGAACGTCGACTTTGCCGTCTTTGAAGCGCGGCGCGGTGTAGATGATGTCATACGTCTGCCACTCGCCCGGCGGGCGGCATGCGTTCACCAACGGCGGCGATTGCCCGTAGACCGCTCCCGCCTGGCCATCGGCATAAGTCAGATTGTGGTAGCAGTCGAGCACCTGCGTTTCGTACAGCCCCATCAAAAAGATGCCGCTGTTCCCCCTTCCTTGGCTGTCGCCCTTTGTGGGCGAAGGAGCCATCCACTCGATGTGAAGCTGGCTGTCGCCGAATTCCGCTCGCGTGATGATGTCGCCGGCCCCCGGTACGACTTCAAGGTATCCGTTTTCTACTTTCCACTTGGCGGGCTCGCCCTTGGCCGTGCGCCAGGCGTCCAGGTTCTTGCCGTCAAAGAGCACCACTGCGTCTGACGGCGGCTTGCCGGGAACATCCGGCGTGCTGAACGTACCGGGCGTGATGACGGGCGGACGCGGACGCGCGTCGTCATGCACCCGCCACTTGCTTCCGGGAATCAACGGCGTGTCCGTGTATCCGGTGGGAGCCTTGGCTGGCGGCGCGGACGCCGTCTGCGCCGGGAGCGCCGTTGCCATTGCTGCGGCGACAATCACAAGCTGGAACTTCATGGTCCCTCCCGACTGCCAATAAATCATTGTAAACACTCATCGCGCCCCTGAGAATTCCGGGAACTTCCGCCGCCCTGCGCCCGTATCCTCCAACGAGGGGGAGCAAATGTACTGTACGAACTGCGGAACCGAGATCGGCGACAGCGATAAATTCTGTCGCGAGTGCGCCTACGAAACCAAGGTTGGGCGCGACGCCCGCCGCCAGAGCGCTTCCGGGTATGCGGCCCCGCGGCGCCTTTACCGCGTAATTTCTGATAAGAGAATCGCCGGCGTCTGCTCCGGTCTCGCGCGATACTTCGAAGTCGATGTTACGCTGGTTCGCTTGCTGGTGGTTGCCGGCACGCTCTGCAGCGGCGGCCTGGGTTTGCTCGCCTACATCGCCGCCTGGATCATCATGCCGCGCGAAAATCAAGTGCCGCCGTTTCGCTCACCGGCGGGCGCCTCCACCGAGACGTCCCTCTAGCCCACACCTGCGATTAGAACCCCCACAATTACAGCCCCGCCGCCCGCGCCGCCACCCGCGTGACACTGGACCAGTCCATCTCGGCTTGCCCTTGCGCCAGGGCGGAGATGAACTGATCGCGGACCACGCTCGCCAGCGGCATGGGCGCCGCGCATTCTTCGGACGCCGCCAGCATCAGGCGAACGTCTTTGAGACCCAGCCGCAGTGCGAATCCCGCCGGCTCAAACTTCTGTTCCACAATGGCGCGTCCGTAGTTCGTAATGACCGGAGAGCCAAAAAGCGCGGTCATGATTTCGAGGAATATCTGCGGCTGGACCTCCGCCTTGCGCAGCGTGGCCGCGGCTTCGCCGAACGCTTCAATCGCGCTGGCAATCATGAAGTTACCGCACAGCTTGGCAATGTTCGCCTGCCAAGGCTCGTCGCCCACCACGAACGTCTGGCGTCCGATGGCATCGAGCAGCGGACGGCAGCGTTCGACCACGTCCTGCGGTCCCGCTGCCAGCACCAGCAGCTTCTTGGCTTCCGCGGCCTCCGGGCGTCCAAACACCGGCGCGCTCAGAAAGCCCTGCTTCCGTTGCTTGTGTTCGGCGTTCAGTTGCCGCGCCAGCGCCGTACTGATCGTGCTGTGCGAAATATGAACGCAGTGTTCCTGCATAGCCCCCGCCATGCCATCTTTTCCGAATACGACTTGGTCCAACGCATGATCGTCCGCGACCATCGTCATCACAGCCTCCGCATCGCGGCACGCGTCCGCTGGGGAGTTGGTCACGCGCACGCCTTCGCCGGCCAGCGCCTGCGCTTTTTCGCGGCTGCGATTGTAAACCGCCAAAGTGTGTCCGGCGCGAAGCAGGCTGTGCGCCATGCCCATGCCCATTTTGCCAAGTCCGATGAAAGCCAGGTTCATATTGCCCAGCATAACCAACCGGCATAGCTTGAGAGCGGCCGTTTGCGGTGCTTTGGCCGCTAGACCCGCATTCTACGACCATCAGTAGTCAAATGGCGACATACGGTCATCTCTCGGCGAATTCGATTTCGTTGCGTCTCCGCCCAGCATCCCACTCACTGCTGCAAAGCCTTGCTGAACTGCGTCGTTAACGTGAGTTTGGGGCGTTGGGCGGATTGGAAGGCGCGGTGCTCTACCCAGGGGGAACAGGAGAACTGACAATGCGTAAATCATTTGTATTCATTCTGGCGATTGCCGGGACCATGAGCAGCACCGCCTTCGCGGAGGACCGGGAGGCCAAAGTTGTAGACCGGCTGGACGCCTCGGTCGATACACTTGCGGATATGACTCATGCCGCCGACAACGGCATTCCGCAGGAGTTGCTGGAAAACGCGCACTGCGTGATTGTCATTCCCGGCATGAAAAAGGCCGGATTCATTTTTGGCGCGAAGTACGGCCGCGGATTCGCGTCCTGCCGCCGTCCTAATAACGCGGGCTGGAGCGCTCCGGCGGCGATGCGCGTCGAAGGCGGAAGCGTCGGATTTCAGATTGGCGCTTCAGAAACCGATGTCGTTCTCCTCGTCATGAATGACCGGGGGATGAAGCACCTCCTGTCGGATAAGTTTACGATCGGCGGCGATGCAACCGCAGCGGCCGGCCCGGTTGGCCGCGGCGCCAGCGCTCAGACGGACGCCATGATGCATGCGGAAATGCTTTCGTATTCCCGTTCGCGCGGGCTGTTTGCGGGTATTTCGCTCGAAGGCGCCACGCTTCGCCCGGATGACGACGCCAACCGTGAACTCTACCGCCGCAAGACCACGAATCGTCAAATCTTGACCGGTAACTTCAAGACTCCGCCCGCCGCTGAGAAGTTCCGGCGCGCGCTGGGTACCCAATCGCCTCATCGCCAGTAGTGGTAATTCTCGGATTCATGGGACCGCGCGCAAGCCGGTCCCACGATCGCCAGACAACGATCGCCAGACCACGGTCGCCAGACATTTGTCTGGCGATCTTCACGCCGGAGGAAAAACCACCATGCACGAAACCCATCGTCGAGCCGCCGAACAGCATGAACTCGCGGCCCACGCCCATCGGACCGCCGCCGAACATGACGAAAAGGGCGACACCGAGACGGGTAACTGGCATGCGGAGCGCGCCCTGGCATATTCGGATCGTGCCTATAAGCTGGCTATGGAAGCGCACACCAAATCCGGGCAGATTGTGACCCGCTAGCGATTCATACCCCATATGTCCACGCGCCATAACAACGGTTCTCATTATGAAAACCATCAACGCGCCGCCGAGCTGCACGATGAGGCGGCCCACGCCCACCGCTCCGGCGAACAGCGGGGAAAACAGGAACACCTTAGTGCACAGGAGCATTCGCGGCAAGCCCTCGAGCACTCTGAACGGGCGCATCAGATGACGCGGTCGATGGCCGGCCATGGCGTCCCAACCTTCGGACATGATGAAATCGCCGCACTGGCCCATGCACTCTGGCAAGCCAGAGGCTGTCCGGAAGGATCGCCGCAGGTGGATTGGCTTGGGGCTGCGGAACAACTGCGATCCCGCTTTTCCTCACATTGATCGTCGGACAATTTCAATTCAGATCGCGCGAGATCATGAACTTCAGCGTCACTCGATCGGATGAACTTGTCAGCCCGAACCCGATACCCGTTTCGATATCGATCACCTTGCCGGAATGGTTCGCTACCGCCCAAATTTGGTGTGACTGCTCCCTGCCCGAATAGAATTGACGCAGTTCCCCGTAGTCCGCGTACTCTTCAATCGCCCCCGCCCACTTGGGAGAGAAATTGTAAGCCACCCGCATCGACGGCGCGAAGTCCAGACTCTTGAACCCTCCCGTGTAGGACGTGTCCATGATCGGATTAAAGATGACGTCGATAGGCTTCAAGTGCCATCCCACGATTGGCCTAACCTCGGACGTATAGTGCCTGGGATCCCACTGCGGCCGGTTCACGCTAAATTCGAAATTTACGCCGTAGAAAAATGTATGATCGTCCGCGTGCGGTCTTACAAATAGCCAGCGCAGCTTGAAGCCGTTGTAGCTCGCTCCCTCCTTCGGCGAGAAACTGTACAGCGGCAGGTAGAGCCCCTGCTCAAACCAATCGGTCACGCCGTAGGCCCATTCGGCGACGCCCACCAGCGCGTGGTTGGATTCGACGGCGCCGGGAAATGCCGGCTCCTTCAACCCTTTGGCCGTGAAATTATTGTGGAGCATCAGATTGAACTTGCCACGCTCGGCAATAGCGCCGTCATAAACCTGGATCTCGTCGGTTTGCGCCAAGGCCGCCATCGGTGCGGCGGTCAGCGCCAGCGCTATCCACCACGAGCGCGCATGCGGTGCGCGCTGGACATATTTCCGCGTTGAGTTCATTCAGATTTGTTGGCCTTGATGTCAGTTGAGCCGGCATACGAGTATTGACCTCCGGCTTCAAGTCAGTATACTTCAAGCCGTCACCTTTTCTCGGAGCGCATTGGACTGCAAGAGTCCGTCGCCCGCGTCCATCGGCGCGGGAGTATACTGTCTGGACAGCGCAGCCGCGCGTGGAGGCTTCACATGAGATTTCTTGTTCGTCAGGCGACCGTGCTTCTGGCGCTGGGGCTGGCGCCCGCCGTTTTCAGCGACGATGGAAGCCATCTTTTACGCCTGGATCACTACGTTGAGGTGCATTCGGCCGTCCCTGCGATCGCCGGACAAACCACTCAGATCTACTTGCGGGAAGTCGTGGAGCCGGCCACGGTGTTGCGCGGCGGACCCGCGTCCGATCGCGTGGCTCTGTTCATCCACGGAGCCGGCACGCCAGCCGAGGTCTCCTTCGACGTTCCCTACCAGGACTACAGTTGGATGGCCTACCTCGCGCATGCCGGCTTCGATGTGTTCTCCATGGACATGACCGGTTATGGGCGTTCCACGCGCCCGCCCGCGATGAACGATCCCTGTAATCTTTCGCGCGAACAGCAGTCGGCTTTCGTGCCGGCCCTGATCCCCGCGATCTGCACCGCCAGCTACGGTCAGCAGATGACCACTCTTGCTTCGGACTGGCACGACATCGACGCGGTCGTCGACCGGGTCCGCGCCCTGCGTCATGTGGACAAACTGAATTTGCTGGCGTGGTCGTTGGGCGGCCCGCGCTCGGCGGGATACGCGGCTCAACATACGGATAAGGTCGCGAAATTGGTGTTGCTGGCTCCAGCCTACAATCGCGCCGCGAAGGCCGATCCTCCCGCACAGGTACCCGCCAGCGGCGTTGCGATGAATACGCAGTCCCGCGACGAATTCATCGCCAATTGGGATCGCCAGGCCGGATGCCCCGGCCAATACGACCCTGGCGCCCGCGACTCCGTCTGGTCGGAAATGATTCATTCCGACCCGGTGGGCGCCACCTGGGGTACGGGCGTTCGCCGCGCCCCGCAAGTCACAACCTGGGGATGGACCACGGCGGTGGTCGCGAAGACTCAGATCCCTACGCTGATGGTTTCCGGCGCGAACGACAAGCAGGTCAACCCGGAGCGTGTGCGGGAACTCTACACGGATCTAGGCTCGCCCAAGAAGGTGTTCGTCGATCTCGCGTGTTCGTCCCACAACGCCATGTGGGAAAAGAACCACCTGCTGTTATTCAAAGCGTCGCTGGAGTGGCTGACGCAAGGCTCGGTCGACGGCAAACAGGAAGGGATGCTGCGGTTGGGTTACTGATTTCGGCCCGATGCATTGCCCGGATCGCACGGCGCCGCGCCCTCACGTCTCACTGGGCCCGCGCAGGGCGCTATTTTTTCTTGCCTTTTTCTTCCGCGCGCGAGGCCGTCGATGGCGGCACAATCCCGCTGGCTCGCAGATATCCCACCAGGTTTCCGTAGATCTCGTTGCTGTGCACGATCACGTGCAGGTAGGCATAGCTCACTCTGGGCGACGCAGCCGCTTTTTGGTCGTCCATCGTCTCCAGCGCGGCAGCGCAATAGTCGAACGAAGCTTTCAGTGCCTTGCTGACCTCAGCCTTCTCCGCCAGACTCGCGGCCTGCCGCTCGCCGGGCTGGGTCGGTTCGGATCTCAGCACCGCGCAATCCCGGTAGTTTCTCTCGATCGAATGCACCAGCCACTCGGCGAAGGTTCGCTGCCCGGGCGTCAGCCGGAAGCTGTATTTTTCGGCCGGCATGACCTTCGCGCTGGCCTCGATACTGGCCCGGACGACGTCGAAATAACGTTCCCTGGCAGTACTGGTTATATTGTTTTCGGCTTGCAACGAGGCTGAAGCGACCAGGCAGCAGAAAACGACGGTGATTTTCATAAGAGTGATCCGGACCCTTTCAATCAATTGCCTATACTAACAAAGCCACCGGGGTAGCATCCCTTCGAATGTGCTACACGTAACACAGGTCCGGAGTTCCTTATCATTACTGTAGGGGACAGGGGCCATGGATGATGCCAGAGACGAACGCCACACCTAAGCCTTCTCCGCGCTCCGACTGGCCGAAGATGTTGGCGCTGTTGCGCCCTCATTGGAAGACCTTAACCATCGCTCTGCTGGCGGTGCTGGTTGAAACCAGCGCCGATCTGCTCGAGCCTTGGCCGCTCAAAATTATCGTCGATAATCTGCTGCAATCGAAGCCGCTGCCGGGATGGCTGGCGGGCATTGTCAGCCACATGGCGGGACACGACAAGCTCGCGATCTTGAATTTCGCAGTGCTGGCGGTGGCGGTGATCGCGGTTGTGGGCGCCATCGGCTCCTATACCGAAAAGTACCTCACCACCAGCGTCGGCCAATGGGTGATGCACGACATGCGGCGGACGCTTTACCAGCACATCCATCACCTGTCTTTGGCGGAGCACGACGAAAAAAGAACCGGCGATCTGATCAGCCGGGTTACGAGCGATATCGAGGCCGTTCAGGACTTCATCACTTCCGCGCTGCTGGGCATGCTGGTCAGCACGCTCACGCTGGCAGGCATGGTCGCCGTGATGTTCTACATCAATTGGCGCTTCACTCTGATCGCGCTCTCCATCGTGCCGGTGCTCTTCGTGGTCGTATTTTTCTTCACCAAGCGCATCAAGAAAACCTCGCGTGAAGTGCGTCAGAAGCAAGGCGAGCTGCTCACTATTGTTCAGGAAGTGTTCTCTTCCATTCGCGTGGTGAAAGCCTTTGCGCGCGAGGACTACGAACAACAGCGCTTCGAAGAGCAGAGCCTGGAGAACGTCGAAACCGCCTTGCACGCACGCGCCATTAAGGCCAAGCTCTCCCCCGTCGTCGATGTGCTGGCCGCCATTGGAACCTGCCTGGTGCTGGGATACGGAGGGCGCCTGGCGCTGACCGGCCAGCTCTCGACCGGTGTGCTGATTGTGTTCCTGCTGTATCTAGGCAAAATGTACAAGCCCATTCGCGATCTCTCCAAGATGACCGATACCGTGTCGAAGGCGGCCATCAGCTACGAACGCATTCAGGACGTGCTGAACACCGTGAGCCGCGTGCGCGATTCGCCGCGAGCCCGCCGCGCCCCGCGCTTCAAAGGCAAGATCGAATTCGATAAAGTGAGTTTCAGCTACAGCCCGGAACAGCAGATTTTGACTGACGTTAGCTTTGCGGTCGAGCCCGGACAGGTGGCCGCGTTTGTCGGACCCAGCGGGGCGGGGAAGTCCACCATAGTGAGCCTGATCCCCCGCTTCTACGATCCGACCGCCGGCACCGTCAAGATCGACGGCGCCGATATTCGCCGCTTCACCCTGCAATCCCTGCGCGAGCAGATGAGTTTCGTGCTGCAGGATACGGTGCTGTTTCGCGCTCCCGTTTGGCAGAATATCGCCTATGGCAAGCCGGAAGCGCATCGCGGGGAAATCATCAAGGCTGCGGAGATGGCCAACGCCCACGAGTTCATCGAAAAGATGCCGGAAGGCTATGACACCATGGTGGGCGAACGCGGCGTGTCCCTTTCGGGAGGCCAGCGCCAGCGCATCGCTATTGCACGAGCCATTATCCGAAACACGCCGATCCTCCTGCTGGATGAACCCACCTCGGGCCTGGATGCCGCCTCCGAACTGGCAGTCTTCGAGGCGCTCGGCCGCTTGATGGAAGGCAAGACCTGTGTGGTGATCGCCCACCACCTGGCCACCATTCAGCGGGCTGATGTCATATTCGTGGTGCAGGATTCTCAGATCGCAGAGCGCGGGACGCATGCGGAATTGCTCGCCGCCGGTGGCTTGTATGCCGAGCTCCATGGATTACAACTGGGCAGCGTGGAACAGCCGGCGCCGGAGAAGTAGCACACACCGACAGCAGCACGCCGCTCAGACCTTCTCCGCCTAAGGGAGCCGGTTCGAATCCGACTGGTTCGAATCTAGCCGGGTCAAATCCAGCCGGGTCAAATCCATGATGCGTTGCTTGACCACCGTGGCATTGTCCTCGACATCTTTGTCGTTGTACCCGGCTGCCCGGAAAACATCCCGGATCTGGTCGTCGGAGAGGGGCTGGAGCAATTTACCCAGCCAGATGGCATCCGCGATCGGAATATTTTTAACGACTTCCTGCATTTTTGTGCGCTTGGTATAGTTCGGTATGTCAATCGCAGTGAGAAAAAACGGCCGGCTACTAAGAAAGAAATCAACATGGTCCGGCGTCACTTTTTGAATGAACTCCGATTTGCTGTAGTCCTGCGGATTGCTCTTGGAGCGCGTGAGGGGATTTCCGGTTTCGCCAAAAGTCGCGCCGAGATCGCTGACCACGTAGCGGGGACGTTCGCCCTTCACCTGGTAGATGGCATTGTTGACTTCCTTCAGGTCCCAATTGTTGATGAGGGCCATCATGATCCTCAAACCGTTTAACTCTTTGGTTCCGGTGAAGGGATTTTTAAACCAGCTCCAGTTTCCGGCTTTCTTTTCCCCTTTGAGGTATCGCTCCAGACGGACGCCCTGAACCCTGCCGTCCGCCGACACAAACTGACTGCCCCGCTTTAGTTTGGGCATGTTGTCCACGCGCAGTTCCGGAAGATAGTAGTCCTCGTCAGTGAAATAGCCCGCTGCCCATACCAGCCGCGTCGCGGCGGTCTCCGACTTCACCTCTTCGCCGAGTTTGGCCTTCCAGCGGACGCCTTGCTCGTCGACCACGATGAACTTGGCGGCGGTGCCGCCCATGTCCTCTTTGACGAAGGTGAACTTCCCAGAGGGCTGGTGCTCTTTGCCTCCAGCCCCGCCGATCAGATCGAGTGCCCGGATATCGCCCCGGTCAGTCCATAGAACGGGGCTTTGATTAGAGGTTTCTTCTGCTGCGGTCGCTCTGAGTTGCAGGCTAAGAGCGGCGGCAATCAGAACATAAGAGATGTAAAGTCTGCGGTTGGTGGTCATAGGCCTCGCAATGAAGGAGGCACGTCGATGACCATTGAGGCGCTCTCGGACCCCCACACTCCGCATGTCCCTCCCTTTCATCACTGGAAGTTCGACCGCATGTGGTCAAGGTGACTGGGAGCGGTCAACTTCAATGATAGGTTGTACTTGCGGATGTCGGCTCCGGTCGCATTCGCGGTACCCGCAGGAGGGTCATCCGACTGGCATGTGGCGTGCAGCGGTGAGGGGAGGTATAGGGAAAGATACCGCGAAGACGCTGAAAAAGAGGCGCCCCGTGGCCGCAGAGTGGTAAAAGTTACCGCAAAGCGCTGGGAAGATGCTGCGAAGAAAGCTAGAAAGATGCCGCGAAGCGTAATGAAGACGGAGGAACCAGCCTGAAGCTATTAGTGCAGCCCCACGACGGCATCGAGCCTCTTCTATCGGCGATCAAGAAAGCCAAGAAGAGTATCGACATCCTGATCTTTCGCATGGACTGGAAAGAACTCGAGAATGCCTTGAAATCCGCCTCGGGCCGGGGGCTTGCCGTACGTGCGCTTATCGCTCACACCAACCGCGGTGGCGAATCCAAGCTGCGCGCTCTGGAGATGCGTTTCCTGGAGGCGGGGATCACGGTAGGGCGAACCGCGGACGACTTGATTCGTTACCACGGCAAGATGATGATCGTCGACCGGCGCACTCTGTTCCTGCTGTCGTTCAATTTTGTCCACATGGATATCGAGCATAGCCGCGGCTTTGGGATCGTCACCAGAACCGGCAAAGTTGTCCAGGAGGCCATAAAGCTGTTCGATGCCGACCTGAACCGGCAAGCCTATACCGCCGGTGTCAAGACCTTCATTGTGAGTCCCGTTAATGCCCGCACCGAGATCTCTGCCTTCATCAAAAAAGCCAGGAAGCAACTATGGATCTACGATCCCAAGATCGCCGACAAACAAATCCTTAAGCTACTCGAAGACCGCGCCAAGGCCGGAGTAGACCTCAAGATCATCGGAAGCTTGGGAGCCCGCAGCTCCCATCTGCAAGTCACGCCGCTCACCAGCATGCGTTTGCATACGCGAACTATTATCCGTGACGGCCGCCAGGCCTTCGTGGGCAGCCAAAGCCTCCGCCAGCCGGAATTGGATTCACGGCGCGAAATCGGCATGATCGTTGGCGACGCGAAGATCGTGAAAACCTTATTGGCCACCTTTGAAAGCGATTGGGCAGCCACCGGTTTCGACGAGACTCGCGAGGCTGTGAAAGCCGATACGGAAGCGGAGCCGCAACCTTCGGCGAAAGCCACCAAGGCTCTTGCGAAAGAGATGCCGCCGCTAAAAAGCACCCTCAAGAAGGCCATCAAGCAGGCAGTTACAAAAGCCGGCCAGGACTCTCTGGCTCATGGAAACCTCAAATCCACGGTAAAGAGTATCGTCAAGACCGCCATGAAAGAGGCCGTGGCGGAAATGGCCCTAGAGAGTTCGGATAAATAGCCCATGCAACTGGGAGGACTCACCTTGCCAACCGCGAGCCTCCTCATTGTTTTCTCGGCCGTCACCTCCGCGCAGACTCCGCCTCTAAGCCAACAGCCGCCCGGCTTCGATGATTTCACGCAGCGTGTGCAGCAGTACATGAAATTGCGGAAGGCCTTGCCGAATGAACGCACCACCAAACGCCAGGAGCAGATTGTTGACCGCCGGCTTTCGATCGCCGACGCCATCCGGGAGGCGCGCCCCGCAGCCAAGCAGGGCGACATCTTTACGCCGGAGAGCACTCCGGAATTCCTCAAAGTAATTCGCGGCGCCCTGCGAGGAGCCAGCGGGTCCAGCGTCCGCAAGACCATTCGTCAGGGAGAACCCGTCATGGGCGTGCATCTGACCGTCAACGGCCCTTATCCTGAACACCTGCCGAGAACCACTGTACCTCCCACCTTACTGCTGCGCCTGCCGCGGTTGCCCGACAAGCTGGCATACCGAATCGTCGATCACGATTTCGTTTTGCAGGACACCGAAGCTCGGTTGGTGGTCGATTTCATCCCCGGAGCACTGCCTTAAATAAGACAATCTATGCGGCAAATGCAGCGTCTGGCTTTTCTGCTTGTCATATTCCTCAGCCGCCCAATCGCGCCGGCGCAGGACAGCACGCTGCCGCTCAAGTCCGGCTCGGTTCGTTTCGCGGTCATCGGAGACATGGGGACCGGAGAGCTTCCCCAGTACCAGGTCGCGCAGCGCATGCTGGACTTTCACCAGAAATTTCCCTTCACTTTTGCGATCATGCTCGGCGACAATATCTATGGCGGCAAGAGTCCTGCCGACCTCGAAAAGAAGTTCGAGATCCCCTACAAGCCTCTGCTCGACGCCGGCGTCCAATTTTACGCTTCGCTGGGGAACCATGACGATACTAACGAGCGTTTTTATAAATTCTTCAACATGAACGGCCAGCAATACTATTCCTTCAAGAAAGGGAATGTACACTTCTTCGCTCTGGATAGCGATTACCTTGATCCCAAGCAACTAGGATGGCTCGAAAAAGAACTTGCCAATGCCGGAACCGATTGGAAGATCTGCTTTTTCCATCATCCTTTGTACTCCTCCGGCGCGTTTCACGGCTCTTCGACGGAGCTCCGGGCTGTGCTGGAACCTCTTTTATTGAAGTACGGCGTGCAAGTAGTGTTCGCCGGGCACGAGCATGTCTACGAGCGGTTGAAACCCCAAAAAGGAATCTACTATTTCACGGAAGGGGCTTCCGGCGAACTGCGCCTCGGCAACCTCAGGAAAACGGATTTAACCGCGGCAGGATACGACAAGGATCGCTCATTTCTTTCCATTGAAATCAGTGGCGACGATCTTAGTTTCCAAGCCATCTCGCGCACCGGTGTAACCGTGGATTCGGGCAGCTTTCGTCGGCCTGGCGCGGAGCAGCAGGCGCCCTGATGTCCTAAGCTTTCTGGGTGACGGCGTATAAACTCTTGGTGGCCCTGCGGTACGCACGGCGCGCCGCCTTCTCTTTCTCAGCGGCGGCGTGATACTGTTTGCCGGTCTCCTTGGAAGGCCGGTTGACCGCAGCCAGAAGCGCCGCTTTCTTCTCCTGAATGGCTTCCAGATAGGCGTTCAACGCTTTATCGAAGTCGCGCCGAGGCTTAGTTTTCGTGGGAGGCATGGCTTTAACTCTCGCACACTTGCTTTTGGCTAACTCTCCAGAGGCTGGAGCTCCCCCAGCATCGTCGGGACCAACTCCGACACGGTGGGATGAATGTGCATGGCGCGCTGGATCAAGGTATACGGCTTCTTTGCATACATCACGTCGAGGATCGAGTGAATCGCTTCATCGCCGCCAGTGCCTAAAATCGCCGCGCCAAGGATTTCGCGCGTATCCGCGTCCACCAGAATTTTCATGAAGCCCTGCGTTTCGCCTTTTTCGACGGCCCGTCCGACTTTGGTCATGAGACGCTTGCCGATCAGCGCCTTCCGCCCCGTCTTGCGAACCTGCGCTTCCGTCATCCCGGCGCGCCCCAGTGGGGGATCGATATATAGCGCGTAAGCCGTGATGCGGTCGCTCACCCGCCGCGGGTCGTTGTCCAGAAGATTCGCGCCCACGATCTCCGCATCGTTCCAGGAGGTATGCGTAAACCCGCCCTTCCCATTGCAATCGCCCACCGCCCAAATACCCGGAACGTTGGTGCGCAATTGATCGTCGACGCCGATATAGCCGTGGTCGTCCACAATCACGCCGGCTTTCTCCAGACCTAGGTCATCCGTATTCGGGCGGCGTCCCACCGCCAGCAGCACATGAGTTCCGCTGACCTCTTCTGGAGGGTCCGTGCAATCCACTCGTGCCACAATTTCTTCCGCCCGCTTGCTAAAGCCGATGCATTTCGCATTGAGCCGCACGCGAACGCCTTCGCGCTCCACGATTTCCTGCACGGCCGCCGACACATCTTCATCCTCACGCTGCATCAGCCGCGGCCCCATTTCGATGATGGTGACCTCGCTCCCGAATCTCCGGAACATCTGCCCGAACTCCAGCCCGATATAGCTGCCGCCGACGATCATCAAATGCTTGGGAAGAAAGTCGACACCCATCATGGAGCTGTTGGTCAGATAATCGATCTGCTCTACTCCCGGCATTTCCGGGACAATCGCGCGTGCTCCCACGTTGACGAAGATTCGATCGGCGGTAAGCCGCTCCACGCCCACGCTGACTTCGCGCGGCGATTCGAAACGGCAATGCCCCTGGTAAACCGTGCAGTTCTCCAACTTCTTCAGCGAACTTTCGAGTCCGCTTCTCGACTGCCCCGAGATCTCGTCCTTCCGAGCCTTGACCTTTTGCATATCGACGCTCACGGCGCCGTCGATCTTCACGCCGAAGTCCGCGCGCCGCGCCATGTGAGCCGCATAGGCGCTCGCGATCATGGTCTTGGTGGGGATGCAGCCGGTGTTGACGCAGGTGCCGCCAAACAGCTTGCGCTCGACAATCGCCACCTTCATGCCAGACGCGGCCATTCGCCGGGTAAGGAATGGCCCCGCCTGGCCGGTCCCGATCACGATGGCATCGAATTGAGTGCTCATGCGACGATCCAGATCGCGCCGCCGATGGCGATGACGTCTTCGAGAAGCGCGATCGGAAGGTCCTTGCCTCCAATCGCCTTCACCAGCCGCGCCCGGAACTCGTAGCCGCCCAGCGTTCCCGCAACGCCTCCCAGCGCGCCTGCGATAAGACCGCCGGCGTGCCCGTTCGTGAGCGCAGCGCCACACAACGCCCCCGAAACAATCCGGAACAAGAACGGTCCCGGAGCCTTCAGGCTTGGCGTCTTCGGCAGTTTATCGGCAACCAATTCCCCGAGCGCAAGAACGGTGAGAATGTTAGGCGTGTAAGCAAATCCCAGAAATGCGAGCCACGTGTTCTCTAAAGGCAGCCATCCCAGCCGAGCCGCCCAACTCACGACGGCGGGGGCAGTCAGCGAACGCAGCCCTGCGATCACGCCAATCAGAAAGGCTAGAACGTAGGGGGACATGATCCAACCATTTGAGCATGCGCCAGTGCTACTGCGCATCCCGCCCCGCGCGACGCCACCGCGTCCGGTGCAGAGCCCCGCCCCGCCTGCCGCACATGCGCTGGACCACCCACCGCATAGCGTTGCTGCACCCGGCGAGAAACGCCGCAGCGCTTACAGCGCAGCGCTCACGAAGCTCTGCAAGTCCGCTTCCTCCACCGCCGGCTCACCGGGTGCGATATTGTTCAGCCGGCCCTCCTTCATCCACTGCTCCAGCCGCCCCACCAGATAGAAGAGGTGGTCGAACGACTCCACGATAAACAGCAGCGGCTGGTAGTGGTCGATCTCAAAGCTTTGGTTGATAGCCCACTCAAGTTGCATCGGATAACGCTGGACTTCCGGCGACTCAATCGCGTGCTCAATCTCGCCGTAAGAGCTTAACAGGCCGCTCCCGTACACTTTTAATCCGTCAGATGAAGACATTAGCCCGAACTCGATGGTAAACCAGAAGAAACGCGCCATCGCTTTGATGATGCTGGTGACCGTGTGCACTTGCTCCGCCGGGTCTTCGATATCGGCCGCCAAGGCTGCCGCGGTGTGCGCGCACTCGCCGAACCGCACTAGCGCCTCGGCGAAATGCTTGTCGGTATGCATCGGCACGTGACCCGCCACGTCGTGGAAAATATCCGGCTCGGGCAGGTAGTCCAGGTGATCCCCGCGGCGGATCGTGATGGTGGTAGGGAACTCACGGTTGCGCAGGCTGTCGAAAAACAGGAAGGCGGGTACATAGCCGCTGACAGCTTTGGCCTGAAATCCGGTGAGCGGCTGCAGGAAGCGATTGACGTCCTCCAGACGCGGCACCCGGTCATGGTCGAGATTCAGGGCCTCCACCCCGGCTCGGAAATGCCGGTTCGCATAACGCTCCCAGCGGGGAAGCATGCGGCGGTACAAAGTGCTCCATGCCCGATGGTTCTGCTCCGAGTAAAGGTCGTAGGGCTGGTGGATATAGAGGCGCCCATTCTGGCGAGCCTGTTCAATGAAAGGCGCCTCCGTGGTGGTGAGACCCGGCATGAAACATCCCCGTCACTTTGATCATACCGCCAGGCAAACCGTTCCCTTTGTGAAAGCCCCACCGCAAACCCGACAGGCCCATGCCTGTCATCCTAACAACGAGACGTCATGTCTAATAGCGACCGGGTCATGGACCTGTCCAGCTGCCTCAGGCGATTTTCTAAGGGTCCCTAAGTGGAATCCCTCGTTTGTGCGCGCGCCGCCGCTTGCTAGCCTGCAAGTAGAGGTCCTGCATACTGCATGCGCATCCTGGCATTTTTTCTGTTTACTACGACCACCGCCTTCGCCCAAAACCTGACCGAATTCGGCGCCGTCACCGCCGGAAGCACGGTCGGAGGAGCCAGCGGTAAGTCGGTGAGCAACGGCATCACAGCCATCTTCGGAAAGGTGGACCAGCAGACCGCCAAAGCCGCCGCCAAGGAAACCAAGAGGGAGAAGGAACCGCAAGCCGCGGCGTTGAAAGTCGCGCCAGGAACTCCTATAGCCGATCCTGGTGCTGTGCCCCTTCCGCCATCAGCTCCGGCCAAGCGCTCCACGCCTGCGCCCGCTCCCGTCACGCAATATATCGCGCCTAAGGAAGCGACTCGCTTCAGTTCGTTTGCCGACGTGGCGCCTGTGCTCCCCCCTCCGCCGGTGATGTCTCCCGAGGATCTTCGGAGCGTGTCTTTAGGCACCCCCCGCGCAGATGTGCTCAAATACGGTGCGCCTTCCTCGAAAGTTACCATGTTCGAAGATGGCCATCTGGTCGAGCAATACAGCTACCACCAAAATGGCCAAAAGTTCGGCGGTCTCAAGTTAACGGACGGCGTGGTTTCGAGCATCCAGTAGCGTTACGTCTTCGCGGGCGGCGTTAAACTAAGATCATGTCCGCCCAAGCGCAGCCTCGCCTGACTCCAGAGCAATACCTGGATGCGGAGCGGTCTGCAGAATTGCGGCACGAATACTACAACGGACATATATATGCGATGTCCGGAGGTTCCTACCAGCACGCTCAGATTATCGGAGGGTTGGTTCGCGAGCTCGGCAATGCCCTAAAGAAGCGCCCGTGTTCGGTGGTTCCCAGCGATCTGCGCCTCCGTGTTTCGCCGGATGGACTCTACACCTATCCTGACGTCGTGGTCATTTGCGGCGATCCCAGATTTGCCGATGATCGGCGGGATACGCTCCTGAATCCGGCGTTGATCGTCGAGGTGCTTTCGCCTTCCACCGAAGCTTACGACCGCGGTTTCAAGTCGGCCCAGTATCGCACCGTCGAATCGCTGGAAGAATACGCTCTGGTCTCACAGGCTGAGCCGCGCGTTGAGGTATTCCACCGCCAACCCGGCGGCCACTGGATGCTGTCGGAAGCCGTCGGCCTCGAGGCCGTCTGCCATTTCGAGAGCCTGGATTGCGCCATCCCGCTTGCCGAGATCTACGCTAGGGTTACCTTCAGCCCCGACGATCCGCTCGCTTCCATTCGCCCCGCCATGCGACCATGAAGCGATGAAGCTTGGTATCGATTTTGGCACCACGCGCATCGTGGTGGCCGCCGTCGATCGGGGGAACTATCCTCTGGTTCACTTCGAAACTCCCGACGGCGTCTATGATGAATGGTTCCCGTCCCTGGTCTCGCTCCGCCCCGCGAATAGCGGCATGCAACAAGCCGAGCGGCGCTATGGCTGGGAAGCCTGGCAGGGGCAAAGCGAGCCCGGCTGGGTGAATCTTCGTTCCATAAAGCGCTACCTGGAACACGCCGGGCCGGAAACGCGCCTTTCATTGCACGGCACGCAGGTTCCTGTCACCGAGTTGCTTACCGGATTACTGTCTTCGCTGCGCACCGCCCTGGCCGCTCAATTCGGCGCGAAAGAACCATTCGAAGCTATGCTGGGCGTGCCCGCGAACGCTAACACCAATCAGCGATTTCTCACTGTCGACGCCTTCCGCCGCGCTGGCTTCTCAGTGCTGGGGCTGCTCAATGAGCCCTCCGCCGCGTCCATCGAATTCGGTCACCGCCAAAAGGCGAAGGGCCGCATCTTGGTGTACGACCTGGGCGGCGGCACCTTCGACGTCTCGCTGGTATCGGTGGAGGATGGAACCCACACCGTCCTGGCATCCGAAGGCATCTCGAATTTGGGTGGCGACGATTTCGATATCGTGCTGGCGGAACTGGCCGCGGGCCGGGAAGTGCTGCATTCGCTGACGCTCGCCGAAATGTTCCGGCTCGACGAGGAGTGCCGCCGTCAGAAAGAAGCGCTGCATCCCAATTCGCGCAGGATCGTGATCGACCTCGATGTCGCGCGCGAGGGATTGGGCCAGGCCGTCGTGCCCGTGGCCGAGTTCTATCAGCATTGCCGTCCCTTGCTGGATGAATCGCTCGCCCTGACCTTAAAGCTGTCGCGTGGCGAAAATATCGAAGCCCTTTACGTCACCGGCGGCGGCAGCGAACTGCCCCTGGTGACGCGCTTGCTGCGCGAGGAATTCGGACGCAAGGTGACTCGCAGCGAGTATACCCGCGCGGCCACTGCAATCGGTCTTGCGATTCAGGCGGATTCAGCCTCCGGCTACAGGCTGCGTGAGATGTTCACCCGCGATTTCGGCGTATGGCGCGAGGGCCAGGGCGGCGAGCGCATGATCTTCGATCCGATTTTCTCGCGCGGAACGCGCCTGCCCTCGGCCGGCGATGCGCCGCTAGCCGTCAGCCGGGTCTACCGGCCGGTCCACAACATCGGCGACTTCCGCTACATCGAAGCCAGCCACTTGGGCCACCACGGCGAGCCGGCGGGAGACATCGCTGTCTGGGACGAAATTCTATTCCCTTTTGATCCCGCGCTCCGTCATACGTCTTCGCTGGAAGGTCTTCCGGTGTTGCGTTCGGATGCCGTAACCACGGAGGAAATCGAAGAGAGCTACGCGTGCGATGCCGCGGGCGTCGTCAAGGTCACCATCCGCAACCTGACTTCAAGCTACTCCCGCGAATTCCGCCTGGGCCGTTGGAGCGGGAAGGCCGCGGTGGTCGCGCCCTCCGCCGGGAAACGTACCCGTAGAGCCGCGACGTAGAGCGAAGCGCACCCGCGACACGCTACCCTCGTAGAGATGCAAGTGCCAATCAAACGCGCGGTAGAGCGCGTTCCCGGGGGAATGATGATTGTCCCGCTGGTCCTGGGCGCGGTTATCGTCACCTTCGCGCCCGCTACGGCCGGCTTTTTCGGATCCTTCACCGGCGCTCTCTTCACCGGCGCCTTGCCCATTCTGGCCGTGTTCTATGTGTGTCTCGGCGCGACCATCCCCTTCGAGGCTCTGCCCCGAATCGCAAAGCGCGGCGGCGCATTGCTCGCGACAAAAATCATTGTAGGCATTTTGGCGGGACTGGTGTTGGGCCACCTGCTTGGCGAGCGGCCTATTTCGCAAGGATGGTTCGCGGGCATCTCCACACTCGCGGTGGTCGCCGCCATTAACGATACCAACGGCGGCCTCTACATGGCTCTCATGGAACAATGCGGCCGCGCCGAAGACGCGGGAGCGTACGCGATCATGTCTCTCGAAAGCGGTCCCTTCCTGACCATGCTTACTTTGGGAGTGGCCGGATTGTCGGCGTTTCCCTGGCAGACTTTGGTGGGCGCGATTCTTCCGCTGGTCCTGGGGCTCGCGCTGGGCAATCTGGATCATGAACTGCGCATTTTTTTGGGCCGCGCCGCCCCAACTTTGATTCCGTTCTTCGGGTTCGCACTCGGCGCCACGCTGGATCTACACCGCGTGTGGCAGGCTGGGATGCTCGGCCTGGCACTGGGGTTGTTCGTGGTAGCCGTTTCCGGAGCCGCTTTGCTGCTCGCCGATCGCCTCACGGGAGGCACTGGAACCGCCGGACTAGCTGCCGCAACCACGGCCGGGAATGCCGCGGCTGTCCCGGCGATTGTGGCTTCAGCAAATCCGGCATACGCGGAGGCCGCCGCCTCGGCCACGGTTTTGGTGGCGGCAAGCGTCATTGTCACGGCGCTCTGTGCTCCATTGCTGACGATATGGTGGGCCGGCAGAACATCATCGCCGGAGCGGCCCTTACGATGAAGACCGGCGCGGCGCGGATCGTAATGATCGCTGACGATTTATCCGGCGCGGCCGATTGCGCCGTGAGTTGCGCCGTCCAAGGTTTGCGCACAGTAGTTCAGTTGTCCGAAACGCCCTCGCCGGAGGCGGCCCAGGTTTTGGCAATCGACGCGGCTACTCGAAGCATGCCCCCCGACCGCGCGGCCGCCACGATTGCGCGCATCGTTGCAAATTACGAACACGCACCCGGCCGTGTGCTTTTCAAGAAACTGGATTCTCTCTTGCGAGGCCATATCGGTCCTGAACTGGCCGCGATGCGCTGCAGCCGGACTCCGGCTGTGATCGTGATGGCGCCAGCGCTGCCCGCCCAGGGACGCACCACCATCGATGGCTGCCAGTGGCTGAACGGCCAGCGATTGGCGAACGCGGAAGCGCTGCGGCTGCTGGAATCCGCCGGGCTCACGTCCGCCGGGATTGAGCTGGCTCTGGTTCGAAGCGGATCGTGGCAACTGGCGGCCAAGATGGCCGAGCTTGCCGTCCAACGTGATGCGCTGGTCTGCGATGCTGAAACCGAAGCTGACCTGCGGGCCGTTGCCGCCGCCATCGCAGCCTTGCCGCGGGCAGGATGGGATCACTCGATTATTTGGGCGGGTTCCTCGGGGTTGGCTCGGCACATCCCCGAAGCCATGGGGATTGCCGGCGACTCGGGTCCGGTGGAAGAGCCGCACTTCCGCGGTCCCATTCTTCTGGTTGTCGGAAGCCGCGCCCCTTTGGCGCATGAGCAGGCTAGCGAAGCGGGGCGAACTGCTGGGATGACTACGGTGCTCCTGGCGCCGGAGGCCCTTCGTGAGGGCCGCGGCTCTGCACTCGGCAACGCGCTTGATTCCGGAGACGATGTGGTGGCCGTGATCGAGCCGCGTGACGCGACGACTGAAGATCCTCACCTCTGTGCATCACTGGCGTCCTGGGTTTTACCGCATATGGACAAAGTTGGCGCGCTTATCGCGACCGGTGGAGAGACGGCCCGCGCCGTTCTCGCCGCGTCGAATATCACAGGTCTTCGCCTATCGCGAGAGCTCGAGCCCGGCGTTCCGCTAGCCGTCTCCGCCGGAGCGCGCCAGATACCAGTGATCACGAAATCCGGGTCTTTTGGCAACCGCTCCACTCTCGCCAATTGCGTACGCGTGCTCCGTGCACTGAAACTGGAATAGATAATGCCTGGACCTCGAATTGCAATTACCATGGGCGACGCCGCCGGCGTGGGTCCCGAAATCATTATGAAGAGCCTGCGGCATCGCGACCTTTATGCGCGGTGCCGTCCGGTTGTAATCGGCGACGCGGGGCGCTTGCGCGCCGCCGGCCGCATTGTCGGAAGTGAACTCCAAGTGGCTTCTATCGAGAACCGCGAGCCGGATCTTGCACATGTTGGTGAGCGGCCCGGCACAGTCGATTGCATCGATCTCGCGCTTATCCCGACGGATCTCCCCTGGGGAAAACTTTCAGCCCTGGCGGGAGACGCGGCCTTTCGCTATATCCAGGCCGCCACAGAACTGGCCATGGCCGGGAAAGTCGCGGCCATCTGCACGGCGCCTATCAACAAGGAAGCGCTTCACGCAGGCGGGCACGTTTATCCAGGGCACACGGAACTCCTTGCAGAACTGACGGGGACTCCCGAGGTGTCGATGATGCTTACCGCGCCCAACCTTCGCGTGATCCACGTCACCACCCACATGGGACTTCTCGATGCCATCGACCGCATCGAGCCTGGGCTGGTTGGCCGCACCATCGCACGCGGCCACGAGGTATTGGTTCGCGCCGGTATTCCGCGGCAGAAGATCGGCGTGTGCGGAATTAATCCGCATGCCGGTGAGAACGGATTGTTCGGCCGCGGCGAGGAGGAATCCAAAATCATTCCGGCCGTCGAAGCGTGCCGCGCCAAGGGCTGGGATATCGAAGGACCGTTGCCTGCCGACACGCTGTTCTACCGCGCCGGCCGCGGCGATTTCGATATGGTGGTGGCGATGTATCACGATCAGGGGCACGGTCCGGTGAAGGTCCTCGGCCTCGAAGCCGGCGTGAACATCACCATCGGGCTGCCCGTGATCCGCACGTCAGTCGACCACGGAACCGCTTTCGACATCGCCGGCACCGGCAAGGCCGACGAACGAAGTCTGCTCGAAGCGCTGCGGCAAGCGATCGCCCTGGCCCCTGCCGATTCGCGATAAATAGGGACGGAGCGCTCTGTCCCTATTTATCGCGGCATCAAAGCAACTCGCTCCAGACCCGCGCCCTTTGCAATGTCGATCACCTCGGCGATCGGTTGGAAGTCCAGGTCTTTGTCCGCGCGCACAAAGATGACATGATTGGGAGCGTTTTTGAAAGCAGTTCTTAGACGGGCGTCCAGATCTTCCAGAGCGAGGGACTCTTGGTTGAGGCGCACCGTTCGGTTTCCGAATACAGTTACTACAATGTCGTCCCGCGGCGCAGACGCCCTTTCATCTGACGATTCGGGAGCCGAGGTTTTCAAGCCGTGTGAAAGCTGCGGCGTCACCAGCAGGAAGATGATGATAAGGACCAGCAGAATGTCGATCATCGGTGTCACATTCATTTCTGCTTTCTGGCGGGAGTTTCCACCAACTGATATCGCCATTTGTCGGCTCCTTGGCTTCTTGGACACTACCTGCCAAGGGAAAGTTCCTGCAAGATGGCGGGAGGCGCGGTGTGGTGCCTCCTAATTGCCCGATGCCTGATAATTGGAGAAGTGGTCATCGATCCCCAAGCGGTCCCCGTCTCCATCGCCTATCAACTGCTCACCAGCGCCGTGGTTCCGCGCCCGATCGGTTTCATCTCCTCGCTTTCCCCGGAAGGCGTCGCCAACCTCGCGCCCTTTAGCTTCTTTAACGCCGTGTGCGGCGATCCGCCCATGATCATGTTCTGCGCGTCCAACCGTCATCCGCTCAAGGACACGCTGCGCAACGTCCAGACCACGCGCGAATTCGTGGTCAACATCGTGACCGAAGACATCGCGCAGCAAATGAACCTGACCGCCGGCGATTATGCTTCCGACATCAGCGAATTCGGCGTCTCCGGACTCACGCCCGTCGCCAGTGACATCGTCCAGCCCCCGCGCGTTCTCGAATCACCGGTCAACATGGAATGCAAAGTCCACGACATCATCAAAGTCAGCGGTAAGCCGATGGGGGGCAGCATCGTGATTGGGGAAGTGATCCGTTTTCACGTGCGGGATAGTATCATTGACAAAGACATGTTCATCGATCCCGACAAACTCAAGCCTGTCGCGCGTTTGGGCGGCCCCTCCTATAGCCGCATCCGCGAGCGCTTTGACATGACCCGGCCCGTGGTCAAAAAATAGCGGAATGGCTCTCTTAAAAACTCCCTTGAACGCCGTGCATCGCAGCATGGGCGCGAAGATGGTCGACTTTGGCGGCTGGGACATGCCGGTCGAATACTCGGGCGTCCTCGACGAGCACCGCGCCGTGCGCGAGCGCGTCGGCTTGTTCGACGTCAGCCACATGGGTGAAATCGAAGTGCGCGGTCCGCAAGCGCTGGATCTGGTGCAGCACGTCACCGTGAACGACGCGTCGAAACTCAAACTCGGGCAAGCGCAATACTCGGCGCTGCTCTATGCAACCGGCGGATTTGTGGACGACATCCTGGTGCACAAAGTCGCTGACGAACACTATTTTCTGTGCGTCAACGCCTCCAATCAAGATAAGGATTACGAACACATCGCTGCCAATAATCACTTCGAGGCCGCCGTCGAAAACGCTGGACCGCGCTTCGCCCAGCTAGCCGTGCAAGGACCGTTCGCCACCGGCATCGTACAAAAATTCACCGACATTAACCTGACGCCCGTCAAGCGTTATCATTTCGTCGACGGTCATTTCTCCGGAGTGCCGGCGCGCATCGCCCGTACTGGCTACACTGGCGAAGACGGCTGGGAAATTTACGTCGCTCCCGAACACGCAGTCCGCCTGTGGAACGAAATTCTTGCGGCCGGAGCCGAGTTCGGAATTCTCGCCTGCGGCCTGGGCGCGCGCAACACCTTGCGCATGGAGTCGGCGATGCCGCTCTACGGGCACGAAATCGACGCCACCATCACGCCCTGGGAAGCCGGGCTTGACTGGATTGTTAAACTGGGAAAGGGTGACTTCCTGGGCCGCGAGGCCCTGCTGAAGCAAAAGCAACAGGGGATTACTCGCAAACTGACCGGGTTTGAAGTGAAGGGCCGCGGGATCGCCCGCGATGGTTATGAGATCCTGACAGGTGGCGCGGGAACTGGTTGGGTGACCAGTGGCGGTCCGGCGCCGGCATTAAACAAAAACCTCGGAATGGGTTATCTTCCACTGCATCTGGCCGAGCCCGGCAACGCCATCGAAATCTCGGTGCGGGGCCGCGGTGTGGAAGCCGTCACCATCCCGATGCCTTTTTATAAGCGAGCGAGGTAGGAAATGTATCCGGAAAACTTTCGTTACACCAAAGAGCACGAATGGGTGCACGTTGAAAACGGAGTCGGCACCATCGGCATCACCGACCACGCGCAGCATGAACTGGGCGATATCGTCTATGTCGAAGTGCCCAAAGTCGGGGCCCATGTCGAGCAGGGCAAGAGCTTCGCGGTAGTCGAATCCGTCAAAGCCGCCAGCGAAATCTACGCGCCGGTGTCGGGCGAAATAGTGGAAGCGAATGACGCTCTTACCGCCACTCCGGAATTGCTCAATTCAGATCCGCATGTCGCAGGGTGGATTGCTAAAATAAAATTGTCCGTCCCGGAAGAAATCGATCGGCTCCTTTCTCCAACCGATTACCAAGCCTATCTGGGAGAAGGGTAAATGATCGTTGCGCTACCTACCTAAGTCAGATGCAGAGCGTCGCGAGATGCTCGACACCATTGGTCTTTCGAAGATCGAAGACCTGGTGGCACACCTGCCCGCTGCCGTTCGTTACGATAAACCGCTGGCCATCGCGCCGGGACGCAGCGAATACGACATCTTGGATTATTTCAAGGCGCGCGGCTCGGAAAACGCCATTGCCGGCGGGAACGGTTACGCCTGCTTCCTGGGCGCGGGGGTCTACAATCATTACCGCCCCGTGATGGTGGATACAGTTGTATCGCGTGGCGAATTCCTGACTTCTTACACCCCGTATCAAGCCGAAATCTCGCAAGGCACGCTCACCGCGATCTTCGAATTTCAAAGCATGATCTGTCAGTTGACCGGCATGGATGTTGCTAACGCCTCCATGTACGACGCGTCCACCGCGGTTCCGGAAGCCGCCATGATGGCGATCCGGGCGACAGGCCGCAGCCATATCCTGACTGCCCGCAGCGTGCATCCTGAATATCGCGAAGTCCTGCATACTTACACGCAGCATCAGGGCATTCCGCTCGATGAGTTCGACTACGACGTTGCCTCGGGATTGCTCGATATCGAGGGCTTATCGCGCAGCATCACGAAAGACACAGCCGCCGTCATCATTCAGACTCCCAACTTCTTCGGGATCGTCGAAAACGTCAAGCAAGCCGCAGCCATCGCACATGAGCACGGCGCGCTGCTGGTCGTTGTGTTCTCCGAAGCCGTATCGCTGGGATTGCTGGAACCGCCGCGGGATGCCGATATCGTCGCCGGCGAATTGCAATCTTTCGCCATCCCTCCCAGCTACGGCGGACCCTTCGCTGGAGTGATCGCCTGCAAAGAAAAATGGATTCGCCAGATCCCGGGCCGCCTGGCCGGCGAGACGAAAGACGCCAATGGCAATCGCGCGTTCTGCCTGACTCTCGCGACCCGCGAGCAGCACATCCGGCGCGAGAAGGCGACTTCCAACATCTGCACCAATCAGGCGCTGATCGCCCTGATGGCGACCGTGTTTCTCGCGGTCTACGGCAAGCAAGGTCTGCGCGAACTGGCAGTGCAGAATCTGTCCAAAGCGCACTACTTGGCAGGCAAGCTCAAGCCGCATTTCAGCGGGCCGTTCTTCAACGAATTCGTGGTGCAGGCCGGTTCGAAGAACGTCGCCGAGATCAATCAGGCGCTCGAAGCGAAGAAAATCATCGGCGGATTGGCGCTCGAGAAGTTCTATCCGGAACTCAAGAACACTATGCTATTGTGCTGCACTGAAATGAGCAGGAAATCGCAGATGGATCAGGTAGCAGAGGCCTTCGCATGATCAAGAAAGTCCGCACCCATCCCACGCAGAACGAGCAACTGCTGTTCGAAATCAGCTCGCCTGGCAAAAACGGATATCAGCTTCCCGACCTTGACGTGCCCACCATCGACGCCGTTGAAGCGCTGGGGGCAGGCAACACCCGTACCGAGATCGAAGACTTTCCGGAAGTGAGCGAAGTAGACGTCATCCGTCACTTCACGCGTCTTTCCACCTGGAATTTTGCCATCGACCTCGGCCTGTATCCCCTCGGCTCCTGCACGATGAAGTACAATCCGCGCATCAACGAACAGGCTGCGCGCGTCGACGGCATGGCGTGGATTCATCCCTATCAGCCCGACTCGCTCTCACAAGGCGCGATGCAGGTGTGCGCCGAACTGGAGCGCTGCCTGCTCGACATCACCGGCATGGACGCGATTACTCTGCAGCCCGCCGCCGGCGCGCATGGTGAGTTCACCGGCATTCTGCTGATTCATGCCGCTCTCGCCGCTCAGGGCAACCCGCGCAAGAAGCTCCTGATTCCGGATTCGGCTCACGGCACTAACCCCGCGACAGCGCACATGGCCGGCTACGCGGTTGAAAATATCGCGTCCAACGCCCGCGGCATGGTGGATACCGAAGCCCTGGCGCGCGCCGTCACCGAAGATGTCGCCGGGATCATGATCACCAATCCCAGCACCATCGGCGTGTTTGAGGAAAACATCGCCCAGGTGGCCGACATTATGCATTCGAAAGGCGCTCTGCTCTACATGGATGGTGCCAACATGAATGCGCTGGCGGGAATTTCGCGTCCGGGCGATTTCGGCGTCGACGTGATGCACTTGAATCTGCACAAGACGTTCTCCACACCGCACGGCGGCGGCGGACCTGGCGCCGGCCCGGTAGCGGTGAAGCAGCACCTAGAGCCATTTCTGCCGATCCCGCGGCTGGCGCGCGTGGGCGAACAATGGACCTGGAATTACGACCGGCCGCAATCTGTCGGCCGCGTGCGCGCGTTCTACGGTAACTTCGGTGTGCTGGTGCGCGCGCTGGCCTACATCATGGCGCATGGCGGCAACGGCCTGCCGCGCGCCACCTACGACGCGCTGCTCAACGCCAACTACATCCGCAAACTGCTCGAGCCGTATTACGATCTGCCCTATCGCGAACCCAGCATGCACGAGTGCGTGTTCAGCGACGCCCGCCAGTCGAAACTTGGTGTCGATACCATGAGCATCGCGAAACGCCTGATCGATTACGGATTCCATCCCTACACGGTGGCGTTTCCGTTGATCGTCAAAGGCGCGCTGATGATCGAGCCCACCGAGACCGAGAGCAAGCGCGAACTCGATCTCTTCGCCGACGCCATGATTTCCATCGCCAAGGAAGTGGAGGAGACGCCGGAACTGGTAAAGACCGCGCCGCACACCACGCGCACCGCGAAGGTGGACGAAGTTACCGCAGCGCGGAAACCAATCGTTCGCTGGAAACGGTCTAGCTGAGGTTTACTCGCAGCGAGGAGAGATCTTCTCCTGCCGTGGAACTCGCTCGCAATCCTCAGCGGGACATCGTTCGAGCTGGATTGGCGCATAGGTCCAATCCAGGTTCTTGAAGACGCTGTAGTGTGGCAAGAACTCGCGGTAATATCCGTCCTTTGAGATAGCGATGACATAGCTTCCGGGCTTTAGTTTGGCGAAAATAAACTCGCCTGCTTAGTT
>Ga0207674_10001791_pt1 | contig 27406 bp, 25 predicted proteins | sample KBSCornC72_FD_184303 | JGI IMG/M metagenome (GOLD analysis project Ga0207674, IMG submission 184303) | Corn rhizosphere microbial communities from Kellogg Biological Station, Michigan, USA - KBS Corn C7-2 (SPAdes) (version 2) | ecosystem: Host-associated > Plants > Roots > Rhizosphere > Soil ...
GTCCGCTGCCTAGACCGCCTCTTCCTGCAGGTCAAGCATGGCCCGCCAGACGGCAATCCACGCCCCAGCCTGCTGCTGGAACACCCACAGATCTCGGCCCGCTGCCCGGTATCGTTCTCCTGAACGCAGGTAGACCATCTCATAGCGAAAGGTGATCACAGCCGTGTCTCCGGCGACATCGATCTGCTGATCGTGCTCATGGAATTCATGAATGGTCGCGTTTTGGCAAAAGTCACGGAACCCGGCAAGAAAGTCTTCCCGGCCCTGAACCTTCCCGGCGAAATCGGGGAAGAACATGACAATTTCCGAATGCACCAGTGGCGCGAGGTCCTCGACCCGGCCCTTGAGCCACGCCTGATTGATCTGACGCATCGCTGCCACGGCATTCTCGCGTTTCGATTCGTCCATGATCTGCTTCTGATCATTTTAGTGCGGGCTTCCCCCGGCGTGTATTCTTGAACAAGAGCTTTCCTTGATCGCCTCGTCGCGCCAATCCGCCGCCCGCGCCGCGAATCTTCGCCGCATCCTGCGCGTCGCTTCCGGCAACGCGCTGGAGATGTACGATTTCCAGATCTTCGGCTTCTATGCTCCGGCGATCGCGCACGTCTTTTTCCCTGGCACCAGCGAGTATGCATCGCTGATGCTGTCGCTTTCCACCTTCGGCGCCGGTTTCTTGATGCGCCCGCTGGGAGCGGTCGTGCTGGGTTCCTATATCGACAAGCACGGCAGGCGCGCAGGCTTGCTGTTGACGCTTACCTTAATGGCATTCGGCACGCTCTCGATCGCCGTCCTCCCGGGCTATGCGGTCCTGGGCTTGGCCGCTCCTCTGCTGGTGCTGCTGGGCCGACTGGTGCAGGGATTTTCCGCCGGAGTGGAACTGGGAGGCGTCGCCGTATACCTCTCGGAGATCGCCCCGCCCGGACGCAAAGGTTTCTACGTCAGTTGGCAATCCGGCAGCCAGCAAGCGGCCGTGATGTTTGCCGCCGCTCTGGGGATCGCGCTCGCGACTAATCTTTCCAAGGCACAGATGGCCGCCTGGGGATGGCGCATTCCACTGCTGGCCGGATGCGCGCTTTTGCCGCTGCTTTTATTGCTGCGGCGTTCCCTGGAGGAGACTCCCGCATTCCTCGCCAGAAAGCGGCACCCCGGTACGCGCGAGATTCTGGAATCGCTGCTGGCCAACTGGCGAATGGTGCTGCTGGGGATGATGATGTCGACCTTCAGCACCGTCTCCTATTACTTTGCGACGGTTTACACGCCCACCTACGGCGGCTCCGAACTCCACTTGCCGCCGACCGGGACGCTGGTCGTGACTCTCGCAGTGGGTTTGTCCAGCTTCATCCTGCTACCCTGTTCGGGTGCGTTGTCCGACCGCATCGGCCGCCGTCCGATTGTGATCTTAGCTACCGTCGCGGCATTGCTAACGGCTTATCCATCGCTCGCCTGGCTATCGAGCGCGCCTTCCTTCGCTCGCCTGCTCGCGGTCGAGGTTTGGTTCGCGTTTCTCTTTGCCGCCTACCAGGGCGCGATGTCCCCGCTCATGGTCGAAATGATGCCCGCCAAGATGCGGACCACCGGGTTCGCTCTGGCCTACAGCTCGGCCACCGCCGTGTTTGGCGGATTCACGCCCGCCGTTTGCACCTATCTAATCCATGCCACGGGTAACCGCGCGATGCCCGGAGTCTGGCTATCGCTCGCCGCCGCCATCGCCTTATCCGCGGTGCTGTTTGTGACGGCGCGCGGCAGTACGAAGGTGCGGGTAACTCGAATCGCGACTGAAAACGTCCAATAGATGGCAGTCGAACTGCAGGTAGCAGTTGCGACTCTCTCATATGTGGACGCATTTGTTTCAAATTATCCTTACCGGCGTTGGACTTTTTGTGGTTCCGCTAACAGTGGTGGCCGCCATGGCAGGCGCATTGGCATTGGCGGACCGGCTTTTTCACTCGCGCTAGCCCCCGCGCACATCTAGCCTGGGTAAAATCACGGACGCTGGGTTAAATCGCTCAGGGAAACCCATACGGACTAAACGGTAGGCAGAGCGGCCAACGGCTCAATTGGCGTCCGGCCTCTTAAACGCTCAGTACTGGACAAGGTGCATTCCGGATGATCCCGTAAGAGTGGGTGCGCAGCCTTCCCAGGGTCTCTTGCAGAGCGCCTCGGCCAATGATCACCAGGTCGGAGCCGTGCTGCAGCGCTTCCTGCCGCACCACATCCGGCACCGTGCCCGCGCCGACGCACACCGGGACTTCTATGTCGGCGGCCTTTTCCAGATTCTGGATGGTACGCCGAGCATTCTCGCGAAGGGTTTCTTCAAACTCCTGGTCCATCTGCCTCTCGGGCCACGCTTCGATACTGGGTACCGCGTGCACCAGCCGTAAGGCCGCGCCCAGGTTCTTACACAACCCCGCCGCCCAGCGCATGAGTTCGATACTCGCTGGATTGGTGTCTACGGCGCATAGAACCCTGCGCATTGCGATATGATTGTGATCCGCAGCTTCGCTGCTGTGGGCTGCCGTCCAGACCGGCACGTGACTGTCATGCAGCACCTTGGACGTAACCGACCCCAATAACAACTGGCGGAAGGGCCCGTATCCGTGCGTGGGCATCATCACCAAATCCACTTTGTGGGCTGCGACGAAATCGGTGATCTCGCGCGCAGGATCGCCCAGTATCGCCACCCGATCCACAGGGAGGCCGGCGAACTCGGTGGTGAAAGTATTGTCAAGCTGAACCTTCACGTCATCCAGAATCAATTGCGGGTCGATGATCGGCGCAGCTTCCAATCCGCCTGTAAAGTACGGGTGCGCCACTGAAATCAGGGTGATCTTGGCGCCGTTTCGGCGAGCCATTTCGGCCACAAAGGGAACCGCGGTATTGCAGCGGTCCGAAAAATCGATCGGAAAAAGAATGTGCTTGAAATTGGGCATCTTCTCGTGCCTCCTTGAAGTGGACGAAGGTGCAATTTTCTTGCCACGCACCTTAAGAACAAAGCCGCCGCAATCGCCCGTATTCTCTGAGAATTCCAGCGGAATCGCGTAACCAATTGGGGGAAGGGACTCTATTGTCACCGGCCGACTGGTGTAAAATCGCACAGCGTGGCGCCCCGGCCGCACCGGCTTCTTAACGGGCCTTCGCGTGCAGCGCGCATAATGGAGACACAAGGAGCCATTGTGATCACAAGATATCGGACTGGTCTGGCGTTCGGTGCGATGCTATTTGCGGGGAGTGTTTGCGCGGCGCAGAGTTCCCACCGCGAGAAGGCCAAACCGACCCCTTTGATCGATTCCATTCAGGGCCCGGACTTATACAAAGCGTACTGTGCATCGTGCCATGGTGCCGGCGCGAAAGGTGACGGCGCTATGACTGCGTCGCTCAAGGTCAAACCGTCCGATTTGACTCGCATCGCCGCCCGCAACGGCGGCACGTTTCCGCTGATGCGAATCGAAAGAATTATCTCGGGCGAAGAACTCCCGCCCAGCGGGCACGGCAGCAGCCAGATGCCGGTCTGGGGGCCTATTTTCTCCCGCGTGGACCGCGACCAGGATCTGGGCCGTGTTCGCATCGATAACCTGGCCCGCTACCTTCGAAACATCCAGGTGAAGTAGTTCGGGCGCAGAAGCGCTGCCGGATGCGGCCTGTCAATTGCATATCCATGTTGCGAGGAGACGCATGATGGCAAGTATCCTGGTTCAAAAAGTAGAGGACACTAAGCGGGAGACCGCTCCGGCCCTCAAAGCTCTACAAGACACGGTCGAGATGGTTCGCCAAAGAGCCTTTGAATTGTTCGAGCACCGGGGCTATGCTCCCGGCAATGAGCTGGCAGATTGGGTTCAAGCCGAGCGAGATCTGTTTTGGGTGCCGCAGGCCGAGTTATCCGAGACCGACCGCGAAGTCGAAATAACCGTAGCGGTGCCGGGCTTCGATCCTCAAGAGGTTCATGTGACCGCACAGCCCGGGGAGATTGTAATTCGGGGTGACCACGAAAAGCGCACAGAGAGAAAAGAGAGAGGTGTGCTATACAGCGAATTCGACGGGAAGGCTCTATACCGGCGGTTCGAGATCGCGCAGCCAATTGATGTGAGCCATGTAACCGCCAACGTCGAGAATGGGATGTTGACCGTCAAGGTTCCCAAAAAAGCGCCTCAAACGATCCCAGAGAAGAAGAGCGCCTCGGCGGCGTAGCGGTAAATTCAAGAAGATTCCTCGCCCGCTCAGCGAACTGGCGGGCGACTCCCGAAATGTCACTGGCGGCCGGATGATCGAAGCTTGCAACGCGCTTCGTAAGATGATCGTGGACCCCAAAGTGCACTAAGCTAGGACATAAATGCCCGACCGACCTGCGCCGAAGCCCGAGGGCACGACTTTGGAGAGGCGCCTGTCCCTGCTTTTAGAATCGTTGCCCGATGCGATTTTCGAAGTGGACGCGGACGGCTGCATCGTGCTCGCGAACACGGAGGCCGAGCATATGTTCGGGCGGTCCCGCGAGGAGTTGCTGGGATTGCAAGTAGAGGCGCTCATTCCCGAGCGCTTCCTCCACCACCATGTCTCCCACCGCGCCCGCTATAGCGCCCACCCGGTGCGGCGTCCGATGGGTGCCGGTCTGGATTTATTCGCGCTGCGCAAGGACGGCACTGAATTTGCCGTGGATATTAATTTGAGCCCTCTGGAGGGCGTGGAAACCGGCCGGGTACTCTGCGTGATTCGCGATGTGAGTTCCCGGCGCGCGACTGAAGAGAAGATCAAGGTGCTAAACCAAAACCTGGAGCGGCGTTCATCGGAATTGGCGGCGGCCAATGCCGAGCTTTCTCAGCAGAACCGGGAAGTGGAACGCGCCAATCGGCTGAAGAGTGAATTCCTGGCCAGCATGAGCCATGAGTTGCGGACTCCGCTCAATACCATTCTTGGCTTCTCCGAACTGTTGTCGGAGGAACGCGCCGGCGTTCTCAACGAAAAGCAGAAACGCTTCGTAACCCATATCCAGCGCGATGCTCATCATCTGCTGGAGCTGATCAACGACATTTTGGACTTGTCGAAGATCGAGGCCGGCCGTTTGGAACTGCGCCTCGAATCGTTCGCGATGGCTGTGGCCGTCGCCGAAGTCCTCACCAGTATCCGTCCGCTGGCCGCAGCCAAGAACATAGCAGTCGACAGCGATGTCGATACCAGTTTGATGCTGCAAGCGGACCGCCTCCGTTTTAAGGAGATCCTCTACAATCTGCTCAGCAATTCCATCAAATTTACCCCGGCTGGCGGCCGGATCTGGATTGAATCGAGAGTCGAGCGCGGATCGGTGCTTTTCCTGGTCGGCGACACCGGAATTGGCATCGCTCCCCAGGATCAACGGGAGATTTTCGAGAGCTTCCGTCAGGCCAGCGCCACGACCAAGGGTGTGCGCGAAGGGACCGGTCTGGGGCTCGCCATCACCAAGCGGCTGGTGGAGCACCACGGTGGAAGGATCTGGGTGGAAAGCGAACCCGGCAAGGGCAGTCGTTTCTTTTTCACTTTGCCAATCAATGGCGAACCCGCAGCGGGCGACGAAACCGAGCCGAGTGCGGAGACGACGCCAGCCGGACCCCTGCTTCTGATCACCAGTCATCACGCGGCCTGGCGCGAAGAAGTCGCCCATTTGCTGGAGCGCGAGGGGTTCGCGACCAATATCGCAGCATCCGGCGCGGACGCGTTTCACAAAGCCAAAGGGCTTCGGCCGGATCTGATCCTTCTCGACATGGACCTGGCGGGAAAGAGTGGATGGGAAACCTTGCACGATCTGAGAACTGCTCCAGTGACGGCCGGCATCCCGGTGATCATCGTGTCGACGGCTGACGAGCGAAAGATGGGTGCGGCACTGGGCGCGGCGGCATGCCTGACTAAGCCACTTGCGAAAGATTCGTTGCTTCGCGCGGTGAGCAAGACACTCAAGTTGGACGACTCGCTGCGGGTATTGATCGTCGACGACGATCCCGAAACCCGGCAGCTCATCGGCGATACCCTCGAGGCGGATGGTCACACTCCGCTGACGGCGGGTAATGGAGACGAGGCGCTGCGAATTCTCGGGCGCTCGCACATCGACGCCATTGTTCTTGATTTGCTGCTGCCAGGGCGCAACGGCTTTGAAATACTGACGGAAATCCGGGCGCGGAGAGAATGGAATCGTATTCCCGTGATGGTGCTCACCGTAAAAGATCTGGATGAGCGTGAGCGGGACACACTGGCGGCTCAATCGGCGACTGTATTTATGAAGGGAACCGGTTGGCGGCCGGCGCTGCTGGCGAATCTCCGCCGCCTCGCCGGAAAGAGTTCCGGAAAGAGGGTCCTGGTGGCGGACGACAATCCTGCTGGCCGGGAACTGGTGCGCGAGATTCTGGAGGACTTGGTTTCGAACCTGGTGGAAGCGGAAAACGGATCGGACGCTTTGGAGAAAATCCGCCGGGCGCCGCCCGATCTGGTGCTCTTGGATATACAAATGCCGGAGATGGATGGCTTTCAGGTTCTGCGCGAGATCCGCCGCGATCCGGCGCTTAAGAGTCTGCGGGTGGTCGCTCTCACCGCTTTCGCCATGCAAGGTGACCGGGAGCGGGCGCTTGAGGCCGGCTTCGATGATTACATTACCAAGCCGGTAACTGCCGCCAAACTAAAAGCACAATTGGACGCTGCAGCCGCGGTGAGCAAATAGCTGTTGTCGTCTTCCTCCGCCCAGAAGCGCCGCAGGCGGACGGACCGTGAAGAGCCTAACGCGGCGATCCCAGATATCGCTTGCGCATTTTCGCGACGATCGTGAATTCCGGATCCACTACGTTCGAGATTTCGTACTCCATCCCTTGACCCAGCAGCAGGCTGGCGCCGCGCTCGTCGAACCCGTAACTCGCCATCAGCCAGCGCAGCAGCTCGGTAGTCGCGTGCTGCAAGGCTTCATTGAGCGCCCGCGAACTGCCCAGCACCATGATGTAGTCCTGCGTTTCAAGGCGCGGCCAGTTGATTTTTTTACCTTTTACCAGATCTACCGAGAATTCGACGTCAAGCGAGGTCTCAATCGCACTGCCCACCACTTCGCCGTCGCCCTGCCGCGCGTGGCCGTCGCCCAGGAAGAACAGCGCGCCCGGCTCGAACACCGGCAGCATCACCGTCGCGCCTGCGCCCATGCCGTTGTAGTCCATGTTCCCGCCGAAGTTGTCGGCGGTGCTGGTAGGAATTGCGGCGTGGTTGTCCGGAGCGGTGCCGATACAGCCCAGCATCGGGCGTAACGGGAGCTCGATGCGCGGTCCCTTGAAATCGGCCGGATCGCTATAGGCTACGCCCTTTTGCTTGTCGATGTGCCAGGTCGCCATCTTGGCTTCGCGCAGGGCTTCGCTCCGCAAAAAATCCGGGTCGGCGGTGTAAGGGGCTAGTAGCGACGCCGACCACCCGGTAGCCCGGTTGGTCTCCAGGCGCAAGAGGTGAACCACCAGCGTGTCGCCCGGTTCAGCGCCTTCGATGTAGAACGGGCCGGTCTCCGGATTGGGCCGTTGGCCGCGCTGCACTCCTGCCGCATCAAAGCCGCGCGCGTCGATGGTCGATGTGATCACGTGGTCGCCCGGCTTGATATGCAGCACTGGCGGATGTGCACCTGAAAAAGTGTTGTAGAATTTCGTCGGCGTAAATTGGTGGGTCTCAGCGAAAGCAGTGACAGCCAGCACCACCGTCAGGAACAGTTTCATACTCATCCTCCAGTTTGGATCAGTATACCGAAAAGGCTTCGCGAGAACGTCATCGATACTGCATCATCGCATCCACCATCCCGCGGCCGTCACGCGTCCTTGTGCCAAATCAGAAAGGATTGTAATATACACGTTGTCCTACGACACACGCAGTCATAGAAAGGACCGGACAACATTTATGCGGCTGAGAGGCCTAGAGAACTTATGCTCCAGACGAATGCCGACAGCCATCAAAGTCATGGTCTTCCCGCTGATAGGCGCCGGGCTGGCAGTCGCTCAGCCGGCCTCGGCGGACAAGCCCCTTCTGGCGGAACAGGTCTTCAAGAACATTCAAGCGCTCAAAGGGATTTCCGTCGACGACTTTCTCCAGACCATGGGAATCATGACCGCCGCCCTCCAATTCGACTGTGCGGATTGTCACATCAATGCCGGCACCAGCGCGGTAGATTGGGCCGCCGACACGCCGCGGAAGGTGATGGCGCGGCGCATGGTGAACATGGTCGCTACCATCAATAAAACCAACTTCGGCGGCCGCCAGGTGGTGACCTGCTGGACCTGTCATCGCAACCGCGACAAACCCATGACCACGCCCACCATGGACGTCGTCTACGGCATGCCGGCCTTTGAGTCGGACGATGTCATCCAACAGCTTCCAGGACTTCCTGCCGCCGACGTCATCCTCGATAAATATATCCAGGCTTCAGGCGGCGCTCAGCGTTTGGCCAGCCTCACCAGTTTTGATGCCAAGGGCACCAGCGTAGGGTTCGGAGGGTTCGGCGGCGGCGGCGACGTCGAGATTATCGCGAAATTTCCGGATAAGCGAGCCACCATCATTCTGTTCAAGGAAGCGACTGGCCGGGGCGACCAGATCAGAGCTTACGATGGAACCACCGGTTGGGTCCGAACACCGCTCAATGTCGTAGGAGAATTTCAGTTGGGCGGGGGCGATCTGGACGGAGCCAGGTTCGACGCCCAGCTCTCTTTCCCGGGGCAGATCAAACAGATTCTGACGAATTTGAAAAGCGGTCCGCCGACTTCCATCACCGACCTCCCCGCGCCTAGCAGCCAGTCCTCGCTGGAGCAAAATGCGGCCTCTGCCCAGGAGCACAGCGTCGACGTGGTTCAGGGCACTGGGCCAAGGGGCCTTCTGGTAACGCTCTATTTCGATAAGCAGACCGGGTTGCTGCTACGTGAGTTGCGCTATGGCGCCTCGCCGATCGGCCGCGTTCCGACTCAAATCGATTACGCCGATTATCGCGACGTCAACGGAATTAAATTGCCGTTCCGAATCACCTACGCGTGGCTGGACGGGCGCGATTCCATCGCGCTGCGCGAGATTAAAACCAATGTCCCGGTGGACCAGGCGAAATTCGGCAAACCCGCTCCCCTGAAGCCCCAATAAGCGGAGGAATCTACTTCTTCTCGCCGTCGCCGCCGAGAGCCTGCAACCCGAGGAAGAGCCTTCGGCCGTCGGCAAACGTCACGTTCTTGCCGACGGCACGATTCGACCCGTCCTTAGCCTGGTAACCCTCGACCACGATCTCTGCCCCGGGAGGCAGTGAATCCCTAGTAAAGCCAAGCCGGTATAAATTGTTCGGACTGCCGCCTTCGATCATCCAAGTGACCACTTGACCGTCTTCGCCCTTCACGTCCATGTGGATCCAGGAGTGCGGATTGGTCACCTCCCACTTGACCACCGTTCCCTTCAATTTAAGCGGTTTTTTCTGGTCGAATTCTGCGGCAAACGCGTGGTGCGCCCACACCGGTACGGCAGCCGTGAGCAGACCAACAGCCGCCACTATAACCAACAGCTTTGTTCGCATCTGTCCCCCCTTTTCGTTCTTCGTCGATACCGCTATTTCGTTGCCTTCTTCGCGGCTTCTTCCTCGGCCACGCGAGCTCCCCGGAGGGTGTTCACCAATCCGTAATTCGCCTCGTGACAAGCATATTCGTATAATTGCCCCTGCATCTTGGTGATGGGCAGCTCTCCCGACCACGGCTTGATCCACATTCCAGGGTCTTCCACTGTGAACTGATAGAGAATAGTCTCTGCATCGACGCGCGTCAGTCGTTCCACCACGTGCAGGTTCTGGGCGTCTTCAAACGGATTCAGATCCGTGAAATTGGTGGTGTCGATCACCAGCGTGTTGCCCTCCCAATGCCCCACCGAATCGCCCATCCACTGTTTCACGTTCTTGGCGAGATGCGGCCGCCCGTCGGTAGGAATGACTCGCGCGTCGTGAATCATCTCGGCTTCGATAACCACATATCCGGCGCCTTGCACAATCTGCAGATTACTGTTGTAGGCCGAAGGAAGCAGCGGCGGTCCGACGTTGGGCCGAGCCAGGCAGCGCGCGCCTAGAGGCCGGTTCTCCGGACCGTCGAATTCGTGTCCCTTGGCCTTGGCGCGGCGATCGGCGATTCTCTTGCGAGCTTCGGGCGTTAGCGGAGGAATCCTCCCGTCCGGTCCCACGATGATGGAAGTCCGGTGGTTCCACGCAATCTTTGTCTGGGCCCGGTCCAATCCGTACTCGCTGAAATCGTAATGTACGTCAGCAGCCGTTCCGGGTTCGGTGGGGAGGCCTTCCTCAACGTTTAGATCCAGGCGCTCATGTTCCTTTTTCATCCCCGCCGCCAATTCTGCGTCGGTGTAAAATTCTTTGCCGGCCAAATCCTTTGGCCGCTCCAAAGGGGTAACGGTGTTGTTGGTCCATACCCCCTGCAGGTCGGGCTGACCTTCGGGCGTGCGCGACGGGGTCCAGGCCTTCTTCGATGTCGCACTCTTGCCGGATGTCGCACTCTTTGCGGCGGGCGCCGCTTGACCGGCTGCGGGCGCCCCCGACGAAACTACCAAAAAGGCCGTCAGAGCAGCCGAAGAAGCCAGGCTTCGATAGCCCATGATTCCTACACGCATCTTTCCTCCCGTAATGAATCGCCTCACTTCGCCGCCTTCCGCGCCGCTTCCTCCTCGGCAACACGGGCTCCGCGGAGTATCGTCACGAACTCATCATAATTCCCTTCGTGGCACGCCCACTCATAGACCGGCCCTTGCGCCTTTGCCATCGGAATCTCCGCGGTCCAGGGTTTGTCCCATGTGGCCGGATCCTCGACCGTGAATTGGTACAGCAGCGTCTTCTCGTCGGGGCGTGAGAAGCGCTCCACCAGATGGAGTTTCTCGCCGGATCCGCGGAAAGCGGTCAGGTCGGTGAAATTCGTGGTGTCCACCACCAGCGTATTGCCTTCCCAATGGCCAACAGAGTCGCCTTGATACTCGCGAATCTTCTGCGAGATATGCGGACGCCCATCCGTTGGAATCACTCGCGTCGCGTGGTCGATCTCGTGCAGCAGAACCACGTATCCTGGGCCTTCGACTATCTGCAACAGGTTGTTGTCAGCGGCCCCGGGAAGCATGGGGATACGCTCCTGCGCCATCAGGATGCAACGCTCCTGCAACGGCCGGTTCTCGTAGCTGTCGAATTCGTGACCCTTATTCTTCGCCGCGCGCTCCGCATTTCTCTTACGCGCTTCAGGCAGCATCGGAGGCACTACACCCTCCGGCCCCACGATAAGTGAAGTCCGTCTGTTGGACGCAAGAGTCGCCTTAGTCAAATCAAAACCGTAAAGACTAAGATCGTAGCGCACATCCTGCGGGGCGGCGTTTCCCAGGTCTGCCTCCTCGGGCACAATCCCCTGCTGGATGCGCTTCATCAGTTCGGCGAATTCGTGCTCCGTGTAAAATTCCTTGGCGCCCAGACCCTTGGGTCTTTCGAGTGGCGTGAGCGTCGCGTTGGCATACACTCCTTGCAAATCGGGCTGGCCGTCTGGCGTACGCGGCGGTGTCCAAGTCTTCGCTGTGCTCGTCGACCTACTGGCCGGTACCTGTCCCCTAACCGGGACTTGCGCCAGCGCCAACCCGGCCAGCGTGGCTGCTAAGACGATGATGGAAGCAAGCGAGCGACGCGTCGTCATGGAAACCTTCTTCTTGCTGGCCTATTTGCTGGCTTTCTTGCGTAGCGGTCCGTACAGCAATTCCTCGGTGAACTCCACGCATTTGTATTCCAGGAGCCGAGCATCCTTTTCCACCCGGCGATAAAGCGGCATGCTGATTTTCCACGGCCGCGAAAACACCTTCGGATCCTCGATCGTGGCTTCGTAATTGAGAATGTCCGCGCTGCGCGGCGTGTACCGCTCCACCACATGCAGCGCCTCGCTATGGAAATCCCCCGCCCGGTCAAACCACGTGTCTGCGTTCTGGCTGGTGACATCTACCACCAGCGTTTCGCCCTCCCAGTGTCCGTTGGACCACCCCATCCAGCTATCGGCGGGGGCCTTGGTCGGAGCCCCCATATTGATGGTGCGAACGGCTCCCGCGTACTCGTACACCACCATGATGTTCTCGCGCGACTGGACGATCTGGAAAGGATACGGAAGATACGTCGCGCGCGGCACGCCCGGCAAGTAACACTTCACCTCCGGGTCCAGTTTCACCCAATTCGCGCGATTCTCTTTCTGCTTCGCGGCTGCCGCCGGCAAGTAAGGAATCTCATCGCCCTCCACCACACTCAACCCCGGCGGTATCGAGAATACCGCACCCAGAGCATACACCGGCCCCTGTGCCGCGGCGTGGCCCTGCAGGTCCCAATCGGCCGAATTCAAGGCTTGCCAGATCCCGTTCAGGTTGGGTTTTCCGTCCCCCGTGCGCGGGGCCCGGTGTGCCGCAGTTTGGCTCCACGCCGGTAGCGCGGCCAAGCACAGGGCACCCGCTAACACGATATGGCCGAGCCTGTACACCCGATTGATCCTATATGCGAACCACTTCGAAGTCAAAGGGGATGCTTCCAATAAAGGGCTACAGCGCTCTTTCTCGCGAATTCGGCCGGAGGCCTCGACGCGCCAACCCGTAAAGTTACGTGCCGGATTGCTTCTTCTGGTTCAAAAAGGCTGAAAGCTCTGCTTGAAATTCCGCGCCCTTGACATACTGTTCCCGGACGCGGCTACCGATACATGAGGCAGCTTTCCACGTCTGCCCCTGGATTTCATGCGTGAATCCCAGACCGGAGTGCATCGCGTTCAAGCTGTAGTTCGCCACAGTCTGGGCGACATCAAGTGCGCGCTGCTCAACTTCCCCGCTAGGAACTATTTCGTGCACGAGTCCGATGCGAAGAGCTTCGGCTGCGTTTATGACCTCTCCGGTCATCGTCAGCGCGAGCGCACGTCGCTGGCCCACAGCCGCTGAAACCGAAGGGAAAATCACGAAGGGCCAGAGGCCTAAGCGGATTCCCGTAAGGCCGAAGGTGGCGTTTTCGGCCGCGATCGCCACATGGCAGTTGGCCACCAGGCCCATGCCGCTTCCCAGCGCGACACCCTGCACAGATCCAATCAGTGGTTTCGTGAGGCGGGCTCCTATCGTGAACAAAGTTTCCTGAACGCGGCTGACGCTTTCCACGTCACCTCTGGCGACTTCGTTGATCTCCATACCTGCACAAAAGGAGTCCCCCGTGCCAGTCAGCAATAACGACCCAACACTACTGTCTTTTTGAGCTCGATCAAACACCTGAACCAGTTCTTTGCAGAGGTTCATCGTCAGTGAATTCCGCTGAGCGGGGCGGTTCAAGCACACCCGAAGTACTCGGCCCTCCTGTTTCGTTTCGACGACGTTGGTCATAAGGAACTCATTGTACGGCATACGCAGCACGGCGTCCGGGCGTCAGCCGAGCCCATCGCCCGCCTTGGCACAGGGCTTGACTAACGCGACCGCAGGGTAACATCACGAGATGCGCTCCAACCGTGAAGGACGCCAGCCGGCTCGGTTCTGGGCCCTCGTCGGAAGCCCGCCGGAGGGACGCGAATTCGCGCTTGAACGCGATCTCCGCAGCACTGCGCGGAGTCGAGGGGAGCTTGCTTGCCGCCAATTGCAGTCGCCACCGCGTGAGAAACGCTATAGAAGACATTACGAAAGGGGTCGACAAAGATACTCCCGCTTGACCGGCGCCGCTTGACTCTCTATCCTCTTCAGGAGGAGATCAATACATGCGGCTTAGTGTGAGGCAACCTTTGAGAATGGCGGCTCTGGTCGGCGGGATGGCGGGCGCGCTCGCGGTTGCGGCGTTTGCCCAATACCAAATGACCGTCAACAAAGACCGGTTGCTCAACGCCGACAAAGAGCCGCAAAACTGGCTGATGATGAACGGCGATTACGGAGCAACCCGGTACTCCAAGCTTTCTCAGATCAACCGCGAGAACGTCAAGAACCTGCGGATGGTGTGGGCTCTGGCGCTCGGCGGCATGCAGGACATTGGGCAGAACGGTCCGGAAAACGAGTTGAATCCGCTGATCGACAACGGTTTCATGTACACCTCGGACGGCTGGGGCACCATTTATAAGATCGACGCGCGGGATCCGAACCGGGGCCAGTTCGTCTGGGTCACCGACCCGGGGGTGAAACACCAGGGCAACACATCGCGCACGCGCGGCGTCGCCTTGTGGGAAGACCTGGTGATCGCCAACCTTCCCGACGGCCGCGTCATTGCAGTCAAGCGCGATACCGGCGAAATCGTGTGGGACAAGATGATGGCCACTACCAACGAGTTCGGCAATCGCGAGTTTTTCGATACCGCGCCGCTCACGGCGGACGACAAGGTTCTGATTGCAAATGGGGCAGGCGATGCAGGAACGCGGGGCTGGGTGGCGGCGCTCGAAGCGAGAACCGGCAAAGAGCTATGGCGCTGGTACGTGATCCCCAAGCCCGGCGATCCTGGAAGCGAGACCTGGAAGGACAAGAATAACGCGTGGAAAACCGGCGGTGGAGGCATCTGGCAGACCGGCTCCTACGATCCCGCGACCAAGCTCACCATCTGGGGCACAGGCAACCCGGTTCCGCAATACGATCCGCAATCGCGTCCGGGCGACAACCTCTACACCGATTCAGCGGTGGCCCTCAATATCGACACTGGCAAACTGGCGTGGTATTTCCAATACACACCCAACGATTCGTGGGACTACGACGAGATCGGCGTCCACATGCTCTACGACACCATCATCAACGGCCAGCCCCGCAAGGTGGTCAGCCATTTCGGCCGCAACGGCTTCTTCTACTCTCTGGATCGCACCAACGGAAAGTTTATCAAAGGCGCTCAGTACGTCAACGACCTGAATTGGACCAAGGGCCTGGATCCGGAAACCGGAAAACCGGCCGACTACAATCCCAAGGTAGATGTGCAAGTTTACAATCCGGTGGCGCGCGCGCTCCGCGGCGACCCTGAGAAGAAGGCCTGCCCAACCTGGCACGGCGGCGTCGCCCATCAGCCGACCGCCTACAATCCGGTCAAACACATCGCCTACGGTGTGGGCGTCGAGGGCTGCTTTTCACAGAACGGAGCAACCACGAAGTTCCTCTCCGAAAACGGGGGCATCGACCGAAAGGGCAGCGAGAAGCACACCATTAATAGCGACCTCTACTATGGCTCGATCACAGCCTTCGATACCATCAATCACAAGGTCATCGCGAAAGCGCTGACGGATATCGAGATTCGATCCGGCGCCACGGTTACTGCAGGCGGCCTGGTGTTCACTGCCTTGCAGGATGGGTGGGTGGTAGCCTATAACGACGAAACGCTGGAGGAATTGTGGCGCTTCAACGTAGGCACTGCGCTAAAGGGAGCGCCGGTGACTTACTCAGTGGGGACAAAACAGTATCTTGCGGTTCAAACCAGCGGCCGGCATCTGCATCCCGTGAAATACGACAACTTCCAGGATTCCAGCTACCTGTTCGTCTTCGCGCTGAATTAATTTTCCGCGGAAGATTAGTTCGGGAACTCTTTGCAGACGTCGGTTTCGGCGCCCCAGAATTCGACGCACTTGGCGTGATTCATAGGACCTTTTCCGACAACCTTCGCCATCAGGAAGTCGGCAATCAGATCGATCTCACGCTGCTGCAGAGTGGCGGGAGGATCGGGCATGCGGGTAGGATACGCTTTCAGGTCGGCCTGCTTCTTGCCGTAACATCGTCCGTCGCTATACGCAAATTTGTCGAAGGCCGGCATCTGCGTATTAAGCCGTCCGCACTTCATCGTGATGATGAGTCCGGCGCGGTTTAGCTTCGTCTCGCGCAAGCTGGGGGCGTCCGGCATCTGGCTGTCGCTCTTATGGCCGTCACCCGACCAGCCGTGACACGCCTGGCAGTTAGCTTTTTGCTCAAAGAGTCTCAGGCCCTCCGCAATGTCGGAAGGGTCGGGCGGCTTTTGCTCCTGCGCTTGTGCTGCAGCGCCGAACGCCAGTGCCATAATGGCTGCCGCAAAGGGCCCTCCTAAGAGGGAACGAAGCCGCATTGAGTGTTTTCGCCTGTTGGTCATGAAGGCAGTATACATCTCGGCTCAGGGCGTAATCTTCAGATCCGCGAAGTACCCCTCCGTACCCGGCCCCACCCACAGGGCGACGCCGCCTTGCGAATCCCCCAACTTCATATCGTTGACGATCAGACACGGCTGCTCTGCTCCATTGACGTAGAGGCGCGCCTTGGTCCCGTCGATCACGATCTTGTAGCGGGTCCACACGCCGGGCTGCAGATCGACATACGATTCGTATTTCTCAGGCGATTCCCGGCGCAGGCGATCGAAGTCATAATCCGGGTGCGCTCCGTACTGGGCGGAGTGATTGCGGCGGACCTGGTCATCAGCGCGTCCATTAGTGGGCCGCAGATAGATGTATTCGTAGCGGTTGCCTTGCAGACGGAACGCGATCCCAATAAAGCCGCGGGCATCAGGAGCGGCAGTGGCTCCCGGCTTTCCAGCAAGAGAAGCCTCAATGGTGCCATTGTGAAATTGTTCTCCCTTTAGAACGCCATAGGATTCTCCGTTGGGGACGTTCGGGCGGGCTACCAGGCGGACCGCCTGCTTGCCTTGGTAATCGACTTTGGAAGCCGCGACTTGGTGCAGTTCCAATTGATCCATACTAATCTGGGCCCAGAGAGGCGCTGCCAAAAGAATCACCAGGTATTTCATAGTGTGATGATAGACGGCCATCCTGTTTTTTTGGTATTGCGCCACTAAGCAAAGTCCTTGGCCTCGGCGGCGCCCTGCTCAATCCAGCGCGCGATGTTCTCGCGCTTCCAATACAAAGCGTCATGCAGCGAGCCGAGGGCACGTCCCGGCACGAGAGTCGTAAGCTCGACACCAGAGGGCAAGGGCGGATGGTGGCCGAATACAGCGCGGAACGCTTTGGCAAAAGGCCGCAGCAACGCCGAAGGGAACTCCGGCAGGGCATTCAGCGCCAGGATGCGGGTGGCTCCGAGTTCGACGGCCGCCCACACCGGCAGAGGGTTCAGTAGCCCGCCGTCGATATACCAGCGGCCGTCGATACGCCGCGGCAAAGCCGCTAAGGGCACGGCGCAGGAGGCTAGAAGATGTTCCGGACGGATGCCCGGCACGCTGACCGTCCGGGGTTTCAGGCGGAGCATGTCCACCAGCACCACGGCGTACTCGAGTTCGAGGGACCTGACGTCCATGAGTCCATGGACGATTTTCGGCAGGTTCTGAAAACTTACGACGCCCGGCCGCTGCCACCAGTGGCACAGATCGGCGGCGCTCCAGCCCGCGGCGATGGCGTAGCCGTTGAGCGAGCCTACCGAAGCGCCTACTACCAAGTCGGGCTTGAAGCGAGGGGCGAGCACACGCCACGCTCCCGCCTGCCAGGCGCCGAACATTCCGCCGCCCGAGAGAACCAATGCCGATTTGGACGCCAACCTTTACAATAGTGTAAGCACACACGACCGCATGGATTTCGATTCCACGGCATACGGACCTGAGGTCGCGGGCATTCTCGCTCTGGATGGGAACGGACAGCGCTGCGCGCCGCTGGTGTGCGGACCGTGCCGGTCGCGGGAGGCGCGCCGGGCATTGGCGGCGCATAAGCCTGCGGAACTGTTTCCAGGAGTCCGCGAGCCGGAGGCGCCGATGGCGGGTTTGTGGCTGTATTTTTCATGTTTCGAAGAGGCTCACAATTTGATCGATGATTCGAAGACGACCGAAGGCGAATACTGGCACGCTATTCTGCATCGCCAGGAGCCGGATGCAGGGAACGCGGCCTACTGGTTTCGGCGCGTAGGACAACATCCGATATTCCCGAAGCTGGCGGCGGAAGCGAAGGAGATCCTGAAGCTCTATCCGGACTCCGAATTTCGCGTTGGACGCTGGGATCCTTTCGCTTTCGTGCATTTCTGCGAGCGGGCGCGGCTGCAACCCGGCACGACACAGGAACAAGCCGCAGTGCAGATCCAACGGGCCGAGTGGCAGCTTCTGTTCGACTACAGCGCGAGGCCGCAGTGAAGCTGCGCCATCTGCTTGGAGTGGTGGCATTGGCGATCGCCGCTAGCGGCGTGTGGTACGCAGTCACGCTGCGCAATCAGCCGCCCGAACTAGCGTTTGCGCGCGTGGTGCGCGAGTCCATCACCAGTTCAGTGCCGACCAACGGTAAAGTAGAGCCGATCGAATGGGCCGAGGCACGGGCGGAGCGAGCTGGTGCGGTGGAGAAAATCTTAGTACAGCGCGGCGCACGTGTGGAGCAGGGAGCGGCGCTGATCGAACTGGATTCGAGCGAAGCGCGGGCGGCGCTGGCGGCGGCGCAGGCACGTGTCACTCAGGCCCGGGCGGATTTAGAAGTGATCGAGAAGGGGGGGCGGGCCTCGGACTTGAACGCCATAGCGGGCGACTTGGAACGCGAAAAACTGGAGCTGGCGGTAGCGCAGAAGGAATACGACAGCCTGGCCCGGCTGCAATCCAAGCAAGCGGCAACTGCTTACGAAGTCGCGCAGGCCAAGGACAAGGTGGATCGGGCACAGCAGCAGATACGTTCGTTGGAGCAGCGGCGCGGCGCATTGGTGGTTCCGCAAGACCGCTCGGCCGCGGAGGCGCGCTTGCGCGACGCCGAGTCCGCGGTTGCGCTCGCCGAAGACCGCATGCGCAAGAGCGTGATTCGCGCTCCGCTCGCCGGGACCGTCTACCAGTTCGACTTGAAGCCAGGTGCATACCTGAACGCGGGCGATTTGGTGGCGTCCATCGGGCAACTTGCGAAGGTGCGCGTGAAGGTGTTCGTCGACGAACCGGATTTGGGACGCGTGACGCGCGGCAAGCCGGTGGTGATCACCTGGGATGCGATACCGGGGCGGCAGTGGAAAGGCGTCGTGGACAAGACTCCGACACAGATCGTGTCCCTAGGCACGCGGCAGGTGGGCGAAGTGTTCTGCGTGATCGAGAATCCTGATCGCGATCTTCTTCCGGGTACCAATGTGAATGTGGATATCACAGCAGAAGAAGCCCCCAGTGCCCTGACCATTCCCAAGGAAGCAGTGCGGCGCGAACTGGGGCAAGCGGGAGTGTACACGCTCGCGGGAAATACACTCGCCTGGAAGAAGATCAAGCTCGGCGTGTCCAACACCACGCGCGCGCAGGTGGAAGGCTTGAATGAGAACGACGCGGTGGCGCTGCCGTCGGAAAAACCGCTCAAGGACGGGATGGTTGTGACCCCGCGGTTCCAATAACCGCCTGGGGCAATCATCCTAGGTTTTGGCGGCGAGCAACTTTTCTACGTGCTTGGCGAGCACATCCACCTCAACGTTCAGGCGCGCGCCGGTCTTGGCGTGGCCGAGAGACGTATGCGTAAACGTGTGGGGAATGATGGTGACGCCGACAATGGGTCCGGGGGCAAGGTCGGCAATCGTCAGGCTGATGCCATCGATGGCAATGGAGCCTTTGTGGACGAGGTAGCGATCCATGCCTGCGGGCACCTGAAGTTTCAGCCACCAGTTGCCATCCCCCAACTCATCGAGAGCAATCAGCACGCCAGTGGCATCCACATGTCCCTGCACGATGTGACCGGATAATCGTGTGGCCGGTGTCACGGGGCGTTCCAGATTTACACGCGCGCCTCGGGCGAGATCGCCGAGGTTGGTGCGTGCAAGCGTCTCAGGCGCGAGGTCTGCGGCGAACGAATTCGGCGTGAGCGCCAGCGCGGTGAGACAGACTCCATTCACGGCGATGCTCGATCCTTCGGTGGCGTCCGTGAGAACGGTGTGACACTCGATCACCAGCCGCGCACCGGCCGAGCGCGCTTCGAGCGACGCCACCGTTCCGAGTTCTTCAATGATTCCGGTAAACATCTTAGATCGAGACGGACTTGTCGAGCCACGCCTCCACCGCAAACTCATTGGATGTGATCTGGTGCAGCATCACGTCATGGAACTGAATCGCGTCAGCGCGGCGGCGGCGTCCCGTGCCACCGGCGACCGGCAACGACTGCGTGCCGCCCAGAATTTTCGGCGCGTAATAGAAAAACACTTTGTCGGTGACGGCAGTTTCGAGCGCGGTCCAGTTGATGCGGCTGCCGGCTTCTATCATCAGCGAAAGATATTTCTCGCGAGCCAGCAGCCTGACTACTGCGTCCAGGTCCACGCGGCCATCGGCGCCTTCGAGCACTTCGACGCGCACGCCTTTCGATTCGAGACGCTTGCGGCGCTCCGCAGACGCCGCCGAAGTGGTGGCCACCAGAACGTCGTCGCGGCAGGACGTGACCATCTTCGATTCCACCGGAAGGCGGAGCAGCGAATCGAGAACAATGCGCAGCAGCGGACGGCTGCGTTCCTGGGAAGTACGGTCCGTGAGCAGGCAATCGTCGGCGAGTACCGTGCCAATGCCGGTGAGAATGGCGTCGGAAAGATGACGCAGGGTTTGCACATGAGCGCGCGCGGTTTCGCTTGTGATCCAGCCTTCGTTGTCGTCCGGAGCTCCGATTTTTCCATCCAAAGTAACCGCGGCTTTCAGAACCACCAGCGGCCGCCCGGTGCGCATGAAGTGCGTGAAGGCTTCGTTGAGCTGGGTGGCGCGGGCCGTATAGCGCGAATCGATTTCAACTTCGATGCCAGCGTTCTTGAGCAGGCGAAAGCCAGAACCTTGCACTCGCGGGTTGGGGTCCTGCATAGCAGCCACGACTTTCTTTATCCCTGCGGCGACGATCGCGTCCGCGCACGGCGGCGTGCGGCCCTGATGCGAGCAGGGTTCGAGAGTCAGATACAGCGTGGAACCACGTGCCAGCTCACCGGCCTCTTCGAGCGCCAGCACCTCGGCGTGTTTCACGCCGGCCCAGGTGTGAAAGCCGCGTCCGACCACCACGTCATCGCGAACAATGACCGCGCCCACAGCGGGATTCGGGCTCACCCGGCCTAAGCCTTGGGCGGCGAGATCGAGTGCCTCTTCGAGGTAAGGGATCATGCTGGTAGGGCCTGAGGCCTAGTCAAACAATGATGCCACGAACTGTGCCGGGTCGAAGGGAAGCAGGTCGTCGAGCTGCTCGCCCACACCGATATAGCGAATCGGCAAGTTCAGCTCGCGTGAGATAGCCACCACCACGCCACCCTTCGCGGTGCCGTCCAGCTTGGTGAGAATGATGCCGGTGACGGCGCTGGTCTCGGTGAATTTGCGCGCCTGCTCCAGGCCATTCTGACCAGTGGTGGCTTCGATCACCAGCAGCACTTCGTGCGGCGCCTCCGGGATGACGCGCGCCACGGTGCGCCGCATCTTTTCAAGCTCGGCCATCAGATTGGCTTTGGTGTGGAGTCGGCCGGCGGTATCGATGATTACGTAGTCGACTTTGCGGGCCTTGGCGGCTTGCACGGCGTCAAAGGCGACGGCGCTGGGATCGGCGCCGGTCTGCTGTTTGATGAGCTCGGCGCCGGTGCGCTGCGCCCACACTTCTAGCTGCTCAATGGCGGCCGCGCGAAAGGTGTCAGCCGCGCACAGCAGCACGCTGCGGCCTTCCGATTGAAGGCGGCGGGTGAGCTTGCCAATGGAAGTGGTCTTCCCCGCCCCATTTACTCCCACCACGAAGATCACGGCCGGCGGCTGCGCGACTTGTGGCAGCGGGCGCTCGGTGGCTTCCAGGATTTCGAGCAGGTGTTCGCGGATCAAGGACTTAATTTCGGCGGCGTCGCCCAGTTGATGACGCTCCACGCGCTGGCGGATACGCTCCAGGATTTCGGCCGTGGTGTTCGCGCCGATGTCGGCGGTAATGAGCGCGTACTCCACTTCTTCGAGGACGTCGGCATCGATTTCCTTGCGGCCGCTAACGGCGTCTTCCAGTTTCTCCATCAACCCCGAGCGAGTTTTCTGGATGCCGGCTTTTAGGCGGTCGAGAAGACTCCCGCCGTCGGGCGACGGGGAATCTGCCGGAGGAGTGCCGAAAAGAGTCTGGATTGCCATGAGGACTGACAATTCCAGTCTAGCAGCGGGCGCGGGTTCGCTTCCGAAATCCTGACTTCGGCGACTGTGGGAATCGCGCCCTCTTTAGGGGTTAACGGCAGCCGGTCACATGCTTCCTTCGTCAGCCGAAGGACCATAAATCGATGGCACGGGAATGCCATTGAGGCGCAGATAAACCGACAACTGCCCGCGGTGGTGGATCACGTGATTTAACACGAAGCTGCGAACTACGGCGATCTTGGGCATGGTCATCAGCGTGACGTCGCCCCTTTTCAGAGACCAGCTTTTCATAAAAGTCTCGTCACTGACGCCGGCGATGGCGTTGTGCGCGCCCGCCACGTTCTTGTCGAACGCCTCCAGCAGCGCAGCGGTCGATTTAGGTTCGAAGGGATTGTAGCCGGATATATCTAACGAATCGAGGGTGATGCCGCTGGTCGCCCAGGCCGGCATTTCGGCGATGTGCGAGGCTAGACGGCCCATCGTCATCGACTTCTCATGCGGCTTGTAATCGAACTTCTCCGCCGGCACACGTTCGATCACTTTCCGGGCGGTTGCCATCTCGCGGTCGAATTCCGGTAATAGTGCATCTCTAATCGCCATATATCCTCCGTTGAATCGGTTCTATTTCAATTATGTAAGACTCGCGCGGCGGCGAGGCGGGAGACCTACGCCGCTTTCAGGTGAGACGCCTGCGATTCATCAACGGACGATTTTACACCGCGGGTCGGAGCGCGGGGCGCTGCGGTAAAATGGACCCAGCCGTGGAGAACATCGGGCGCTACCGAATCATCGGGGAATTGGGCCGGGGCGCCATGGGTGTGGTTTACAAAGCCCAGGACCCGGCCATCGGCCGCATGATCGCGATCAAGAGCATCCGCCTCGGCGAGCTCACCGAAGAGAGCGAGCGCGAGCGTCTTCGCGAGCGCCTGTTCCGGGAAGCGCAATCCGCCGGAATCCTATCGCATCCGGGCATAGTGACTATTTACGATATCGCCGAAGAAGGCGGCTTGGCGTACATCTTCATGGAACTGGTGAACGGCCCGGCGCTCGATAAGATGCTGAAGGCGGAGAAGACACCCGACAAAGAAACGCTGCTCAGCATTCTGCGCCAGGTGGCAGCGGCGCTGGATTACGCGCATAAAAAGGGCATCGTCCATCGCGACATCAAACCCGCCAACATCATGGTGCACGAGGACGGCAGCGCCAAGGTTACCGACTTCGGCGTGGCGAAGATCGTCTCGCAGCAAATGACGCAGGCCGGCACGATCATGGGAACACCCAGTTACATGTCACCCGAGCAGGTGCAGGGCGGGACGATTTCCGGGCGCGCGGATCAGTTCTCGCTGGCCGTGATCGCCTACGAAGTGCTGACCGGCGAAAAACCGTTTACCGCCGATTACCTTCCCACGCTGCTGTTCAAGATCGTGCGCGAAGAACCGGTGGCGCCGCAACGGCTCAACGCCACGCTGTCCGCGGACGTTGAAATCGTAATGCGCCGGGCGCTGGCCAAGACTCCGGCGAATCGCTACGATTCCTGCCTGGATTTTGTGAACGCGCTCGCGGCCGCCTGCAATACGTCCGGCAATTGGGTCCCGCTGCCGCGCGGAACCAGCGCGAATATGCCAACGGCGGGATCGGGCGAAGGGCTGGGAGCCACGCTAGGGGCCACCGTCGCAGAAAATCTGGCGGAGACCATGGCCGCTCCGCTTACTGTTCCCTCTCCGCCGGCGACGGAAAGACGACCGTTGCCGCCGACCGAAGAGATGCGGCTACCGAAGTACCAACCCGCTCCGATTCGCCAGCCAGCCGCGAAGAAACCGGAACCTACCGCGCCAATCCCGGTTCTGGCAGCGCCACCGCCGCTTGCAGAAACGGCGGCGACGCCAGCGAGCCCACTGCTCGCCGCGCCCAATCCCTTGGCGGCCCGTTCGCTCGACGCCGAAGCGCAGGCCGCGGGGAGCAAGACCGGGCGGAATGTCGCCATCGGACTGTTAGCTGCAGTGGTCATCGGCGCAGGAGCGTTCTGGTTTTTGTCCAGAACCCAATCTCCCGCGCAAATGCCTGCCCAGACATCAGCTCCATTGATAGTCGACAGCGCGATCCCTAAAACTCCGCCGCAAGAGCCTGCTCCGGCGCAGCCCGTCACTGAGCCGACGCCTGCTCCGGCAGCGGCGCTTGTGCCCGCGGCCAAGCCTGACCCGCCGAATCCCCCGCCCGGTCCTAGCGAGGCTCCGTTTCAGCTCACAACGATGCCCGCCGGCGCCGATGCAGTTTTCGATGGAAACGCCGAGCTGCGCTGCACCACTCCCTGCACTTTGAATTTACCGATGGGCCGGCATACGCTGGTGGTGACCAGCAAAGGGTATCGCGAGGCGCAGCGCGTGTTCAACCTGCCAAGTGACCCAGGGCTGATTATGAACCTGGAAGCCACCATGGGCACGCTGAGCCTGGTGACCAAACCCGCCGGCCTCGCGGTGATCATCGACGGCCAGGAACAGGCCCGCAAGACACCCGCCGATTTCCCGCTCTCGGTGGGCGAGCATCACGTACAAGTGCTGCGCGGCAGCGAGAAGCAGGAGTTTACGGCGCAAATCCGCGACAACGTGGTCAGCCAGAAAAGTATCGAATGGGGCCCCTAGAGTACGGTCGACCTCACGGACCACTCGGGCCGGCGGCTTTCGCCGCGCCGCTTCGCTATTCGTGAACGGAAGTATCGAGGAATGCGCGTAAGCGGTGGCTGCGCGAGGGATGGCGCAGTTTGCGCAGCGCTTTGGCTTCAATCTGGCGGATCCGTTCGCGCGTGACCGCGAAGTGCTGGCCCACTTCTTCGAGGGTATGCTCGCTGCCATCCTGCAAGCCGAAACGCATCTTGACGATTTTCTCTTCGCGCGGGCTCAAGGTCTTGAGCACTTCGGCGGTCTGCTCGCGCAGGTTTAAATTGATCACCGCCTCGGAAGGCGACACCACGCGGCGGTCAATGATGAAATCGCCTAAGTGCGATTCTTCTTCCTCGCCGACAGGAGTCTCGAGCGAAATCGGCTCCTGCGCAATGCGCAGCACCTTGCGCACTTTGCCCACCGGCAGATCCATCTTCAGGGCCAGCTCCTCGGTGGTAGGCTCGCGCCCCAGATCCTGTTGCAACTGCCGCTGCATGCGCACCAGCTTATTGATGGTCTCGATCATGTGCACCGGAATGCGAATAGTGCGGGCCTGATCCGCGATGGCCCGGGTAATGGCTTGGCGCACCCACCAGGTAGCGTAAGTAGAAAACTTATAGCCGCGCAGATAATCGAACTTATCCACCGCCTTCATCAGGCCGATGTTACCCTCCTGGATGAGATCCAGAAACTGGAGCCCGCGATTGGTGTAACGCTTGGCGATTGAAACCACCAGGCGCAAGTTAGCCTCGATCAACTGCTTCTTGGCAATCTCGGCTTCCTGCTCGCCGCGCTCCACAATCTGCAGCGTGCGGCGCAGTTCGGTGGCAGTCGCGCCGGATTCTTCTTCCAGTTGCTGGATGCGCTGGCTGAGCTGCTTCAGTTCCTTGCGCAGCGCTCCGGAGGCGCCGTTGACGGGCGCTTCCAGTTTTCGCTGGAGGCGGGCGATCTCACGCTCGATGGGACGCAACTGTTCGACCACGTTGCGCAGATTCTTGGCCAGCGCGCGCCGGGTGGCGGAAGTAAACTGGATGCCGCGGATCAGGCGCGAGATTACCACCAGTGTGCGCGCCAAACTCCAGCGCAGCGTGCGGTGCATCTTAGGCTTCATGCCGCGCGAGACGGCCTGCAGCTTCTGGCGGAACTGCTGGGCCTTGCGATAGTTCTTATCGATTTCGTCGATAATGGCGAGCAACTCTTCGGCCCGCTCCGGAAGCGTCTCTTCGGCTACCACCAGATCGGGCATGATCAGCACGTCGCGGATCACCGTCGGATCTTCACGCAACAACTGCGGCATCGCCAGAATCTCGCGAATCACCAGAGCCGAGCGGGAGATGGCCTTGCGTACCGCGGCCTGCCCGCGCTCGATGCGCTTGGCCAACTCGATTTCGCCTTCGCGCGTAAGCAGCGGCACCGACCCCATCTCCCGCAGATACATACGCACCGGATCGTTGGTCTTGTCGTTGATTTCCTGGACCAGGTCGAGTTCGCCGGGTTCTTCGGCTTCCTCGGCCTTCTTATCGAATTCCAGCTTGGGTTCTTCCAGGATCTCGACGCCGGCGGTGTCGAGTTCAGTCAGCAGATCGTCGAGTTCGCGGCCGCCCGGATAATCTTCCGCCAGCAGGTCGTTGACTTCGTCGTACAGCACGTAGCCCTTCTGCTTGCCCGCGGTCATGAGCTGCTTGATCCGTCCGAATTTATCGCTGCCTGCCACGCTATTCAACGAACCCCACTTCGCAAATCCCCTCGCAAGAACCCGCGCCTCCGCAGTAGCCACCAGTGTACAACACCGCTATGGCGCATTCGCCGCGTGTTTGGCTCGCGCCACTACCTATCACGCTTGACTTCTTCTTCCACGCGTTGTAACTCCGCCATCCAGTGAAGCGCCTCTTCCGGATTGCCCTCGCGCTCGGCGTTCCTGATCCGGGACCGCACCTCTTCCAGTCGCCGCCGCTGGAAGCTGGTCTTTAATCCCTGAAGACAGGCTTCCGCTTGCGCCAAGCACTCCGCCTCATCACTTATCTCATCGGCAGCAACGATGTCATGCAGTAGGGCCCGCCCGGGCTCACTCAGGCGGGCGTCGAGAGCCGCAAAATCGAAGGGACCCGCTTCGGCCATCTGGCGCAATGCGCCGATTACTTCGAGACTTACGAAGCCTGCGGTTAGCTCCGCCGGCAGCTGCGGCAAAATCTGCTGGCGCGTTGCCTCGCTCGACAGCAAGGCATTCAATAAGATCCGTTCGACCGCCGGCAGTGCAACGCGGGGTGTGCCGTTGGAAGATCGGCCGGACGCCGGGCTCGGACCGGCGCTCGAACCATGTCTCGCGGCGACCTGGCCTGGAGCGTGCCGGTCCGTTGCGGCTCTCTTGAATTGTTCCAGCACCAGTCCGGGCTCGACGCCCAGGTAGCCGGCCAGATCGCTGGCAACCGCGGCGCGTTCCAGCTTATCGGAAATCTTCTGTACCGCCGGCAACAGAAATTTGAAGGCGTCCATGCGGCCGTCAGCGCCGCGCATATCGAACTTGGCGCGCGCCCGGTCCGCCAACCAATGGAAGTAGCTGCTGGCCGCATCGAGCTGCGTGCGATACGCCTCCGCGCCGAACTGCTTCACGTATTCATAGGGATCTAGTTTCGCGTGGGAGGCATCGCCCGGTCCGCCGCCAAATGCCAGGACCTTAACGTGCAGCCCTTCATCGAGCAGCAACTGGATGGCGCGCTCGGCCGCATTCGCTCCGGCATCGTCGGGATCAAAATTGACCACGACCGTATCGGCGTGCCGGTGAAGCGCGCGGACCTGTGTATTGGTG
>Ga0207674_10001792_pt1 | contig 27391 bp, 28 predicted proteins | sample KBSCornC72_FD_184303 | JGI IMG/M metagenome (GOLD analysis project Ga0207674, IMG submission 184303) | Corn rhizosphere microbial communities from Kellogg Biological Station, Michigan, USA - KBS Corn C7-2 (SPAdes) (version 2) | ecosystem: Host-associated > Plants > Roots > Rhizosphere > Soil ...
CTCGACAAGCTGGGGGTCACTGGTTCGAGCCCAGTACCGCCCACCTGGAAAAGGCCTGCTAACGCGGGCCTTTTCGCTGTTTGGGGAAGCGGCTCTGTCCGGCTGAGAAGGGTCTGTGGCAACCGCCTGGCGACTTTCGCAGGACGCTGGCCGGCGACGTGCGCCTGGGCGATCGCCTGCACCTTCGCGCCGGCGCTGTGGGGGTGGATCACCTGGACGCCGACGCCGACGCGAACCGGCGCCAGCTCGAGGGCGAATGCCCGGGCTGCCAGTGGCCGCGCAGCTGTGAACGGTCCGGCTGCTTCTTCGCTGACTGGGCCCAGCGTCGGCTGAAACCCGACCGCTGGGCGGACGTAGACCCGATCGACCAGCGGCTGTGGCGCAGGTACGGCAGGCGGTACGTGTGACCGGCCTGCTGGTCATAGACGCCACCACCAGGCTGCACCTGGTCGCCGCGACTCCGCGAAGCAGATCGGCTGGCGCCGCGTCGTCCCTGTCGTATCGGGGGGTCCGCGGACACCTACGCAGCGATCCGCAACCCTGGGGACCCCCTCCAAGCGAGGCCCGTCAGACCGCTGCGGTCAATCAGTCGTCGTGTGGACGTATCGAAACTTCCGGCCCACGCAGCGACCGCGTACCCCTCAGTCGTGCCCGATCAAGAACTCACCAAGCACGAAAACGACTACGCCCACAAACGGCACGAGGGCAATGAACACGCTGATCGCCCGCTCGCTCCGGCGGAGAATTGCCACAAGGGCAACGATTCCACCGATCAGCCCGGACAGTAGCCCTGGAAACCCGCCAAGGGGTCCCATGAGCATCCAAGCCGGTTGCAGGACAATGCTCACCGCTGCGAATCCGACTGCCCAGGTGCCGGCTCGGGTGGTCGGCAGCACCGCGACACGATGAGGTCCACCGAATCGATGGGCATGACCGCCACTAGTCATGTGAGACACCTCCTTCTCTCTTTAGTGTCCCGTCAACCGCGCCGGTCGACCATCGGGAGTTCCACTGGTGCTAGTAACGGACTTCCCGCAGAGATCGAGGAGTTGCTCACCTGATGGCACCCCTGCCGAAGCCACCGGGGCGGCGTCGCCGGCGTGGCGCTCAGCCGGTGACGCGTTCGCTACCGGCGGAAGGCGGGTCCGGGAAGACGCCGCAGCTGCCGAAGCGATCGCCAGCGTGGTCTGAGAGCACGCTGGCATGGTGGCGCGACGTGTGGGCGCCGTGACGCGGCAAGCGTGCAGGGACGCCTTCCCGGGTTCGTCCACGATCGCCGTCTTGTGTGCGGCGGTTCCGACGGCGCTCCTTCGTCTGATTCCAGTTCCTTCAAGAACACCTAAGCGGGCCCGAAGGCCCGCTTAGGTGGTGCGCAGCTCTAGCTGTTGTGCTTAGGCGGTCTGCTCGCGACCCAGGTGGCGGGTGGCAAGTGCTGCTCCACCGCCGAGGAGGACGAGTGCGAGAACGAGGCCCGCCCCAATTCCAGCGTCCTTCCAGTCGAAGCCGGCCGAGACGACCTGCGGCTCGCCGATCGACCTAGGCTGCGTGCGGACGAACTCGATCTTGTCGCTCGCCGTAGCGCGCGGCTGCGCCCGGACGACCTCGATCTGGTCGCGGCTCAGGCGCGGGAAATCCGAGACGAAAGCCTGATAGCCGCTAGGGGTTGCCACGAGCCCGGGATTCGTCCCGACGATTCCCGGATCCGCCCCGCTGACGGCCGGAGACGACGGGAAATCCGTGACGAATGTCCGGTACGCGATGCCCTTCAGCACGACCTCGTCGGCCGAGCTCGGCCAGCGGTAAGGGATGGGCTTGAAGACCTCATTGGCCTTATTCGGCTGGCCCTGGATCCCTTCGTCGATCCTTGCTTGTGCGACCGGGGCCGCGAGGGCCGCGATCGCCAGCCCGAGTGCGATCCGCTTGATCAACCAATTCCTTCTGCGACTGCTGCGCATCGTCCTGCTCCCTTCCTGTCGACCCTGCTCCTGATGCGCACAAGACGAAGGAAACAGCAGTGTTCTTCCTCGTCGTCCCCGGGTAGCCGCGTGAGGCAAACACGAGACGCCGAACTACTGCGCCAGCCTGGTCGCTAGCGTCTGCTCCATGAAGGTCACAGCCGAAACAGCCCGCCGGTTCCTCGTCGCCCGGCAGCTTCTCGCGCCCGCTCGCTCCGTCAAGGGAGGGCCGGACGCGGTCCTCGAGGTCTTCCGACGGCTCGGCTCGATCCAGTTCGACCCGATCGCGGTCGCCGGGCGCAGCCACGACCTCGTGCTTCATGCGCGGGTCGCGGACTACGAGCCGGCCTGGTGCGACCAGCTTTACGAGCGCCGCGAGATCTTCGAGGCCTACAACAAGGGCCTTTCCTTCGTCCCGGCCGGCGAGTTCCCGTGGTTTCGCGCGATGGTGAGCAAGGACAGGCCCGCCCGGACGCTTACCGAGAACGCAGACGTGGCCGAGCGCGTGCTCGAGGCCATCCGGACTCAGGGCCCCATGTCGGCGCTCGACTTCGAGCGCGAGCGCGGTACCACGACCGACTGGTTCGGCATGCCGACCAATGCCGTCAAGGCGGTCCTCGAGGCGTACACGTTCACCGGCGTCCTCGGCCTCGCACGGCGAGACGGCAACCGGCGCTACTACGACCTGCTCGAGCGGCTCCTGCCGGCCAAAATGCTCGCGCGCGAGGTTCCCCTCGCGGAGCAGCTCCGGCACAAGATGCTCTCGCGCCACCGGGCGCACGGGCTCCTGGGTGCGAGCTCGGGCGGTGACGTCTTCTCCGGCCTCGGCCCGGCGAGGCCCGACAAGACGCGCCCGGATCTGCCCGGGCGAACCGCGCTGCGCGAGGAGCTGATCGCGGAAGGAGAGCTCGTCCCCGTCGAGGTCGAGGGAATCCGTGGCAGCCGGTTCGTGCTGAGAGACGAGATCGGGCTGCTCGACGCCCCGCCGCCGCCGCCCTCCGTCGCGTTTCTGTCTCCTTTCGACCCGCTGGTCTGGGACCGCAAGCTCCTCGGGAGCCTGTTCGATTTCGAGTACGTATGGGAGCTGTTCCACCCACCGGCCAAGCGGCGCTGGGGCTGGTACGTGCTGCCGATCGTCTTCGGGGACGGCTTCGTCGGCCGGATCGAGCCCCGCATCGACCGGGACAAAAGCCGCGTCGAGGTGCTCGACGTCTGGTGGGAGGACCGTTTCGAACCAGGTCGGACGGAAGGATTCGTCGACGCGATGCGCGACGCGCTCCGCGCCTACCTCCGCTTTGCGGGCGTCACGCGCCTCGAATGGGCGCCTCACCTCGGCAAGGAGAAACGGCTCTTCCGGACCCGCCCGTGATCTAGCACACGTGGAATTGTTCGAGCTTGCCCACCGATGCGGCCACCCCCGACCTCGTCATCTTCTGGCTCGTCGTGGCCGGCAGGTTGCTCCTGCCCCTCTTCATTCCCCGCTTCCCGTTGCCTGCCTTCTCGCGTGCCTGGCGCTCGACGGAATCGACCAGACGATCTACCAGCAGGTCACGGACTTCGATCTCACGGGGCGGACCCGGCGCGGCGGGAGGCTTGGATCCCGGAGCATCGCAGGCTCTTCGACCGGAGCCTGCTCGAGAAGATCGTCCTCGTCGGCTTCGTCTGCGTCCTCTTCGTGCAATCATCCCCGGAGTCGACCGGACGAGCGTTCAGATCTTCGTCGGCGCCGCGGTCCTCATCGTGATCGACTCGCTCCTCGGGCTCCGGACTGCGCGCCGAAGTGGTGGCGCCTCCTCCATCGCGTGGTCGTTCGTCTGGCTTGCCGTGGCGAACGAGGCGATCGTGGCACTCGGACGGCTCACCCGGGGCGACGAGCAACTGGCCCTTGGAAACACGATCTTCTTCGTGGGCCTGCTGACGTTGATCGTGACGTTGTACGACCGCTACGAGCCGTACCGCGGCGTACGTCTCGAGGAATCGCCACAGGGGGCTTGGGTGTGAGCGTGATCGTGATCGTTGAAGGCGAGAGCGACCAGGTGGCAGTGGAAACGCTGGCCCAGCGGCGCGGCGTCGACCTCGGAGCCTTGGGAATCCGGGTCGAGTGCCTCGGAGGGGCTCATCGGATCGGAGCGTTCCTCGAGCAGCTCGGGGAAGATCGGCCGCGGCTCGCAGGTCTCTGCGATGCGGGCGAGGAACCGGTCTTCCGCAGGGCGTTGGAGCGGGCCGGCTTCGGCTCCGGCCTCACCCGCGCGGACTTGGAACGCCTCGGGTTCTTCGTCTGCGACGCGGATCTGGAGGAGGAGCTGATCCGCGCGCTCGGTGTGACGCGCGTGGAGGGGATCGTCCGCGCGAACGACGATCTGCATCGCTTTCGAAAGCTCCAGCAGATGCCGGCATGGCGAGGCCGCGCCACCGAGGAGCAGCTTCGGCGCTTCATGGGCAGCGGCGGACGGCGCAAGATCCGCTACGCACGTCTGCTCGTCGAGGCGCTCGACCTCGACCGGGTCCCGCGGCCGCTCGACCGAATCCTCGCTTATTCGCTGGGGAGGTAATCGGCCGGAGCGACCGAGGGAGGTTGGCAACCTTCGGGCTAGTACCCGCCGGCGCCTCCGCCGCCTGAATAGACGGCGATGACGACGATCACGGCGGCGAGGACGGCCAGTGCCGCGCCGATCCAGAGTGTGCGTCTCGAAAGTGGCATGCAACACCCCCTTTCACTCTTGAGTACGAGGCCGACGGGCCGGCGGATGGTCGGCAGCGCTCATCCGCCTCTCATCTGCCACTCCTACGGTGGGTTCCGTCGAAGGAGGCTCAGATGCGAAAGACGACGATGGCGGCGTTCGCAGCGCTCGCGCTCGGCGCGGCCGCCTGCGGCGGCGAGACGAAGGCGAGCAAGCCCGCGACGACCTCGCTTCCCCAGGACGGGCAGGCGTTTGCGATCGACCCGAGCGACTTCACGACCGAGATCGACAACCCCTTCTGGCCGATGAAGCCGGGCAGCCGGTGGGTCTTCCGCGAGACGGATGCCGAGGGCGCGGTCTCCCGCGTGGTCGTCACCGTCCTCGACAAGACGAAGACGATCGCCAACGGCGTCGAGGCGCGGATCGTCCACGACCAGGCGACCGAGGAGGGCCAGGTCCTGGAGGACACGTACGACTGGTACGCCCAGGATGCCGACGGGAACCTCTGGTACCTCGGCGAGGACACGACCGAGTACGAGAACGGCAAGCCGAAGACGAAAGAAGGCTCGTGGGAGGCGGGCGTCGACGACGCGCTTCCAGGGATCATCATGCCCGCGAACCCGCAGGTCGGCATGACGTATCGCGAGGAGTACTACAAGGGCCACGCGGAGGACGGCGCTTCGATCCTCTACACGGACGCTCTCGCCAGGGTTCCCGGCGGCCGCTTCGAGCACGGCGTCCAGACGCGGAACACGAGCGCCATCGAGCCGGATGTGGTCGAGGAGAAGATCTACGCCGAGGGGGTCGGCGTCGTCCTCGAGATGACGGTCTCGGGCGGATCCGACCGCACCGAGCTCCTCAGTTACCGCGAGGGGTAGCGGGGCGTGCAGGTATACCTAGGCGTGTGAGGCGGACGAAGCACCGCGTCCTCGTCGTCTTCCGGGCCGGGCCGACCTGGGAAAGCGGCCCGCCCGAGGACCAGCCCGACTGGGAGGCGCATGCCGACTGGGTGGACGGGCTGATCGAGAACGGCACCTTCGTCATGGGCGGGCCCTTCAGCGACTACTCGGGCTCGGTGAACCTGCTCGAGGGCCTCACGGCCCATGAGGCGAAGGAGCTGATTGCCACCGACCCGTTCGTTCTGAACCGCGTCTTCGTCGTCGATTCGATCCGCGACTGGACGGTCTACGTGGACGAGCTGAGCGCGAAGGAGAGCGTCTAGCTCGCGTCGCTCGGCGGCCGCTTCTGGCTGCCGAACATGCCCTTCAGCCAGCCCAGTAGCCGCTGCTTCGTGAGGTCGACGACCTCGGCTTCTTTCTCCGGCGTCTCGGTCGTTGGGGTCTCGGATGGTTCGTCTGAGGGGCCGGATTGCCACGCGAGGTGTGCCACGCGCTGACTAAAGCAAATGTGCCGAAACCTTTCTAGGGCTCAGAAATGTGAAACTTTTGTGAGCCTTCCCAGAGGACGCGCCGTCCAAGCTCCGTGAACTGCTCTTGGCCCGCGTGGATAGTCGCGAAGTGGTTGCCGGCGAGCTGGCCCATCTTGCTCGCGAAGCACGTTGCGCCGTACGGGAAGAGGATCTCGACCTCTGAGAGGCCGCCCGGATAGAGAAGGAGCTCCCCGGCCGCGGGGTAGGAGTTTGCGTTCTCCGGGCCGAGCCCGAGGTCGATTTCGAAGCCCATCGGCACCCACGCCGCCTCACCGCTCCAGCGCGCCTGGACGAGCTCGCTCTCGAGGGGTAGGAGCTTGCGCAGTGCGGCGATCGTCTTCGGCGCCGCCTCCTCCTCGAGACGGGCCTCGAACTCGAACTCGCCGGCGACGATCTTCAGCACGGGAAGGAGCCTACCGTTCGGCACAATTGGGAGAGCTCCGATGCCCAGGACCCTCTTCGACAAGATCTGGGAGAGCCACGTCGTCGCCGAGCCTTCCGGCGAGCCGGCGCTGCTCTTCGTCGACCTCCATCTCATCCACGAGGTCACCTCGCCGCAAGCCTTCGACGGTCTGCGCCTGGCCGGTCGAAAGGTCCGCCGGCCCGATCTCTCCATCGCGACGATGGACCACAACGTGCCGACGGATGCGGGACCGATCACCGACCCGCTCGCGAAGGCCCAGCTCGAGGCGCTCGAGCGCAACTGCGCCGAGTTCGGCATACCGCTCTACGAGACGGGGAGCGGGCGTGAGGGGATCGTCCACGTCATCGGGCCCGAGCTCGGCTTGACGCAGCCGGGCATGACCGTCGTCTGCGGCGACAGCCACACCTCCACGCACGGGGCCTTCGGCACGCTCGCGTTCGGTATTGGCACCTCGGAGGTCGAGCACGTGCTCGCGACGCAGACCCTGCCGCAGCGGAAGCCCGCCTCTATGCGGCTTCTCTTCACCGGTGAGCTCCCATTCGGCGTGACCGCGAAGGACGTCATCCTCGGCGCGATCGGGCGGATCGGCGTCTCGGGCGGTGTCGGTCACGTGGTCGAGTACGCAGGCGAGGTGATCGAGGGGCTCTCGATGGAGAGCCGCATGACCATCTGCAACATGTCAATCGAGGCCGGCGCGCGCGCCGGGATGATCGCGCCTGACGACACGACCTTCGCCTACGTCGAAGGCCGACCGGCCGCGCCGCAGGGGGCCGAGTGGGAGCAGGCGCTCGATCGCTGGCGCGCCCTCGCGACCGACGAGGGCGCCTCGTTCGACCGCGACGTCGAGATCGACGTGCGCGACCTCGCCCCGCAGGTGACCTGGGGGACGAACCCGGGCATGGTCACGTCGATCGAAGGCGCCGTGCCGGATCCGGCCGACTACGCGGACGCCGACGAGCGCGAGGCGATCGAGCGCTCGCTCGCCTACATGGCGCTCGAGCCCGGGACGCCGATCGGCGACATCCACGTCGACCGCGTCTTCATCGGCTCGTGCACGAACGCCCGCATCGAGGATCTCCGCACGGCCGCTTCGGTCGTCGCCGGCAAGCGCGTGCATCCGACCGTGCGCGCGATGGTGGTGCCCGGCTCCGCGACCGTGAAGCGCCAGGCGGAGGAGGAGGGGCTCGACAGGATCTTCGAGGAGGCCGGCTTCGAATGGCGGCGCGCCGGGTGCTCCATGTGCCTGGGCATGAACCCCGACATCCTCGCGCGCGGAGAGCGCTGCGCCTCCACGTCGAACCGGAACTTCGAGGGACGGCAGGGCGCCGGCGGCCGCACGCACCTCGTCAGCCCGGCGATGGCCGCGGCGACGGCGATCGAGGGCCACTTCGTCGACATTCGCTCCTACGCGGCGGAGCCGGTCGCGTGAGGCCGTTCCGTTCCGTCACCTCGCGTGCTGCGGTGCTCGACCGGCCCGACGTCGACACCGACCAGATCATGCCGAAGCAGTTCCTGAAGCGGATCGAGCGCTCGGGCTTCGCGGAGTTCCTCTTCTACGACTGGGCCCAGGATCCCGACTTCGAGCTCAACCGGCCGGAAGCGCAAGGCGCGAAGATCCTCCTCACAGGGCGCAACTTCGGCTGCGGCTCCTCGCGCGAGCACGCGCCGTGGGGATTGCAGGAGTACGGCTTCGAGGCGATCGTGGCCCCGTCGTTCGGCGACATCTTCCGCACGAACTGCGTGAAGATCGGCCTGCTCCCCGTGGTGCTCCCGCAGGAGCAGGTGAAGGCGCTCATGGGGGAGCCCGTGGAGATCACCGTCGACCTCGAGGCCCAGACCGCCGGGCCGTACAGCTTCGAGTTCGACGCCTTCGAGCGCGAGTGCCTGCTCGAAGGGCTCGACGACATCGCGCGCGCCCTCCAGCACGAGGGCGAGATCGCCGCGTACGAGGCCGCGCACCCGCCTCGGTTCGCGACGACCGCTCTGCGCTAGCCGCCCGGCGGTGACGCTCGCAGCGTCGCCTGGAGGCCGGCTATCAGCGCGTCCTTCTCCGCTTGGGTGAGCTTCGCGTCGGCATGCAGGGGCAGGTAGTACCAAGGAGGCATCGACCCTTCGCCGATCGACTCGGCGATCTCCTCGAGGTCGACCTCCTGTGCCCGATTCCATTCCGAGAAGTTCAAATGCTCGCGGCCGCTGTCCACATCGCTCTGGATCAGCCACGAAACAGGCGCGATGTTCGAATACCAGCGCCATTCGGTCAGGTTGCTGTGGCAGTCGAAACACGCGCGCTCCGTGAGACTGCGCGTCTGCGGTGAGTCCCAGCGAGGTTCCTGGGTCACGGGAGGGTTCGCGTGAGCCCGCCCGTACGGCACGAGCTGGATGAGCAGGAGGAGGGCAACCGCGCCGAGCCCCGCCCAGATGAGAACACGGCGCCAGCGAATAGACCGTCCCCGCACCATGGGCGCATGCTTGCACCCGACGCGTGCCGCACAATCCGGGGAAGCCCTGGGCTCCGCGGAGGAAAACTACTGTCCGGGCAGATCAGGAAAGCGCCTGCAGGACCGCGTCCCCGAAAGCGGCCGTGCCGAGGCCTTCGCCCGCCTCGTGCGTCGTCCACGCTGCAGCGCGGAGACGCCCGGCATCCTCCGGCCGGTTCAGGCCGTGCTCGAGCATGAGCGCGGTCGAGAGCATCATCGCCATCGGGTTCGCGACACCCTGGCCGGCGATGTCCGGCGCCGAGCCGTGCACCGGCTCGAAGAGCCCTGGGCCCGAGTCCGAGAGGCTCGCCGACGGGGCGAGCCCGATGCCGCCGGTGAGCGACGCGGCGAGGTCGCTGAGGATGTCTCCGAACATGTTCTCGGTCACGAGCACATCGAACTGGCCCGTCGCGAGCACCAGCTGCATTGCGGCGTTGTCGACGAGCATGTGCTCGAGCTCCACGTCGGAATAGCCGGCCGCTACCTCAGTGACGACACGGCGCCACATCCGTGAGGTCTCGAGGACGTTCGCCTTGTCGACGGAGACGACCTTCCTGCGCCGGCCGCGCGCGAGCTCGAACGCACGCCGCGCTATCCGCTCCACCTGGTCCGGGCGGTACTCCATCGTGTCGTAGACCGTGCCGTCCTCCCGCACGCCGCGCGCCCCGAAGTAGAGGCCGCCCACGAGCTCGCGCACGATGAGGATGTCCACCTGCCCCTGCTTCGAGGGGCGGAGATTGGCGTAGACGTCCAGCTCGGCCCGCAAGCGGAGCATGCCCTGTTCCGGGCGAACCTCGGCTGCGTCGAACTCGGGATCGCCGATCGGGCCTTTGAGGACTGCTTCGGAGGCCTTGCAGGCGGCGAGTGTTTTCTCCGGGAGCGAGTCGCCGGTGAGCCGAATCGCCTGCGCCCCGAAGGGATGCTCCTCGAGCTCGAGGTCGGGCGCGACGATCTCGAGGGCGCGAAGCGCCTCCCGCATCACCTCGGGGCCTATCCCGTCCCCCGGCAGTACGACGACCGTCACAACTCTCGCCGCCCTCGGTCAGTGCCCCGCGGAGCAGGGCGCCGCCGAGGGTTGCCGCCGAGAGCGGTGACCAAGGTCACGTGAGCACGCCGAGCCGCTCGAGCACCGCATCCGCGTCCGCGTCGATCTCGATGGGGTCGAGACGCTGCTCCACTGGGCCGGGAGTCTTGAGGCCGTCGCCCGTCACGACGAGGACGACGCGATCATCCGGGCCGACCCGGCCCTCGTCGACGGCACGGCGCAGCGCGCCGACGGACACCCCGGCCGCGGTCTCGCCGAAGACGCCCGCGTGCTCGGCCAGCAAGCTCATGTTCGCGCCGACCTCCTCTTCGGCGACGGCGTAGACAGCGCCGCCCGTGCGGCGGGCGGTGGCGACGGCCTTGTCGCCGTCGGCCGGATTCCCGATCGCAAGGGAGCGCGCGACGGTGGCGGGGCGGACCGGCGCGACCGGCGTCTGCGAGGCGAAGGCGGCCGCGACCGGCGAGCACCCTTCCGCCTGGCCGCCCAGGAGGCGCGGCGTCTCCGCTTCCACGAGGCCGACCAGGCGGAGCTGGTCGAAGCCCTCGGCGATCTTCGAATAGAGGGAGCCCGAGGCGATCGGCGCGACGACGGCGTCGGGAGCGCCCCAGCCGAGCTGCTCGGCGATCTCGAAGGCGACGGTCTTCGAGCCCTCGGCGTAGTACGAGCGCAGGCTCACGTTCACGAAGCCCCAGGGAAGCTCGAAGGAGAGCTCGACCGTGAGCCGGCTGCAGTCGTCGTAGGTGCCACGGACGGCATAGATGGTGGCACCGTAGACGGCGGTGGCGACGAGCTTCTCCGGCTCGAGGTCGGCCGGGCAGAAGACGGCGGCTTCGATCCCCTCGGCCGCGGCCCGCGCGGCGACCGCGTTGGCGAGGTTCCCGGTCGAGGAGCACGCGATCGTCTCGAGGCCGAGCTCGCGCGCCTTGGCCGCCGCGACGGCGACCACGCGGTCCTTGAAGGAGTGCGTCGGATTCGCCGTGTCGAGCTTGAGCCACAGGTCGCCGACCCCGATTTCGTCGGCCAGCCGCGGCGCGCGGACGAGCGGCGTGAAGCCGGCGGCGAGACGTGGCTCCGCCGGTGCCTCGACGGGCAGAAGGGGCGCATAGCGCCAGATCGACGCGGGCCCGGCGGCGATCGCCTCGCGAGTGACCGTCCGCGCGAGCCGGTTCCAGTCGTAGACGGGGTCGAGCGGGCCGAAGCAGGCCGTGCAGGTGCCGATGTCCTCGAGCGCGTACTCGGCCGCGCAGCTACGGCAACGAAGAGATGTAACGGACATATCTGGCTCCTTTCTCGCTGACATCCTCCCGAGCCGGAGGCTCGGCCGGGTTTGGCACCTTGCTCGTCGGAGTAGGTTGCCGAGGCTTCGAAGGGCCGGTTCCCTCAGCCTCTCTTGATGCGAGCGGGGCCGCTGCCCGTCGCTCAGGTCTGAGTATAGGTCGGGCCCTGCGGCCGAGTCACTGCCCCTTCGGAGGCAGACGAGACGAGGGCCGCGTACTTGGCGAAGACGCCGTTTTCGTAGCGCGGAGGCGGTGGGCTCCACTTCGCCAGCCGCGCCTGAAGCTCGTCGTCGGAGAGCTCGACCGAGAGCGTTCGCGCCTCGACGTCGATCACGACCATGTCGCCGTCCTCGAGCGTGGCGATCGGACCGCCGCGCGCCGCCTCCGGCGAGATGTGCCCCGCCATGAGCCCGTGCGTGGCCCCGGAGAAGCGCCCGTCCGTGATGAGCGCGATCTTGTCCCCGAGCCCCTCGCCCACGAGCGCGGCGGTGACGTGCAGCATCTCGCGCATGCCCGGCCCGCCCGCCGGGCCCTCGTAGCGGATGACGACGACGTCGTCCTCCGTGATTCCCTGCTTCTCGACGGCCGCGAAGCACGCCTCCTCCGAGTCGAAGACCCGCGCCGGGCCGCGGTGGGTCAGGCGCTCGTGCCCGGCGAGCTTCACGACGCAGCCCTCGGGCGCGAGGTTCCCGCGCAGGATCGCGAGTCCGCCGATGGGCTTGATCGGCGTGTCGATGGGGACGACGACCTTCTGGCCCGGCTTCTCCTCCACCGACGCGGCGATCTCGCCGAGCGAGCGCCCGTCGACGTTCGGCGCCTCCGCGTGAACAAGCTCCTTCTTCAGGAGCTCGCGGGCGACGAGCGCGACGCCGCCCGCCTCGTAGACGTCGGTCGCCACGTACCGGCCGCCCGGCTTCAGGCTCGCGACAATGGGGGTCTCGGCCGCGATGCGGTCGAAGTCGTCGAGCACGAAGGACACGCCGAGCTCGCGCGCGATGGCGAGGAGGTGGAGGACGCCGTTCGTCGACCCGCCGGTGGCGACGATGGAGGCGGCCGCGTTCTCCAGCGCCTCGCGCGTGATGATCTGGGACGGCCGCAGGTCGCGGCGCAGGACGTCCATCGCCAGTCGCCCCGCTGCTTCCGCCGCCTCCGCCTTGGAAGGATGGAGCGCGGGGATGCCGTTCAGGCCGGCGGGGCTGATTCCGAGGAAGTCGAGCGCGGTGGACATCGTGTTCGCGGTGAACTGGCCGCCACACGCGCCCGCGCCGGGGCAGGCCACGCCTTCGAGCTCGTGCAGGTCATCGTCGCTCATCTTCCCGACGGCGTGGGCGCCGATCGCCTCGAAGACTTCCTGGATGGTCACGTCGCGGCCGCGGAAGCGGCCGGGCGCGATCGAGCCGTTGTAGAGCGCGAGCCCGGGAAGGTCGAGGCGGGCGAGCGCCATGACCGCGGCAGGAATCGTCTTGTCGCAGCCGACGAGGCAGACGAGCCCGTCGAAGAGGTGACCGCGCGCGACGAGCTCGATCGAGTCGGCGATCACCTCACGGGAGACGAGCGAGGCGCGCATGCCTTCCGTGCCCATGGAGACGCCGTCCGAGACGGCCACGGTGTTGAACTCCATGGGCGTACCGCCGGCGGCGCGGATGCCGCGCTTCACGTGCTGAGCGAGCTCGCGCTGATTCCAGTTGCACGGCATCGTCTCGATCCACGTCGTGGCGACGCCGATGATGGGGCGGGCGAGGTCGTCGTCCGTGAAGCCGATTCCCTTCAGCATCGCGCGCGCGGCCGCGCGCTCGGGGCCGTCGGTGAGGGCTGCGCTCTTGCGCTTGTCAGGGTCGGTCATGTTCGTCCTGCTCCTTCCGCTGAGACAGTGAAGCGAAGCACACTCGCGTCCGCGAAGCGACGGGCGAGCCCCTCCTCGCAGGAGTCGGCCGCATCCGGCCGCACCCAGACGATCACGCTCGGGCCCGAGCCGGAAAGGGTCGCGCCGACCGCGCCGTCGGGCAGGTCGCCGCGCACTCTCTCGAGGAGCGGCGCGTTCTTCGCCCTGTAGGGCTCGTGCAGACGATCCTGGATCGCCTCGGCGAAGAGCTCGGCGGATCCCTGGGCAAGGGCGGCGCCGAGCATCGCCGCGCGGCCGGCGGTGAATGCAGCGTCATCGTGGGAGACCGAGCCGGGCAGGGAGCTCCGGGCCTCGGCCGTCGAGACGGTTGCCTCGGGAACGAGCGCGAACGGGACCGCTGGCAGCGAGTCGGCGACGCGAACGATGCGGTTCTCCCAGGTGAGACAGACGCCGCCCGCGAGCGCGGCGGCCAGGTTGTCGGCGTGACCCTCGAGCTCGACGCCAAGGGCGAGGAGCCTCTCCGGTTCGGGCTCTTCGCCCGCGGCGACGGCGCCGGCCACGAGGCCGAGCGCGATCACGGCCGCGCTCGAGCCGAGGCCGCGCTCGCGCGGGATCCGGCTGACGAACTCGAAGCGACGGCCCTGCACGGGCGCGAGCCGGGCGAACGCCTGCACCCCGAGGTGTGACTCGTCGACCTCGCCGTCGCCGTCCTCCACCTCGAGCTCGTTCCAAAGGTCGAGCGCGGCCGCGACACAGTCGAAGCCCGGCCCGATGTTCGCCGTCGTCGCCGGCGCGCGCACATGGATCTTCATGCGACCGCGTCGGGATCCTTGAGCCCGTGTCCGGTGATGACGCAGACGACTCGCGCCCCGCTCGGCGGGTCGGCGAGGAGGGCGGCGAGGCCGGCTGCCGAGGACGGCTCGCAGAAGAGGCCTTCCTCGTGCGCGAGCAGTCTCCAGGCGTCGAGAATTGCCTCGTCCGGAAGGGACGGCGCCTCGCCTCCCGACTCGGTCAGCGCGCGCCGGGCCTGTGCCTCGTGAGCCGGCTCGACGATGCGAATCGCAGTCGCGGCCGTTCCCGCCCTGTCCTCCGCCTGCGCGGCGACGAAGCGAGGAAGGGCACCGGCCTGGCCGAAGCCGAGCGCGTAGGCGCAGAGGTTGCCTCCGCCGCCGTAGGGGAGCGCGACGACGTCGGGCGCGCCGCCGAGCTCCTCCGCGATCTCGAGAGCGGCGGTCTTCTGGCCCTGGATCCTGAGCGGGTTCAGCGAGTTGACGAGGACGTGCGTGCCCTCCGCCTCGAGCGCCTTGGCCTCCTCGAGCGCCTCCTCGAAGTTCGCCCGCGTCTCGACCTTCGCGCCCACCGCGCGTGCCTGCGCGAGCTTGCCGCGTGCGACCGCGCCCTCGGGCTGGAGGATGACCGCCTCGAGCCCCGCCCGGGCGGCGTACGCGGCTGCGGACGCGGCCGTGTTCCCGGTGGAGGCGCACACGACCGAATGCGCTCCGTCGGCGAGGGCCTGCGTGACCGCGACGGTCATGCCGCGGTCCTTGAAGCTGCCCGTCGGGTTCGCGCCTTCCCATTTCAGCCACACCTCGGCGCCGAGGCGCTCGGAGAGGCGCGGCGCGGGGAGGAGGGGGGTCGAGCCCTCGCCGAGCGAGACGATCGTCGCGTCCGTCGCCAGGGGCAGCCGGTCGCGATAGCGCTCTGCGAGCGGGACGGTCACTCCGCGGGAGACTACTCTCACGCCCAGCCGAGGCCGGGAACGCCGCGGTCGGAGATGACCGGCAGTGCCGAGGGAGCCGACTTCGACTCCTCGAGCTCCGCGATCTCCTCGAGCGCGGCGTCCAGGTCGCCCGACGGCGCCTCGTGCGTGATGATGTGCAGGGTCGCCGAGCCGTTGTCCTGCTTCTGCACGAGCCGCGCGATCGAGACGCCGTGCGAGGCGAGGCGGAGGGCCACGTGCGCGAGCACGCCCGCGCGGTCCTCGACCTCGAGGCGGACGTAGAAGGGCGAGCGGAGCTTCCCAGGGTCGAGGCGCTCGACCGAGCGCCAGCAGGCGTCGTTCTGGAGGAAGCCCGTGCCCGTCGTGCCGATGACGGAGACCATGTCGGCAACGACGGCCGAGGCGGTCTCGATCCCGCCCGCGCCGGGGCCCTCGAGCGTGATCTCGCGGATCGCGTCGCCCTGGAGCATGACGGCGTTGAACGCGCCCTCGACGGCGGCGAGCGGATGGTGGCGGTCGACGAGGGCGGGCTGCACCCGGACGTCGAGCCGCCCGTCGACGAGCGTGGCCGCGCCGACGAGCCGGACGGTCATGCCCATCTCGCCCGCGGCCTCGACGTCGTCCGCGGCGAGGCCCTGGATGCCCTCGTAGTCGACGTCGCCGAGGGTGACCCGCGAGCCGAAGGCGACCGTGGCGAGGATGGCCATCTTCGCCGCGGCGTCCGCGCCCGAGACGTCGTCGGTCGGATCGGCCTCGGCGAACCCGCGCGACTGCGCCTCGGCGAGCGCCTCGTCGTAGCTCGAGCCGCGCTCCATCTCCGTGAGGATGAAGTTCGTCGTCCCGTTGACGATGCCGAGGACGCGGTGGACGTTCGTGACGACGAGCGCCTCGCGGAGTACCTTGATCACCGGGATTGCCGCGCACACGCTTGCCTCGAAGCGAAGCTGGACGCCGCCGGTGGAGGCCGCCTCGAAGAGCTCTGCGCCGCGCTGGGCGACGAGCTGCTTGTTCGCAGAAACGACGGGCTTCCCCGACTCGAGGAGGTCGAGGACGTAGCCACCCGTGGGCTCGACGCCGCCCATGACCTCGGCCACCAAGGCGATCGAGTCGTCCTCGAGGATGGACTCGAAGTCCGTCGTCAGCACGCCCGGGTCGGGGTGGTAGGTGCGCTCCTTCTCGGGGTCGCGGACGAGCGCCTTGACCACGCGCAGGCGGTGGCCCGTCGCGCGCTCGATGTCCTCGGCGCTCTCGTGAAGGAGTCGGTTTACCGCCGAACCGACGGTCCCGTAGCCGAGAAGGGCGACCGGAACGTCAACAGAGGCCATCGGACGAGCAGGCCGCATGGCCCGGACTTTCAGCCCGAGGGCCGTTCGAATCAGTGGACGCCATGGGCTTCCGCGCCGAGGAGGCCTTCGCGTCCGGCGAGATCGCGGAGCTCCTGTCCGACGTGCTCGACGGGATGCTTGGCGGCCATGCGCCGGAGGGCAGTGAAGCGCGGCCGCCCAGCATCCTCCTCCGCGATCAGCTCGCGGGCGAACGAGCCTGAGCGGATGTCCTCGAGCAGCTTCTTCATCGTCGTCTTCACGTGCTCGTCGACGATGACCTGGCCACGGGTGAGGTCGCCGTATTCGGCGACGTCGGAGATCGAGTGCCGCATGTACGAGAAGCCGCCCTCGTAGATCAGGTCGACGATGAGCTTCATCTCGTTGATGCACTCGTAGTAGGCGATCTCGGGCTGGTAGCCGGCGTCCACGAGTGTCTCGAAGCCTGCCTGCATGAGCGCGCAGACGCCCCCGCAGAGGACGGCCTGCTCGCCGAAGAGGTCGCTCTCGGTCTCCTCCGCGAACGTCGTCGCGAGCATGCCCGCCCGGCCGCAGCCGATCGCGGTGCCGTAGGCGAGCGCGAGGTCGAAGGCATTGCCGCTCGCGTCCTGTGCGACTGCGACGAGCCCCGGGGTCCCGGCGCCCGCCTCGAAGAGCTGGCGCACGCGGTGGCCGGGGCCCTTGGGCGCGACCATGACCACGTCGTGGCCCGCGCCGGGCTTGATCTCGCCGAAGTGGACGTTGAAGCCGTGGGCGAAGAGGACTGCGGCGTTCTCAGCGAGATTCGGCTCGATCTCGCGCTCGAAGACGCCCTTCTGCACGTGGTCCGGCAGGAGGATCGCGACGAGCTGCGCGCCCTGCACCGCTTCGGGAATCGCCTTCACGGTCAGGCCCGCTTCCTCCGCGGCCGCCCAGGAATCGCTTCCCGGCCGCAGGCCGACCTCGACCTCCACGCCGGAGTCGCGCAGGTTCAGCGCGTGCGCGTGTCCCTGGCTGCCGTAGCCGATGACGGCGACCTTGCCGTTGAGGAGATCGGGGTTGCCTTCGCGGTAGACCGTTGCCATGAGGTTCCTTTCCTAGCGGAGTACGTGTTGACGTCTGGGTGCGCGCGCCGTGGACGCGCGGGCCAGGCCGATACGGCCGGTGCGCGCAAGCTCCTTGAGGCCGTGCGGGCGGACGAGCTCCTCGAAGGAATCGAGCTCCTCCGGCGACCCAACGACCTCGAAGATGATCGCGTTGGGCCCGAGGTCGGCGACCCGGGCGCTGAAGACCTCGGCGAGGGCGAGCAGCTCTCCGCGTCGGTCGGCGGGCGCGTTGACCTTGAGGAGAGCGAGCTCGCGCTCGATCGCCTCGCCGTGCTCGAGCTCGCTGACGCGCAGGACGTTCACGAGCTTGTGCATCTGCTTCTCGATCTGCTCGATCGACTCCTGCGCACAGTCGACACGGAGGGTGATGCGCGAGACGTTCGGCCGCTCGGTCGGCCCGACCGCGAGGCTCTCGATGTTGAAGCCGCGGCGGGCGAACATGTTCGAGACGCGGGCAAGGGCTCCCGGGCGGTTCTCGACGAGCACGGAGAGGGTGTGCGTCATGCCTCCACCCACTTCTCGGCGTCGAACTCGATGCAGTCTGAGGCGGCCGCGCCCGCGGGGATCATGGGGAAGCACTTCTCCTCCGGGTCGACGCGGGCGTCGACGACCGCCGCGCGACCGCAGGTGAGGGCCTCCTCGAGCGCCGGCTCGAGCTCGTCCTCGGACGAGACCGTGAAGCCCGCGGCCCCGTAGGCCTCGGCGAGCTGCGCGTAGTCCGGCACCTGATGCGTCAGGTGGGTTTGCGCGAAGCGCTCGTCGTAGAACATCTCCTGCCACTGGCGCACCATCCCGAGCCAGCCGTTGTTGACGATCACCGTGACGATAGGGAGCCCTTCGAGCACCGACGTGGCGAGCTCTTGGCACGTCATCTGGAAGCAGCCGTCCCCGTCGACGCAGACGACCGTCGCATCGGGGCGCGCGGCCTTCGCGCCGATCGCGGCGGGAACGCCGTAGCCCATCGTGCCGAGGCCTCCCGAGGTGATGAAGGAGCGCGGCCGGTCGCAGACGAGGTACTGCATCGCCCACATCTGGTGCTGGCCGACCCCGGTCGTCCAGATCACGTCGTCGCGACCGGCGGTGAGGTCGCGGAGCGACTCGAGCACCGCCTGCGGCTTCAGCGTGTCGCTCTTCGCGTAGCGGTAGGGGAACTCCTCGCGCCACGCGTCGAGCTGGTGCCGCCAGGCCTCGGGGCCCTTGCCGTCGGAGGCGCGGAGGTTCCGCACCTGGCTCGCGAGCTCGCCCAGCGCGACCTTGAGCGGGCCGACGACAGGGATGTCGGCGTAGCGGAGCTTGCCGATCTCCGCGGAGTCGATGTCGAGGTGGATGACCTTCGCGCCGGCCGCGAAAGCGGACAGCTTCCCCGTGACGCGGTCGTCGAAGCGCGCACCGACGGCGACGAGGAGGTCGCACTTGTTCATCGCCCAGTTCGCCCACTTCGAGCCGTGCATGCCGGGCGCGCCATAGGCGAGCGGGTGCGAGTCGGGGAACGCGCCCTTGGCCATCAGCGTCGTCACGACCGGGATGCCGCCCGCCTCGGCGAGCTCGAGCAGCTCGCCGGTGGCCTCGGCGTTGATCGTCCCGCCGCCGACGTACAGGACAGGCTGCTCCGCAGCGGCGAGCGCCTCCGCGGCCGCCGCGATCTGACGCGGGTGCACGCGCACCGGTGGCTTCCAGCCGGGGAGGTCGACGTCGTCGGGATAACGGAAGTCGAACTCGGCCTCCTGCACGTCCTTGGCGATGTCGACGTGCACGGGGCCGCTCCGTCCGGTCTGGGCCACGCGGAATGCAGCCTTCAGCACACCCGGCAGCTCCTCGACGTCCTGGACGAGCCAGGAGTGCTTGACGATGGGGAGCGTGATGCCGACGGCGTCGGTCTCCTGGAACGCGTCGGTGCCGATCAGGTTCGTCCGCACCTGACCGGTGATCGCGACGAGCGGCGTCGAGTCCATCCAGGCGTCGGCGATCGGCGTGACGAGGTTCGTGGCGCCGGGGCCCGACGTGGCAATCGCGACGCCGACCCTGCCGGAGGCGCGGGCGTAGCCCTCGGCCATGTGCCCGGCGCCCTGCTCGTGGCGCGCGAGCACGTGGCGGACGTTCGAGCCGCGGGCGAACGCGTCGTAGAGCGGCAGAATCGCACCGCCGGGGATGCCGAAGGCGACGTCGACGCCCTCGGCCTCGAGCGAGCGCAGGATCGCGTCGGAGCCGAGCATCCTCATGCCGCGAACTCCGTGTCTCTCCGCGCCGACGGAAGGCCGGCGAGGAGGACGTCCATGAACTGGCGCGTCGTGGCCGCGGCACCGGACGCGACGAGGTCGGGCGTGCGCACGCCGTCCTCGATCGCCCCGGCGACGCCGCGCTCCAGCGTCTGCGCGGCGGCGCGTTCGCCGAGCCCTTCGGCGAGCATGACCGAGGCTGCGAGGAGCATCGCCATGGGATTCGCGACTCCCTGGCCGGCGATCTCGGGCGCAGACCCGTGCGTCGGGCCGAAGATGCCCACGCCGTTCGCGGACATGCGGCCGGAAGCGACCATGCGCACGTCATCGTGCGCGAAGGCGGCCATGTTGGACAGGGCTTCGGCGAAGACCTCCTGCGTGACGACGACGTCGAACCGCGCGGGGTCGGCGGCGAGGACGGGGAGGAGCCGCTCGACGGGCACGTGCTCGACGATGAGGCCCTCGTGGCGCTCGGTCGCCGCCTGAACCGCGGCGAACCACGTTTCGCCGGTGCCGACCGAGGTCACCTTCGCCCGCCGCTCGCGGGCGAGCCGGAAGGCCCGCTCGATGGCGACCAATTCGGCGTCCTCGGCGACGGGACTGACGAGTGCGACGTCGCCCGCGCGCGCGAGCCGTACGCGCGTGACGCGCCACGTGAGGTCGAGCTCGGCCTTCACGCCTTCGAGCGCGGGCTCGCGGGTCGCGGCGATCAGCACTGCGTCGGCCTCGCGGCAGGCCTGCCGCGTCGCGGGAGGGAGCGGGTGTCCGAAACGGCGCACGGCATCTCCGCCGAACGGCACGTGTGCCTCGTCCACGGCGAACCCGTGGAGGTGGGAAACGGCAGCGACGGCGCGGCTGGCCTCGGCCATCAGCTCAGGGCCGATGCCGTCGCCGGCGAGACAGGCGATCTTGTAGCGACGGGCTCTCATGGGACGGCGACCTCCCGTTCGAAGACGTCGTAAAGCGTGACCTGCTTACGTTCGTCGGCAAGCTGCTTGAAGCGCTTGAAGGCTTCGTTCAGCTCGTCCCCTTGGATCTCGATGCCGGCCTCGGCGCAGGCGAGCGCGAAGGCGTGCCGGCCGGAGTGCTTTCCGAGCGGCAGCGTCATCACGAGCCCGAGCTCGGCCGGGTCCATGATCTGGTACGTCTCGGCGTCCTTCAGCATCCCGTCCTGGTGGATGCCGGCTTCGTGGGCGAACGCGTTCGCGCCCACGATCGCCTTGCAGCGCTGAACGCTGTAGCCCGTGAGCTGCTCCACGAGGTGCGAGGTCTTGCCGATCTCGGAGACGACGATTCCGGTCTCGGCCTCGAAGGAGTCGAGCCGCACGCGCAGCGCCATGACGATCTCCTCGAGCGCGGCGTTGCCGGCCCGCTCGCCGAGCCCGTTGACGGTCGCCTCGATCTGCGTCGCGCCCGCGCGCACGGCCGCGAGCGAGTTCGCGACCGCGAGCCCGAGGTCGTTGTGGCAGTGGACGGAGAGGGAGATCTCCTCGAGCTCGGGGCACAGGTGCTGCACCTCGAGCAGGAACGTCGCGTACTCGTCCGGCAGGCAGTAGCCGACGGTGTCGGGGAGGTTGATCGTGGTCGCGCCGGCCTCGATAGCCTCGCGGCAGACCTTGGCGACGAAGCGCGGGTCGGAGCGGGTCGCGTCCTCGCACGAGAACTCGACCTCGTCCGACTTGGCGTTCGCGTATCCGACGGCCCAGCGCGCCTGCTCTACGACCTCGGCAGGCTCGAGCCGGAGCTTCTTCTCCATGTGGATCGGGCTCGTCGCGATGAAGACGTGGATCCGGGAGCGCTGCGCGTCCGCGAGCGACTCTGCGGCAGCGTCGATGTCTTCCTTGCGCGTGCGGGCGAGAGACGCCACCGCGGGTCGCTCGACCGCGGCTGCCACGGCCCTCACGCCCTCGAAGTCGCCCGGCGAGGAGACCGCGAAGCCGGCCTCGACGACGTCGACTCCAAGGCGCTCGAGCTGGGTGGCGATCTCCGCCTTCTCATGCGGCTGCAGCGCGATGCCCGGGGATTGCTCCCCGTCGCGCAACGTCGTATCGAAGATGGTGATCCTGCGTGCTGCCACTGCTCCTCCTTCGGCGTCTCCGAAACGGAGACGCACCTCGGGTGTCGTTTCGGTCGGCGTGTGCGCCTACTAAAGGGCGCGTGGTCGCGTACTCCCCCTTAGCGGGGGAGAATGGCGAGAAGGAGAATGGCGATGAGGCCGAGCGACGCCAGGCCGGTGAAGCCGGTGGCGGGCAATGCTGTCGCTCGTGACCTCGTCTGCACGATTGGCCCAGTCTGCGTAAACCTCACCGGGCTGTCAACCCCCGAAGCGTCATTCGTGTGCCTCACGGCGCCAATTCGTGCTCGAGCTGGCGCGCGAGATCGTCGACCCAGGGCGCGCGCTCCTTCGTCTCGGACGCCCTCGCGACGGCCGAGCGCAGGTCGCGTGAGGCCGCGTGCCTCCCGCTGCCGAGCCGGCGCGCGCAGTAGACGGTGTCGCCCCGCCACGGGCCCCAGGCGACGCGCGCGGCGCGGATCTCGAGCTTCTCGCCGGTCGAGGGAACCTCGACGACCATGGATCCGTGCGGCTCGACGTGCTCGATGTCGACGCTCGCATCCGCCGGGCGCGAGCCGAACGCGAGCAGCATGGCCAGCGGGTTTCCCGGGAAGTTGGCGGGCCGCTTGCGGTCTCCGACCGATAGCCGCCGCAGCCGGCCGCAGCGCAAGCAGTGCGCGTATGCGCGCCACCGGCCGGAAACCGGATCCCGGTACGTGACCGACTCGTACAGGTGGCCGGGCGGCCAGCCGAGCCAGCAGGCCATCTTTCCCATCTTCACTCCATTAGACGTCGCCGCCGTGAGTTAGTGTGGCCGATCGAGCCGTGAGCGCCTCCGAGCGACAGCGAGGGGTGGTCCGCCGGCACCGGCGCGGAGAAGGGCTCGAACGCGTCCTGGGAGCGCCGGCGCTCTTCGCCACGGCCTACGGCAACGTCGGTTCGTCGATCTACTACGCCCTCGGCGTCACCGCGCTCTATGCGCTCGGGCTGACCCCGGTCGTGTTCGTGATCGCCGGGCTCTTCTTCGCCGCGACGGCCGCGACGTACGCCGAGGGAACGGTCCGCTACCCCGAGGCCGGCGGCTCTTCCAGCTTCGCGCGCCACGCCTTCAACGAGACCGTCAGCTTTCTCGCCGCGTGGGCGCAGATGCTGAACTACGTGGCGACGATCGCCATCTCGGCGTTCTTCGTCCCGCACTACCTCTCCGTCTTCTGGGGCCCGCTGCGCGAGAACCCCTGGGACATCGTCGGCGGGGTGATCGTGGTCGTCCTGCTCGTCGCCCTGAACGTCGTCGGAATCCAGGAGTCGACGCGCATCAACGTCTTCCTCGCCGTCATCGACTTCGCGACGCAGGTGCTCCTGGTCGTCCTGGGCTTCGTCCTCGTCTTCAGCCCGTCGATCCTGAAGTCGAACGTCATCTTCGGCGTGGCGCCCACGTGGGACCAGTTCTTCCTCGCCATTCCGGTGGCGATGCTCGCGTACACGGGCGTCGAGACCGTCTCGAACCTCGCCGAGGAGGCGCGCGAGCCCGCGAGGAGCGTTCCCAACGCCTACAAGGCGATCGCGGGCGCGGTCTTCGCCATCTACTTCACGCTGCCGATGATCGCCCTCTCGGCGATGCCCGTCACGTTCGCGAACGGCGAGTACTCCACGGTGCTCGGGGAGGAGCCCCCGGAGGGCTTCGCGAACGACCCGGTCCTCGGCGTCGTCAAGAACCTCGGGATCAGCGGGAGCGTCCTCGGCGGGCTGGAGATCTACGTCGGCGTCCTCGCCGCCACGATCCTCTTCATCGCCACGAACGCGGGCGTCATCGGCGCGTCCCGGATCACGTACGCGATGGCGAGCTACCGCCAGCTGCCGGAGCTCTTTCGCCGGCTCCATCCACGCTTCCTGACGCCGTGGATCGCGATCGTCTTCTTCGCGGGGCTCGTCCCGATCGTGGTCATCCTGCCGGGGCGGACGACGTTCCTGGGGACGATCTACTCCTTCGGCGCGACCCTGTCTTTCACGGTCGCGCACGCCGCGATCGTCGCCCTCCGTGCCCGCCGCAGGGAGGAGGAGCTCGTCTTCCGCGCCCGCCCGAACCTGCGCTGGCGCGGGATCGACTGGCCGCTCTTCGCCATCTTCGGCGGGCTCGGCACCGGGCTCTCCTGGCTCGTGATCGTGATCCAGGATCCGGCGACGCGCTGGGCTGGCCTCGGCTGGCTAGTCCTCGGCCTCGCCTTCTATTCCGTCTACCGGCGCAGGTTCGTCCACGAGCCCCTCTCGCAGACCGTGCGCGCGCCCGCGTTCATCCTCGGGCCGTCGCTCGAGCTTCTCTACCGGACGATCGTCGTTCCGGTCGTGCGCAACTCCGAGTCCGAGGAGGCGCTGGTCGCCGCCGCCCGGCTCGCGGCCGACCGGCGGGCGACGATCGCCGCTGTGCACGTCCTCGAAGTCCCGCTCGAGCTCCCGATCGACGCTCCTTTGCCGGAGCTCGAGGCGGAGGCGAACGACCTGCTCGAGGATGCGCGCGGCCTCGTCGAGGCGTACGGCGTCCGCGTGGTGACGAGGCTCGTTCGCGCCCGCCGCGCGGGCCCGGCGATCGTGGAGGAGGCGGACAGCCGCCAGGCCGAGTTGATCGTCATCGGCGCCAAGCGGCGGCTGGCGCGCGGCAGGACGCCCATCTTCGGCCGCACGGTCGACTACGTCCTCAAGGCCAGCCCGAGCCGTGTCCTGCTCACGGCTATCCGCAAAGCCGCATGACTCCCGAGCTTCGCCTGAAGGTCACGGTCGTGCTGTCGGCCCTGATGGTCGTGCTCGGAGCCGCGCTGCTCGTCGAGACGGCTGTGCTCGGCGGCGGAATCGGCTACGTCCTCGGGGGAATGCTGGTCGTAGCCGGCGCCGGCCGGCTGTACGTTTCATTGCGGTAGGTACTGATGGCCAAGAAGATCCCCCGCCTGGCGCGCGTCCTCGGAGCCGGATCGCTCGCCTCCGTCGCCTACGGCGAGATCGGGTCGTCCATCTACTTCGCGCTCGGCGTGGTCGCGCTCTATGCGCTCGGGGCGACGCCGTGGGTGCTGCTCGGAGTCGGTGCCCTCTTCCTGCTCGTCGCGCTCTCGTACGCGGAGGGAACCTCGGCCTTGCCCGAGACCGGAGGAGCTGCGACCTTCGTTCGGCGGGCGTTCAACGATCCCTCAGGGTTCATCACCGGCTGGGCGCTCTTCCTCGACTACCTGATCGTGATCGCCCTGGCCGGGCTTTTCGTGCCCCACTACCTGGGAACGGCCGTTGGCTGGGACGCGGTGACGGACTCGCCGTGGGATGTCGTCATCGGCGTGTGCGTGATCCTCGGCGTGGCCGGGATCCGCCTCGTCCGCCGCGCGCGCATGTACACGGCCGCCATCTTCATCGCCGTGCTCGCGTTCCTTTCGCATCTCCTGCTGATCGCCCTCGGTTTCGCCTTTCTCCTCTCCGCGGAGGGCTTCGGGAAGGGGATCGACCTCGGCACCGTGCCCACGTGGCACGCGCTCGCCTTCTCGCTCTCGCTCGCCATGCTCGCCTTTACGGGCCTCGAGACGGTCGCGAACCTCTCCGCCGAGGCGCGCGAGCCGGGCAAGGCGCTGCCGCGAAGCCTCTTCGCGGGGATCGGCGCGGTCGTCCTCGTCTCCTTCGCGATCGCCGCGATCGGTCTCTCCGCCTACCCGCCGCACCCGGATCCCGCCGGGCCGGACGGGTGGGCCACCGACCTCGGCACCACCTGGATCCGCGCGCCGCTCGTCGGCATCTCGGAGGCCTTCGGCGGCGCGCTCCCGGACGCAGCCGTGAACACAATCAAGATCTTCCTCGGCGTCACGGGCGCGATCATCCTGACCTCCGCGATCGCGACATCGCTCTCGGGCGCCGGGCGGCTTGCGTATTCGCTCGGCCAGCGCGCGATGCTGCCGCGCTCGTTCGGGCGCCTGAACCAGCGCACCTTCATCGCGCCCGCCTCGATCGTGAGCGGCGCGGTGATCGCGGCGGCTCTCCTCGTCATCGCCGAGCTCGTCGGCAGGGGCGTGACGTTCCTCGCCAGCCTGTACAGCTTCGGGGCGCTGATCGCCTTCACCGCCGCGCAGCTCGCGGTGATCCGCCTGCGGTTCACGGAGCCCGACCTCGCCCGGCCCTACCGCGTCCCCGGCAACGTCCGCATCCGGGGCGTGGCCGTTCCCGTTGCCGCCCTCGTGGGCGCGCCGCTCACGTTCGCGCTCTGGCTCGCCGCGCTCTACACCCACGGCGCCGCGCGGATCGCCGGGCCGATCTGGCTCGTCCTCGGAGCGATCCTCTTCGTCGCCGTGCGCAAGGCTCGTCACGAGGCGCTCATGGAGCACGTCGAGCCCGCGATCCCCGACCTCGTTCCGGAGGAGGAGGGGGTCTACGAACGGATTCTCGTGCCCGTGAAGCTCGGCCAGATCGGCGAGGAGATGCTCGCGACCGCCATCCGCCTCGCTGAGGAGCGCGGCTGCTCGGTGCGCGCGCTCCACGTGATCAAGGTGCCGCTCGAGCTTCCGCTCGACGCGGAGCTGACGGACGAGGAGGAGAAGGCCGAGGCGTCGCTCGCCGAGGCGAAGCTCCTCGCCGCCGAGCACGGCGTCGAGGTGGAGGGCGAGATCGTGCGCGGCCGGGCGATCGGCGAGGCGATCGTCGACCAGGCGAGCGGCGACGGCGTCGACCTCATCCTCATGGGCTCCGCGCCACGCTGGCGCCGGCAGTCGCGCTTCTTCAGTCCGACGGTGGACTACGTGCTGCGCCGCGCTCCCTGCGAGGTGATGGTCGTGACGTATCCGCAGGGGGTTCTCGAGGAATAGTGTTCCGCCGGTGAAAGCCCTCATCGTCGGCGTCGGGAGAGTGGGGTCGGCAGTCGCCGCACGGCTGCGATCCGAAGGCTGGGAGGTCGTCGTCATCGACGAGAGCGAGGAGGCGCTCGGACGGCTCGGCCCGAACTGGCCCGGGGAGTTCCACCTCGGCCACGGCATGGACACCTCCGTCCTCGAGCGGGCCGGAATCGCGGACGCGGACGCCTTCGTGGCCTCGACGGACGGCGACAACACGAACATCGTCGTCGCGCAGGTGGCCAAGCAGCGCTACGAGGTGCCTGTCGTCGCTGCCCGTATCCTCGACCCCGCGCGCGCGGACTTCTACTCGGGCCGCGGATTCGAGGTCGTCTCGCCGACGAAGACGGCCATCGGCGCACTGAGCGAAAGCGTCCTCTCGGCGGGCCGCGACTGATGTTCGTGGTCGTCGCCGGCGGGGGGAAGATCGGCGTGAGCGTCACGCGCACGCTCCTCGCGCTCGGTCACGAGCTCGCCGTCGTCGAGCAGGAGCAGTCGCGCTACGAGCGGCTCGAGGAGGAGTTCCAGCACCGCGCCATCCTCGGCGACGCGACCGAGATCTTCGTCCTCGAGCAGGCCGGGCTCGGGCGCCCGCCGGACATCCTCGTCGCGGTCACGGGCGACGACGAGGACAACATCGTCATCTGCCAGCTGGCGCGTGAGAAGTACGGCGTCCCCAAGGTGATCGCGCGCGTGAACGACCCGCGGAACGAGCCGCACTTCGACCTCCTCAACATCTCGCCGACGGTGTCGGCCACCTCGATGGTCCTCGCGCTCGTCGAGCACGAGGTGCCCCAGCACGAGCTCGTCCACCTCCTCGAGCTGCGCAAGGAGAACCTCGAGATCGTCGAGGTCGAGATCAAGAACGGGTCGGCTGCGGCGGGGAAGAGAGTCGAGGATCTGCACCTCCCGCACACCGCGCGCCTCATCTCCGTGGTCCGAGAGGGGCGTGCGGAGATCGCCGTCGGCTCGACCGAGCTGCTCGCGGGGGATCAGGTGTTGGCGATCCTCGAG
>Ga0207674_10001795_pt1 | contig 27367 bp, 23 predicted proteins | sample KBSCornC72_FD_184303 | JGI IMG/M metagenome (GOLD analysis project Ga0207674, IMG submission 184303) | Corn rhizosphere microbial communities from Kellogg Biological Station, Michigan, USA - KBS Corn C7-2 (SPAdes) (version 2) | ecosystem: Host-associated > Plants > Roots > Rhizosphere > Soil ...
TGCGGAGATTTTGGATGGCAGAGATGCGGGTCGCGGACGATGTGGCGGTAGAACTCGAGTGCAGAAAGCGCTCTTGGCGTGGTGAGGAGAGGGTGGCCTGTCGAATCGGTTAGTTCTGCGCCACGGCTCCAGAGCTGAAGGGCAAAGTCATACAGGGTGTTATGGCCGTCGGGAAAAGCAGCAAAGACGGTGCCGTATCGGTTGGCGGCAGGATCGGTGAAGAAGCGCGCGGTCTGCTCGAACTCTTCCCAAGTGGTTGGAGGAGCGAGGTCGCGGAAAAACTGCTGCCTGAATGCAGCCTGATTTGCTGGATCGTTGAAGAGATCGGTGCGATAGAGCAGACACTCGGGACCGTCGTGCCAGGGAAGCGAACTGAGGTGGCTGTCGAAGATGAGGGGCTGTACGAGAGAGCGCGGCCATCCATCGGGCCAGTCGTGAATGTGGATGCGCTGATTCCATGGGTTCAGGTCTTCGAGCGCGCCTGCGGCGTGGGCTTCGGCCAGCCAGTCGGTGACGAGGAGTGCGAGATCGAAATGGCCGTGCTGGAGACCGCCGTCGCTGACCGCGGATTTGTGGAGCTCGTGAATTCCGACAGAGATGAGTTCGATTTTGGTTCCGGGATGACTGGCTTCGAAGAGACGCGCTTCTTCGGTGAGCGCGTTTTCAAAGTCGGCATAATTTCGGAGAGCGATGCGGAGCGTACTCATGACGGGATTCGGCCTTGATATTGCAGTAGGGGAAGTATATCGCTCGACGCAGGGACGCAGGGATTGAGCGTTGGAACGTCCATGAGCATCTAAGCGGGCAGGTGAATGTGATGGCGGTGAAGGTGAAGGAGAGCGCTGCGCCGTTTGTGCCGGAGGGGAGAACGTTGCCGGTGCTTGCAGAGGCTGTGCAGAAGTGCAAGGGATGTGATCTCTACAAGAATGCGACGCAGGCGGTGTTTGGCGAAGTGGAGAGCCGCGATGGTGGCGCGAGGCCGAAAATTGCGATCATGATGATTGGCGAGCAGCCGGGCGACCAGGAGGACAAGCAGGGCCGTCCTTTCGTCGGACCCGCGGGGAAATTACTGGATAAGGCGCTGGAAGAGGCGGAGATCGATCGCAGCAAGGTGTATGTGACCAATGCAGTGAAGCATTTCAAGTGGGAGCCGCGAGGCAAACTGCGCATCCACAAAAAGCCGAGCATGAAGGAAATCAATGCCTGTCGTCCTTGGCTGGATGCTGAACTTGAGACGGTGAAGCCGAAGCTGATTGTGGCGCTAGGCGCGACGGCGGCGCAGGGGCTGCTGGGTTCGAGTTTCAGAATCACCCAGGCGCACGGCAAGGTGCAGGAGGTCCCGGGTCTGCCGCCGATCATCGCTACGCTACATCCGTCGGCGATTCTGCGGGCGCAGACGGATGACGATCGTCATGCGCAGATGCGGACGCTGGTAGAGGATCTGCGAGAGGTGAGGCGGGTGGCGGGGCGGTGATATGGCACTCGATTCCGGTCGATGTTTGAGTTCCCATGTCTCCAAAAGCAGGAGACATGGGGCACCCAGTTGGATCCCAGACCCGAGCGTTCTCGTTTCCCACCCAAAGCCGTAAGAACGCGGCTTGGATGGGGAACCCTAGATTCAGTTAGGGGACCGCTCGCGGAGATCGGAAAACACTTTGAGATAGGCTCTGGCGGTTTCGGTGATCTTCTCCGGGTGTCCCTCGTCAACTGCGGCTAGGTTGACGAGATCGCTGCCGACGCCTAGCGCGCGAGCCCCGGCCTGGATGAAACTCGCAGCGGTGTCGAGTGTGACTCCGCCTGTAGGGATCAGCTTGAGATGCGGAAACGGAGCCAGCAAGGACTTAAGATAAGGCGCGCCGCCCATTGCTGAGCAAGGGAAGATCTTGACGTAGTGTGCGCCGGCGCGATGGGCGGTGATCACTTCGGTCGGCGTGAGAGCGCCAGGAATGGACAGCTTCCCGTTTGTCCTCGTTGCCTGGATGACTTCGGGATGGAGACTTGGGCTGACGACAAATTCAGCGCCAGCATTGATGGTGGCCTGTGCTTCGGCTGCTGTGGTCACGGTGCCGGAGCCGAGGAGGAGGCGCGAGCCGTATTCCTGCTTGAGTTCTTTGAGGAGCTCAATTGCACCGGGCACAGTCATGGTGACTTCGACGATGGTGACGCCGCCGGCGATCATGGCTTGGACAACAGCATGGGCCTGCTTTGCGCTGCGCGCGCGAAGGACCGGGATGAGGCCGACGCGTTCAATGATTTCAGAGGTGGACTGAGGCATTTCATGCTCGATTGTATCGAGGAAATGATTGCGCAAGGAACTGATTCTCTTCCCGGGAGAGTCAATTCTCCCGTGTAGGATGAAAACGAATCAGTGGAGGGAATGTGAGACTGTTTCGCACAACGGGCGGGGTGTTCGTCGAAGAAGAAGAGCAGCATTATTTGATCGCGGATCAGAAGTGGGATTCATTACTGTCGCGTGATGATCTGCCGGAGTTTTTAGCGGAGTTTGTATCACGCGGAAAGCCGCTGGGAAGATTTCACGAAGGGGAAGTGCTGGCACCCATCGAGGGGCAGGAGGTGTGGGCGGCGGGAGTGACCTACTATCGCAGCCGCGGCGCGCGGATGGAGGAGTCAAAGGATGCCGGCGGAGGAAACTTCTACGATCGCGTGTATTCGGCGGAACGGCCGGAGCTGTTCTTCAAGTCGACGGCTAGCCGGACGGTGGGCATTGGCGGAAAGGTGCGGATTCGCAAGGATGCGACCTGGTCGGTGCCGGAGCCGGAACTGACGCTCGTGGTGAGTCCGGGCGGACGCATCGTTGGATACACGATTGGGAACGATATGAGCTCGCGAGATATTGAGGGCGAGAATCCGCTCTATCTCCCTCAGGCAAAGGTCTACAACGGAAGCTGCGCTCTGGGGCCGGGAATCCTTGTGACGTCAAATCCGCTGGCGCATTCGACGGAAATTGTGTTGGAGATCCTGAGAGACGATCGAATCGACTTTGAAGACTCAGTAGGGCTCACGGAGCTGAAGCGCGATCCCAAAATGCTGGTGGAGTTTTTGTTTCGGGATAACAGTTTTCCCGCGGGCGTGTTTCTGATGACGGGGACCGGAATCGTGCCGCCGCATTCGTTCACGCTGCACAGTGGAGATCGCATAAGGATTACGATCGACCCGATTGGGGTGCTGGAGAATGTCGTGGCGTGAGTTCCTGGTCGTGATCTGGCGGCCGCGGGTGCGCCGCCTACTTGCCCTGGAACCTCGGCGCACGCTTCTCGAAGAATGCGCGGATGCCCTCCTGGTAGTCCTCGCTGTCGTAGACCTGCCGCCGCATTGCTTGTACGCGCTCAAAGGCCTCGGGCCCCAGGTTGTGCGAGGCCGAGAGCAGGCGCAGTTCCTCTTTTAACAGGCTGATCACGAGCGGCGAGTTCTTTGCGATCTGTTCGGCAATCTTCCGCGTCAGCGCCTCCAACTTTTGACGCGGAACGGCGTGGCTTACGATTCCTTGTGCCAGGAGCCGGTGAACCCCGATCGGCTGCGCCGTGAACAGCATTTCCTTGCACAAGGGCATGCCTCCAGCGTTCAGGAAGTTCTGCACGCCTGAGATGTTGTAGGGCATCCCCAGCTTCGCAGGAGTCACTGCAAAGGTGCTGTCATCGCTGGCTACGATCATGTCGCAACTCATCACTACCTCGCATGCTCCGCCCCAGACGCTGCCCTCCACCATGGCAATGACCGGAGCAGGGAAGAGCTCGATCATCCGAATCACGCGTCGTATAGGGTCGTTGTATGTCAGCGGATCGCGCCCGTTCGTCGGCAGCTCCCGCACATCGTGTCCCGCCGAGAATACCCTGGCTCCTGCAGGCGCGCGCAATATGACCACACGCACCTGGTCAAGCAGCATCTCTTCAAGCGCGGTACACAGTTCCTCGATCAGCGCTGTGCTCAACGCGTTGTGCTTTGCAGGATTGTTCAGAGTGATCTCGCCGACTTTGTCCGTGACCTTTAATTCGATTAGCGCGTAACCCGTCTCCACAGCCCACCACCCGGCTGGCATTCCAGCCGCCGAGAGTGTAGCGCCAGAACAGCGCTCGACGCTGTGACACACCACAGCTTCCTGTGCCGAAGGATTACTTTCGGAATTCGATTATTGAAGTGGAACTGGCAGCGTGAGCCTGAGAACTGCCGTTACTCGCCCACCACTGCCGGAGCCTGGATCAGCGAGAACATGCCGCCGAATACCTGCTTCAGTTCGCCGATTGTCATCGCGCCTTTATGTCCAGGCGAGCACTGGAACTGGCTCACGGTGGCGTCTTCCTCGAACTGAAGGACGTCGCCGTAGAAGAACACGCTTCCGTTGTTCTGAGTCGTGCCGGTGATCACCAACTTCCGGCCGGGAACCAGCCGCCTTACCACGGGGCTCTCCACCGCATTCAGCCGGCAACTGGGAGCCTTCTTGTCGATCTGATCCCAGGTCGTTACCGAGCCACCCTGAAAGTAGATCGTTCCCTGATTCGCGGGCAGCAGGATATCGACATTCACCGCTACCGTCGATCCCGCACCAATGGTCGCGATCGGCGCGGTGTCCGGCAGATCAGCGCTCTGGGCGCGCACGAGCAAAGAACCAACCGCAAGTCCAGCAAGAGCAACCACGACAGGAAGATGGCGGAAAAAGCGCATCACCAGATGACTCCTTTTCAGTGCAATCAGAGGATCGATTTGCCCTGAATTCTAGCACTTCGGCTCCCCCACAAGAACAAAATTCCGGCCCTGCCCGACCATCCGACGTTACCAACTGGTCCTGCATCAGATGACGAAACGAGGAGACCCTTCCTGATGCCCAAAGACCCCAAGCCCGCCGCCGAGGCAAATACTTCACCCGCAACTCTGACAGACCCCCGCGAACGCTTCCCCAAGCCGCCCTTTCCCAAGCAGCAGCAGTCCCCGCCCGGCAGTTCCCGCGACCTCAAGCCGCTCGCCGACTACGGCGCTAACACGTATACGGGACACGGGCGGCTTCAGGACCGTGTTGCCTTAATTACGGGTGCGGACAGCGGCATCGGCCGCGCTGTCGCCCTTTGCTACGCCAAGGAGGGTGCGGACATTCTGTTTACCCACTTAAAAGAGGAGAAGGAAGACGCGGATGAGACCGTCCGTTTGGTCGAGTCGGTTGGCCGTCGAGCTATCGCTGTCCCAGGCGATATTCGCAAGCGTGAATTCTGTCACAAACTCGTCGAACAGACGTTCTCAAAACTTGGCCGCCTGGACATCCTCGTTAACAATGCAGCCTACCAGCGCACTTACGAAAAACTTGAAGACATTCCGGAAGAGGAGTTCGATGCAACGTTCCGCACGAACGTCTACGGAACGTTCTTTCTGACCCAGGCAGCTCTGCCACGCATGCAGCCGGGGGGAGCGATCATCAACACGGTCTCAATCGAGAGCTTCACTCCGGAGCCGTCGCTTGCACCTTATGCCGCCACGAAGGCCGCACTCGCAAGTCTCACAAAGAGCATTGCCAAACTCGCCATGGAACAGCGGGGCGTCCGAGTGAACGGCGTAGCGCCTGGTCCGGTCTGGACTCCACTGATCCCATCCACCATGGAACCTGACCACGTGAAGATCTTCGGGCAGAACACTACATTCAAGCGGCCGGCGATGCCCGTCGAGCAGGCAGTAATTTTCGTTTTTCTTGCTTCGGACGACGCCAGCTATGTCAACGGGGAGATATACGGCGCCACGGGCGGGAGGATGCCGCTCTAGGAGGGTAGTGACTCCGGGCCGATGAACCCTCGGCCCGGATATGAACGCGCTTACTTCTTCTTCGAATTGGCCGACTTGCTGCTGCTTGAACCTGACTTGCTCTTTGAGCCACCGGAAGACGAGCTGCTCGAGGAAGATGATCCTCCTGAATTCTTCGACGTTCCGGACTTGCTCGACGAGCTTTCCGAAGAGGAGTGCCGAGGCTCTCCATCGTCATCCAGATCATCGGCTCCGGCCGCCTCTTCAAAATCGTCATCGAGATCGTCGTCCTCATCTTCGTCTTCGATGTCGCTGTCGTTGCCGGCGCTTGCCTTTGCACTCGAGCCATGACTCGCGCTCGACGACCGGGATTTAGAGCCGCGAGAACCGCTCTCGTTCTCGTCTTCGTTATCAGACTTGCTGGTCCGCGCGCTTTGCGAAGACGAGCCTGAATGCGACTTGCTCCGCGATGAGTGATCCTCGCTTGAGGGATGCACGAGCTTGTTGAAGTTGCTCTTGTCGCCGTCTGCCGTCTTTTCCTGGTAGACGAGTTCGAGATCGTTCTCGTCAAACTTCTCGAAGAAATCGTCCCAGGGAATCTCCTTCAGTTTCGAATCGTTATGGTTGGGAGCTTTCGGGAATTCAAAACGCAGAATCCCGGGCTCTCCGCTCTTCTCGGTTCCTGCAACTTCCGCCGGAACTGCTCCCCGGCTCTCGGCCCATTTCCGTATCTCGTCGTGATCTTTTGTAGTTCTTGATAGTGTCATCTTCGCTGCTCCTGCAGGGGCTATGTACCTTCGATTGCGCTTGCTCAGAGCCATTGATTCATGCGGCCTGCATGAGGTTGGCCGCGGACGAGGAGCTTGCTGCGAATGCAGCTTTTCTGTTGTTCTCTGGTCAATTCGTTTTGATACCTTTTCAAGCGGAGGACTTCCCCAATGAAATCAAGACGTAGTCGGATCGCGCTCAGTTTCCTGGCAGTTTCGCTTATTGTTACCGGCTCAACAATTGCTCAGCGTCCGCCAGAGAGGAATATCGACCCGCATCGGCACCCGATCCTCGCAGACGCTCAAAGGCTTGTCGACCAGGCTTACAACCGGGTGGCCGAGGCTCAACGCGCAAATGACTGGGACATGAAAGGACACGCCGCCAGAGCGAAGGCTCTGCTCGAGCAAGCGAGCCGTGAGTTGAAGGCCGCTGCTTTGGAAGACAATCGTCACGGGCGTTGAAGTCATATCAATACTCTGCACGATGGTCGACTGACTTTGGCGGCCATCGTGCATGCGCACTCCGATCACCGACGGGGCTCCCTTTATACTCTTCCCAAGCCTATGCGGATTCGTGAGTTGCCTGCCTTCCTTCTGGTCGCGCTATCAGCGACGCTGTATTCACAAACTCCCGCCGGACATTCCCCAAAAATGACGACCAAGCTCACTCCTGAACAAGTGCACCGCGCCGCGATCGTGATCGATACCCACGCTGATACGCCGCAGCGAATTGCCGATGACAACTTCGATCTCGCCGATCCGCTGAACGGCGGCAACTGGAACTTGGAATCTGCTCGGCAAGGAAACCTGGGCGCTGAGTTCTTTTCCATTTGGGTCGATCCTGAAGCTCAGAAAGGCCACTACGCCCACCGGACGCTGGTCCTCATCGATGCGGTGAAGCAACAGGTTGCGAAGCACCCGGACAAGATGATGTTCGTCACCACTCCGGCAGGCATCGAGCTGGCTCACCGCGAGCACAAGCTGGCTGCGCTGATGGGAATCGAAGGCGGCCACTCCATCGAAGACTCCATTGCGCTGCTCCGGCAGTATTACGCACTTGGTGTCCGCTACATGACCCTGACCTGGTCGAACTCCAACGGCTGGGCCGATTCGTCAGGGGACATCAATGATGCGAACGTGCCTCACACGAAAGAAGGTCTGAACGAATTCGGGAAGGACGTGGTGTATGAGATGAACCGGCTGGGCATGATGGTCGACGTCTCGCACGTCTCCGATCGCACCTTTTACCGGACGCTGGTCATCTCCCGCGCTCCTGTGATCGCGTCTCACTCGGCGGCTCGCGCCCTCTGCGATGTTCCGCGCAACATGACGGACGACATGCTCCGCGCCATCGCCAATTCCGGCGGTCCGGGTTCCAAGGGCGGCGTTGTACAGGTGAACTTCTACTCGGGGTTTATCTCGCAGCAGTATCGCGACGCTCAGAAAGCCATGCAGCCCGAGGTCGACAAGGCAGTTCAGTCGCTGAAAGACAAGTACAAGGCCGAAGGCAAGGAGGCGCCATCGAAGGAGATCGAGAACCTGCAGCGCCAGTATGCTGATCGCATTCCGCGGCCGCCACTCTCCGTGCTTATCGATCACATTGATCACATCGCCAAGGTTGCAGGCGTAGATCACGTCGGCCTCGGCTCAGATTTCGATGGTGTCAGCGGTCAGCTACCTGCGGGTCTCGACTCGCCGGCTGGCCTTCCCAAAATCACCGAGGCCCTTATGCAGCGAGGCTACTCCGCTGAAGACTGCCGCAAAATTCTGGGCGGCAACCTGCTGCGTGTTTTCCGTGAAGTGGAGCAGGTGAGCAAGCAGCTTCAGGCTGAGAATCGGCCTCGCATCACGGACAAGCAGCCTTACGACAAGCCGCAGAAATAGTAGAAGTTGGAGCTAGAAGCCGCATCAGCTCCCCACGATTCGCGTCAGCAGGGCTCCCGCGCAAAACCAGATCGCCGCATTCGCAGCGGTCTGTCCGATCATGAGCAGCAGCATCGCAGAAGTTCCGTCGTTCACCCCGGGGAGTAATTGCGCCATGAACAGATGCGCAGGACACGCCACGTTCATCGCCCATCCCCATCGCGACTCCAATTCCGAGTAATTGCCCATGGATCCGCTGACGATCAGGGCGCCACTGGCCAGAAAGCCGAAGAGTGCAAATACGATCGCGAGCCGCCATCGGTCGAGCATGATTACTCCGCTTAGAAGAGGGCCGGGAAGTGGCCCTATGATAACTCCGCAATCGCTATCGATGCAGGAGAATTCCTCTACTCACGATTACGCCTGTATATTGCCTCCATGAACAAACGTTTCGGTTTGCGACTGACTTTGGTTTTCGGCCTTGCCTCCTGGAGCCTTTCGGCACAAACCTTCTCTGTCACCTATTCGAAGAACTTCAGTGCGCAGCCGCTTGATGGACGTCTCTTTCTGCTGCTCTCCACCGACGCCAGCGCCGAGCCGCGCTTCCAAATTGACGACTCCCCCCGCTCTCAGATCATGTTTGGCGTCACCGTTGATGGCTGGGCAGCAGGACAGGCTAAGCTTGTGGACGCCTCTGCAAAGGGTTATCCGATCCGAAGTCTCAAAGATCTTCCGCCTGGCGAATACACGGTGCAGGCAGTCCTCAACAAGTACGAGACCTTTCACCGGAGCGACGGCAAAACCGTGAAGCTGCATCCTGACATGGGGGAGGGCCAGCACTGGAACATCTCACCCGGCAACCTCTATTCCAAGCCGAAGAAAATTACCGTCGGTCCTAATGCCGCGCCGGTCAACGTAGAACTCACCGAAGTCATTCCGCCCATCAAGCCACCGCAGGACACCAAATACATCCGGCACATCCGTATCCAAAGCAATGTACTGACAAAGTTCTGGCGACGGCCGATGTTCATCGGCGCCGCTATCCTAGTGCCGGACGGCTTCGATGAGCACCCAAGCGCTCATTTCCCGTTGATCATCTTTCACGATCACTTTGTCGAGGACTTCGACGGCTTTCGCACCACTCCTCCCGATCCGAATATGAAGCCTGACTACAGCGAGCGCTTTCACCTGGCCGGGTACAACCGCATTCAGCAGGAAGAGGCGTACAAGTTTTATCAGCAGTGGACCTCGCCCAATTTTCCCCGCGTACTCATCATTAAGATTCAGCATGCCAATCCGTACTATGACGATTCCTATGCAGTGAACTCAGCGAACGTTGGCCCGTATGGCGATGCGATCGAAAACGAACTCATCCCGGCGATCGAAAAGCAGTTCCGCGGCCTGGGGCAGGGCTGGGCGCGTTTCGTCTACGGCGGCTCAACGGGCGGCTGGGAGTCGCTGGCTGTCCAGGTCTTCTATCCCGACCACTACAACGGTGCCTTCGCGGCCTGCCCCGACCCAATCGACTTCCACGCCTTCACCAACATCAACCTCTACGAAGACAAGAATGCTTTCTTCCTCGAAGGCGCGCACAAGCGCGTAGCCCAGCCCGCCATGCGCGACTATCTGGGCCATACGTTCATCACCACGGAGGAGATTAACCAATACGAGCTTGCCCTCGGAGATCATGGACGCAGCGGCGAGCAGTTCGACATCTGGCAGGCTGTCTACTCACCCCTTGGCGACGATGGCTATCCGAAGCCGATCTTCGACAAGGAGACCGGCGTCATCGACCACTCAGTGGCGGAGTATTGGCGGCAGCACTACGATCTGGAAGCCATTCTGCAGCGCGAGTGGCCCACGCTTGGACCGAAGCTGGCGGGCAAGATTCACATCTACGTTGGTTCTGACGACACGTACTTTCTCAACGATGCCGTCTATCGGATGGAAGATTTTCTGAAGTCGACAAAGAATCCGGCATACGGCGGGGAAGTAACGTACGGGCCACGCGCGGAACATTGCTGGAATGGAGACCCGAACCTGTCGAACGCCTATTCGCGCCTGCACTACAACACGCAGTATCTGCCCAAAATTCTGGAGCAGATAAAGAAGACAGCTCCGCCGGGAGCGGACCTTACAAGCTGGCGATACTAGGTTGTCTCAATGAGTTTGCGGTGAGTTTGAACTATCGGCCTGGCTTCGTACTGGAACCGTGCGAACCAGAAGTCTGCTTCTTGCTCTTCGCCGGGCGAGCCTTCGTGGAGTTCGAGTCAGACGGAGAAGTCGGCTTGGCGGATTGCGCCGGTGTGGATTTCTGCATGTTTTCGGGGCTCAAAGCAGGATCGCGATGCTGGGTGGCATGCGAAGGGACTGCGGCGGCAAGGAAGAGAACCAAGGCAACTACAGCAGCGAAGTAAAAGGCGATGCGCGCTTTCATGAACAGCTCCATCAGAAAGGGGTCCCGACGGGCAGGCTTGTAATAAATTGCCTGCTCAAGGTCGTAACCAGTACACCGCTTCCAAAAGTTACTGTACATACAACGTGAGAGCGTCACACTCCCACGAAAGTGGAGGGGTTGAGGAAAAAAGAAGCCGGCCCTGGTTGGGACCGGCTTCAAGCCAACTCAAAGATTAAGATCTACTTTGCCGGTTTGTGGTTCCCCGGACGGGTATGCGAGGTTCCGTCTTCTCCATCCTTGTAGTCAGCCGGCTTCGGCCCGTTGTTGCTGGGTGGCGTGGCTGTTCTGTCTTTCCCCTGATACAGCGGATTGGAACCCTGCAATCCGCTATCCTTGTACATCGGATTTGATTGAGCGTCCGACAATTTTTCGGCGTCCTTCGAATCCAAATCGTCAGTTGCATGGGCTGAGTTGCGCGATTTCAGATACTCGTGCGGATCACCCGAGACTCGTTTGCCGGTGGCCATTCCACTGCCAGTCTCGCGGGCCGTCACCACCCCGGATTCGTAAGCTGACGGCTGATTCGAGCCTTCTTCCGGCTGAGCGCCGGCCATGCGTCCCGTGGCGATGCCGCTGCCGGTTTCTCTCGCCGAAATTGTTACTGATCCGTGCTGACGACGTCCCGATGCCATTCCGGTGCCTGTCTCCCGCTCGGAAACGGAAGGGATGCTCGACTGTCGTGACTGGGACTGGCTTGTTTGGGCTCGCTTCTGCTTGTCTTCGGGCGACTGTGCTGCCGCCACCGCCGCAGCCAGCACAATCACGGCAACAACATGAAACACGATTCTTGGCTTCAAAGTCTGCGACCTCCTGGTGTGTGCGCTTCGTTCGAGCCGGGTGACCCAGGGGCCTGCAAATCTGAAGATCACTCGAGCTCCAGCATGATTCGATCCAGTAAGCGCCTCCTGCACAGAGGGCGTAAATACAACGTCCCGGTGGGAGCCTCCCACATAGGTACTTTGCAGGTTTTAATGCGACGGCCGATCTCGCCCACTAGCGTGCATCGAGACTTGGCGACGATCGCTTCAGAAGGTGCTGATTGCAATGGAAAAGACATGGTGGCCGCGGTTCCCGGACGATGGCGCGCAGTCCAGGGAGGCGACGAGTGGAATGAAGGAATGGGCTTTATTGAGCGGAATGACGGAGTGTGAGTGCGCTTAGAGACTCACAGATACCCCGCCCCAGCTCTCGGGCTCCACATCGGCCAGCGTCTCGGTGAAATCCCAGTAATGGCCGTGAAAATCCTGGGCGTTGTACTGTCGTTCGCCGTAGATGTGGTCCTTGGGCTCTGTCAGGATGATGGCTCCATTCCGCCGCGCGCGTTCACAATGTGCCAGCGCATCCTCAATCCGCACCTGGGTGATGCTCGAGCGATTCGGCACGACATTCCCCTCGGCAATGGTGAAGCATCCCTCGCCGGCGCGCATCTGGATGCGGTGGTTCGCGATCCGCAGACGCACCGTGAACCCGAACGCCTTCGACAGCCAATCCGCTGCGACACTCGGATCCGGATAGATGAGAACAGGGATTACGGGACACGGGGGAACAGAACGGTTCTTACGCATAGGGACCTCGCAGGCGGTGACTCAGGGAAGCTGAAGGTTAGCGCACACCGGCGGCGGAGTCAAAAAAGAAGAGTTGCGGAACAGGTTAGTGACTGCCTGTTCCGCTGCTCGGCGCCCGGTTTGACGCGAGCTGATTATTGTCGCCCGGCTTGGGCAAAACGGCGACCACTTTGTAGTTTTCCGATTCTGTCTTTCTGCTGTCGGACCCGACCGTCCAGCTTAGTTTCGCGCTCTGCCCGGCGAACTCGGCTTCTGCACGCTCGGTCAATGGCATCGCGCAGCTGCGACGGTTGATGTAGTTTCCATTCGCCGAGTGGCGGCTGACGCAGTTGACCAGGGCGATTCGCCCATCCGGCAGGCCAAGAGAGAGCGTCGTTCCAGAAAGAAGATAGGAGGGCGTCCCCTTCGCATCGGCAACCTGGCTGGGGTCGGGGCAATTGGCCGGGTCGGGATCCAGCGTGCAGGCCCCTGTCACGTCCGCATTCGGCCCGGAATAGCCCGGGATTACGGCGTGGTACACAATATCGCTGTCCTGCCTGTATAAAACATTAACCGGCACTTTCTGTGCCGCGGCTGAACCGCTTGAAATTGCAAGGGATAATGCGGCGAGCCCGAGAGCCAGCCAGGGGGATCTACGCATATTGGACCTCTAAAGGTAGCTTTAATTTAAAACTCTACAAACAATTAGATACCAATTCCCAGTAAAAGTCGCTGAGGGATTCTCTGGGGTAACGTGACAGAAGGGAATCCAAAATCCGCAAGCGCGTTGGAACCAAGGCTATACTGCCACCGTAGTCCCCCGAAATCTGCATTTCGTTTCAATAAGCGGCCGCACGGATCCGGAGGACGCACCCTATCTGGTAGATGCCTTTCACTGAACCCCATCTCTCGATAAGGTCGATCGCTTCGGATCTCCAACGGGAATCGGAGTTCTGCGTTTCCCAGAGAACCGCATATCGTGCCGACCTCGACGGACTGCGTGCCATCGCAGTTCTCTCCGTGATTGGTTACCACTACTTCGGTCCTTTCTTCCCGGGCGGGTTCGTCGGTGTCGACATTTTCTTTGTCATTTCCGGATATCTCTTAAGCGGAATCATCATCTCGGAAACATATGACCGGCGCTTCTCATTCGCTCGATTCTATGAGCGGCGCATACGCCGGATCTTCCCGGCTCTTTCTTCGCTGTTGGCCATTTGCACGGTTTTTGCAGGCATGTTCCTGGTAACTCCGGATCTACAGTCATATTTGCAATCCATGCTTGCGGCGTCTTGGTCGGCTTCAAATCTCTACTTTTGGAAGAACTCGAATTACTTCGACAGCCCGGCCGCCGCTTTGCCGCTGCTACACACGTGGTCCCTTGCGGTTGAGGAGCAGTTCTACTTGATCTTCCCCATATTTGTTTTCCTGCTCAGCCGGTATGCGAAACGCTACCTGAACGCTGCGATTGTCGCGGTTGCCGTTGTTTCTTTCGGAGTGAGTGTCATCACCGTAAGAAGCGATCAAGCAGGGGCCTTCTATCTGCCATGGGGCAGGGCCTGGGAACTGCTCCTCGGAGCAGTCATATTTCTGCGTCTCGTTCCGCCACTGCGCTCGCGGATCCTGAATGAGTGTGTTGCGTTCTGCGGAATCCTGCTGCTTGGCTTCTCAGTGTTCAAATACACCTTGAACACCAGATTCCCCGGAGAACACGCGCTAGTTCCGTGTCTCGGGGCAGCGGCAGTCATCTATGTTGGACAAACGACTCTGACCGCTGTTCATCGTTCTCTTATGGCGCGCCCACTCGTATTCATAGGCTTAATCTCTTACTCTCTCTATCTCTGGCACTGGCCACTTTTGGTCTTCAGCAGAATCTCGATCCTGCCCGGGCCGAGCCTTCCTCTACTTGAGCAGCGTCTTATTTTGACGTTCACTGCGACGGGGCTGGCCACTGTTTCGTGGCTCTTTGTAGAAACTCCGTTTCGTGCCGGGAAACGCAGGCCGCGAAGACGTTCGGTCTATCTCTTCGGTGCCGTTTGCCTTGCAACTGTTAGCGTAAGTGTCCTGTTGGCCAAGTCTTGGGCTCCTCGGTTGCGAACTTTTCCCCGCGCAGCAGACGACATAGGCAGCTACATCGATTATCCGATCAGACATAGCGCTGAGTTCCATGCCTTATTTGCTGATGGGCCCTGCTTCCTCGACCGCTGGCAACCGGTTTCCTCGTTCCAAGAAGAGCGGTGTCTGTCGTCCCAGCACGGCGAACCAGGCGTGCTCCTGTTTGGTGACAGCGAAGCGGCCAACCTGCGATATGGGCTGGCACGAAGCTTCCCTGGGGTTCAGATTCTTGAGGCAACATCTTCCGCATGTCCGCCACTCGTGAAAACAGTGATCCCGACAACGGCAGAATGCAGAGATTTTATACGTGCCGTGATGACAAAATTCATACCCAAGTACAAGATCGAAACGGTTCTACTGAGCGCTGGTTGGGTTCCCGCTGACAAGGAGAATCTTGCAGCGACCATTGGGAAACTTAAAGGCAGTGGAATTCGGGTTCTGGTATTTGGCCCGCTCCCTCAATACGGAACCGCTCTGCCTCGATTGCTTGCACAATCAATCTCTTATGGCAAGACCAACTACGCGCGCGAAAACAGGCAAACGAATTTGGATGACTTGGACAGGGAACTCTCCTTGCGGGCAGCGCGGGAGTGGCACGTTCCGTATGTCTCTCTCTCCGAACTTCTATGTCCGCGGCAGGAATGCGTCGAGTTTGTAGATGGTAAAGAACCCATTCAGTTCGATCACGTCCACCTCACCCTGCCAGGTTCTATTCTGGTAGGACGGCGAGTAGCCGGAAAATATCCGTATCTATTCCGGGCAGAGACTCAAGTGGGCCTCCCTCGCTCCGAGTTTGGGCCATGATATTCACGGTTTCAGAATCCTGCAATAACATAAAATAAGTTCAATCTCGTGGCTGAATTCACTCACCTCCATCTACACACCGAATACTCTCTTCTCGACGGCGCGTGCGACGTTCACAAACTTATCGATCGCGTCGCGGCGCTGGGACAGAAGTCCGTCGCCATGACCGATCACGGCAACATCTACGGTGCCGTGCACTTCTTCAATGCAGCCAAGGCCAAGGGCATCAAGCCGATCCTCGGGTGCGAGCTCTACATCTGCAAGGCGGATGATCATCGCGCGGAGACTCCGAACGACCAGTACAACCACCTGCTTGTTCTGGCGGAGAGCGAAGAGGGCTATCGCAACCTGATCCGACTCACCAGTGAAGCCAGTCTGCACGGCTTCTATCGCAAGCCGCGCGTCAGTAAGAAGTTCCTCGCCGAAAACTCGAAGGGCCTCGTCGGCTTCTCAGGATGCCTCAGTGGCGAGCTGTGCGAAGAGCTCATGGCAGGGAAGTACGACAGGGCCAAAGCTGTCGCGTCGCAGTACCAGGACATCTTCGGCCGCGGCAACTTCTATCTCGAGATCCAGGACCAGGGCCTCGAAGACGAAAAGAAGATCCAGTCCGGGCTATTCCAATTAGAGAAAGACCTGAACATCCCTCTCGTCCTTACCAACGACTCGCACTATCTCTGCGGTGAGGACTCCCATGCCCACGACGTGATGCTCTGCGTGCAGACCGGCGCGAAGATACACGATGCCGATCGCTTCCGCTTTGATTCCGATCAGTTCTTCGTGAAATCGGCCGACGAGATGGCCCGCCTCTTCCCAGATTCGCCCGGGGTGATGGAACGGACGATGGAGATTGCCGAGCGCTGCAATTTCAAGCTGCATCCGGTCGACAATCCATTCCCAGAATTCGCTGTCCCTCCGGGCCATACCATCGATAGCTACTTCGAACAGGTTTGTCGCGAGGGCTACAAGAAACGTCTTGAGACAGCGATCCATCACCTGGATACCCAGGGCCTGCTGCGCCAGCCCATTCACGACTACGATGCGCGGCTTGAGCGCGAGATCGACTGCATTAAGCAGATGAAGTACGCAGGCTACTTCCTCATTGTCTGGGACTTTATCAAGTACGCAAAAGACCATGGCATTCCAGTGGGCCCGGGTCGCGGATCGGCTGCCGGGTCGCTCGTGGCATACGTCATGGAGATCACCAACATCGATCCGCTCCAGAACGTGCTTCTCTTCGAACGGTTTCTCAATCCCGAGCGCGTTTCCATGCCGGACATCGACGTCGACTTCTGCATGAATCGGCGCGGCGAAGTCATCGATTATGTCACGCGAAAGTATGGTCGCGAGCAGGTCGCGCAGATTATCACGTTTAACACCATGGCCGCGAAAGCCGCTATCAAAGACTGCGGCCGCGCTCTCGACATGCCCTATGGTGACGTCGACCGGGTTGCCAAACTGGTGCCGCCGACCATCGGCATGACGCTCGACAAAGCGCTAGAAGAGTCGCCGGATCTGCGCAAGGTCTACGACAACGACAAGCAGATTCGCGAACTGATTGACACGGCCAAGAAACTCGAAGGCCTCGTCCGAGGGCAGGGCGTTCATGCTGCCGGCGTGGTGATCGCGCCACGGCCATTAACAGAACTCGTCCCCGTCTCTCGCACCAAAAACGACGAAATCGTCACCGCCTACGATATGAAGGCCGTCGAGAAGATGGGCCTTCTCAAGATGGACTTCCTCGGACTGACGACGCTGACCGTCATCACCGACTGTCTCGCACTCATCGAGCAGAACCGCGGCGTCAAGATCGACATTGAGACCATTCCGCTCAAGGACGAGGAAACGTATAAGAAGGTATTTCACTCCGCGCTCACATCGGGCGTCTTCCAGTTTGAATCTGGCGGCATGCGCGACGTGCTTCGCCGATATAAACCTGAGACTGTCGAAGATCTAACGGCTCTCAACGCGTTATACCGTCCGGGTCCGATCCAGGGCGGCATGATTGACGACTTCATCGAACGCAAATGGGGTCGCCGCAAAGTCGAGTACATGCTGCCGCAGCTCGAAGGCATCCTGAAAGAGACGCTCGGCGTCATCGTCTATCAGGAACAGGTGATGCAGATCGCCAACGTTGTCGCCAGCTACTCGCTCGGCGAAGCCGATCTGCTGCGCCGTGCCATGGGTAAGAAGAACGCCGAGGAGATGGCGAAGCAGCGCGAGCGCTTCATGAGCGGAGCTGCTGCAAACGGCATCAACAAGAACACGGCAGGCGAACTCTTCGACCAGATGGAGAAGTTCGCCGGATACGGCTTTAACAAATCCCATTCCGCTGCGTATGCGCTGCTCGCATATCAGACCGCGTATTTGAAGACACACTATCCTGTCGAGTTCATGGCCGGGCTGCTGACTTCAGAAACGTCAAAGCCCGAGAACGTGGTTAAGTACATCGGCGAGTGCAAAGAGATGGGCATAGCCGTCGAACCGCCTGACGTGCAGGTTTCCGGGTCGCAGTTCACTCCGCATGGCGACGCCATCCGCTTCGGACTCGCCGCCGTAAAAAATGTGGGCGGGAATGCGATCGAATCCGTCATCAAGGGACGGACTGAAGCTGGCGGCCGGTTCAAGGATCTCTGGGAGTTCTGCGAAAAGGTAGACCTGCGCGTGATGAACAAGCGGGTGATCGAGTCGCTGATCAAGGCCGGCGCACTTGACTCGCTAGGTTTGCGCGGCCCGCTCTTCGCCGGCATTGATAAAGCGATGGAGAGCGCGCAGAAGGCCCAGAAGGACGCTGCCCAGGGCCAGGCCGGTCTCTTCGGCCTCTTCGACGAAAGCCCTGCGCAAGGAAAGAACGGGCACGACCTCCCCAAGGTTCCGGACTGGGAGGAAGGCGAGCGCCTGGCCAATGAGAAAGAAGTACTGGGCTTCTTCGTCTCCGGCCATCCTCTGGACAAATACGCCGAGAAGATCAAGAACCTTTCCGGCATCATCTCCACTGCCGAAGCTCTTGAGCGCAAGCCGCCAGAACGGCGCTGGGGCAAGGATTCAGATCCGGCAGATGAGATCCAAGTCGCCGGAATCATCCATGGATTTCGCGTGCAGAAGAGCAAGCGCGATGGAAAGCTGTATGCGGTCGGCTCGCTTGAAGATGCAACAGGCAAGATCGAACTGATCAGTTTCGCTCGCGACTACGAGCGCCTGACCGAGCAGTGGAAGATTCAGGCTCCGGTCGTCATTCGTGGCATGCTGATGGGCGAAGAGGACTCCGCACCGAAGATATCTGTCAGCGGAATTCAGCCTCTAGAAGACGTGAAGGTAAAACTGCCAAACGCCGTCCGAATCCGTATCAGCCTCGATCGCGCCACGGACGAGATGTTCGCCGGCCTGAAGAGCGCCGCTGAAGCTGCGCCCGGCCCAGGCAAGGTGATGATCTTTCTTGAGAAGAAGGGCGAGTTCCAGGTGATCCTGGAACCTGAGCAGATGAGCGTCGCGGCCGATCGCTGCTGGGTCGAGCGCGTTGAAGAACTGACCGGCAAGGGAACAGTTCAGTCGATCGCCTGAAACGAAATGGCAGCCGTCCAGCGAAGCCGAAGCTTCCCCGAATCTGGCTGCCTGATCAAGAAAGGTAAGTGGAGAAAGAGTAGCGTGGTTCGAGAAGAGGCGCTATACCACCAAAGTACCCCTGCTCTGGCTATCTTTTAACTTTCTTTAATGCAACGCGATGCGCTGATTTACTCGTGTTTTCGTTTCAATTAGATTTTGGCTCTTCTATCGCAGGAAAGCCTCTGTCAGACCCCCATCGACCGGGAAGATGTGTCCCGATGTGCACCGCGTCTTCGGACTCGCCAGGAAGAGGATCGCCTCCGCGCAGTCGACAGGATCGATCGGCTGATGGGTTAGCGTCCGCTTGGCGTAGAAGGCAGCCAGAACGCCGCGAAGCTCTTCGTCTGACTTCGACTCATCAAACGGAATGTTGTACTTTGTGAGCGAAGCCCGCACGCGATCACGCGGGAACATCGTGCTGCCCTTAACCACAGTGGCCGGACTCACCGCGTTCACGCGAATCTTCGGCGAGAGCGATACCGCCAGCTCGCGGACCAGGTGCGACAATGCCGCCTTGCTCACGTCGTAAGCCTCGCTGCCGCGTTTGGCAACCACGGCGTTAGCGGAGCTGGTGAGGACGATGCTGCCGTCGAGATTCTGTTCGCCGAACACCTTTGCAGCTTCGTCGGCAAGAATGTAGTTTGCCGTGACGTTGATGTCGAGTGTCGTCGACCAGAGTTCGTCTGAGATGTGCCCATCCGACGAGGAAGGAAAGAGCGCGGCGGTGTTGATCAGGATGTCGAATCCGCCGAAGGCTGCGATCGTCGCTCTGATCGCATCGCGGACCGTATCGCGCTTTCTGATGTCCAAGGCAGTTGAGGCAACAAACTCCTTGTTGGAGATCTTCGCTACTTCTGCTTCAACGCACTTTGCAGCCGATTCATCGCGATCAGCCACCATGACGTGCCCGCCGCGTGCTGCCGCGAGATGCGCGACCTCGCGGCCGATCCCGCTGCCTCCGCCTACAACCAGAGCGATGCGCCGGCTCAGTTCCTTTTCGGGCGGCTGGCGGCGCAGCTTCGCTTCTTCCATCGCCCAGTATTCGATCCGGAAAGCCTCAATCGGCGGCAACGCAACATAGTTGCTGAAGCTCTTGAATGTTGCAGGATCCATACCTTCGCCGCACTGCGGCAGTGATCCCTTTACATCCTCTGTTCCGGTGAGCAGGCTGGCGCCTTCCATCACGTGAATTGCATTTGTGTAGAACTCGCCGGTGATGCGCGCTTCTGTCTTGCTTTTACCGAAGCTGAACATGCCCAGGCCCGGAATCAGAACGATTGCGGGGCTCGGATCGCGCAGTGGAGGCGAATCCGGCTTTACGAAGTAGTGATAGTAGGTGAAGTACTGCTCGCGATATTCATGCAGAGAGCGGTCAATCTGCGCCTTGAGGTCAGCCACGTTGCCGTTCTTCGCCCACGGCACAAACATCGGCCTGATCTTGGTCCGGATGAAGTGATCGGGGCAGCTGGTGCCCAGATACGCCAACTCCTCCGCGTGTGTGGAATTTACAAATTGCAGCACGTCCGGCGCATCGCTGAAGCTAGCGATCAGGCGGTTCTGTACGCTCAGGCGCCCGCGCAGATAAGGCACGATTTCGGTTGCAAGCGCCCTGCGCTCTGGGCGTGATTGTACTGCCTCGCCGCCAAATCTCTGGGGACCCAGAGCTTCGCCATGCCGCGCAATGAACTGCCCGATCTGATCGATCATCGTGATGGTGTTCAGGTAGCACTCGCGCTGCGTTTCTCCCCATGTGAAGATGCCGTGACCTCCAAGCACAATTCCGTCGCATCCGGGATTCTTCTCAACGGCATTGCGCATCATCAAGCCGAGCTCGAAGCCGGGTCGCTGCCAGGGGATCCAGATCAGAGAGTGGTTGAACTCGCGATTGAACTCTTCCATCTTTTCTTTGCCGTTTGCCGAGGCGGCCATGGCAATGCCCCAGTCGGGGTGGAGATGATCGACGTGCCGGAACGGCAGGAATCCATGCAGTGGCGTATCGATCGATGCGGCAACGGGATTATCTCCGAAGGTGCAGACGCGATACATCGCGACCATGTCGTCTTCGAAGTCGACCCCCTTGTAGATTTTTTCCAGCGCCAGCAATTTGTCCAGGTACAAGGTTGCAAATCCTGTGCGCTTGATGCTGCCCAGGTCGCCGCCGGATCCCTTGACCCATAGCACCTCGACTTGCTCACCCGTCAGCGGATCAATCTCCTTTACTTTGGAACTGGTATTGCCGCCTGCGAAGTTGGTGATGCGCAAATCGGATCCAAGCAGATTCGAGCGATACCGAAGAGCTTCCGGGTCATCGAGGCCAGATGCTGTAGCTGGTTCCCAGCGATCCTCAAGAAAGCGAAAGGTTGAATTTGCGAGAGTTGCCTGCGACATATACACCACCGATCCGGGGAGAAATCTCAGACTTCGATTGTACTGCCGGTAAGGCCGGAATGAACCCTGGCTGCGGGCACGCCCTCGAACTCCTCAGGAGTCGTCCCGGACGATGATTACGCTCAAAAAGCGGGGTCCGTGAACGCCCTTGATTCGCGTCATCTCGATGTCTGCCGTGGCCGAAGGACCCGATATGTAGGTTGCGAGGCGCGGTGGGTCCGAGGAGAGGGCGAAGTACTCCGGCAGTGTCTCCACAATTTGCGAGGCTCTAAGGATGCAAAGATGGAAATCGGGCAGGAGCGAGATGACACGCCGGCCTTCTGTCGGTCCGTGGTGCAGCACAATCGTGCCGGATTCTGCAACACCAGCCGATGCTGCCGTGAGCACACCGTCGCATTGCTCGATCTGTTCATGGCTGAGATTCTGATCGATCAACCAGCTGACGCTGTTGCCCATCCATTCTTCCGGCACTCCGGGCGGGGCCACGAAGTGGTGCCTTCCACTCTGCTGCAACTGTCGCACGACAATATGCGGCAGATCCGCCGGCGCACACTCCACAACTTCCGCTCCATATTCATGCAGTCGCTCGGTCATGAGATGAACGCGACTCTGCGAATCGAGCGTGCCGGTCCGAATATAGCTGCGCGGCACATCCTCGTACCGATCTGTATCGGCGAGGGTCGCGGCACGTACACGATCGAGGATTGCCTGGCGTGAGTTCGAGGTCATCTCGTCTCCTCCTTGCCGCGGCCGGATTCCCGTTCGGTCCACCATTGCCGGAATGTCTGATCGGGCATGGCGGGCAAATCACGCGAGAGAGTCCAGCGCGCTCCCAGGCTCGGCAGTTTGCGAATCCATCCATCCTTGCCGGTGAACAAACGCAATCCCAACTTGCCGAATCGCTGCGCCATCCGGAATCGCGCTCCGCTCCCGAATGCGAAGTTGGCAGCCTTCATGCCTATATACATCGGATCGAACCAGCGCCTGCTCTCTTCCCGCTCCTGATCCACGACCTGGGCTCGAAGATCGATCAGCACCTCAGGGATGTTGATCTTTACCGGGCACACCTCATAACAGGCTGCACAAAGCGACGACGCATAGGGGAGCGATTGAGCATGCCGCATGTGTTCGAGTTGCGGCGTCAGGATGGCCCCGATTGGTCCTCCATACGGGGAACCGTAGGCATGCCCACCTGTCTGTCGATAGACAGGGCAAGTGTTGAGGCACGCAGCGCAGCGAATGCATTGCAGCGTCTGGCGTTCCACCTTGCGTCCCAGGATTTCCGACCGGACATTATCCAGCAGGACCACATGAAATCGTTGCGGCCCATCACCCGCCGTCACGCCCGACCACAGTGAGTTGTAGGGATTCAGCCGTTCTCCCGTTGCAGAGCGCGCCAGCACCTGCAGCAGCACTTCAAGATCGCTGAACCTTGGGAGCACCTTTTCGATTCCGGCCAGCGCGATCAATGTCTTCGGCAGCGTCAGGCACATGCGCCCGTTGCCTTCAGACTCAACGATGGCTACCGAACCGGTCTCGGCGATCAGAAAGTTAGCGCCGCTGATGGCAGTCGGAACACTGAGGAACTTCTTACGCAAATAAGTCCGCGCCGCGGCAGTGAGCGCCTCCGGATCGTCGGCCAACTGCGGCAACCCCATGCGCCGCGCAAAAATATCGCGCACTTGATGACGATTCACGTGAAGAGCCGGCACAACGATATGCGAAGCCTCGTCTTCGCCAAGCTGCAAGATCAGTTCAGCCAGATCCGTCTCGATTGCCGTGATTCCAGCCGCCTCCAGCGCAGGGTTAAGCTGGATCTCTGCCGACGTCATCGTCTTGATCTTGATGACTTCGCTTGCTTTCTCCTCGCGCAGGATGTCGAGGATGATCTGGCGTGCCTCGGCAGCATCCCTGGCCCAGTGAACAACGCCACCCGCTGCCGTGCAGTTCGTCTCGAACTCTTCGAGGTAGCTCGCAAGGTTCGCGAGCACGTGCGCTCTGATGCCCGCAGCTGACGTGCGCAACTCCTGCCAGTCCTTCTTCTCCGCGACAAGATGGTTGCGCTTGGCCTGGATCACATCTGTGGCGTGCGCGACGTTCTTGCGCAATTGAGTGTTCTGCAGGATTGGCAGGGCCGCTTCTGGAAACGGAGGAGCAAAACGGGGATCCATCACAGGGCCGCTCATGTGGCGCTCGCTTCCGTGCTGGCGAGGATCTCGGCCAGATGAATCGGCTTCATCTTCAGGTTGCGCCTGTGCAACGCTCCTCCCACGTGCATCAGGCAGCTGTTATCAAGCGCTGTGCAGTACTCCGCATTGGTTGCCAATAGATCGATGAGCTTGGCATCGAGCATCGCTGTGGACACCTCGGCATTTTTGACGGAGAACGTACCGCCAAAGCCGCAGCAGCGATCGAGATTTGCGACCGGAACTAACTCCAATCCGCGGACCTTGCTCAACAGCTTGAATGGCCGTTCGCCGATGTGCAGCCCTCGCAAGCCATGACAGCTGGCGTGGTATGCCACCCGGTGGGGAAAATGTGCTCCGACGTCATCCACTCCGAGCTTGTCGATAATAAACTCGCTAAGTTCGAAAACACGCGGAAGCAAGGCAGCCAGTTGCCTGCGCAGCTCCTCGTTTCCCAGTTCTTCGAACAATCCCGCATACTGATCGCGAATCATGGCCACGCAGGACGACGAGGGGATCACCACGCATTCCGTGTCGCGATACAACTGTACAAATCTCTTCGCTTGCGAATACGCTTCGCCTCTGAAGCCAGTATTGGCGTGCATCTGGCCGCAGCACGTCTGCGCCGGCAGGAAGTCGATGTCTACTCCGAGGCGCTCCAGGAGTCGCACCACGGCACGTCCCGTCTGCGGAAAAAGCGTGTCGTTGTAACAGGTGATAAAAAGCGAAGCGCGCATGGTTTTGGCCGGTCGCCGTGCAGCCCGGCATGAAAGGGAAGGATATGCGATTGCGCCGCGACGCGTCTATGATCCAACTCACATCAAGGTACAGGATCGGCAGTGGAAACACCGAGCGCTACGAGTCCTGGTCGCTGTTTTCGCTCAAGCCTTCAGGTACGAATCGGTACCCGATCCACGGCTCGGTCTGGATGTATTGCTTGCCAGTTTCAGATTCCAGCTTCTTCCGCAACTGGCTGACAAACACGCGTAAGTATTCGGGTTGGTGCGCAGCTTGCTGTCCCCAAACTCCCGTGAGTAGCGCTCGATGCGTGATGACTTTCCCCGCATGCCGCGCCAGATGAACAAGCAGTTCAAATTCCTTCGGGGTGAGGTGCAGAGGCTTGCCCATTACCTCAACGCTGTGCGCTGCCGCATCAATCACGAAGTCGCCTGCACTGATCGCCGATTCAGCTCTTTCGGGCGCACGCCGCAGATGCGCACGTACCCGAGCAAGCAATTCCTGAATACTGAAGGGTTTCGTCACGTAGTCATCAGCGCCGGAATCCAGCGCCTCGATCTTCGAGCGCTCGTTATCCCGAACAGATAGCACAAGGATCGGCGTCGAAGAGGTCGAACGAATCGCACGGCACACCTCAACCCCGCTCAGCCCGGGCATCATCAGGTCTGTGATGACGAGGTCGGGCCGCCATTCGGAGAAGAGCCGAAGTCCCTCCTCCGGATCATTGGAGGTCCGGACATCAAAAGCCTGCGAGGAAAGAGAGGCTCGCAGCACGCGCGTAATTTGCGATTCGTCGTCGATGACAAGAATTCGTCCCGGCATTTTCTTCTTTCATCGCAAAGCTTACATCATCGCGCCGCGCGAGTATCATCACCGATAGACTCACATGCAGCTGCTGAGACCCAAACCGCACCATTACGTGCAGTGGTTGGGTGCCACTGTCGCCGCCGCGCTCACCACGGTCGGACTGGGTCTGGCGCATGCACATCCAGCCACCGCTGGCATGATTTTTCTGGTGGTGGTCGTCGTCACTGCGACCCAGGCAGGATTATTCGTCTCGCTCTACAGTGCCGTTCTTTGTGCGCTCGCATTCGATTACTTCTTCCTGCCGCCATTCCACACCTTCATACTCGCCGGGCCGCAGGAATGGGTCTCCATGACAACCTTCGTGATCAGTTCGCTCCTTGCAGGCCGGGTTTCCGAACGCGCGCGCATGGAGAGAGTCGAAGCGGAGCAGCGCCGCGAAGATGTAGAGCGCCTTTTTCAAATCAGTCAGGAGATGATCCTGCATCAGGACGCGGCCAGCCTGATTCGGGATCTGCCACACCTTCTGAAGCGGATCTTCTCGCTCGAGGCTGTCGCTCTCTATGTGCAGGATCGCGATGAGTTCGAATCAACGTCAGAAGATCTGTCAGGGATATTCAAGGCGAACCTTCGTGATCTTTCAAAGGGAGTGCAGGCTGCAAGTGGAATTCAGGACGGGTTCGAAACTCATGTACTCTTCGTTGGCATGCGTCCGATCGGCGCTCTCGCCTGGAAACCTTCGCAGCTTTCCCGCGAAGTCGCCACTGCAGTCTCCGCCCAGATCGGCATCGGGCTGTCCCGTGCGATGGCAATCGAGGCGAGCGCTCGCCTTGAGGCATCCCGCGAGAGTGAGCGTCTCCGCGCAGCACTTATCGACTCGCTGACGCATGAGCTTCGCACTCCTCTCACTGCCATTCGCGCCGCCGCGACGACACTTACACAGGATAAGGGCCTTGACGATCCGCTGCGAAAGGAAATGGCGATCGTAGTCGACGAGGAATCCGCCCGTCTCGACGCGCTTATCGGAGAAGCAGTAGAGATGGCTGAGATCGACGCAAACGTCGTCAAGGTGCAACCATCTCCGCGTCACACTCGTACGCTGCTTGAGCAGGTTGTCGCTGGATCTCGAGCCTCTCTGGGCCGCCATCAGGCAGTTCTCATGGTTCAGGAGCCCGATCGCCCCGTTTGGTTCGATGCGCGGCTACTTGGACGAGTGTTTCGCCACCTGATAGAGAACGCCGCGCGCTACTCGCCGCCCGAAAGTCGCATCGTCCTGCGTGCGCGACGCATCGGGGGTCGACTCGAGTTCGAAGTCGAAGACAACGGGCCCGGCATCGACAAAGCAGACCTCCCGCATATCTTTGACAAGTTTTATCGCGGGAAGAAGGGAAGGGTCATCGGCAAAGGGACCGGAATGGGACTGCCGATTGCCCGCGCAATTGTTCGTGCGCATGGTGGAGATCTGGTAGTCGAAAGCAGCCCCGAACAAGGCAGCACTTTTCGCTTCTGGGTACCGCTGGTGGAGCAAGATCCGCGAGAATCCGGCCATTAATCAAGCTGGCTCGCTGCTCCAGTCGCACTCGATTTCCCGATGTTCATCGGAGCTTTGCTTTGCCCACTCCAGTATCCGTGCTCCCCGCCAGGCATCCGCTGCGGTCGCCAGCTCCTTCGCAGGATTGCCAAGCAGGGCATCGCGCACACCGGCGTAAAACCGGCGATAGTCCCCGATCTCCGAGGGCACCGGGGTTGCAACGGGATCTCCATCCACACCCACGCTCAGCGTGCCCCAGCGATCCGAGGGCTCCTTGCCCCAATCGTTGTCGTCGATCGTTTTGATCTTGTTCAGCGCATCTTCCTGGGGGTCAAGTCCCCACTTCCAGAAATTGCCACGTGTGCCGCGGAGGTGAAACCTCGGCCGGGCAAGAGAGGAGAGCAAATTCGAACTAAGCGTAGCGGTGAAGCCGGTCATGTACTGCAGCCGGATCGTGAACGAATCGCTTGATCCATCGCCATCACGTTCGCGTCGGGTCTCGGCGCTGACCGACGCAGGCAATCCAAACACAATAAGAGTTTGATCGACGAGATGGGTTCCGATATCGAAGAGCAAGCCGCCCTGGTCCTGGTCTTCCTTCCATGGTCGCCGTGTCAGTCCCGGCCGCCATCGATCGAAATTCGAATCGAAATGCACAAGACGCCCCAGTACATGATCATCCATTACTTTGCGAAGCGTCTGAAAATCATTGTCCAGACGCCGGTTATGAAACGGGAATAGCTGCAGACCGATGCCCCCGGCCAACTCCGAAAGCTGCCGGATCTCGTCCGAGCTCAGTGCCACCGGCTTGTCGACGACGACACTTTTCG
>Ga0207674_10001796_pt1 | contig 27331 bp, 26 predicted proteins | sample KBSCornC72_FD_184303 | JGI IMG/M metagenome (GOLD analysis project Ga0207674, IMG submission 184303) | Corn rhizosphere microbial communities from Kellogg Biological Station, Michigan, USA - KBS Corn C7-2 (SPAdes) (version 2) | ecosystem: Host-associated > Plants > Roots > Rhizosphere > Soil ...
CGACGTCGAGTCCTTCGCTTTCTTCAACTACCAGTACATTCTCTACGGAATGGAATTCCAAACCGACCTTTCCGCCGGCCGCTCGGATTTTCCCAACGTCGCCGCAGCGCAACGGCTGTTCGATCGCATTCGCGTATTCGGCGAGAAAGCGGCGCGCGACCTACCGTCACACCGCGAACTGGTGTCGGAGCTGGCAGCGGCCTGATCAGGCGCGAACGAAGAGACTCTTGAGCCAGATCGGCGCGCTGCGCGATGCGCGTCGCCAATCGAGATCGTTGGCGTCGGGAGTGTATGTCCACGGATTGATGGTTTTCACCTTTCCGGCCCGGAAATTGGCGGGATTGCCCGTTGCGAGGACCAATCCGTGATGGAGCGCGGTCGCAGCCAGAACGCCATCGCGGAAGTCCGCGTAGCCGAGTTGAGACCAGCCGTGCACCACGGCGTCGTCGATCGCGATGATCCGTCCTTCAAAGGCGGGTCGCAGTCGATCCTCAATCCATTGGCGTATTGCCGCTGCGGCGGGCTTGTCCCGCCGCTCGAGAAGCCGCGTGCCGTTCTCGAACTCCATCATCGAAATTGCCGATGCGAAGAGCGTGCCGGGCATCTGGTTCGCCACCCACTCAAACAGCTGTTCGTCGGCATGATCGGCGTCGCGCGCCCGAAGCGCCCAGATCACGTCGGTGTCGAGCAGGTACATGTTCAGCCTCTCCGGACCCAGGGGCCAGCGTTGCGCCAGTCCGGGTCCGCGGCGATCGGCCCGGGCGCTGCCAGCAGGTCGGCGAGCGTATCGGATTTGCCGATGAGGTGGCGGTAAGCGTCGATGCTCAACAAAACGTGGGTCGGCTTGCCGCGATCGGTGACGAACACCGGCTCGTAGGTCGCGACTCGCTTTGCCTGGCTGACGTCCTGGTTGAATTCGCGGCTACTGAAGCTCTTCAAACCCGCCTCCATTATGAGACTATGTTGCTACATTTCTGTGTTCTGTAAGTAGGTACGTTACTACCTTGTGGCGTGCTCGCAACACAAAATGTCATTGATGCGGAATTCGACGGTAGCGCTACCAATTTCCGGTTGTGCCGAGCGTTTAACGACGCCCTCATCATGCTCGTCGCGGTCGATCGGCGGCGAAAGGGGGGAGAAAATCAAGTGGCAGACCTTTGGCATGAGACGGTCTCGGCTCTGAGCGGTATCTTCAGTGCGCACGGGCCGGCAGTGAATGCGGCGCACAGCTTCGCGCCCGGCGATTACAGCATCCACTTCTTCCTGCAGCTAGCAGTCATCATCCTCGCGTGCCGGGTCGTCGGCTGGATCGGGCAGAAGTTTCTCGGTCAGCCTCAGGTCGTTGGCGAAATGATCGCTGGCGTGGTGCTCGGCCCCTCACTGTTGGGTCTACTCCTGCCTGACCTGCAGGGCGCCATCTTCCCCAAGGAAACGAAGAGCGTCCTCTATTCCGGAGCGCAGCTCGGGGTCGGCCTCTACATGTTCATTGTCGGCCTCACGCTCCAGCTGGACCATTTCAAAACGAAAGCCAGGAGTGCTGCGAGCGTATCGGCCGCCGGCATTCTGACGCCATTCGCCCTCGCCATCTGCATCACGCCGCTCCTGCTCGCGGTACCGGGCCTGTTCGCGCCGGGGATCAGCCAGTTCAATGCCACCTTGTTCATGGGCGCCTGCATCGCACTGACGGCATTTCCGATGCTCGCGCGGATCATCAATGAGCGCGGCCTCGCCAATTCCTCGCTCGGCACCCTTTCCCTGACGGCAGGGGCATTCGATGACGCCGCATCCTGGTGTGTTCTGGCCATCGTGCTTGCGACCTTCGGCGCCGGACCTGGTGTCGCTGTGATCGCGATCGTCGGAGGCGTCGGCTACGCCGCCTTCATGCTGCTCTTCGGTCGCAGGCTCCTCGCCCCGCTTGGCCGCGCCGTCGAGGCGAAGGGCGAGATGAGCACAACCATCCTCGCCGTCACGCTCATGCTTTTCTGCCTTTCCGCATTCTTCATGGACGCGATCGGAATACACGCAGTCTTCGGCGGCTTCCTGCTCGGGGTAGTCATGCCTCGCGGCCTCTTCGTCCAGGAGCTGAAGAAGAAGCTCGAGCCGATGACGGTCATCCTTCTCCTGCCGATGTTCTTCACCTTCTCAGGGTTGAACACGCGGCTCGATATGGTGAATTCGCCGTCGCTGCTGCTCATCGCGCTCGGTATCCTCGCCGTGTCGATCCTTGCTAAGTTCGGCGCTTGCTGGGCTGCAGCGCGGCTCTCCGGCGAGGATAATCGCACTGCGCTTGGCATCGGCGCGCTGATGAATTCGCGCGGCCTCATGGAGCTGATCATAATCAACATCGGTCTGCAGAAGGGCGTCATCGGCCCTACCCTGTTCTCGATGATGGTGCTGATGGCGATCGTCACGACGATGATGGCCAGCCCGCTGTTCGAGATCGTCTACGGGCGCAAGGCGCGACAGTCCGGCGAGCTTGGAAAGCTCGAAGGTAGCATGGTGGCCGACGCCGCCTGAGTTTCCCCGAGCGCCCGCCTCGCACTCTCCCGTGGGGCGGGCGCCAAATGTTGTCGAGTGGTAGGAATTGAATGATCAGCACCAGCACTCTTTCCGATCGGCGGGGCCTATGGGCCTTTATCCTTGGTGTCCTACTCGTGACCTCGGGAGTGCTGCTGCACCTGCCGATGTTCCTGATGGGCCGGATGACGCACTTTCGGCTCTACGGGATGCCGATGGGCAACGACATGATTGCCGGAATGGTGGCGATCATTCTCGGCATCGCGATCGCGGCCTACGGGCTCCTGCCCAGGGACATTTCACGCCAGCTTGCTGCAAGTCAGGACATCGTCGTCACTCCCCCCGAAGACGCTCCGCTATCGAAAGCCCATTGGACCTTGATGTCGGTGCTCGTCATCGCGCTGATCATCGACATCATGAAACCCGCGAGCCTCGGCTTCACCATTCCGGGGATGGTCGGCGAGTATGGGGTGCCCAAGGCCACCGCCTCGCTGGTGCCCTTCTTCGCGTTGACTGGCACGGTCGTGGGCTCGGTGATCTGGGGGATCATCGCCGATATCTATGGCCGCAAGGCTTCGATCCTGCTGTCGGCCGTGATGTTTGTCGGCACGTCGATCTGCGGCGCGATGCCCTCGCTCGCCTGGAATATCGGCATGTGCTTCATGATGGGCGCCGCCGCGGGCGGGATGCTGCCAGTCACTTATGCGCTGCTTGCCGAAATGATGCCGAGCAAGCACCGCGGCTGGGCGCTCGTGCTGGTCGGCGGGCTTGGTGCGGTCGGCGGCTATTTCGCTGCGAGCGGTTTCTCCGCGCTGCTCCAGCCGACCTACGGCTGGCGCATCCTCTGGCTCCTCAACCTGCCAACGGGGCTCTCGCTGGTCATCCTCGGCGGACTAATTCCAGAATCGGCCAAGTTTCTGCTGGCCCGCGGGCGGCGCGAAGAAGCCCGAGCGGTGATGGCGCGGTTCGGATCGAAAGCGCGAACTGCCACGCACGCCGAAGAAGTCTCGCTTGCGAAGGGCCCGACAGTCGCGCTGACCGGCCGCGCCTTCTTGGGCAAGCTGCTCGCGCTCAGCCTTGCCGCCATTTGCTACGGCCTCATCAACTTCGGGCTGCTGCTGTGGCTTCCCACCGATCTCGTCGCGAAGGGGTACAGCGTCGCGGTGTCGAGCAAGCTGCTCGCGGAATCGGCGCTGATCGCCTTCCCGACCGTATTCATCGTCGCCTTCGCCTACAGCACCTGGAGCAGCAAATGGTCGGTCGTGGGGGCCGTCGCAATCACCATCGTCGGGCTGCTCGGCGTACTCCAGCTCGAGTTCATCGGGACCGGAAGCCCGGTGATTCCCGTTGCCCTGCTGATCGTCGGCACCAACGCGCTGATCGCGATGCTGCTGCCTTACGCGGCCGAAAGCTTCCCGCTGCGCATCCGCGGGCGGACCACTGGCACCGTAGCGGCCTGCACCAAGGCCGGCGGCATGTTCGCGCAGCTTCTCGCAATTATGGCGCTGGTCCCGCCGCTTGCGCTCGTTTCGCTGATCATCATTGTGCCGACGGTTGGAGCGCTCGTGCTTATCGCCTGGTTCGGTAAGGAGACCCGCGGCCGCGACCTGCGTGACCTCGACCCCGACGGCCACACCTTCGCAGCGACTGGAATTTAGCCGCGCTGCGTATGCAGGTTCATCATCTCCGGCGGCATGCCGACATTCATGTTCATGTGCGCCATGATCCAGATGGTGCCGACCATCACCAGGAAGACGATGAGTACGCCGAAGGCGAGCGCAAGCACGTTATTGGTATTGTCCGGGCCGCTGGTGATGTGGAGGAAGAAGACGAGGTGAATGCCCATCTGGGCGATTGCGAGCACGACGAGGCCGACCGCAACGCCCGGTCCCCATAGGACCGAGGTTGACGCCACCCAGAAGGAAACGCCGGTCAGCAACAGCGCCAGGGCGAGGCCGATCACATATGCGACAACCTCGCTGACGATGTTGCTATGCGGCTGGCCCGGAGCGACGTCGAGCAGTCGGTCTTCGTCTTCGGTCATGGCAGTGTCCCGATCAGATAGACGATGGTGAAGATGGCCACCCAGATGATGTCGAGGGCGTGCCAAAAGATGCTGAAGCAAAGCAGGCGGCGGACGATGTCCTCGCGGAACCCCTTGGCCCAGACCTGCGCCATCATGGTGCCGAGCCACATCAGGCCGGCGGTGACATGGGCGCCGTGACAGCCGACTAGGGTGAAAAAGGAGGAGAGGAATGCGCTGCGCTGCGGCGGAGCACCTTCCGCAATCATCGACGCGAATTCGTGAAGCTCGATTCCGAGGAAGACGAGTCCGAGGACGCCGGTGAGGACGAGCCAGACCTGCGTCCAAAGCATGTTCGCGCGCTTGGCGGTGATCATCGCCAGACCGCAGACGAAGCTCGACAGCAGCAGTGCCATCGTCTCGATCGCAACCAGGTTCCGGTCGAACAGCTGGTTGGTCGTCGGACCGCCGTCGGTCGCGTGAACCAGCGACGCGTAGGTCGCGAACAGCGCCGAGAAAAGCACCATGTCCGAAAGGACGAACAGCCAGAAACCGTAGGGGACGACGATGCTCTTCGACTGCGGCCCGCGATCGCCGAGGCCAGTGTCCTCGGACCCGCTGTGGGTGAGGCCGATGGTTGCAGCTTCGCTCGTCATACGGATTGGCTCAAACTCTGGAGATGTTCCTGACGGATTCGCCGCCGCTCACGCGCGTTGGCCCTGACCTCCTCGATCGGGATCACATGTTCATGCTCGTCGCGCCAGGCGTACCAGACGAACACCGCGAACGCCCCGATGAGGCCCAGGATCGCAAGCCACCAAATGTACCAGATGATGGCGAAACCGCAGAGCGATGCGAAGAAGGCACAGATCACCCCAGTCGGCGTATTGATGGGCATTTCGATGGGCTTGTAGTCGGGTTCGTCGATCAGCCGGTCGAGCTTGATCGCGGTTTGCTTGCGCGTCCAATAGGCTTCCTCGCCATGGACGTCGGGAAGCACTGCAAAATTATAGTGCGGCGGCGGCGACAGGGTCAGCCATTCGAGCGTCCGGCCATCCCACGGATCGCCGGTGATGTCGCGGCGCTGATCGCGCGTCTTGATCGAATAGAGCAGCTGGACAACGGTTAGTGCGATCCCGAGGCCGATGATGACGGCACCCACCAGCGCGACGTTGAGCCACGGTTGCCAGGTGGGATCGTTGATATGCTGCATCCGCCGCGTCCCGCCCCATAGTCCGAGCACGTAGAGCGGCATGAAGGCGAGATGGAAGCCGATGAACCAGCACCAGAAGATCGCCTTGCCGAGGCGCTCGTCGAGGGTGAAGCCGAAAGCTTTCGGAAACCAGTAAGTGTAGCCGGCCATCAGCGCGAACACGACGCCGCCGATGATCACCTGGTGGAAGTGGGCGACCAGGAACAGGCTGTTGTGCACCACGAAATCGACCGGCGGGATAGCCAGCAGCACGCCGGTCAGGCCCCCGATCACGAAGGTGAGCATGAAGCCGAGCGCGTAATGCATCGGCACAGTGAAGCGAACCCGGCCGCCGAACATGGTGAAGAGCCAGTTGTAGATCTTCACACCCGTCGGCACGCCGATGATCATGCTCGCGATTCCGAACACCGCATTCACGTCCGCTCCGGCGCCCATCGTGAAGAAATGGTGAAGCCAGACCATGAACGAGATGATGCAGATCGCGAGCGTCGCGAAGACCATCGAGCGATAGCCGAACAGCGGCTTGCCCGAGAAGGTCGAAACGACCTCCGAGTAGATGCCGAATGCCGGCAGGACGAGGATGTATACCTCCGGATGCCCCCAGACCCAGATCAGGTTCATGTAGAGCATCGAGTTGCCGCCGCCGTCGTTCGTGAAGAAGTGGAAGCCGAGGTAACGGTCAAGCATCAATAGGGCCAAGGTCACGGTCAAGACCGGGAAAGCGGCGAGAATCAGCAGGTTGGAAGCGAGCGCAGTCCAGCAGAAGACCGGCATGCGCAGGTAGCTCATGCCAGGAGCGCGGATCTTGAGGATGGTCGTCACGAAATTGACCGCGGTCAGCACGGTACCCACGCCGGATATCTGCAGCGCGACAAGGTAGTAATCGACTCCGACTCCCGGCGAGAAGGCCTTCTCGCTCAAGGGGGGGAAGCCGAGCCATCCGGTCCGTGCGAACTCGCCGATGAACAAGCTGAGGTTGATGAGCAGCGCTCCTGACGCGGTCAGCCAGAAACTCACGTTGTTCATGGTCGGAAAGGCGACATCGCGGACTCCGAGCTGCAGCGGCACCACGAAGTTCATGAAGCCGATCACGAACGGCATGGCGACGAAGAAGATCATGATCGTGCCGTGCGCGGAGAATATCTGGTTGTAGTGCTCAGGCGGCAAATAGCCCTGCGACGCACCGACGGCGAGCGACTGCTGCGCTCGCATCATGATCGCGTCGGCGAAGCCGCGCACCAGCATGAGGAGCGCGAGCACGATGTACATGACGCCGATGCGTTTATGATCGGTGGAGGTGACGTACTCGTTCCACAGATAAGGCCACCAGCCCTTGCGCCAGACCCAGACCGCGAGCGCAACTATCGCCAGCGCAATGACGAGCGAGGTGATCAGCGGGATCGGCTGGTCGAATGGGATCGCGTCCCAGGTGAGCTTTCCAAACATCTTTTAGCCCCCGGCCGGTACTGCTGACGCCTGCCTTACCAGCGGCGCCGCTTGCGGGAGATGCAGCTGCGGTGTGCGGTTCGCGACGATCGCGTCGAACAATCCGGGCGCCACCGCGCCATAGGTGATCGGCTTCACATAACTGCTGGGCTTTGACAGCTCGGCATAGCCGGCAGCGTCGAGCAGGGGCCCCTTGCCGCGAGCGCCCTGAGCCCAGGCGGCAAACTGTTGCGGCGGCACGGCGTGAACCTTGAACTGCATGCCGGGAAAGCCGTCGCCGCTGAAATGGGACGAGAGGCCGTCATAGACGCCCGGCCGATCCGCCTGCAGGTTCAGGCGGGTGCTCATGCGCGGCATGGTGTAGATCATGGAGCCCATCTGCGGGACGAAGAAAGCGTTCCAGACCGTCGCCGAGGTTAGCCGATAGCTGACCGGGACCCCGGCCGGAACCACGAGCCGGTTGACGCTTGCGATCCCCTGGTCGGGGTAGATGAAGAGCCACTTCCAATCGAGCGACACCACTTCGACCTTCAGTGGGGCGGACTTCGAGGGCAGCGGCTTACTGGGTTCGAGGTCGTGGCTGCCGATCCAGGTAATCCCGCCCAGAAGCATGATGGTGAGTGCCGGGATCGCCCAGACGACCATCTCGATCGCGCCGGAATACTCCCAGTCCGGGAGATAAGTGGCTTTCGCGTTCCCCCGCCGAAACCACCAGGCGAAGGCGATCGTCGCAATCATCGTCGGGATGATGATCGCCAGCATGATTGCCGTGGAGTTGATCAGCAGCTGCTTTTCCTGCGAAGCGATCGGACCGACCGGATCGAGGATGCCGCGATTGCAGGCAGTGAGCGGCGCGGCGAGCAGGCTCGCAAAAGCCGCGCGCCAGTTCGAGGCGAGCGGCAAGTGAATGCGCGATCGATCATCAAGGCAGCGGCGGAAGGTCACGAGAGCGCCCTTTTTCGTCCGATGAGATCGCCGGCCGAACGCCATGCGAACGGGGGCGCTTAACCATGCCGACGCCGCGGGGCAACCTCGGCGCTAGCAGCGCGGCAGGATTTGTAACGGAAGGTGAAGGTTTCGCGCCAGAGAACTCGGGTGCCGTTGTCACCAGTGCTCGGATGTCCCCGGACATCCTGCGCGCTGGTGACCCCAACGGGACTCGAACCCGTGTTTTCGCCGTGAAAGGGCGACGTCCTAGACCGCTAGACGATGGGGCCGCTTACGAAGCGGTGAGCGCGTTAGGCGAGGGGCCCAAAAGCGTCAAGCAAGCGCCGCATCCTCAAGATGCATCTCGGCCGCATTGCCGCCGTTCCATTCGTCGCGCTTGATCGTTCCGGCGAGCCACCAGCGAGCGTCGGCGGGCGAGGATAGCAGGGCTTGACCAAGATCGGTGGCCGCGCTGCGAAAGGCGATCCATTTGAACGTCTTGCCGTCGTCGCCGCAGCCGAGGCCTCGAACATGGCCGTCACCGACAATTCCAGTCTTGAGAAGCCGCACCGGCCCGGCGGCCACGCGGGGTCCCGGCCAACCGGCGCCGTAAGGGCCCGCTGCGTCGAGCGCGTCGCACAAGACGCCTGCTATTCCGCCGGGTGCGAGCAGCGCGTCGAGCAACAAGGCGCGGTCGCTCCGCGATTTCTCGACATCAGCGGCGAGCCGCCCATTGATAAAGTCGCGGAACGGCTCGAGTCCTCCAGGCGGAAGGGTCAGACCCGCAGCCATTGCGTGCCCGCCGCCGGCGATGAGCAGGCCGCTATCCTTCGCCGCCAACACCGCCGCTCCAAGATCGACGCCGCTGATCGATCGGCCGGAGCCTTTGCCGGTTCCGTCCTGCGTCTCAGCAATGACGATTGCCGGTCGCCCGAACCTTTCCTTAAGCCGACCCGCGACGATCCCGATTACGCCTTGGTGCCAACCACCGCTCATGACGGTGATTACGGCCAAGTCTGCCTGTTCGGCCGCCTGCTCCTCGGCCTGCTCGCAGACCAGCATCTCAATCGCTCGGCGTTCCTCGTTCAACCGGTCCAGCTCGGCTGCGAGCGCTCGCGCCTCTTCGGGGTCGGTGCAGGTCAGCAGTCGGACGCCAAGGTCCGACTTGCCGACGCGCCCTCCGGCATTAATCCGCGGGCCCAGCGCAAACCCAAGGTCTCGGCAGGAGGGCGGCTTCACCAGCCGCGCGGCTTCGGCCAGGGCTGCCAATCCCACGTTCTGCCGAGCCGCCATCACTCTCAGGCCCTGAGTCACGAAGGCGCGGTTGAGGCCCTTCAGGCGCGCGACATCGGCCACCGTGCCGAGCGCCACGAGGTCGAGGAGATCGATGATTTTCGGCTCAGCGAGTGCCTCGAATGCGCCGCGGGCGCGAAGCTCGCGCAGCAGCGCCACTCCGAGGAGGAACGCCATTCCGACTGCCGCGAGATGGCCGTGCGCGGCGCCATCCACGCTCTCATCGAGCCTGTTGGGATTGATCAGCGCATAAGCCACTGGAAGCAGACTGGCGCATTGATGATGATCGACAACGATGACATCGAGGCCGGCAGTCTGCGCTTCCTGGAGCGCCTCGAAGGCCTGCGCGCCGCAGTCGACGCAAACTGCAATGCTCGCGCCTCTCGCTTTCAGTTCGACCAGCGCTTTGCCGGACGGGCCGTAGCCCTCCATCAGCCGGTCCGGGATATAGACGATCGGTTCCGCGCCAAGCCGCCGTAGAAGCAACACCAGCAGCGCCGCACTGGTCGCCCCGTCGACATCGTAATCGCCGAAGATCGCGATCGACTCGCCTTGCTGCACCGCGTCGGCGAGCCGCTTGGCGCCCTTGTCCATATCGCGGAAGCAGGACGGATCCGGCAGGAAGTCGCGGATCCGCGGATCACGATGTCGAGCCAAATCCTCGCGAGCAACGCCGCGGGCGAGCAGCAGCTCGTCGACGAGCGCGTCCATAGCAAGGCCCTGCTCGGGCGGCCGTCGCCAGCGCCACGGCTGCCCGGTTATCGATCGGTCGATGTTGAGCGCGACCCCCACGGCGGCAAGGTATGGGTCGGGGACTCCCCGGTCTAGAGGCCGCGCCGCTTCAGTTCATTATAATCTGTGGAAACTTGGCGAAACGAGAGGGGCTAGTGCTTGTCAGCTTTCGCGGGAGTCGCGGGAGCCTTCGGCGGCTTGGGGAACTTGTCATCCGCCGCTTTCACCTTCTGCATCATGTCGGGCATCAGCTTGATCATTTCCGGCATTGCGCCGAACAACGAGCGGAGCATGTCGGGGTCAACCCAAAGCTGCATCGACTGGCCGGCGAGCGCGCGGCCGCTGGGCGTAGCGAAGAACGCGTTGATGTCGTTGAGTTGCCGGGCGTCGAACCGGCGAGCCATCGACCGCGCCAGGCCGTCGCGGACCCTTGGATCGATAATTGCGGAAAGTTTGCCGAGCTCTTCGCCAACGGCGTCACGCATCGCCGTCATTCGCTTGTCGAAATAGGGGTCCTTGGCCACCGCCTGATCGTGGAGCGAAAGGTCCGGCGAGCTCGCAGCGGCGGCAGTCGTCTTCTTCGCCTTGCTATCCAACGCCGCCAAGTCCGACTTTTTCATTTGCATCACGCGATCGAAGATCCCGCCCATGAAGCTGGTCATCATCTGACCGTAGGCACCCTCGGGCCACATCGCCTGGACGGAGGTGCGGGCAAGCGCGAGCCGCGCCGGGTCGGGATCGGGTTGAGGCGGGAACAATTTGTCGAAGATCGCGAGCATCGCTGCGAAGTCGGGCGGCGATTTCTTGTTGGCCGTCTTGGCGTCGGAAACGACGACCACAGGCGGCGGGACGACGACCTTGCTGCTCTCGGGCGCTGCTGCGAGCGCAGGCGCCGCTCCAAGTGTCCCGGCAACGGCCAGCGCCGCTACGGATGCGCAAAATTCCGAAACTCGCATGCCCCCATTCCCCCTTTGGACGATAGGGCGACTATGCGCGAGAGATCGATAGCTCGTCCAGTCAGGCGTCCTCGGCCTCGTGCTGTAACAGTTCCGACCTGACCCTCACCGCGCGCGCGGCCATGGTGGTCTCGAGCAGGAACACCGCAAAACCAGCGCCGATCGTCAGCATCGAGGCCATGAACAGCCAGGCGATCTCGGTGCCGAGGTGCGTGCGGATGAGATTTGCCGCGAACAGCAGGACCACGACCAGACAGGTCAGCACTGCGGACGTGACCGCGAGGCCCGTTGCCCAACTGACCAGCGACATGCGACGATCGAGGATCTTGAGATCATTCACCCAGCGGTCGTGCTCCGAGCCGCGGCTCTCCAGAAGCAGCGGTTCGATCTGCCGCGACCGGTCAACGATCCGGGACAGTCGCGATGCAAGGACGTTCAAAAAGGCGCCGATGCCGCTCAAGAGGAACACCGGCGCGAGCGCCAGGCGCACGATTTCGGCGACCGTGTTTACCGACAGGTCCGGCGTGCTTTCGAACATGCGCCCGTCTTAAGCGGCTGCGTCCCTTTCGCAACTCGCCACTTCGAGCAGGAGCAGTCCGTTCACTGCGAAGCTCGCCGTGAGGACCCAGGCGAAGGCCGCGACCAGCTCGGCAGTCGGCCCGAACACGCTGATGACGATCGTCGAGATCGAAAGGCCAGTGATCAGCAGTACCGCAAGCAGGAAATCCATCCCGGCCGACAGCGCCGTCCACAGCCTCACCGACCCCCCCGACTCTGTCAGAGCGCCCACCAGGATCAGGCTGCGCACCAGCAGCCAACCGATGATCGGCACGACCGTGGGGAAGAAATGGGTTTCCGGATTGAGGACGAACAGCAGTCCGGCGAGCGCAGTTACTCCGCCAGCCGCCATCGCAAACGACCGTGCCTCTCGCCGAAGTGAACCTGCCACCAGCTCGATGAGGCCACCGGCGATGAGAAGCCCGCCGATCATATCCGATGGGATTGTCTTGCCGGCCGGAAGCAGCGCCGCGCCGGCGCCCAGCAGGATGATCGCGAGGCCAGCGACGCGCAGCGCGCGCGCCCGCGTCCGGCGCGATAGCGCTAGATAAGCATGGGTCGACACGCCACCCGAACCCGGCGGACGGCGCTAGGGTTCCATTTCGCGCCCGTTATGGCGCGATCACGCGCAGCGCTTTCTTGCGAATCTTATAGTCAAGCGGCGGCTCCGCGCGCACGACTTCGCCGTCGAGCGACACCGCCAGCTGTCGCTTGCGGCTCGACACACACAGCCGCTCGACGCCCTCGATCCGCACCATGTCGTCGGGCCGGGACCGGTTGAGCAGCGAGCGGATGCTTGCAGCAATCAATCCGCGGCGCGTCTTCTTGCGCATCACGTAAACCGACAGTTCGCCATCTTCGATGCTCTCTCGCTGCCCTGCCGCCCCGATGTCCGTGCGATATTCGTTGTTCCCGACGAACAGCAAAGGTGTGTCGATCCGCGCCTGCTGGTCGTTGACGGTCAGCGTCAAACGCTGGTGATTGAAGCGGGCGAGGGTACGCAGCGAAGCGACGATCATCGCCAGTCTCTTGCTTCGTCCGAGCCGCACGCGCTGCAGGTCGCGGTCGATGACCATCAAGGGATAGAGGCCGATCGCGCTATTATTGATGAATAGCCGGTCGTTCATCTCGGCGACGTCGACCCGGCGTTCGGGTCGGCTGGCGATCAGCTTGATGGCCTCCTCGATGTTCGTCGAAATGCCGAGATCGCGTGCAAAATGGTTGAGCGTGCCCACAGGCAGGATTCCCAGCAGGGTCTCGGAGCCTACAAGCGCCGAGGCTGCCGCGCTGACCGTCCCGTCGCCGCCCCCCACCACAATGAGCCGAGCGCCGCGCTCGACAAGCGCGCGGCAACGGACTTCGCACTTGCCACCATCGATGAGCTCGACCTCGGCATCGAACCCGGCCTTGGTCAGCGCGTCGGCGACCTTTTCACCGATCTTCGGGTCGGAACCGGCCGCACCGGCATTGCAATTGAGCAGGACAGGGACACGCGCCATCAGGCGCTAACGCGTCAGTCCTCATTCGCGCTGCACACTCGATGCGCCGCAGTGGACCGGCGCTAGCGGCGAGCGTGTGTGGGTGCGTGGAAGTCCGGATCCTTGTCCGCGACCCACGCGAGGAACCTCGCGATTCGCGGATCGGCCCGGATCGCCGCGATGCTGCCGCCGAACAGCGCGAGCTCGGTGTTCGAGAACGTCCGGTGCAAGGTTCGGTGGCAAATCGGATGGATCGGCACGGTTTCGCGCCCGCCGCGGCTCTTGGGCACGGGATGATGATATTCGATGCGCGTACCCACCGGCCGCGAGCAGAGCCAGCAGCGTTCTTCGGTTGTTCCGTCCATCGCTCCTGACCATATAGGCAGCGATGGCGATTCAAATCCGCACTTCGCTGGCCGAGCCCGAGACAAGTGAGAACTTCGTCCCGCATAAGCCGGCGCGGCCGGAGAAGGCCGAGGGCGGAAAGAGCTTCAGGATCGTCGCGGACTACGAGCCGGCGGGCGACCAGCCGCAGGCGATCGCGGAGCTGGTCGAGGCGGCCGGGAATGGAGAGGTTAGCCAGGTGCTGCTCGGCGTCACCGGCTCCGGCAAGACCTTCACCATGGCCAAGGTCATCGAGACCCTGCAGCGGCCAGCGCTGGTGATGGCGCCCAACAAGATCCTCGCAGCGCAGCTCTACGGGGAGTTCAAGAGCTTCTTCCCCGACAACGCAGTCGAATATTTTGTCAGCTACTACGATTACTATCAGCCAGAAGCCTATGTCCCGCGCACCGACACCTACATCGAGAAGGAGTCGAGCGTGAACGAGGCGATCGACCGCATGCGCCATTCGGCGACGCGGTCGCTGCTTGAGCGCGATGACGTGATCATCGTCGCTTCGGTCTCCTGCCTCTACGGCATCGGTTCGGTCGAGACCTATTCGGCGATGACCTTCGACCTCAAGAAGGGCGGGGTCGAGGATCAGCGCGAGGTCATTCGCAAGCTTGTCGCGCTGCAGTACCGGCGCAACGACCAGGCGTTCGCGCGCGGCAATTTCCGCGTGCGCGGCGACAGTCTGGAGATCTTTCCATCGCACTATGAGGACATGGCTTGGCGGGTCAGCTTCTTCGGCGATGAGATCGAGGAGATTAGCGAATTCGACCCGCTGACCGGCAAGACGATCGCGGCGCTCGACCGAGTCCGCGTCTATGCCAACTCGCACTATGTGACGCCCGGCCCGACGCTCAAGCAGGCGATGGAAGCGATCAAACATGAGCTTGCCGAGCGGCTGAAGGAGCTCACGGCCGAAGGGCGGCTGCTGGAGGCGCAGCGGCTGGAGCAACGGACGAACTTCGACCTCGAGATGATCGCCGCGACGGGTTCATGCGCGGGGATCGAGAATTACTCGCGCTTTCTCACTGGCCGGCTCCCTGGAGAGCCGCCGCCGACCCTTTTCGAATATCTGCCTGACAACGCGCTTTTGTTCGTCGACGAAAGCCACCAGACGGTGCCGCAGATCGGGGCGATGGCGCGCGGCGACCATCGACGGAAAATCACGCTCGCCGAGTACGGCTTCCGCCTGCCGAGCTGCATCGACAACCGTCCGCTACGCTTCAACGAATGGGACGCGATGCGCCCGCAGACGACGTTCGTCTCAGCGACCCCCGGCCCGTGGGAGATGAACGAGACCGGTGGGGTCTTCTCCGAGCAGGTAATCCGCCCGACGGGCCTCATCGACCCGCCCGTCGAGATAAAACCGGTCGAGGACCAGGTCGACGACCTCGTCAACGAGGCGAAGCAGACTGCGAAGAAGGGGTATCGGACGCTCGTCACGACCCTGACCAAACGCATGGCCGAAGATTTGACCGAGTACCTCCACGAGGCGGGGCTGAGAGTTCGTTACATGCACTCGGACGTCGAGACCTTGGAGCGCATTGAGTTGATCCGCGAGCTACGCCTCGGCGTCTATGACGTGCTCGTCGGAATCAACCTCCTGCGCGAGGGCCTCGACATCCCGGAATGTGGGCTGGTTGCGATCCTCGACGCGGACAAGGAAGGCTTTCTCCGCTCGGAAACCTCACTGATCCAGACAATCGGCCGCGCCGCGCGCAACGTCGAGGGGCGGGTAATCCTCTACGCCGACACCGTCACCGGTTCGATGGAGCGCGCGCTCGCCGAGACCAACCGCCGGCGCGAGAAGCAGCTCGAGTATAACGCCGCGCACGGCATCACCCCGGAGACGATCAAGCGGCAGATCCACGACATCATGTCGCATCTCGCCACCCGCGACGGAGTCGTCGTCGACACTGGCGACGAAGAGCGTCCGCACCTCGTTGGCCACAACCTCAAAGCCTATCTTGCGGACCTCGAGGAGCGAATGCGCAAGGCCGCAGCCGACCTCGAGTTCGAGGAAGCCGCGCGCCTGCGCGACGAAATCCGCCGGCTGGAGGAAGACGATCTCGGCATCCCTCACGACGAGCGCGTCGCGCCGCGGCCGCTGGGTCAATCAAGCGAAGGCAAGCCGGGGACGCGCAAGGGGCGCTTCGGCAAGCAACAGCGCACGCGCTTCGGCGGGAGACGCGGCTAGAACTTCGCTTTCAGTCCGATCTGCCCGCCTACCTCGTTGCCCCCCTTACGGCTGAGCGTGGTGGTAGCAGCGGCGTCGATGCTGATCCCGCCCATGAGGTTCGCGCTCGCGCCGCCCGACAGGCGGCCATAGGTCTGCTTTCGGCCAGGTACCGTCCAGCTGTTGACGATCACTGGAGCGCTGGTCTGGGCGAAGCTGATCAGCCGGTCGTCACCTGTGAACTCGTGCTCGACCGTCGCGTCGACGAACGGATGCAGCCCGGCAAGGTCGCCGCGCAGCTCGAGACCGGCCTGGCCGGTGAGCGACTTATAGCTCTGGCTGCCGACGTTGAGCGTCAGCGCCGCATCGCCGCTTTCGGTGTAGCCGTTGACCTTGGCGCGCGCATAATCGAGCGCGACGATCGGGCCGACCTTCAGCGCTGCGAGCGACATCAGATAGCCGCCTTTGGCGCCTACGACCGTGTGACTGCCGTGGGGCCTTGCGGTCATGTCGTCGATTACGCCGGTGCGTGCGATGCGGTTGCGGTCCTTGCCGTAGCCCAGATAGGCCTGTCCGAAGAGGCCGCCGAGGCTGAGGCTGCCGTACGCGCCAACCTGCCAGCTGCGGGCGCGAATTCTCGCGCTGTCATTGCGGAAGGCTGCCTTTGGCCGGCTGTAGTTTCCGGCGATTCCGAAGAGGCCGCCAGCCAAGCCATATTCGGCCCCAATGGTGCCCCCGACTCCCTTGATGTCGAAGGCCGAAGTAGCGCTGGTCTGCGACACGTCGTGCTGGAAGCCGTCAGCTAGGGCGTAGAGGCGCAGGCCGCCCTCGGACCCGCCACGGCCATAGAGATCGCTACGGCCCGAGAGCGTCCGTCCCCACTGCCGCGCCGTGTCGACCCCGAGGTCCGAAGGCGCCTGCAGCGTTAGCGGCGCTGCAAGTTGCGTCACAATATACTGACCGACGATCGCAAAACCCTGCGAGGTCAGGTGTAGCGCGTCGCCGTAGAACAAATAGCCGTTCGAATTCACCACGCAGGTCGTGTTCGGAAAGGCCGGGCAGACCTGCCCGTTGGTGATCCCGTAAGCGGTCGGGTTCGCCGCGACGTTGCTGCCGATGATGTTGAGATCGAGATAGTGGACGACGACTCCATTCGCCGCGTAGCCGGCGAGCTTCGTCTGCATCTGCGTGTTGAACGCGGTCGAATAAGCGGTGCGGATCGCCGCGAGGCTCGGCGAGCCGAGGATCTCCGGCAGGCGGCCAGCGTCGCCGGCGGTGTAGCTGATCGTCTGCGCTCCCGCGGCGACGAGGCGATCGAGCTGGATGCCGGTGGCGGTTGCAGCCGCAGTGCCTGCCGCCGGAGCGGCCGCGAGCGTTCCGCCTGCCTGCTGATAGAAGCGCGCGTCGTTGGCACCGATGTTGACGGTCAGCAGGTCGTTCGGTCCGAAGCTCGGAGTTGCGTTCGGGAAGACTGATGACTGTGTGCCGACGTTGAGGAACTGATCGATCTCATATTGCAGGCCCTTGCCGCAGAGCGGTGCGCCATAGACCGCGTCGAAGCAGAGCGTGCCATTGTTCGATCCGCCGAACGCGCCGCCAATTGCGAAATTCTGCTGCTGGACCTGAAGGAGGTTGGTGAGCGTGTCGACGTAGTTGCTGCCCCCGGAGAAGCGCCCGGTCGGATAGACTGCGAGTGCCTGCGGATTGGCGTAGCCGAGCGCGAAGGCATTGCCCGTGTCGGCGTAACTGTCGCCGAAAGCGACGATGCGGTCGATCTGCTGCGCGGCGGCGGGCGACGCGATCGCGCCAAGAGCAATCAAGGATGCGCAGGCAAGGCCACGCGAAAAGCGGCGACGGTTCATGACATGTCTCTCCCCTGGGTCGAGCCCTCGTGGAACCCACCCTCGGAAGGGATCGTGCCGATTATCGACATGGGTGCAAGTAGTGGAATGATTTGGTCGCCCAGAACGGTCGCGACTGACGCAATTCGGCAACAGCGGTTAAGAGGCGGGGCCGCCACCGAGGCAGCCCCGCACGACCGCGTCTAGCGGAGCACGCCCTTTTTCTCCTCGGTCCACGAATACCAGAGCAGGAAGGCCGCGATCAGAATGATCACCCAGGGCATGAACCCCATCGCGCCTTCCTTCATGCTCGCCGGCATGTCGGTCATGAACATCTGATAGCCGAGGCCCACAACGGCCCCGACGAATGACAGCCCGAGCACCCAGACCGAATAGCGGCTACGCATCAGCAGCAGGATCGAGCCTGCAAGTCCTCCCCAGACGCCAAGCGCCCACGAGCCGGTTAGCCATGTCGGCAGGCTGTCCATATACGCCAACTGGTCGGCGCTGAACTGCGTCAGGTACGTCTGATTCTTGAGGTTGGTCATCAGGTAATCGAAACATCCAAAGCCGTTCCACAGCAGCGCCAGGACGCCCACGATCCACAGGTGCGCGGGCGCACGGGTTTCAGCATTTGTCGCCATCGATTTTCCCCTCCGAGCCGCGATCCGTGCCGCGGCAAAGGAGATGAGGCTCCTAATCGGGAATGACGTCAAGGCCCCGCGGCCAAGACGTTCAATGCGCGTCGATTTCTCGGTTCAGCACATTGCCGAGTGCGCTTGCCAGCGCGTCCATCTCATAGGGTTTCTGGAGCACCGGGAAGCCGTGCGCGCGCCCCGCCTGCTCGCTGTAGCCGGTGGTCAAGAGGACGGGCAGTTCAGGGAAGCGGTCGCGGACCTTTCGCGCGAGTTCGATGCCGCTGATCCCCCCCGGCATGACAATGTCCGAAAAGATGAGCTTCGGCTTTTCGCCCCCAGCGAGCTGCTCGAGCGCTTCCTTGGCGCTGTGCGCGACGGTGCATTCGAACCCGAGCTCGCTGAGCATTCCGGCGGCAAGTTCCGCGACCAGCGTATCATCCTCGACGATAAGGACGCGGCCCAGCGCATTGCCGTTGAGCTTGCTCTCGGCGGCCGATGCGCCGCGGCTTGCCGGAAGATAGAGTGTGAACGTCGCCCCTTTGCCGGGTTGCGATTCAACCACAGCCGCGCCGCCGATCTGCTTGGCGAAGCCGAACACCTGGCTGAGGCCAAGACCAGTCCCCTCGCCAAAGCTCTTGGTCGTGAAGAAGGGTTCGAATACGCGCTCCATCACTTCCGGGCTCATGCCGGTGCCGGTGTCCGTCACCTTTAGCGCTACATGCTCGCCCCTGAGGCCGTCGGGTTCACCCTTGAGCACTTCATTATGTGCGCTGATCTTCAGCGTTCCGCCCTCCTTCATCGCGTCGCGAGCATTGAAGGCGAGGTTGAGAATGGCGAGTTCGAGCGCTCCGGCGTCGGCGTCGATTGGCCAGACCTGGTCTGAAATCTCGGTGATGACTTCGATATCGGTCCGCAGCGACGGCCGCACCAAAGTCGTCACGTCGGAAAAGAATTGCTTGAGGTCGATCTGGCGGATTTCGAGCGGCTGGGCGCGGGCGAAGGCGAGCAATTGTTTGGTCAGGCTCGCTCCACGCTGAGCGGAGCCGCGCACGCCATCGAGCATGCGTCTGACCTTATCGGGATTGTCGATGTTGCGCGTAGCAAGCTCGCAGGCGCCGAGGATCGCAGTCAGCAGATTGTTGAAGTCGTGGGCGAGGCCGCCGGTCAATTGGCCGAGCGCTTCCATCTTTTGCGAGCGGAACAATTGCTCGCGCGATTCCTCCAGCCGCAGCTGCGCCTCGCGCTTTTCGGTCATGTCCCGCGTGATCTTGGCGAAACCGACTAGCTTGCCGCTGTCGTCGTGGATCGCGTCAAGCACGACGCTCGCCCAGAAGCGTGTGCCGTCCTTGCGCACGCGCCAGCCCTCGGCCTCGTAACGGCCGGTCTCGCGCGCAGTTTCGAGCGCGCGCCCGGGAACGCCCGAACCGAAATCCTCAGCTGTGTAAAAACGGCTGAAATGCTCGCCGATAATGTCGTTGGGCGCATAGCCCTTGATGCGCTCGGCGCCGGCGTTCCAGCTGGTGACGTGCCCCTCCGGGTCGAGCATGAAGATGGCATAATCGGTGACGCCCTGGACCAGCCGCCGAAAGTGCTGCTCGGCCCCGAGCAACGCGTGGTCAGACTTCTTCTCGATCATGTCGCCGCTGGTCTTCGCGCCCAAGCGTGTAACTCCTTACACAAGCGCAACGGACACGAGCTGCGCCCCACGCACAACCCGCAACTTAACCGCAGGTTGCAGGAAGATTACAGTTGCTGGCGAACTGTGGCCGGCACGCAACCGGTCTAGCGGTGCTCTCTCGCCAAGCGGCTCATCAGGATCGCGGCGCGCTTCGCCTGTTTGAAGATCGAGGGCACGTCAACGATCTCGTTAGCGGTGTGGGAGCCGTCGCTTGCTGGCCCGAGACCGACGAGCCCGTCGACGTCGGCGGCGACGAAGCTGATGTCGCCGGCGCCGCGCTTTGACGGGTCGAGTTCGCCCATTTGCGGCAAAGCCATGTCGCGATTGACGCTGTTCAGCCTCGCCAGCAGCGCGCGATTGCTCTCGGTGGGCGGCATCGGGGGATAGCTGTCCTCGTCGAAGCTGATCTCCGCTTTGGTGCCGGCCAGTGGCTGCGCGACGATCGCCCGCATCTTGGCCCGGGTCCGCTCAATCTGGTCCTGGCTGATCGCGCGCATGTCGCCGCGCGCAATGGCCGTCGCGGCGATGATGTTGGTCTTGCCCGTTCCTTCCAGCCGAATTCGCCCCAGATCGAGCTTCGCAGTTTGGCCGCCGCCAATGAGCCCGACGTTGTACGTCAACTTGTCCTCGGGAAGCTCGCGGCGGAACTGGTCGATGATCCGCGCCAGCTCGTAGATAGCGCCATAATTGTTCGCGCCGACCCCGGCGGAGTGCGCGCTTCGTCCCGTGACTGTGAGCGTCCAGCTACCGGCGCTGCGCCGCGCGGTAGAGCCCATGTCCACCGGTCCGTCCGGTCCGTCCTCCTGTGCCAGGTCCTCGAAGTCGAGTGCGACATCCGCTTTCCTCCCCTCGGCAATCAAGTCGCGGCGGGAGATTGCGAGCGGGTTGCCCGCATCTTCCTCATCGCCAGTGAGAAACACGGTGATGTTCGCTTGTCTGAGCGTACCCGCTGCTTGCATCGCGCGCAGCGCCGCGACAATCACTGCGATCCCACCTTTGTCATCACCGGCGCCAGGCCCGTGCGCGCGATCGCCCTCGCGCACCCAGCGCTGGAAGGGCGAATCCGGCTCGAACACCGTGTCGAGATGCGCGATCAGCAGCAGGCGCTTGCCGCGGCGGCTGCCGGTGTGGCGCGCAACGAGATGCCCGGCGCGGCCCGCCGCTTTCATGTCGATCCATTCAGTCTTGAACCCGAGTTCTTGAAATTCCGGCTCGACCTTCCGCCGCACAGCCTCCACGCCCGCAAGGTTCATTGTCCCGCTGTTTTGATCGACCCAGCCCTGGAGCATATCGGTGGTCCGCTGCTGTTCGGCATCGACAGTGCGCAGCATGACCTGCTCAGCGGGGGAGAGCGAAGCGGCGGCGGGCGCGGAGACCAAGAGGGTGAGGGCTCCCAATGCAGACAGCAGTCGTGAGGTCATGCAGGTAAGTTAGCGAACGCTCCTCCTCGCGTCATCCCGGCCCCGAGCGGGGATCCGCGCCTTTGCTTCATCGGCGCCAAAGAAAGTCGGGCGCCACAAGCCCCGAAGCGACGAATTCGGTTCCCGTAGGGGTCATATAAAAAACCCATTTGGTTGAAAATTCGAAAGGAGAAACGGCATGGGACGAAGCAGTGGACGGACAAGTGTGGACTGACCTGCTTCGACATCATCCAGGCGGTGCCACGTGCGCTCAGCTACGCAGGTGCAATGCGATCCAGCTCAACGAACCCATTAAATTGGTTCGGCGCCAGGCAGCAGTTGACAACCACCCTTTGGCTGTAGCGAGTCCTCAGCGCGACTAAGCGGGGGAACGCTCATGAGTCCAAGCCGACTGAATGCATTGACCGACGGTGTCGTCGCCATCGTGCTCACGATCATGGTACTCGAACTCAAATTTCCCGCTGAGCCGACGCTGAGCGCAGTGCTCGCAGTGCTTCCGCTCCTCGCCGCCTACCTCCTCGCCTTCGTCAACGTCGCCATCTACTGGAACAACCATCATCACATGATGCAGTCGGCGCGGAAGGTGACCGGGGCGGTTCTATGGGCCAACCACGCGCTTTTGTTCTGGCTGACCTTGTTCCCGCTGATGATCCGGTGGATCGACGAGGCGGGCATCACGCCTTTGCCCGTCGCCTCGTTCGGCCTCGTCCTTATCGGCGGCGCGGTCTCTTATCTGATCCTCGAACAAACGCTCATCCGCGCCGAGGGTGAGGACTCGCGCGTCAAGCAGGCAGTCGGCGGCGGGGCCAAGGAATGGATCAGCTTTGCGTTGTACATTGCCGCAGTCCCGGCAGCGTTCGTTTCACCCTATATCTCGATCGCTATTTACGTTGCGGTTTCGATCGGCTGGTTCATCCCTGACCGGCGGTTCGCGCCCGAACGCAATGCGGCTGGAGGCGAAGCATGACGACGTCGCGCCTCACTTCGTTCACCGACGGCGTGATTGCAGTGATCATCACGATCATGGTGCTGGAGCTGCCGGTACCCAGGGCGCCGGGCATGGCCGCGCTCCAGCCGCTCACCGTGCTGTTCGTCGTCTACGCCCTCTCGTTCGTGAAGGTCGGCATCTACTGGTCGCAGCACCACAATATTCTCCAGGCCTCGAAGCGGGTGAACGGGCCGGTGCTGCTCGCAAACCTGTTCCTCCTGTTCTGGCTTAGTCTGATCCCGTTCGTCGTCCGCTGGGTCGGTGAGTCAGGAATCACGCGCGACACCGTTCTCGCGTTCGGCGTGATCATGCTGCTCTGCACTCTATCGTTCGCGCTGCTGCTTTCGGCGTTGCTCAAGGCCAACGATCAGGATGCGCCGATCGTCAAAGCGGCCCGGCGAGGGCGCAAGGGTCAGATCACCATCCTTGCTTACCTGCTGGCAATCGGGACCGCTTTCCTCTGGCCCTACGTCGCAGTTGCGATCTACGTCGCCGTCGCCTTGATGTGGCTGGTTCCTGACAAGAGGTTCGAGCAGCTCGTCGACTAGGGCCGCTTGCAAGCCGCGAAGGCGCCTCCCACCTCAATTCCAAAGGAGAATACTTTGGAAAATTGGCACGGAACGACAATCCTCGGCGTCAAGAAAGGCGGCAAGACCGTGATCGCCGGCGACGGCCAGGTGTCGATGGGCAATACGGTGATGAAGCCCAATGCGAAAAAGGTTCGCCGCATCGGCGAGAAAAGCGACGTGATCGGCGGGTTCGCAGGCGCGACAGCCGATGCATTCACCCTGTTCGAGCGGCTGGAGCGCAAGCTTGAGCAGTACAACGGCCAGCTGATGCGCGCCGCGGTCGAGCTGGCCAAGGACTGGCGGACCGACAAGTACCTGCGCAACCTCGAAGCGCTGATGATCGTCGCTGACAAGGACATCATGCTGATCCTCACCGGCAACGGCGACGTACTCGAGCCGGAAGGCGGGATCGCTGCGATTGGCTCGGGCGGAAATTACGCGCTGTCGGCGGCGAAAGCGCTGGCGGATTATGAGCAGGACCCCGAGGTCCTCGCCCGCCGAGCGATGCAGATTGCTTCAGAAGTGTGCGTGTTCACCAACGACCGGTTGACGATCGAGACGATTGAAGGCTGACGCAAAGCGCGGCTAGGCTAGCGGCGTGCTTGACCGACGAACCTTCGCCGCCGGATCGGCTGCTTTGCTTTCCGGCTGCACCACGGTCGGCGCGCGCAGCTATCGCGACTGCACGCCGCTGCCCTCGGTGATCGCCGACGAAAGCCGCGTCATCCGCACGATGGCGGGCCTCCGGCCGTACCGACGCTCGGGCTTCGTGGTCCGCGCCGACCAGCTCGCCGAGAAGCGCCTCGTACACAATTATGGCCACGGCGGCAGCGGGATCACGATGAGCTGGGGCACTTCGAAGCTCGCCGCCGAACTTGGACTTCAGGGTCACAGCGGCCCAGTAGCGGTGCTGGGTTCGGGCGTCGTTGGTCTGTCGACTGCGCGGCTGGTGCAGGAGGCGGGTTTCCCAGTCACCATCTACACTGCCGCGCTTCCGCCCGACACGACCTCGAACGTTGCAGGCGGACAGTTCCATCCGTTTGGGTTGTTCAAGGATGACGAGGTCACGCCGGAATTCCGGACGCAGTTCACGCGCGCGCTCGACTACAGCTGGCGGCGCTTCCAGATCATGGTCGGCGATGACTACGGAATTCGCTGGCTCCCGACCTACGTCGAAACCGACAGCCCGGACGCAAAGCTGCTCGCCACCTTCCCGCCGATCAACCGTATGCTCTCGCCCGCTGAACATCCGTTCGCGTGGGTGAGCGCGCTTCGCTACGACACGATGTACGTCGAGACCGGCCGTTACCTCCGCCAGATGATCCGCGACGTGCAGCTAGCCGGCGGCAAGATCGAGGTGCGCAAGTTCGCGACGCCGGCGGACATCACCGCGCTTCCCGAAAGCCTCGTGTTCAACTGCACCGGCCTCGGCAGCCGCGACCTGTTCAACGATCAGGAGCTGCACCCTGCCCGCGGCCAGCTCGCGATCCTGGAACCGCAGCCGGAGGTCCGCTACGCCTTCACCGGCGGCCCCGGCTATATGTTCCCCCGGCCGGACGGGATCATCCTCGGCGGCACGTTCGAGCTCGACCAGTGGGACGCGACGCCGCAGCCGGAGACCATCGCTCGTATGGTTGCCCGCCACAAAGCCTTCTTCGCAAGCCTGCGCTGCACCGCTTGAAGTGCCCGACGGCGCCCCCGACATAGTTCGCGAAATGAACTATCACACATCCATTCCCCAGAGCGGCGGGGAGCAAGCCGAAGTGCTGAAAGACAAGCTCACACCCAAGGCAATCGTCGCTGCATTGAACGAGCACATCGTTGGTCAGAATGACGCGAAGAAGGCTGTCGCAGTCGCGTTGCGCAACCGCTGGCGCCGGCAGCAGCTAAGCCCCGAGCTGCGCGACGAGGTCACGCCCAAGAACATCCTGATGATCGGCCCCACCGGCTGCGGCAAGACCGAGATCAGTCGTCGCCTCGCGAAGCTCGCCGACGCGCCCTTCGTTAAGGTCGAAGCGACCAAGTTCACCGAAGTTGGCTATGTCGGTCGCGACGTCGAGCAGATCGCCCGCGATCTGGTCGAAGAAGCGGTTCGGCTCGAGCGCGACCGCCGCCGCAACAAGGTCCGCGCTTCTGCCGAGGAAGCGGCGATGGAGAAGCTCCTCGATGCGCTGACCGGCAAAGGCTCCAGCGAGGCGACGCGCCAGAGTTTCCGCCAGCGCTTCTCCGATCGAAGCCTCGACCAGGCCGAGGTCGAGATCGAAGTCGACGAGGCGGCCTCGATGCCGTTCGAGATCCCCGGCATGGGCGCGCAGGTGTTCGACCTCAAATCGATCATGGGCAAAGCGATTGGGCAGGGCCCGCGCAAGCGGCGCAAGCTCAAAGTGCCGGAGGCGTTCGCCCGTCTGACAGATGAGGAAGCCGACAAGCGCCTCGACCCCGACGACATCAACCGGGTCGCACTCGCCGACGCCGAGGCGAACGGGATCGTGTTCCTCGACGAGATCGACAAGATCGCGGTCAGCGACGTGCGCGGCGGTTCGGTCAGCCGCGAGGGTGTCCAGCGCGACCTCCTCCCATTGATCGAAGGCACTACGGTCGCGACCAAATATGGGCCGCTCAAGACGGACCATATCCTGTTCATCGCGTCGGGCGCCTTCCACATCGCCAAACCCGCCGACCTGCTGCCCGAGTTGCAAGGCCGTCTCCCAATCAGAGTCGAGCTTAAGGCGCTGACGCAGCAGGATTTCGTCCGCATCCTGTCAGCAACCCGCGCCAGCCTGACCGAGCAATATCAGGCGCTCCTTGGCACCGAGGGAGTGACGATCGAGTTCGCCGAGAGCGGCATTGAGGCGCTCGCGCGCATCGCCGCCGAGGTCAACGAAGCGCTCGAGAATATCGGCGCGCGACGGCTGCAGACAGTCATGGAGAAATTGCTCGAGGACGTCAGCTTCGACGCCGAGAATCGCCGCGGCGAGACGCTTGTTGTCGATGCGGCCTTCGTCGAACAGCAGCTCAGCGGGATCGCCAAGAACGCCGACCTCAGCCGCTACGTGCTCTGAGGAGTCGCTTCTCGTCGCCCTGCCGGAACGGCTTGGCGACAAGCTTGCACCTCGCACGAGCGGGCTTCGTTGCGGTTTCACAACCTCAACAGGAGTTCGAGCAATGAGAGTGCAAGTGAAAAGCTTTGCCGGCGTTTTCGCGCTTATGACTTCCGCAGCAGTGACCGCGCAGGCTCAGCCGGCCACACCGCCGACAACTCCGGCGCAGCCCAGCGCAACTGCGCCTGGACAGACCCAGTCGACGCCGGGCCAGGCACAGACGACGCCCGGCGAAGCGAGCACCATGACCCCAGCGCAAACTGGCCAAACGCCCTCCGGGCAGTCAGTCCCGAATGCGGCCGTCAGCCAGCCGCAAGCTGGGCAGCTCACTACGGCCACGCTCGCCGATGCCAAGGCGGGCGTGTCCGTCTATGATCAGAAGGGCGGAACGGTCGGCAAGATCGTATCCGCCACTGCCAAAGCTGTGGTGGTCGACACAGGCACGGTCAAAGCGGCAATCCCGCTGTCGAGCTTCGGGAAGAGCGACAAGGGTCTGGTCATCAGCATGACCAGAGAAGAGATTGACGCTGCGGCGAAAAAGAAGAGCGGAAAGTAACCCTCATTCCCGCATTCTGCGGTACCGCCAGACCAGGCCATTGACGAACGGCGGCCAGAGGCTCGTCTTCAGCCCGGCGAGCCTTAGCCAGTCGGCCACCACCGCATTACAGGTGCGGACAGCGTTCGCCTTGCCTGTCGCGCGGTAAAAGGCGTCGGCGGGTCCGTAGCCAGGATGATCGATCTGCTGCGGGCGCCCACGCTGGTCGAGCGCAAAATCGGCGCGGATGGTTGCCCAGAGGCGGCGGTACTCTTCCGGTCTGAGGCGGATTTCCCGTTTGGAGTAGCTGGGGCTCGAAACATATTCGACGTGCATCACCCGCTTGCCGCCGGCCAGCGCCCCCCACAGCGTCCGCGGCGTGATGTCCCACCAAGTCGGCGTATCGAGATAGACTCGCCGCTCGCCCGAGCCGAATGCGATCCAGCGCGCATCCGGCGGCGGTGCGGCGAAGTCGCTCTTGGGGATCAGCGGCCGCCAATCGAGACCCTGGGCCTGGACCGGCATGACGATGTCGGCATGAATGCCGTTGTCGGCGATATAAATCGTCGTGCCTTCAGCCGGTTCACTCCAGCCGCGGTTCACCGGTATGAGCGAGCCAATCAGCGCCGCAGCCAGATACAGCGCCGGGAGTGCGAGCAGCGCTGCCATCAGCCGCCCAACCCACTTGCCCGCTTTGCCTTTTCGCCGCCGCCGAGCCACTTGCACTCCCGCTTGCACCTTGCCTTGTCAGGTAGCCCTGCCTAGATGCCGCGGCCAAGTCGGGGCGTAGCGCAGCCTGGTAGCGCATCACACTGGGGGTGTGGAGGTCGCTGGTTCGAATCCAGTCGCCC
>Ga0207674_10001797_pt1 | contig 27330 bp, 27 predicted proteins | sample KBSCornC72_FD_184303 | JGI IMG/M metagenome (GOLD analysis project Ga0207674, IMG submission 184303) | Corn rhizosphere microbial communities from Kellogg Biological Station, Michigan, USA - KBS Corn C7-2 (SPAdes) (version 2) | ecosystem: Host-associated > Plants > Roots > Rhizosphere > Soil ...
CGATTTCTCGATGATCGAGGCGATGCTGTGGACGCTGGCAGACCCGCTGCTGCAGACGCAGTGCGGCTCGCTGAAATAAAAAGGAAGATTCTCAACTTGAAAAAGAGTCGGGATGTTCATCCGGTTGGGTCCGCGGATTATACGGCCATTCAGCATGACATCCTCCTAACTGACCTTGAACTAAGCAAATTCGGATCCACCATCGAAAAAAGAAATCCTTTGTACTATCAGAGTCTTTTCGATACTTCCTCCATTACCCTTGAAAATATGAGCAAAGTTCTATCGGCACGTGGTCAAACCTTGTTGGAACTCTTTAACGGCGACAGCAACGTTTATGCTCTTGTTATCACCACTCGAAAAAACTATCTACACAAACTCAATAAACAGGTTTTTGACAGCCTGTCCACAATTGTCACCCGCTATGTCTCTAGTTCAGATTTATTGAACAAGCACTTTCACGATTATATCGAGGCCGCACACCAACTCTACCGGATGATCTTTGAAAATATCGATTTGCCCACCGGCCGTATTATTATTTCACCTGACGCACACTACTTTCCGTTTGAAGCATTAGTAACAAATGAGAACCCACGACAATTCTTTGTAGAAAATTATGCGGTCAGCTATACTTACTCAGCACGGTATCTTCTTAATAAGTTCAGCAGTAGCGCGACAGCGCAGGGAGAATTCATGGGAATGGCTCCGGTGACTTATTCTTACGCTCTCACTTCACTGACCGGAAGCGATCAATCGTTGCAGCGAATGAACAATTATTTTAGTAGTCCGACCATTCTTCTGTATAATGACGCTTCGAAAAGAAATTTCCTGAATGAATATTACAGGTACAAAATCATCCAACTCTACACTCACGCCACTGATAGCGGGTCAACAGGCGAGCCTGTGATATATTTTGCTGATTCGACGTTATCGTTATCCGAGCTTTTTTATGAAAGCAGACCGGCAACGAGTTTGATCGTTTTATCAGCATGTGAAACAGCGGGTGGCAAATTATACAATGGGGAAGGTGTATTCAGTTTCAACCGCCAATTTGCTTCGTTAGGAATTCCTTCGTGCGTATCAACATTATGGCAGGCCGATAACCGATCCACCTACCGCATCACGGAACTCTTTTATAAATATTTGTCGAAGGGTTTGCCGATGGACGTCGCGTTGCAATCAGCAAAAAAGGATTTCATGCAGTCATCGGGCCGCGAAAATAAATTGCCATATTATTGGGCTGCACCAATCCTGGTAGGCCAATCGGGCAGGCTTGAATTTGCCAGCCGCTTTCCCTGGCAATGGGTCACTGCCCTGAGCATTTTAGCTCTTGTTGGTATTGGTGGCTGGCAAATGAGGAGGTGGAGAATACAAAAAAATAAGAAGTTGCGCGGAGTTGGTTTTCAAGCTTAAGTTTACTTTTTAATGAATTGTTTAACTCGAATAGTCAATTACGGCGAAGTTTTTAAAACTTAAGAGCAGCAAGACATTCATGGATTTAGTGCAAAGAAAAACATTTAAATTATTTTGCCAGAAAAGACCCACAGCCCTATCTTTGCCCTCCTCAAAAAGGGAGTTTAGCTCAGCTGGTTCAGAGCATCTGCCTTACAAGCAGAGGGTCGGCGGTTCGATCCCGTCAACTCCCACAAAGTCCTCCTGGTTCGGAGGATTTTTCATTGATGTCATATTGTACTTACATCTTAAACGTTGGAAAGGATTCTGTTCATAAGTCCTATCACGATAAAGAATACGGGTTTCCTTTAAGTGATGATGATGACCTGTTCGCAAGGTTGGTTTTGGAGATCAACCAGGCAGGTTTGAGCTGGGAAACTATTCTTAAAAAGAAAGATAATTTTTTTAAGGCGTTTGATGATTTCAATATTGAAAAAGTTTCCCGCTATACTGAAAAAAAAATTGAAAAACTGTTGCAGGACGCCGGTATCATTCGTAACCGGTTGAAGATCGAAGCGACGATCAGCAACGCAAAAAAAATAAAGGAGATTCAAAAAGAATTTGGTTCTTTCAAAAACTGGCTTGATCAACATCACCCTAAGTCAAAAGAAGAATGGGTGAAATTGTTTAAACAAACTTTTCGATTTACAGGTGGTGAAATTGTGAATGAATTTCTATTGAGCACAGGTTATCTGCCCGGAGCTCATGATGAGACGTGTCCTGTGTATAAAAAGGTTTTGAAAGCAAAACCAATGTGGCTGACAAATCAAAAATCATAAATCAAAAATAAACTACAGGAACTCTTGCTTTTTAGTTAGGTTGTACAGCGGGCAAGCGATAGTGTTGCCCGTCCAAAACAAACAGTTCATCAATTTCACAGGTCCAGAATTTATAGATAGGAGATTTTGATAAGATCTTTTTCACCTCTCGTTTGTTGTCGGCATTTAATGTTATCCAGGCTCTTTGTGTTTCCATGCTCACCGCATAATGATCAATAATACCTTTATTAATAAGATAGTTAATGTAAGTGCGATGAGGAGGAATAAGATCTTTAAATTCCTCGTGAATCTCAAATTGTATGGTCACCTGGTATTTAGCCATCTCTATAAATGACAGGATAAAACTAAAATAGTTGCTTGAAGTGCGAAATTAATTTCGCCGAGTTCTTTAATTTTATCGCCAGGGAACGTTAGCTCAGTTGGTTTAGAGCGCTGCTTTGACAGAGCAGAGGTCACTGGTTCGAGCCCAGTACGTTCCACCAGGCCGAAATGCACAAAAGCGAAGGCCTCGCAAATCCTATCCGGACGGACCTTTAATTGCCTCCATGCCTCTTTGAGGGGTATTTAATAGTGCGAATTGATTTTTGTGATACAGCAAAAGCTCAAAGGAATATTACAGTGTATTGAAACGAACGAATTGATCACTAGTTAAAATTTGCAATATGAAAAATGCACATTTAATCCTGTTCATCGCTTTAATTGCCACAAAAAACGTCTGCGCACAAAATGATACAGCGAGCCAGACGCCCACGGCAGGCAACCAGTTGTCGTATACATCAAAATATGATTTCGTCCAGGGGGAAAAAATAATAGCTTATGAAGATTTTAATGCGGTTAATATCGGAGACTTTCCTGTCAAATGGAATACAAATTCAAGTGCAGAGGTAGTTACGATAGATAAGTTGGAAGGAAAATGGCTGAAGATCGGACAAAAAGGAATTTTCCACCCTGAATTTATCACAAATCTGCCGGAGAATTTTACGTTCGAATTCGATCTCGCTGTTAACAATGCGAATTATTTTAGCCCTTTATGTGTAAACATTGCTAACTTAAAAAAACCTGAAGATTTTGTTGACTATGCCTATCTCGTGTCTATTCGTCCTGAGCATGCCGTTCACGTAGAGTTCAACGCTGCCAATTCCATTAATGACGGAGTATCAAAATTAATTACGGGTAAAGCCGGCACGCCTGCTATTAACAACGCGGTTAATTTTAAGGTGTGGGATGTTAGCAAAAATAACCTGGCGCATATTTCTTTGTGGCGCCAGGGCCAGCGGCTTCGTGTTTATTTAAATGGAGAAAAGATATGGGATAGTCCCCGGGCTTTTGAAGCTGCCGCAAAATATAACGCGATAACTTTTGCGTTCTACGGCCCCTATGGCAAAGAAGACTATTACTTGTTGAACAATTTGCGTTTAGCCGTCGGCGCCCCCGACACAAGGAATAAATTGTTGACGGAAGGAAAATTTGTAACCAGCGGAATACACTTTGATGTTAACTCAGATAAAATAAAAGCAGATTCCTATGGCATCTTAAAAGAAGTTGCAAATGTGCTTAAAGAAAATGAGGCAGTTAAAATAAAGATTGTTGGCCACACGGATAGCGACGGCGATGATTCACAAAACATGGAGCTTTCTAAAAAGAGGGCTGAGTCTGTGAAGAACGCTTTGGCGAGTGAGTTCCAGGTTAGCAGCTCAAGAATGGAAACCGAAGGGAAGGGGGAATCAATGCCCGTCAGTAAAAATGATACACCGGTGGGCAAGGCTCAAAACAGGAGAGTTGAATTTTTGAAGATGTAAGTGTTGATCTCGTCGAACGTTAAATTACATGCCCAAGGACACGGATACCTCAATTTATTTATCTCTGATTTCACAGACTAATTATCAAGGTAACGTCTTAAGGCAATGAGAATGGAATTTGCCGATCCCGCGGTAAGAGCATTCTGTCTGTGAAAGTAAGTGTAATCTATGAGCCAAAACCCTTACCTGGAAACGGTTTTCCTGCAGGACGGCGACCTGTTCGACGATTCGGCAGTGCGTGAAGCAACACCAATCGTGTAATTGGTGTATAATCTCGTAGTGTGAATAGCTTAAGTGCCTATTATTGTACCACAAGCTTTAGTTTTTTCCAGGATTTGTACCATCGCCAAGGTATCCAATTCGCAATACTCCAATAAAGCATTGCGTGTTTCGTTCCTTTTGCCTTCTTCATGTTCAAATTGTAGGTTATAGAATGCGGTGCTTGCATCGGATCCGTTTGCGATGGTCAACTCATCATATCGCATTTCGGGGACAAGGGCTGGTAATACGTATTTTATCGAGTAGGACCGGTTCATTTCGGGTAAGCGATAAATTCTTCCTGAAAGGTGTCATCAAGTCAATCATTCTTGATTGGATGACTTCAACCTGGTTTTTTAACCCAGGGAAATCATCCTTCACCTGAGTGAGGATAGTGTTCTCGAATGGCCTATTGTATACCAATATGCTTCCTTTACTCCCCATCACACTAATAAGACTTTCTGAAAACGCTCTTCCCCTGGATTGACCTTCCTAAGATGCCGTACCAGGACTGTCACTATTTTTTCCAATAAGAATGCAAACCGTGATAATTTTTTTTCTTTTTTGTTTCCTTGTAATTCTTCGGAACGACAAATTAGAATACACTCGTGACCTATATTAATGTTCTATAGTAGCTCAAGTTTATCGAATTCTTTTTATGATGAGACGTATGAATTGAACGGATCAGATAAACGGATGGTGTTGATTGGAGGTGTCCGCGTTGAATCGGTCTTTTCAAACCATAAATCATTTTGTCATGCGCGATTTTTTATTTTTCAGATCTGAAAAAATCTATTTTAAACTCAGATTTTCGGAAATACTTTACATACACGCAGCAGGAAAGCACATCGCCATAGTTACTGCCGGTAAAACTTATATCTCGTCCGTTGCCATCAGCTATATTGAACAAATTCTTCCGTCGCATTTATTTTGCAGAATACATCGGTCATACATAATTTCTCTAGAGCATACAGATAAATTTGATCATGAAATGGCATACGTGGGAACCAAAAAAATTCCAATTGCAGATCACTGCAGAAAAGCGCTAAAAAAATCGGTTACAACAATAACCGGCGACATACAATCTTTCATACTGGATAACGGTGAAGGGAACAAATTACTGAAAAGAATCGCATCATGAGGCAAAAATTGTCTTTTCAAAATTTCTTGTTCATTCCTTAAAAAAGCCGTTCATCCGTGTTTTCAAGGTGTCTGTTCGTGGTCGATATAGGAGATAGTTTTGTTTGCTACCTTAACAGCGTTAAAGTTCTTAAAATAAGTAACAACCCTTGTTTTTTGGAGATTGAGAAACGAGATGTAGTGTCATCTTCCTGGCTTTATTCTCATTCCTGATGAACCAAGGGCAACCGAATTTAGATCTTTTCGCTTCGTAAATCGAATTTAGAAAAACGCCCGTTTATTAAAGCCGATTAATAACTCCGAAAAGGTGTTAAGCCTAAGAAACCAGATGAGTGGCAAAGATGTGAGATGATATGAATACTATATTAATTTATTGCTCGCCCCACTTATAATACTATTTCTACGCTCTGTTATTGTATTTCAATTAGTAGCCTGGATATGAATGAATGAGTTAATCAACAAGTACTTCGGTAGACTTGCTGCAAAGCACTTTATCGAACTCATAGTTGAGGAATTGTTTCGCACAAACTTGGCAAACGAACAGATTTATTGACTAAATAAAACTAATAACATGCATCCTCAAATTTATTTCTGGATCATCCTTCTATCAATCACGTTTATTGTAATCATTTGCGACAGGAGATATGACATGCTTAGGGATATTAGCAAAGCAAAGCCTAAGCCCTATAGCTGGTCAAGAGTGCAACTTGCCTGGTGGACAATAATTGTGCTGTCCAGCTTCATCGCTATTCTTATTAGTCATCAGCAAGCTCCAAATCTTAGCCAATCAACAGTTGTATTAATTGGGATAAGTGCGGCTACTATTGCCGCAGGTAATGTAATTGATATCTCGGATATAAAGAACCCTTCCATTTCTTTACGCGGCCAGGACGAACCCGGAACCAATTTTTTTCTTGATATTTTGTCGGATTCAAGTGGTGTTAGCATCTGTCGCTTTCAAACGGTGATATTCAATTTCGTTTTTGGTGTGTGGTTTATAAATTCTGTACTCAGTCACATCTCCTCTTCGGCAATCAATGATGTAATGCCCGAATTTGGAAATAACAGTCTAATTCTACTTGGCTTGAGCTCTGCTACCTACGCGGCTTTGAAAACAACGGAAAACAAGGCCGGGGAGAAAATAAAATTATCAACAATACCAGATGTGGGGGCTGCCGGTTAACGCTGTCGCTGATGTATGTAATACAGCTGAAATCAGAAGGCGGACAATCGAAGAATATTTTAATTGATCTTCTTAATATCAAAATTGATAAAATGAGTTACCAACTATTTAAAGATGATGTCCTGTTTTACCAACGATTTCTAAAGGCTGGAGGATTTTATAATGGAGCGACGGATGGCTCCTGGGGCAATTTAACTAACCAGGCAGATGCTGACTTCTCTGCTCAAACAAATTCTATTGCCGAACAATATGGAACTTTTGACAAAACCAGCGAAGCACATATTGGAACGCTTCTTCCTAAAGCGCAGATAGAAGCAAGGAAATTTCTTCGCATTGCTAAAGATAACCACACCGATGTGCGCATTTTATCCGGTACCAGGACATATGGGGAGCAAAATGGTTTATATGCTCATGGGCGAAATGGTAATACGAAGCCGGTTGTCACTAATGCAAAAGGGGGGCAGAGTAATCACAACTTTGGTATTGCCTGGGACATCGGTTTATTCGACGGCAAAGGGAATTATATTTCAGCCGATGCGGGTTACAAAGCATTTGCAGCGATTGTCATGCGATTAATGGATTCAATAGAATGGGGAGGTAACTGGATCAGTTTTAAAGATTATCCGCATTATCAACTGAAACCTGTCACTGAAAGTGTGACCAAGATACGTGGATTGTTCGAGAGTGGACAGACGTATGCATAAATATTGACATTGAGTCGGCAGAATATCCTAAACATAACCGACAACGAAGAAAACTACAGTCTAAATTCTAAAAATATTATTATGTCAACATATCGCCAAGATTCAATTCAGCTAAATGATACTAATAAAGAAGAAGAGTTTAGAGCCTTTGTGTTAAACGAGCTCTTTCCTTTTTTTAAAAAAACATACGAAAAACCCACGCGGGTAACCAGGTCTACACTGGTAAACCAAATGTTATTAAAAGATGCGAAAAAAGATGACAAATATATATGGCAAAATATCTGGAACGGACTTACAAAAGATCCGGGCTTTGAGGATGCGCTAATGATGACTAGCTCTGGCACAGAGGCCATACTAAATAAGCTTGATGGATATGGAAAAAGGGAAATTGTTGGCATTTGGGAATCTATAAGCGAGCCGAGCTAAAAATTCTTTTAAATAGCCTTGATCTTAAACTATAGGTATGTCAGAAGATGCGATAAAACAGGCATATGAAAATGCAAAAGCAACGTTGATTGATAAAAACGGGAATCCCACCCCAAATTACCAGGCATATATGAAATATGAAGAGGAGTGGAAGAGCAAGAAAGAGGCTTACAATACCGCGTATGCAAAAGCATCTGAAAATGCTTCGCAATTGCAACGATGGCCCAACGAAGGTGTGTTATACCAGCACGAGGTGGATGGAGCCTTGGATAGGTGGTTCAGTTTAGGATTCAAAAATGAAATTGAAAGGGCTATTGACCTATTGACGGCTTCAGGATCTGTAGATCCGGAGATTGAAAATGTATTTAAAAAAAACAAATCTTGATAGAAGCAATTTATCGATAAGGAGCATGCCGAAAATCCTAAATAGAGTAGGTGATCAATAACAATAAAAAATTAAAACTATGCCAGACGTATTTAAAATCTTAAAAGATTTAGAGCTTAAGTGTGTTGGGTTAGATCCGCAAACCAACAAAATGCAAGAGGGTTATTTTTCCGCCTTTCGAACAATAGGGCTTCCTATTCACAAAGAGGACTTTAACAACCCCTGGTCTCCTTTGGGTGTAAATCTTCAAAAAGATATCCCGAAGACTGATCCTGCTGATCCACAAACCGCTCCCAAAACTGCAAGCAGCACTATGGATGAAAACAAAATAGCTGTTGCAAACATTGCTCATAGCATGCAGAGCTATTTAAACACTTTTTTACTTGTAGATGACAAGTTACGAATGAACCCTCAGTATGGTGTCATGCCAGGCTCCAGCAAAGTGAGCGATTCCTGGTGGGCTATCATCACTGGCGCAAACGGAATACCAACCGATTCAGAAATAAATGATTCACTAAAAGCAGCCTATGAAAAAGCAAAGTCAGTTTTAATGGATAAAGACGACAATGCCACACCACATTATGAGGCGTATATGCGTTATGAGGACGAGTGGAAAGATAAAGTAAGAGCATGGCATAAGGCTTATGCCAATGCCTTTACGGATCCTATGAAACTTCAAACTTGGCCAATTGATGGAACTTTGTACCAGGATGATGCAGACGAAGCAATGGACAGATGGACCGGGCTTGGGCATAAACAAGAGATTGAAAATGCAATAGCCACTCTAGCTGCTCAAGGTACTGACCCCGCAATTGCGCTTATCTCACGATGCAAAAAGAAATTCATTAATAGCCTCAATGAATTTACGAGTGTCGGGGAAATCCCTTATACAATAATGCTTCCAAATTCATGGTATGACCCTGACAATGACGATGGATGGAATGAGTATGGCAGTCATGATTTTCACTCCGAAAGCCATTACCAGGCATCCTCTACTTCTTATGGCGGAGGTGGTGGTTTTAACGTTGGTTTTTGGTCTGCAAGCGCCGACTTTAACCATGCCGAAAGTCAAAGTTCACTAGATATGGCAACTACAAATTTAGAGGTCACTTTTAAATATTGCTCAGTGGACATTAAAAGACCCTGGTTAGATACGTCATTGCTGAATTTAAAGAATTGGTTTCTTATGGGCGATTATAAAAAGAACTGCATTTCCACCGGAAAAATGGGTCAAGAATTACCGCAGGATACTGTAGAGTTTTTGCCTTCGATTGTGACAAGTTTAATACTCGTTAAAGATTTGTCAATCAGATGGGATGATTGGAAGAGCCATTGGGATCAACATGCTGAAACTACTTCGGCATCAGCTTCAGTAGGATGGGGCCCCTTTGCTGTACACGGAAACTACTCACATCATGATGAACAGAGAAATTTTGAGGCGGATTCAAGTGGTGAATGGTTAAAGGTGCCTGGTATTCAGCTAATCGGCTACATTTCTACAATAAATCCGGCATGTCCAGGACACGATTCGTCAGAATTTATGCAGAAAAAGAAAACGGCGGCAACACCAGAGCCTGCAACACCTTAATAAGTAATAAAGGATATGCAAATAATGGGTATGCAAAATAATTGCATACCCCATTTTCCACATTATTAACAATGATAAATCCTTATAATGGCACTCTCTCTTGATTCGATTTACAAACCACTAAGTGATTTTTTCTTAAATCATTTTAAATCTGATCCGGAAAATCCGATTTTTTTCCGGTTCGCTAAAATTGGGTCAGTGGTTTCAGACGGAGACTTCATTGATCCGCATTTTCCCGATCAATATTCGCCTGCATTGGCAAGAGAATATTTTTCCGAGATTGTAAATAATATACCGATAGAAGACTCCGATGGACAAAATATTTTCTTTACACAAAACGACATTGATGAGACATACCGTGACCGATTGCTGGGTCCTTCCATTCCATTTATTCCCCAAGGCACCACTGACGAGATTAAGGACAGTATTTTAAATTCTTTTAACCTTATCAAGGATGATGCTATAAAAGATTGGAACAACATTAGAGCAGAATCAAGTACCGGACTCATGACCGATTACAGGCCATCTTTAGCAAAGCCTGACAACTGGTATGATAAAACAAAAAATGAATTATGGACACCTCAATCTTTTCATGTTGAAGAGACCACAGTTCCTGCATCAACGGATCCTCCCAAATTTCAGCTTTGGAAATTGAGAATGGATGATAATCAGTTGCAGAATGCTTTGCCGGTACTTAAAACTTCGGAAAAGGTTAAGTCAATAGACCTCGGCGATCAAGTTCTGAAAATGGAAACGCCCGTAGTAGCCTCTGCAAAAGTGCATAATGTGGTGATACGTGATCATCGGTCGGAAGCTACTGGAAATGTGGTCATACGTGATCATAGGATGGATAAAGTAGTGATACGTGATCATAGGACAGAACCTAGAGTTGAAAATGTAACTGTTAAAAGGTCCCCTGTTAATCAAAATTTTCATGATGCATATTGGGGATTAGACGTAAAAAAGAGAGTGATTGTAAGCCAATATATTAAGACACAAGCTCCTACTCAGCCTGTAAAAGCCAATAGTTTTTCTATCAACTTCAAGTATTGTGTAATAGATATAGATCGTCCCTGGTTAAAGACATCATTTATAAATAATAAAACTTGGTTTATACCAAATACATTAAAAGCACAATTAACGGCTAAAGATAATTCAGGCGCAAATATATCGGCCTTGCCTATTGCATTTGTCGCATTAAAAGAACTAAACATAGAGGCAAATTGGTCAGAGACAGATATTGAAATCTCTAAAAGTGCAACTGATTTTGGCCCTTTCGAAGTGGATTCTCAAATAGTAAATAATAAGCTTTCACACGAAGGAATTCAAATTATCGGATGGCTGCTTCAAAAAATGCCGGATCTACCCCCTAATGATCCTCCACAATAAGACTGGTGACCATTTCATTTTTATGGACTATAAAAATTTAGACAAATGAAAACACGTAATTTTTTTTACTGCCCTGATCCGGAGGATTCCGGCGGTGACACAACTACTGCAACTGCAGCGAGCGATTTCGATACAGACATGCAAACAATTCGTGACTATGTGCGGGCTGTAGTTGAAGCAAAGACAAGGATCGCAACAGCATATCTGGCTGCGATCGATAATTTCCAAACTACTGTTCAGTCAGCCTCTCCCTCAGAAGCCAAGCCGGACATCTTAGGAACCATTCTAAAATCAGGTCTTAAATTAATAGAAAAGCAGGCTGTTGATGCTGTAAAAGAGGCAACTTCCGTTGACCTGGGACCACTTGTTGACCTGGTGCACGCAATATATGATGAAGTTGATCGCGCCGCAAAGGCCGCCGAGGGTCTTGCAGTTGCCGAGTGGATCAAAAATGCACGCACTGCGATCACAAACGCGTATACACAAGATCAAACAGGTGAAGCGTTGCGAAACCAAATCGAAAGCGAGTACAAAAATAACGATGAGGGCGGACGCGGTGGATACATAGCCGGCATACAAAATGAGCTGGAAGCTATCGGTAGTGTCCAGGTGCCGAGGGAAGAAGTAATTGAGGTAGCTTTTTATTCAGCGTGGATAAATCAAAATTTTAACGAAGACTGTATTGATGGCACAGGGATCATTTACCTGCAGTTTCAAGATGATGGCGCCCCAACTTCAGCGACTGTGGTCGCCCCCTTAGGCGATAAGATTGCAGGTGCCTTGAATGATCGAATGGCCGCCGCTGGTGTGTCGCAGTTAATGGACCTTGATGTGGTGAAGAAAGCCTGCATGGGAGATGTTTGCATGTGCTTTGAAGGCAACAACGTCGTGCGAAAATCTACATCAGATGATTCAGTTCAATCGGTTTTAAGTTCACCGGAGAATTGGAAGAAGGTTAACCGTTTTTTTAGTACTTAAAAAATAATTCCAGAATGTTGATGTGAAACGCAAGATATCAATTTAATCTGCACATTCTTATTCGGATTTTTTTTTTAAAAAAAAAGAAATTATTAAACATGTGATTTATGAATATTAGTGATTTTCTGCTTTGTACTTTTCAGGGTGACACGCAAACGCCACCTACAAACTATGTTGCTGAAATTACAAATGTAGATGTTGCTGCTTCTACTTTTAATTGTCGTCTTGTTGATACCGGACAACAATTTACTTTTCGTTATTCGTTGAATACAAGTGGGCCATGGCAAGGTAGCGATACTGCAGGGACGAACTATATAATCGACACGCATGATATCTATACTGCCGGTGCCATAGATCCATATCCACAAGGCGTTGCAGCAATAACTTTTGCTGATAATAAACGGTATTTCTGTTATGTCGAAAGCGTTGATCCCACCACTGATGTACTGTTCTATCATCATGGAACGCCAAAACTCAGCATTCAAAATAATGTCATTACAAAATCAAGCTGGGATCAGTATCCAGTGGGCGGTCAAATAAACCTGATTGAAGGCTACGTGCTTAGTAGTGAAGAACCCCAAGTTACTCCTTCTACGACAACATCTACGTCCAGTGTAAGCTCAGGAAGCACGAAGTATCTGTTTGTAGATGTATCGCCCTGGGAAAAGAACCCGAATTGGGAGGCTTTAATTAATGCGCCGGATTTTTATGGTGCAATTCTTAAAGCAACACAAGGTCGAAAAGGATATTCTAACGATAAAGGTTGGTTCAAAAAGAATTGGTCGATTTTGAAAAATGTAGCCAATGCCAGGTACGGGTCCACTTGGTTTAGAGGCGCCTATCTGTTTCTGAATTTATGGGACGATGGTGTGGTCCAGGCGGATTATTATTTAGATACAATAACTGATGCTGGCGGTTGGGATAATGGAGACATGATACCTGCTATCGATGTGGAATTGGGACACGATGGATCCGATGGCAAACCAAGAAGCCGTAACCAGGACGCAAGTAGTCAACAGATAATTGACTGTACAACCGCATGTGCTGACCGATTGAGAAGTGTTACCGGCCGGAACGTAATGCTATATGGAAGGGGAACGATGCGTGATAAAGGAATTAGAAGTAAAATGGGTTGTGATGTTGTTTGGAATCCTTGCTACACAAGTACCATTGTAATGCATGGCCTGGAAGCCTGGACGCTGGATGATGTTGTATTGTGGCAGTACTGCGGCGACGGTAAGTCGGCAATTGATGAAAACAAACTACCAAAGTCAATTCCAGGTTTTGGCAATGCAGATATAAGTGTATATATAGAAGGGAAAAATAAGCCTTCATTCGACAAGTTGAGAGAAAGGATGGGCATCGGTACGTGAAAAAATATAATGCACGGTCAGAGACTAACTCTCTCGTGTTTGTTTTAACCGCCCAGTGATCCGGTAGTGTTATGTAGTTACAAATCCTATACAAACGCACGATTTTGATCCGTCTTTGAAACGCAATTCAATAATTAAATACAGGAGGTACTAGATGATCGAAAGCATTGTTTTGATTGAAGGAAAAAATATAAAGAATGAAGCGCTGATGATTTCTTTATCAAACGCTAAACAAGTATTGATTGGAACCGCGCTTGGATTTGGTGTGATTCTACATCTGGCTGCGAGCTCTTCGGCTGACCTTGGAAATGCCCTTCTTGCGTTTTCGAAAGTTCCGGACGTTACCGGGGTATTGACGCTGGCGCTTCGATCTTCGCAGTAGACTAACTGAAAGCAAGAGCTGCGAAGCACAATAAGCTTTCCGTCGGATTCAGATTCGTCGCGCTGTTTTAGATATGATGTTACAGCTTTTATATTTCGCTAACACAATCCACTATTCGATCGAAACTTTTATAAGAATCATCAAACGAGTCAATATAAATAAATAATGAGGACGATACGCGTGATCATTATAAATCCAAAAGTTCATCTTGATTCTTAAACAGATCAATGTTCGAATTGAATTTCGATACAATCTTTCATTATTAAACATCAATGACATGAAACAATCATTTATTTTTAGTCCCGATCCGGATCAACCATCCGGCACTGCGGATGTGCACACTCCGGAATTGGAAAGTGATAGCCAGCCATCCGACGATTCTTCCGGGACATTGGATTCTCCTGGCGAGGATTCGCCGGCAGATAGTACAGGTGACGCAACGACATCAACTACTTCGGACGGAGACCCCGCTAATACGCAATTCTTCTTTGTAGATGTTTACTCGCAGGATTTAAGTGGTGCACCGGCCTGGGACGTTTTGGTGAATACCCCAAAGTTTTACGGTGCAATTCTTAAAGCTACACAAGGCATTAAGGGATGGTCGAATGACCGGGGTTGGTTCAAGAATAATTGGCCCATTTTGAAATCAGTGGCAGGTGACAGATATGGTTCTACATGGTTTAGAGGAGCCTATTTATTTTTAAATTTTTGGCAAGACGGTTCCGATCAAGCCGATCATTATTTAGATACAATCATGGATGCCGGCGGCTGGGACGTTGGAGACATACTACCCATTATAGATGTTGAATTGGGACAAGATGGTAAGGACGGAAAACATAAAAGAAATCCCAACCAGGACGCAACAGCCCAACAGATAATAGACTGTACGACTGCCTGTGCAAATCGCATCAAAAGTGTCACTGGGCGTAACATAATGCTGTATGGAAGAGGTGCAATGCGGGACAAGCAGATAAATGACAAAATGGGTTGCGATGTTGTTTGGAATCCGTGTTATACAAGTCACATTGTAATGAATGGCCTTGAAGCATGGACGCTCGATGACGTAGCATTATGGCAATATTGTGGTGACGGTACAGCAGCACTTGATGAACGCAAATTTCCGAGATCGATTGCGCGTTTCGGTAGTCCTGATATTAGCGTTTACATCGAAGGAGCAAATAAGCCTTCACTTGATACGCTCATCACACGACTCGGCATAGGCACTTAAACGGAATTACAGATTTATGTTTTTGGTTGGTTTTGGTGCGGATACAAACTCAGTATTGGTTACAATAAAATAAAGGAGGGATCATGAAAAATTGCTCTGCGTTAGTAGCATTGCTTTTGCTTTGCGGCAGTTTATTCGCTGGCAACAAAGTCCCCAATCGAGCTCATACATCAAAGACACCGGTTCAACGGACAATCTTTGTACGCTGCTATATTCACCATATTTCAGATATCAACATCAGGGACCAGGAATATAAAATAGAGATTTGGCTATATCTAAGTACGAAGGATACAATTTGGGCGTGGGATTCTCTAGCCAGCCAGTTCCAGGTTGATGGCGCGAAAGAAATGAGTGTAACCGTCGTCCCGCAGTATCACGCGCCTGGCACTTTGAGGGTTTATGATTCAACGACAGGAGATAGTGTGTACCGACAAATAATAAAACTCAATTGCACGATGGCGCAAGACTGGGACGTCGACAACTTTCCCTTCGATCAGCAGAATTTGAAAATCGTGTGCTATACAGTTCGGCCCATGGAATGGGTGATTTTGATTCCGGTGGAATCTAAAATATCGTATGGCAATAGTAGTGATGACCTGGGCCGAAACTTGGAAAACGGATGGTTTATTGTAGGAGATTCAGTGAAGGTGGCTCAAACATGCCAGGGTGATATTTTCGACGCAGTAAAAAAATATTCCGCCATTCAATTTTCGATGAAGATCTCGCGGCAACAGATCCCTGCGCTCTTTTTTAAGTTGTTTATCGGCATGTATGTTTCATTTTTTGTAGCCTTTATTGCTATGTTCATTAAAGTGACTAACGCAGAGCCAAGATTTGGATTGCCAGTTGGTGGGCTATTCGCTGCCATTGGAAATAAGTACATCATGGAAGGGATCTTACCGCAGGCGCCCGAATTCACAATCGTTGACACTTTACACACGTTCACGATTGTGGCCATTCTTCTGATGATCCTGTTTTCGGCTGTGTCACTTAAACTGGTGCCCCGGCATAGCGCTGAGGATCTCGGATCAAGTGCTCACTTTCCGCTTAGCCGTAAGCAGATGAATTGGATTGATAAGCATGGGTCGAAATTTATTTTGATTGGATATGTTACGCTCAATGTCATATGTATTTTGTGGGCGATCATGGAGGAAAGAGTAAAGCTTATTTGGCAGGCTTAATGTTGGTTCAGCATTATCGTATTGACAGTGAAAAAGAAAGAGGATCATTATTTATACCGGTTGACTTCCCTGTCTCCTTTAATTATTTAATTCACACCACAAAATAAATTTTATGGCGATCTATTTAATCATTGCGGCAATCGCAATCATTCTAATTGTTCTTCTCAGAAAGAGATCACATCGAACTGGTTACATCCCAACCGGAAATTTAGAAGATAGCAAACCCACAGTACTGCGTAAAACATTCGGCAAGATAAAATTCTCGACGTCCGAAAAGGATGAGAATTTAAAACGACACAGGGACTTGTTGAGGAAGCAAATGGATGACTTTAGCAGGCAAGCGAGAGAGCAAGCAGAGCGAAACAGAAGGACCCAGGACGATCATAGAAAGGCTATGGAGCGGCTCCGGCAACAACAGGAACAGATTAGAAAACAGATGAGGCAAGGAAGAGGATGGTAATTTATGGTTGATCTGGCTGGGAAAAACACTTATAACGATATTTAAGAGAGCCTGAGAATAAGCCTGCGGGGATTCCAGAAAAATATTCACGTTGGGAGAACATCTTTTTAACTCCGTGTACGAAATGTTCCGTTTCCGCGAATATTATTGGAGGCGCAGTCGGCGGCGCAAACGGAATTATCATTTAGAATTTCTTTCGTCTCGCGTATAATTATTCTGCTATTACTTTTTCGTTCCCGTTGATTTGGAACCGCCTGATGATTTGCCACCGCCAGACGAACTGCTTCCATATTTTTTCTGCAACGAAGAATTTCCAACTGACAATATATCCCCTGAACTGTAAATTATCACTTTGTCAATGAAGCTATTCCTGGAACATTCTTTAACCGATACCTTTACTGAATAAAGGCCTTGTCCCCAGCACTGCCTTATTGCTCTTGTGTCCTCATCTTTATAATACCCGGCAGATCTTGGTATCAGAAAGGATTGACCGGTGCATTCCGGACGCTTTTTCGCAATGCTATTGTAAAATTTATCATAAGAGGAATCATTAGGATCGAGTGGAGCGTTTCTAATGGAATAAAGAAACTTACCGACCGTTACATCCGAGCTGATTTGTCCGTTACCCGTGATGTAGGAGGATACAAAGCTTATTTCGAAATCCAGGTTCAATTCCTTAACATGCTTTGGCAACCGAACCCTTGAACTTTTAATGGCAAAAGTGTCGAGCCTTAACCTGAATATCCCGTTATTCATTATTTCCCTGATCCTGCTTTCACTGGTGTCTATACTGAACCTGGCAATGAAAAGAGTGTCTGCAGTTTTATTTTCTTTTCTTGATACTCTCGCTACTGTGAACCCTTTAAAGCGAATGCCGGTAGGATCAAAGGGACCATCTGTTGAAAGGTGACCGTAAAAACTCTCATCTTTGATAGCGAAAGAATAATCGGAAGAATATTTCTTTTTTCGGTTATCGATGAGGCTTTGAATTCCCTGGATCCCTTTATTGATCAGGAAAGATGTAACTATTCCACGTCCCGGCGTTTCGCCTGCAGCATATCCTTTTTGAGATCTGATCATCTGCGGAGGCAATACATCTTCGGAGGTGTCAATACTCATTTGCAATTTTTCGGCGGCGGCGGTTTTATTTTGTGAGAAGCAAACGGCTTGGGAAATCATGATGGCAATAAGCATTGACGCTGGCAGCAGGATGGGCTTTCTGGACATATCTGGTAATTAGGTGAAAGAAGGGTGCTCTTGAGAGGTATGAAACTGATGAGGATGGCAACAACAGTTATACACAATGTCGCCAGGATAGCTTCCTTAATGAGCTGTAAGGTTTTCACTGCAATTAGTTTTTTCAGGCCCTGGTTGCTTATTTAAGAATGCTCAGTGTTCCTCTAATATAAACAATTCTTTCAGTACTATTTTTGAATAAGCATTGCTGATTTTTTATCAAAAGCGCCCACGCTTCTCACTAAATGCAGTGCTGCCTCGATGTGATCAAGGATCAATTCAGCGAACCTGGAGTATTAATGTCCCAGGGCCGTGGATACGGCGATTGCCGGAATAGTTATAGCAGCATCGTAAACAGACAAAACAAACAGTATACAACAATTGATATCGTGATTGCGAACCTTTACTTTCTCACCCGGTCAAAAAACTCTTTCTGCAGCATCAATGTTTTATCATCGCTCTTAACGGCTTTGATCGCATCAACTAACTGGCTGATGGTATGTTCAGCAACCAATTTGCCAAATGCGACTGTTGCTTTATCGCCTTCGCCTGCGTAGTGATTTGGATAATCTGCGTACCACCAAATAGCAGTATATACGTTCGGTATAGATAACCTGTCCTGGTTTTTACCGGATTCATTTTTTGCGCTGTCTAGTTGCACCAACTCCGGACGGAAATACATCACTTCCGATGTTTCTCTTTCACCTGCATGCTGGTCGCCCCTTGGATCGGAACGCCGCAGTGCTGCTACCTGTTTATTGAATGCTGAATCTGAAGATGGCTGGAAAAAATATACAGCGTAATTTCTTTCTTTTTCAAGCCTCGTTTGTATAAAATAGCTTATCAGTTCAGGATTGCCACCGTGACCATTTACAATGATGATCTTATTAAATCCATTCCTCGCAATTTCATCGCAGGTATTTTCCAATAAGTCCCAAACTGTTCTTTCGGGTAATGCAAATACACCAGGTTGGTGTTTGGCTTCGTTTATCTGGCCGTAGAAATAATCGGGGAATACGACAGCATATTCTTGTTGTGTTGCTCGCGAAGCATATTCACGTACACGTATCAGGTCACTGCCAATGGGCACATGCGGGCCATGTTTTTCCAATATACCAATGGGGAGAATGCAAGTTTTATTGCTTTTAGTTAGAGCGTTGTTCCAATCGGAAGCTGTTAATTCATCCCAGCGTGCGGGCAATTTTTTTTGAGCGTTAACTTGCTGGACAATGATAGTGAAACATAAAGCAAGCAAGGCAGGTGTAATTTTTTTCATTGAAAATTGTTTTGACAAATATAGTAATGGGCACGAAAATGACTTTTGCAATGAAGATGTTATATTTTACAGCCGGTTATTGATTTGCTCATCTTTCACTTAATTTGAGTTTTGTTAATAGAATTTGTATGAAAAAATGTCTTCTCATTCTTTTGATCTTTGTCTCATTCTTTTGTTATTCGCAAACAGGCCAGAGAATGGATTTTGAAACCTATAACCCTCCTTCCACGCTTGTAGTTCCGCAACACAAACTAACAAAAGCAAAATTTCCCTTTATCGATGTACACAATCACCAGGAGGAAATGCCATCGATGGATCTTTCAACATTGACAACCGAAATGGACAAGATGAACATGAAAGTGATGGTGAATCTCAGCGGCAGTAATGGTGAGACATTAAAAGGATCGATTAAGAATGTAAGGGATCATTTTCCAAATAGGTTTATTGTATTTGCAAATATTGATTGGGATGGAGTAGGAGAGAAAGGATGGGGTGAAAAGGCCGCAAATCAACTGCAGGAAGATGTAAAAAACGGCGCCAATGGTTTAAAAATATTTAAGGACCTGGGATTTTCCGTGAAGGACATTCACGGCAAGAGAGTGGCTGTAGATGATCCGCGCCTTGATCCCATTTGGGAAAAGGCAGGTCAATTAAAAATACCGGTGTTGATCCACACAGCCGATCCAAAACCATTTTGGCAGCCGGTGGATGCAAACAATGAGCGATGGCTGGAGCTTACCACACATCCATATCGTAAAAGAAGTGATACTAATCCTGCTCCCTGGGACACGTTGATCGCAGAACAACACCGCATGTTCATGAAACATCCGCGCACTACATTTATTGCCGCGCATTTTGGCTGGTATGCGAATGACCTTGCAAAGCTTGGAGAGTTGCTTGATGAAATGCCAAACGTAAATATTGAATTTGGTGCGGTCATCGCAGAGCTAGGTAGACAGCCACGCATGGCCAGGCAATTTTTTACAAAATACCAGGACAGAATTTTATTTGGCAAAGACAGCTGGGCTCCGGAAGAGTACACCACTTATTTTCGCGTGCTCGAAACAGAAGATGAGTACTTCCCTTATCATAAAAAGTATCACGCCTTTTGGGCCATGTATGGTATGGGCTTGCCTGATGATATTTTGAAAAAAGTTTACTATAGAAATGCACTGCGCATAATCCCGAATATTGACAAGACATTATTTCCTGAGTAAATTTTACGAGATCATTCGTCCTAACCATCGCCCAGGTTTCTAAAGTCAAAAAATCCATGCTGATCCATCTTTATTCTTCAGCTGCCATGATGTAAAACCAGGTCAGCGTTTGTTTATTCCTGGATTTTGTTTTTTAAATCCATTCGACTGTGAAGAATTCTGGCAACTTCAATTCTATTACTTTTAAGTCGCCTGTAGAAAATTATGTGTTGTCCTATCTTAAAGCCTGAAATGTCTTTATGTATCTCTGGGATATTTCCGACCAGTTACAAGTTCATTTGCTAAGTCCTCGCAAGAATCGAGGATCATATAATAATATTTGTCTGCTTGAGCCTCAGACCAAACTTCAAAAGTGTACTCCCAAATTTTTGACAAATCTTGAAGCGCTTTATTAGTGAGAATATAATTAGGCATTTTTTCGTTTAGCGGCTTTCAGTTTCGTAAGGTGCTTTTTAGCGTCAAAGCTTTTTACAACGCCACTATCAATGCCTTCTTTGATGGCCTTCTTTAATACCGTAATTTTGTTTTCCTCCTCTTCCAATAATCGGAGGCCTGCACGAATAACTTCACTCGCATTTTTAAACCGGCCGGCGGAAATTCGGTTATCAACAAAATTTTCAAAGTGATCGCCCAATGATACAGAAGTGTTTCGTGCCATAATATTGTAAATATAAATCAAAACCTAAGTTACCAAAAATTGGTAATATTATCAATATTCTTTAACTCCTGAGGAATCATCGTGAATTTGCGGCCTTGCCACAAGGCATGAAAAATGGTAAGAATGAGAAGAGTCGGAAATAGCACAAAGCCTGATGCTTGGACGCAATTGTTCGCGATCCAAGCACATAGTGGTATGGGACGTGCAACCTCGTCGCCTAAGCATTAGTCTCTTAAACTCTTTTGTCAGTTCAGTTGTCGTCGCGATTAGTGGCATGTAGGTATCTTTCGCCTTTAAACTTGATTTTTCATGTATAGTGTCGTCTTTGCAATGAGCGCAAACATTGTATTTCTGTATTAGCGGAAATTAACGTTTTTTAGAATTGCGTCATTTGCACTCGAAGCCGTTACGTGTTTAATATTGCCTGGTTCGCAAATACAACTCGTTTTCTAATAAATAGAAAGCATAGTTTTTGAACCGGCTTCGACCGTGAGCAATGATGATCTTTATGTATCTTGAACAATATTGTTGCAAACATACCCACGTTAATTTTTTTCAAAGCTGAATAACTCACGAATGAAACCCATCGTTCAAATTTCTCTTGATGTCACAAATATTGACGAAGCACTCGAAACAGCAGCAATGGCTTTGCGTGCTGGTGTTGACTGGCTTGAAGCGGGCACGCCATTGATTTTAGCTGAAGGACTTCATGGCGTGAAGAAACTTAGGAAAGCTTTTCCTCAAACGCCAATTGTTGCGGATCTCAAAACAATGGACGGCGGTTATCTTGAAGCTGAAATGATGGCGGGTGCAGGTGCGACTCATGTTGTCGTCATGGCGAGGGCACATGCAGAAACAATTAAAGTTGTTGTGAAAGCCGGAAAAGATTTTGGAATAAAAGTAATGGGAGATAATCTCGCTTGTCCTGACATGGTAGAAGGTGCAAGATGGCTTGAAGGGTTAGGTTGTGATTACATCGTACATCATATCGGGTATGATGAACGTCGTGGCATTGCAGCGAGCGGCAAACGAATGCCGAGTCCTTTGGATCAGCTTAAAGAAGTTGTTAATGCTGTGAAGATCCCGGTGCAGGCAGTTGGCGGATTAAGCCTTGAACAGGCGATTCGCTGTCCCGAATACGGAGCGCCGTTGGTTGTAGTCGGTGCACCACTGACCATTGATGCCGATGCATTCAAAACTGCTGATGGTGATCTTGAAAGTTCATTACGGCTGATCTGCGACAAAATACATGCGTATGGTGAAATTGCGGTTGGCCAGCGCTGACGATCTCAGTCTGCGTAGTGTTCTTTGTGTACCCTTTGTGTACTTCGTGACCCCTCCCTCCCGAATAGAATAGGTCACAAAGCCCACAAAGAATCACAAAGGACACAAAGGTTGTTACAAGCCGATAGTCCGTTAACTTTATTAGGTCAATTCTCCTGTATGAAATTTCCAGCGGTCGTAAACTATGCACGTGAAAAAGGCTCTGTCGAGATTCGCGAGATCGAGAAACCTTCGATAGGCGAAGACGATGTATTGCTGGAAGTGTCAAACGTCGGCGTATGCGGTAGCGATCTGCATCAGTGGACTGCCGATCACAGTTGGAAAGTAAATTATCCTGTTGTTCTTGGTCATGAATTCGGCGGGCGTATCATTGAAACAGGCAAACGGGTTACAGCGTGGACAGAAGGCGACAGGGTCGTAAGTGAAACGGCCGCTGTGATCGATACAAACAATCCTTTATCGCGACGCGGGTTGTACAACCTCGATCCGACGCGGATGGGTTTTGGTTACGGTGTGGATGGAGCAATGACGCGCTATGTAAAAGTTCCTGCGCGTTGCCTTCATAAAATTCCTGATCATCTTGCATTCGAATATGCATGCTTAACTGAACCTTGTTGTGTAGCATACAATGCAGTCGTCGAAAATGCTCATATCAAACCAGGCGATTGTGTTGTCGTTCTTGGTCCCGGAACGATCGGCATACTATGCGCTGCAATGGCAAAACTTTGTGGTGGCGAGGTTGCCGTCGTTGGATTGCCTTCGGATAAGAGCAGGCTTTTTATTGCAGCCAAGTATGGGTGCGAAATAATAATCGGTGATGACAGGGCTTCTGCATGGGCGAAGGAAAGGGATGGTCTTGGGGCGGACTGTGTTATCGATGCAGCTGGAATTAGTGCAACGCTGAAAATTGCGTTGGAACTTGTCCGTCCGAATGGACAGATCAGCAAAGTGGGGTGGGGAAAGGAGCCATTAAATTTTTCCCTTGATCAATTGGTCCAGAAAAATGTAAGGTTGCAGGGAAGTTTTAGTCATAACTGGCCGATTTGGGAAAGAGTGATCGCGCTTTTGTCAACAGGGCAACTAAATGTTCAACATATTGTTGGTGGAATATGGCCAATCAATGAATGGCACGAGGCTTTTGAAAAAATGCACCGCGGAGAAATTGTAAAGAGTGTGCTTAAACCAATTTAACATGCGTTTGAAGGACCAGGTTATTATTATAACGGGGAGTACCACCGGCATCGGTAAAGCAATTGCTTTGCGATGTATCTCGGAAGGAGCAAAGGTTGTGATCCATGGACTGGAAAGGGATTTAGGAAAAGAGATCATGTCACAGCTAAAGGGTGACAATGCTGTATTGCAGATAGAAGATCTCACGAATACCGGTGCTGCGGAGCGATTAGTAGATATTGCAGTAAAAACTTTCGGGAAATTAGATGCGGTCGTGAATAATGCAGCCGCTATTGTTTCTTCCAATATTGAAACTACTGATCCGGACTTTCTTGAAGAAGTATTACGCATCAACCTGGTCACACCGTTTGCATTGATCAGGGCAGCACTTCCTTATCTTGCAAAAACAAAAGGCTGCGTACTAAATATCGGTTCGGTGAATGCATATAGTGGAGAACCAAACCTGCTTGCATACAGTGTGTCCAAAGGTGGACTGATGACGATGACCCGCAACCTTGGCGACACACTTCATCGTGAATATGGTGTACGAGTGAACCAAATCAACCCGGGATGGGTGCTTACTGAACGTGAGATCCAACGGAAACGCGATCATGGATTGAGTGATGACTGGTATGCGGCGCTTCCCCGTGTGTATGCGCCTTCAGGAAGGATTTTCTTGCCAGAAGAGATCGCTGCGTTTGCGATATGCTGGCTTGGAGATGAATGTGGTCCTGTGAGCGGCCAGGTATTCGATATCGAACAGCATCCTTTTATCGGTCGTAATCCACCCAAAGATGCTTCAACCATTCCATCTGCAACTGAAAAAAATATTTGACACAGTATGCCGAGGTTAGCAGCATTCCCTAAAGCTTATATGAATCCGTTGTGCGTGGATGGAAGCATGCGTTTATCGGAATGGATTGACATGGCGTGCACCCTCGATATTGATGGACTCGAATGGTATGCCGGTTTTTTGGAAATGAAGTCTGAAAAAACCTGGAACGGTTTCAGGCGTGAAGTGGAGGATAAAGGAAAGGAAATTCCGATGTTGTGTTGTTCGCCCGACTTTACACATCCTGAAAAAAGTTTTCGCGAGAATGAGATCGCAAAACAAAAAAAATGGATCCACATGATCCATGAGTTGGGTGGATCTTATTGTCGCGTCTTATCAGGGCAAAGAAGACCCGGCCTGTCCATTGATGAAGGCGTTGAACTTGCTGCTCAGTGTATCGAAGCTTGTTTGCCTCATGCTAGTCAAAGAAATGTTACTCTCATTATCGAGAATCATTACAAAGATGATTTTTGGGAATACCCGGAATTTGCTCAGAATATGAATGTATTTTGCCAGTTAGTAGAACGAATAGATCATCCCAATTTCGGCGTAAACTATGATCCAAGCAATGCATATCTCGCAGGGGAAGATCCACTTGAATTATTAAAACGCGTTTCCCATCGTGTGGTTACCATGCATGCAAGCGATCGCTATCTAAAAGAAGGAACGATCGACGATCTGCGTAAGGAAGAATTGGGTGTGGGATACGCCAAACGTTTATCGCATGGAGAAATTGGCAAAGGATTAAATGATTATGATGCCATCTTTACAGAATTAAAAAGAGTCGGCTTTAACGGATGGATCAGTATCGAAGATGGTGTGGATGGCTTTGATCAATTGGAACGAAGTGTTTCTTTCTTAAAGAGTAAAATAAGAAAGTATTGGCCTTGACGCAAATTGCTCACAGATTACACCCCTGCCTACCGGCAGGCAGGGGTTTCACTCAGAGGTAATTTTTTAAAAAATCGGTGCGTTAATCTGTGAAATCTGTGAGCCACTGTCCTAACAGCCGGTGTACTCATCGGTGAATTAATGAGCACCCGACGGACAATCAGTTTGCCGGCTCGCTATAGATAAAGTCGTCCATAATAACGAGGTCTTCACCCCCACCGTCAGAGATATCGTTTTGTGCTGAAGAAAGTGGTGCACTGCCGCTATAAATGCGTACACGAGTTACATTGGCATTGGGAAAGTAAACACCCAGAAATGAGAAAGCTCCGGGAGCATTGTTACCGTTATTCGGCACTTTGAAAGTCCCCAATAAACTTTCTCCCTCATAAAACTCCATTGAAGTTGATGACTCATTGTTTACGTCACTAAATACTACTCCAAAACCGTGAACGGACGCGTCGGTATTGGTACCAGGTATTTTAAAAAAATTGTCAGTAATAATGCTGCCGATAGGGACAAAAGTTTTGAAAGGGCTAAAAGTCTTAAACTGATCGGGATATGTTGGATTGATATTTAAGAAATTATTGTCGCTAATACTGAAGCCGCTGCCGTCCGTGGTCATGATAAGTCCTCTTTTTCTTCCGTCTGCCGCCGCTGGATCGGCGCTACCAAAAAAATCACCCGGAAACGCATTGTTGTCCGTTAGCGCTGCCGGCACGGCGTCCCAATTTATTTCCCTGCGGCCGCCCACAGCTCCTGGCTTAGTATTTAACTGTCCACCAAGTAAGTCGCGAAACTGATCTAAGGCAGCATTGATATCGCCACGTGCTTTAATAACAATCGCATCCTCGCTAGATCGTGCGGCTGACTTTGCGGCTGCTTCCGATCGTGATTCTTGAGACTGGTCATTTTGTAAATACGGGTTTTTCTGGCAACTTGCCAGCGAGGCCACCGCTATGGAGGCCATTAAAATTTTTGATGATACTTTCATAAATAAATTTTACAATTAATAGTTAACAGGACATACTGTTTTCTTTGAAGTAAAATCGAAGAAAAAAGTTTTTGATAATAGGTAGTCTACCCCTAATTTATAGTTTTCATAGACCTATTTTAGATGCAACGATGAGCTGCTGGCATCGTGAATTGTTCCAATTGCTTTGAAGAGATTCGGAAGAAGAACCTTACTTAAGAAGTCGCCAGACGTGATAATCTGTGCAATCAATGAATTGTTGGATTCAGCAACGATAAAGTTTCAATCCTTCTATGACAAATGCTATTCGACTCTCGCAGCTGGTGACGTTAGGATGGAAAAATAATTTGCTCACAGATTAGACGGATTTTCACAGATGCTGAGTATTTAAGAAATCTGCGTTAATCAGTGAAATCAGTGAGCGACTCTTCCTCGGTTGCTCAACAGTAGTTTTAATGAGAAGTGTTTAATGTCTTTAGATAGTCCACCATGATTTTCACTCCGTCTTTGGGTGCTGTGGCCATAATACCAAACCTTTTTTCAAACTTGGTACTGTCAAAAACATAGTCTATTTCCTGCTGATATAACATCTCAGGGAATTCTTTCAATTCGGGAATAAAAAGCCCAATGATGTATAGCATCCACGTCGGGATCTTTTGAATTTTGGGAGCTGCGTTGAGTTCGTTTGCGATCAATTCGATCCATTGCCTCGTCGTTAATTTTTCTTTCGTTGTAGGTACATGCCAAACCTGGTTATAGGCATCGGGCGTATTTCCAAGTAACGCTGTTGCTTTGCCTGCATCCGGGGTAAAAGTATAGGTGTGAATTTTATCTACGTCGCCGAAAGCCTGCGCTTTCTTTCCTTTCACGAGATTTTTGGCAGCTGTTTCCATCAAAACACTTTTGCTGTTGTCAGGGCCATAAAAATCGGCAGACCTTGCTACGAGTGCAATGAGATCACCTTTTGCAACTTCGTTCATGATCATTTCATGGAGTTGTTTTCTCACTATTCCTTTTTTGCTTGGTGGCTGCAGAAGTGAATTTTCAGTCATATGCGGGATAGCCGACTTTGCATACATATACACGTTATCAAA